>WNFV01000096.1_pt1 | contig 105655 bp, 98 predicted proteins | sample 5400101 | NCBI WGS metagenome assembly WNFV01 (sample SAMN13153361, study PRJNA577476) | soil metagenome | isolation source: 115 cm soil or saprolite under grassland replicate 1 | place: USA:California | collected 2016-06-15
GCGCTCGACGGCGTCGCCGTCGGCCGTGCGCGCGTGCAAGGCGCCTCGGCGAAGCGCTGCCTGCACCACGCCGCTCGACGTGCGCGTCGTCGCGCGAATATCGACCGACGACAGGTCGAGCATCGGCGGTTGATCGGGCAATTGCAGCCGCGTCAACGCCATCGCGGCGGGCCGGCCGCCTCCGGTTTCCACGCGAGCCTGAACGCGCGTGCGCGAGCGCGCATCACGGCCCTCGGTCACGCAATCGAAGTCGACGGATTCGCGCGAGCGCTGCGGTGCAATTCGGCGCACGTCGCAGCGCGCCTTGAATGTCGTTCGCGCCGAGGCTGCGCGCGATCGCAACGAAGCGAGCTTCGCGTCGACGCGCGCAATGTCCGCCGCGGACACGAACTCCGCGAGGTCGCCGACGAACCGCGGCGCGAATGCCGCGCCGTCGATCGCCCATGTTTCGAGAGCCCCGCGCGGCGCGAGAGGATCGAACGCGGCTTCGACCTGCGGCAGCGACTTCGACGCGCCGCTCGACGACAGCGGATTGCGATTCGGGATATCGGGATCCGGAATGGCGAGCCCCGACGGCCAGCGCGCTTTCGCCGACGCCGCGAGCGGCGCGACGACCGACGCGTCGAATTCAGCCGACCTGCCGGCGACCGGAGCGTTGCCGCTCAACCGGTATTTGAGCGCCGCCAACCACAGCGCCGCACGGCAACGCTGCGCCGCAGCGCCGTTGTCGCCGCATCCCTCGCGCCAGACGAGCTGGCTCGCGGCGAATCGATTGGCGCGATCAGTCGCATTGTCGATCGCGAACGGCACATCGACGCCGCGCTCGAGGTCGACGCCATGAATCTCGCCGCCTGATGCACGGATCATCGCCGCCACGTCGGGATTGGCGGACGTTTCGTCCCATTGCTGGCGCGAAAAGATCGGCGCGCCGTTCTGGTGGCAGCTCGTGCAGATCACGCGATTGGCATAAACGATCTCGGGCGTCTGCGCAGGTCCGTAGTTGCGAACCAGCTGAAACTCGAAGCGCCCGGCGACCTCGTTGTAACTGATCACTTCGATCAGATTCGCCTTCTGCTGGTAGCCGAGATAGAGGCGATCCTTGAGGTAGAACCGCGACGAAGCCGCCGGCTCGCCATCGACCGCTGCGACGACGCGCGGGAACGCGAAATACTGGGGCGCCGCCGCCGATCGCTGCAGCGAACGCCCGAGCGGAATCAGCACGCGCTTCACGCCTCAGATGATCGAACAGCGAGCGGCCGACGGACGGCAGATCATCGCCGGGGACAGCCAGCTCGACGCCCTCGCCGACGCCCCGCTCGATCGATGTCGCGATCGCAACCCCGTCAAGCACGACCGCCGCCGCACAAGCGCACGCAAGCCACGCTGCGACGCAGACGGACACTCGCGGCTTGCGCATCGCCATCGCGGCGGCTCGCTATTTCGAGCTCGCCGCCCGATGCGCCTGCGTACCGATCCAGCAATCCTCGGCGGTCGTCCCGCTCTTGACGAAGCCGTCGGTTTCGCGCTCGGCGATGTCGCGGTTGTAGAGCGTGAAGTTGAGCGCGAAGACGCGATCCAGATACGCGCGGCCGAGATAGAACCCCGGCCGCACCATGCGGATCTCGTCACGCACGCGCAGTCCACGCCTGCCGGCGAGATAGTCGGGCTTCTCCTGATAGCCGGGAATCTCGTCGGTGAAGAAGTAGTCGATGATGATCGATTCGCGCCGCGCGTCCATGAGGCTCTGTCCGCAATAGAGCTTCGCCGGGAACAACAGCCACGCCTCGCTGTTGCCCACCGTGATTTTCTTCGGGTCGCCTTCGACCAGGCCGACCTTCTTCAGCGCGCCGAGATCGTCGATCCGATTGCGCAGCACGCGCTCGTCGCGGTAGAACACCTTGCCTTTCCACAGCGACTCCGCGAAATCGCCGAGCGCAAGCCCCTTCAGTTGCAGCGCAGTGCCCGCGAATCCGCCGGCGATCTCGGCGGCGCGGAACTCGCCGCTCGATCCGCGCGGAAACAGCACCTTGCCGTCGAACGCTCCGTTCGGAATCGGGCCCGCCGTCAGACGCGCATAGATCTGATCGATCTGCTCCTGATCGAGCCGCGCGATATTTTCCGGCGTGATGCGGGCGCGGTCGGCGGCGGTGAGCGGAAACTTGTACTCGACCTGATTGAAGTCGGGCTTGGATGAGAACGCCTTGTCGTACGTGGCGAACGCGATATCGGGAGGCTTCGGCTTGAACCAGTCGCAACCGCCCAACGCGGCGATCGTCGCGATCGCTACCAGCAGCAGTCGCAACGGCGAAGCGGATCGGCAGCGCATGAAGGCACCTCGCATGTTCGTTACATCGTCGCCAGGAAAGCGGTCAGCGCCTTCTTGTCGGCGTCGGACAGGTCTTCGCCGAACCGATGCCCTTCGTTCTCGACGTACTGCATGCAGGTTTCGTAGCGGCGCGTCAGGAACTCGCGCTTGTCCAACAGCACCTGCGGAAAGCTCTCGGGATTCTTGAGCACGCGATCGGCGATCTCGCGCAGCTCGGGTATCGCCTCCTTCTTTCCGGCCGCCTCGAGCTGCGCCGGTTCGCGCACGGCGAGATACAGGTCATCGATCAGCTCCTTGTGCATCAGGCCGTTGAGAAATCCCGCCGACGATCCTTTCGGAATCGTCATTCGGCCCGAGCCGGCGAGCGCCTTTTCGGCCTTGCCGTCCCAGGTTCGCAGGCCGATGTCGACGATGACGTCGTCCGTCGTGAGCGTCGTCTTCGAGCCGCGTTGCTTCGGATTGAGCAGGTCCTGCATCGAGCGCTTGTAGAGATCGAACCGGCCTTCGACGCTCGGATCGTAGCGCACACACGCCGGTTGCTGCGCGGACAACTTGCCGTCCGCGTCGATGTAACGGGTCCTGAAGAAGTCGTTCGCCGGATTCGCTGGCTTGCCGCAGAGCTCGGGGCCGATCGCGTTGTTGTGCATGAAAGGCGCCGTCGCCCAGACATTCAGCAACGAGATGTTGCGGTAATAGCCGCGGCCGTTGTCCTTGAGCTCGTCGCGTTCCGCAATGTCGGGCACGATCTTGCGGGCATGCAGCGCGTCGGACGCGTACTCCATGTACAGACGACCCGTCATGTGATTCGAATGCAGCGCACGGCAACGGAACGTCCCGACTTCGGTCGCAGGCGTCGCCTGATCGTTGCCAAGGAAATCGGCGCGGATCTTGCGAGGATGGTTCTCGGCCACGGCATCGAAATCCCGGCTGGCGAACGGCCCGGCCTTGCTGTCCGGGATGCTCGAGTGACAGCGAGCGCAGTTGTCCGCGAACACCGCTCGGCCGCGGGCGACCGAGCCGGTGCCGAATTCGTTTTCGAGATCGCGGATCAGGTCGTTCTTCGTATAGTCGGGCGCGTTGGTATTCTCGACCTTTCGCGAGCTGTGGCGCGCGGCGTACAGATCGGTGGCATCGCTCTCCGACGAAACGAAGAAATCGAGGATGTTGCCGAGCCTGTCCTCGATCGCGCGGAAATTCGGGCAATCGCGCCGGCACGCGCCGATGTTGAACGGCGTCTGGCCGAAGCCCCGTTGTTGCGGGTCGAGCTGGCGAAAGTCGGTCAGATGGTTCGCCCAGCACTGCTCGGAGCACGACCCGATGTTGAAATAGACGCGCTGGATCGCCTCCCGCGCGCCGATCGAGTCCTCGCCGCCTTTGAGAATGTGGTGAACGCCCGGCAACGTAACCGGCTGGCCGCCGAGATTCACCGGCGTGCTGTCGTCGCTTCGCGTGTCGCGCCGCCAGCATTTGTTGGTCCGTCCGGGCTCGCACCAGCAGCGATCCTCGTCGCCGTCGGTCGCGCACGTGTCGACCTTGCGCCATTTGGTGATCGCCTCACCGGTGAACGTCGGCCGTTGCGACAAATTGATGATCGCGTTGATCGTCCCCGGATTGTTGATCTGGTCGTGCGAGATCGCGGAGGTGTCGGTGACGCCGGGCCGCGCATGCGCGAACATCTGCCATTCGAGGCTCGTCGTCGGCATCCCGGAGCCGAGCAGCTCGCCCATCCGCGTGTACTGGTTGCCGATCAGTCCTTTGATGTTCACCCACTCGGGATGGGCAGGGTCTTTCGGCGGATTCGCCGGATCGAACGCGATGTGGCATGACCCGCATGTGGTCCCGATCAGGAACGGCGGCTCGTAGGAGGCGTCCGCGAGCCGGCTCACGCGCTCGTCGGAGGGCACGCCCGTGTGCTTGACGAGCCTCTGCGAATAGCCTTCCCACGTCGCGAGGCTGCCGTTGAGCGTGCGCCATCGCGTCGCGTCGAACCGCGGATTGGGGAACTTGCGCAGCCCGAGCGCGCCGGTCGACGTTCCGAACTTGAGGTCGCACGCCGACTGTCGCTGATCGAGCTTTCCATCCGCGGTGTGCGGATCGCCTGCGCCGGGCGGCGCATCCTTCAGGCCGCATGCCGGATCGACGTAGCCCGTCTTGCCGACGTACTTCAGCAGCACGTCGTCACCGGGGCACCAATCAAATCCGAACGTTTCGTCCGGGCTCTTCGCCGGGCAGTTCGGATCGCCCGGCTTGCAGCACGCCGGGTCGTTGATGATGCCCCACGCATGAAAGCGATCGTCGCGCTGGTCGGCGCGCAGCACGCGATACCAGTCGACGAGCACGCCGACGCGCTGCTGGAACGTGTACGTGTGAAAGCGATCGTTGCCCGCCGTCGCCTTGAACCAGATCATCCGGCCGACGCATTCGGAATCGGTCAGCTTCTCGCGCGCGCACGCGTCAAAATACGGCGCGTCCTGATCGACGATCGACTTTTCCGGAACGGGTGCAGCGGCGGCGGTCGTGGGGCTCGGCGGCGCAGCCGGCGTTTGCGCCGCGACGGATGCCTGATCGCTGCCGCTTCGAGGTGCAAGCCCCAGCACCGCTGCCGTCGCGATACCGGCCACCCCAACCGCCATCAGTACGCGCTTCATAACGCTCTCCTGTCAGTGCCGCGCTTCCCCTCGTACGCGTTGACCTGTAGTGTTCAAATTTTGGCGCCATCATGATCCAACGTGCGAAAAAAATCGAGGGGTGGGCTCGCGGACCGGCCAACGCGCCAAACGTACATGCGCGGCTCGAGAATCGGTGTCGAATATTCGACAGCGAACGCCGTGCACGCCGGACGCGCCTGTGGAATGATTTCGCGCACGCACGCTCGGCGAGGCGAGCGCGTGACGCGCGATACACCGCGACGCGCCGCAGGATCGCCGGCGTCGTTCGCCATAGCATCGAGCGTGTGTCCGGATGATCTCATCGACCGATTGAGCGACGCAGCGCGATGAAGGGCAGCATCTTCATAAGCTATCGGCGTGACGACGCGCCCGGCTACGCCGGCCGCCTGTACGATCGGCTCGCTGCGCACTTCGGCTCCGCCCGCGTGTTCATGGACGTCGAGGGAATCGACCCGGGCGCGGATTTCGTCGACGCGATCGAGCGCGCCGTCGGCTCCTGCGAGATCCTGATCGTCATCATCGGCCACGACTGGCTCGCCAAGGATTCCAACGGCAAGCGCCGGCTCGACGATCCCGCGGACTTCGTGCGACTCGAAACGGCGACCGCGCTCAAGCGAGCCATCCGGGTGGTGCCGGTACTCGTCGAAGGCGCACCGATGCCGCGCGCCGAGGATCTGCCCGCGGACCTCGCGCCCCTCGTGCGACGCCAGGCGGTCGAGCTCAACCATCGGCAGTGGGAAGCGACGAGCGGCGAGCTGATCGGCACGCTCGAGCGACTGCTCGGGCGCGAAGGCGCACCTGCCGGCGACGCACCGCGCGCGCAGGCGCCATCGCAACCCGATGTCGCGACACCGACGCCGTCGCGCCCTGTCAACTGGCGCTATGTCGCGTTCGCCCTCGTCTTCGCAGTCGCGGTTGCAACCGCGCTGCTCTTCGCGGCGCACCCGTGGCGCGACGACACGAAGCCTTCCGAGCTGCCGGTGCTGTATGTGACGCCGGCGACGGTGCAATTCGCCGAGCAGCCGTTGCGCGCCGCGGGCGTGCCGTCGGCGGTCAAGCTCGAAAACGTCGGCCCGGGCGCGCTGCACGTCAGGGGCGTGAAGATCGAGGGCGCGGATGCGTCGGACTTCGCGCTTGCCGACGATCAATGCAGCGGCCGCGAGCTCGCGTCCGGCCAATCGTGCTCGGTGAGCTTGACGTTCCGGCCGCAACGCGAGGGCGCGCGGACGGCGACGCTTGCGATCGCACACGACGGCCGAAGCGTGCCGCCGAGCGTCGCCATCCAGGGTCGCGTCAGCGAGCCGATGGTGGCAAGCGTCAAGCCTCCGGCCGTCGAGCCGACGATCAAGCCTCCGGCTGTCGAGTCGACGGTGAAGCCGCCGGCCGACACCGACGTCAAGGCGCCGCCGACGAAGGCAGTACCGCCACCGGTCGCCGCACCCCCGGCCCAGCCCGAGCGCAAGCCGGAGATCGCGGCGGCGCCGCCGCGGATTACGAGCTTCGAATCGCGAGTGGCGGACGACAAGCTGCGCCTGTGCTATGGCGTCGACAACGCGGCGAGCGTGACGATCACGCCGCAGCCCGGTGCGGTCAAGCCGTCAGCGAAGGAATGCGTGACGATTCCTGCCGACAAGAGCGCGACGTACGTGCTGACCGCCCGCAATGCGGCGGGCGTCGCTGTGACGCGCTCGCTCGACGTCGAGGTCCGCGCCAAGCCCCCCGCTGTGCAGTTGGTCAGCGTGCCGAACGAGATCGGAAAGTCGCGGCGCGAAGCGCTCGCCGACCTGGAGAGGGCGGGACTGGAAGTGCGCGTTGTCGAAGCCAGGCCGGATGCGAGTGCGTCGGCGGCTCCCGATTCGGTCGTGGCCCAGCTGCCGGCAGCAGGCGAATCGTTGCGCACGGGCGGACGCGTGACGCTGCACGTCATGGCGGAGGCCGCGCCCGCTACTGCGTTGCCGTCGAGGCTTCCGCGCGTCGGCGACACGTGGCAATACCAGTCGAAGAGCGTCTGGAGGAACGTCGAGCCGCGCAGCTACGCGCACCAGGTAACCGCCGTTTCCGATCGCGAGATCCGCGAGACGATGAGCCTGGTCGCGGGTGGTGCAAAAACGTCGGAGAGCAAGTCGTTCAACGCGGACACGCGCTATGTCGAATGGCGCGGCAACGGCTATTACATGGTCGAGTTCAACCCGTTCCTGACCGCATTCGATGCGTTGCGTCCGGACAGCGCGTGGAAATCGCTCGCCACGCCGGTGTACGACCCGTTCTTCTCCAACTGGAACAGCCACGGCCGCGTCACCGGCTGGGAGTCGGTGACAGTTCCAGCGGGGAGCTTCAAAGCGCTGCGCGTGGAGCTCGACAGCAACCGCCCGGCGACCGCGAGCTTCGCGATGCGCGCTGCGGAGCCGGTGCGCGTGCTGCATGTCGCATGGTATTCACCGGAAGCGAAGCGCACCGTGAAGCACGTGCGCACGACCTTCTCCGCCACCGGCAGCAAGCTCGACGAGGACACATACGAGCTCGTCCGCTACACGCTGCGATGAGCATGGCAATGCCGCGCGCCTCTTGACGATGGCCGGCAACCGGAGCGAAATCATGACCGCTCGCAGCACGGAACCCCAAAAGTCGAAGCCCGTGAACGCCCAACCAATCCGTTGAGGGAGGCAAGCGCCATGTTCTGCTCGAATTGCGGCAGCCCGAACGAAGACGGTGCCAAGTTTTGCCAGAAATGCGGCCAGCCGCTCGCCGCCGACACGCAGCACGCGGCGCCTGCGCCGCCCACTGCGCCCGCTGCGCCGTCGGACACGCGGATGCGCGACACCCAGGCGGCACCCAGCAGCGGCCGCACGGTCACCGGGAAGAATCCGGTGCTCGCGACGGTCCTCTCGATCATTCCGGGCGTGGGCCAGTTCTACAACGGCGACAACAAGAAAGGCGCCGTCATGCTCGGCCTCGCAATTGTGCTCGGCATCGTGTCCGCCGCGTTTCCCGTGCTACCGTTCGCGGTGCTGGTCTGGTCGATGATCGACGCGTACCGTGTAGCGAGCGGACAAGGCAAGACCTGGTAGGCCCGGCCGATGGAACGCATCAAGCTCGCCGGATTGCGCCCGCAGGCTTACGAGCACCCGCTCGACACGAAGGCGCTCGATGCCTTGCAGAACACCGCCGGGCTCGACACGGTCGTGCGCAAATGCAACGAGTGGGGATTCGAGCGGCTGCTGCGCGTGCAGCTGACCGGCAACAACCTGCGCGTCACGGCGGACAACTTTCCGCTCGTGAACGACATGCTGCAGCAATCGGCCGCGGTGCTCGACGTGCCGAAGATTCCCGAGCTCTACATCGCCGCCGGCGGCGAGATCAACGCGTTCACCGCGGGCGTGGAGAAGCCGGTGATCGTGCTGACGACCGCCGCCGTCGACCTGCTGAGCGACGACGAGCTCTACTTCGTCATCGCGCACGAGCTCGGCCACGTCAAGAGCGGGCATGTGCTCTATTACCAGCTCGCGCAGTTCCTTCCGGTAATCGGCGAGATCGCGGGCACGATATTGCTCGGCGTCAGCAACTTCTTCACGACGGCGATCGAGATCGCGCTCCTCAACTGGAAGCGCACGTCGGAATTCACCGCCGATCGTGCCGCGCTTCTCGCCTGCCAGGACCTGAACGTCGCGATCACGACGATGATCAAGCTCGCCGGGCTTCCGCACCGGTTCTACGATGCGATCAACACCGAGGACTTCGAGAAGCAGGCGCGCGATTTCCAGGCGATGGACGATGACAAGCTGTCGTGGATCGCAAAGGGATTGTCGGTCATGGGACAGACGCATCCGTGGACGGTGATGCGGGCGCAGGAGTTCCTGACGTGGGTCGACGGCGGCGCGTACGATCGCGTGCTCAAAGCCGATCACGCTTCTCATCCGGCGCCCGGCAAGTCCTTCTGCAGCCAATGCGGCCACGCGCTCGTCGGCACGGAAATGTTCTGTCCCGGCTGCGGCACGCGCCGGCTTGCGACTGCGCTCGCCTCCTAGCCCTCACCTGACATTCTCGAGCCGATGATGGATGCGCCGCTGCGCGTGCTCGCGATGATCGCCGCGCCAAGCGACGCGCCGAGCTTCGATGCGCAAGCGTGCCGGCGAACGCTCCAAGAGGCGCTTCGACCCGCGTGCGCACAGGGACTCGCTTCGCTCGAGATCGTGGCCGAGCCCACCGAAAACGCGCTGCGCAAGCGACTCGCGCAATCGCCGGTGCACGCGTTTCACTTCATCGGTCATGGCCGGTCGCAGCAAACCGCGCAGTACGGCACGCTCGTGTTCCAGGACTCGTCCGGGCGGGCGCGCGGTCTCAACGGCCCCTACCTCGCGACGCTTCTCAAATCGCAGCCGCAGCTGCGCTGGGTGTTCCTGCAGGCGTGCGACGCCGGTGACGATCCGCTCGGTCAGGTCGCCACTGCGCTGGCGTCACAGGGGCTCGCCGTCGTGACGAGCGATGCCGGCGACGCCGCGGGCGAGTTCGCGCGCCATTTCTACGCGAGCCTCGCGGCGGGCGATCCCGCCGATGGCGCTTTCGCAGCGGCGCAGGAAGCGCTGGTCGTCGCGGGCCGCGCGTCGGCGCGCGCGAGCTTTCACTTGCGCGGTCGCGCCTCCGTTGCCGTCGAAGCGAAGGTCGTTGCGCGCGAGCCGGCTGCGCCGCCGCCGCGAGCGATCGCGGACACGAAGGCCGATGTCGCGCCGGAGCGTAACGTCGAAGCGGAGGCTGCGGCACAAGAGATCCGGCGCAAGCGCGCAGCCGGTGCGTTCGACGTGTTCCTCTGCCACAACTGGGCCGACAAGCCGGCGGTCAAGAAGATCGCGCTCGAGCTCAAGTCGCACGGCATCCTGCCCTGGCTCGACGAATGGGAGCTGCCGCCCGGCCAGCCGTGGCAAGCGTTGCTCGAGCAACAGATCGGCAGCATCCGCTCCGCCGCCGTGTTCGTCGGCGCCGCCGGCATCGGGCCGTGGCAGGAGCAGGAGCTCTACAGCCTGCTGCGCGAGTTCGTCGCGCGACGAAACCCGGTGATTCCCGTCTGCCTGTTGGATGCGCCGGACAAACCGGAGCTGCCGATCTTCCTGCGCGCGATGACGTGGGTCGATTTCCGGCTGCGCGATCCTGATCCGATGGAGCGACTGGTCTGGGGCATCACGGGCAAGCGCGCTTCGGAGTGAGATACCCGCACACGGCCGGCATCAACGGACGACGATCTCGGGGATGTGCGCGCCCAGGGCGGCCAAGAGCGGCGCATCCACCGCCATGCCGCGCGGTGCGGCCGCGACGACGGTCTCGTCCTCGCAACCGATCGGCCGAAACGGCTGCAATGTCCAGCGTGCGACGCCGCGCGCGGCGAGCTCGCGCGCCAGCATTTGCAGCGCGGCCGGCGGTGTCAGCACCGGATGGACCGTCGTGCGCACTTCGTATTCCACGCTGGCCCGACGAAGCAGATCAAGCGACTCGAACGCCGCCATGCCGCTCGCGGCCACGCCGGTCACGATCTCGTAGCCCGCGCGCGGCGCCTTGACGTCGAGACCGACCCAATCGAGATCGGGCAACAGCGCCGCAAGCCGACGCGGATACATCCCTGCCGTGTGCAAGCCGGCCTGGAATCCGAGCGCGCGCACGTCGCGAATCGCTTCGACGATTGCACGCTGCGCGGTGGGCTCGCCGCCCGAGAAGACGACGCCATCGAGCAAGCCGCGCCGGCTTTCGAGCCAGCGCAGCACGCCGGCCCACGTGTGCTCGCGCAAGCCGGTGTCGGCAACGGCCGGGATCAGGTGCGGGTTGTGGCAGTAGCCGCATCGCCACGGACAGCCCTGAACGAACAGCACCGCGGCGAGACGTCCCGGGAAATCCGTCGTCGTGAACGGCACGATACCGCCGATGCGCAGCCCGGCGCTAGAGATGCGCGGCGACGCGCGACTCGCGGAAGAAGCGGCGCTCTCCATGCTCTCCCTTCTTGCCGACGTTGAACGACGCGACCGGGCGGTGGTAGCCCATGACGCGCGTCCACACTTCACAGCGCTGCCGCTCGTCGTCGGTGAGGGCGAGGGCAGCCGCAGATTCCTCGCTGCGCTCGGAATGACAGATAGCCAGGTGTTCGATTTCGGTCATCGTGTTCATCGTTTCCTCTTCTAGGCCGCGAGCCGCTTGCGCTTCTCGGCAAGGCGCTCGTCGTCGCATTTGGGACAGAACTCGTGCTCGCCGTCGAGATAGCCGTGCGTCGGGCAGATCGAGAACGTCGGCGTCACTGTGATGTACGGCAGCCGGAAGCGCTCGAGCGCACGGCGCACGAGCGTCTTGCATGCGTGCGCCGACGACAGCCGCTCGCTCATGTACAGGTGCAGCACCGTGCCGCCGGTGTACTTCGCCTGCAGCGGCTCCTGGCGCGCGAGCGCCTCGAACGGATCGTCGGTGAAGCCGACCGGAAGCTGCGAGCTGTTCGTGTAATACGGCCGCTCGGCGCTGCCCGCTTGCAGGATGTCGGGCCAGCGCTTGCGGTCCTCCTTCGCGAAGCGATACGTGGTGCCCTCGGCCGGCGTCGCTTCGAGGTTGTACAGGTGGCCCGTCTCCTCCTGGAAGCTCACGATGCGCGCGCGCAAATGGTCGAGCAGGCGCAGCGCGAACGCGTGTCCGGACGGTGTCGTGATGTCGTCCGCGTCGCGCGTGAAGTTGCGCACCATCTCGTTCACGCCGTTGACGCCGATCGTCGAGAAGTGATTGCGCAGCGTGCCGAGGTAGCGCTTCGTGTACGGGAACAGTCCCTGGTCGATCAGCCGCTGGATCACCTTGCGCTTGACCTCGAGGCTGTCCTTCGCGTAGCCGAGCAGCTGGTCGAGCCGGCGATAGAGCCCGATCTCGTCGCCGGCGTGAAGGTAGCCGAGACGCCCGCAGTTCACCGTCACCACACCGACCGATCCCGTCTGCTCGGCGCTGCCGAAAAGGCCGTTGCCGCGCTTGAGCAGCTCGCGCAGGTCGAGCTGCAGACGGCAGCACATCGAGCGGATCATGTTCGGCTTCAACTCGGAGTTCACGAAGTTCTGGAAGTACGGCAGCCCGTACTTCGCCGTCATCGCGAACAGCGGTTCGCAGTTCGGGTGGTCCCAGTCGAACTCCGGCGTGATGTTGTACGTCGGGATCGGAAACGTGAACACGCGCCCTTTGGCGTCGCCGGCGGTCATCACCTCGATGTACGCGCGGTTGATCACGTCCATTTCCGCCTGCAGGTCGCCGTACGCGAACGGCATTTCCTCTCCCGCGATCACCGGGATCTGCTCGCGCAGGTCTTCCGGGCAATTCCAGTCGAACGTCAGGTTCGTGAACGGCGTCTGCGTGCCCCAGCGCGACGGCACGTTCAGGTTGTAGATCAGCTCCTGGATGCACTGCTTGACCGCGTGGTAGCTCATGGCGTCGCGGCGCACGAACGGCGCCATGTACGTGTCGAACGAGCTGAACGCCTGCGCGCCTGCCCATTCGTTCTGCAGCGTGCCGAGGAAGTTGACGATCTGGCCGACGGCGCTCGACATGTGCTTCGGCGGCGACGCCTCGACCTTGCCGGGGACGCCGTTCAGGCCCTCGTGCAGCAACTGCCGCAGCGACCAGCCGGCGCAATAGCCCGCAAGCATGTCCAGATCGTGGATGTGCACGTCGCCGTCGCGGTGCGCGCGGCCGATCTCGGGCGCGTAGACGTGCGACAGCCAGTAGTTCGCGACCACCTTGCCCGACACGTTCAGGATCAGCCCGCCGAGCGAATAGCCCTGGTTCGCGTTCGCGTTGACGCGCCAGTCCTTCTGCTCGAGATACTCGTCCACCGAAGCGGCGACGTCGACGAGCGTCTTGCGCTGATCGCGCAGCCGCGCATGGCGGTCGCGGTAGACGATGTAGGCGCGCGCCGTGTCGAAATAGCCCGCGGCGGCGAGGCTGTGCTCGACCACGTCCTGGATGTGCTCGATCTCGGGCGCGCCATCCTCGAAGCGATGCGCGAGCACGCGGCCGACGGCGTCGGCGAGCCGGTCGGCTTGCGCGCGGTCGAACTCGCCGGTCGCAGCGCCGGCGCGCGCGATCGCCGACGCGATCTTCGTCAGGTCGAACGCGGCAGCGCGGCCGTCGCGCTTGCGAACGCGCACGGGCGGGCGCGGCGCATGGGCTTTCGGCGACTGCGGCGCGGCCGCGCTGGCATCCGGCATGGATCCTCCTCGGAGTCATCGTCGCCGCGCGAATAAACGGCGGCGATCACAATATCTTGTGGTTATGGTCCACGTTAGCGCAACACGTTGTAGGATCGCAACCCCGGCGCCCGATTCCTTGATCTGGATCAAAGTGGCCGGTGCCGACGGTTACAATCGAACGATGGCCAAACCGATTGCAGCGACCCCTCTTCGCTGGCCGCTCGCGCTCGCGCTGATTTCGTACGCGCTCGCCGCGTCAGCGCAGGTCGAGATCACCGGCGCCTGGGTGCGCGCGAGCGTCCCCGGCCAGCGCACGGCGGGCGCGTTCATGCAATTGAAGTCGGCTACGGAGGCGCGGCTGCTCGCCGTGTCCTCCTCGGTCGCCAAAGTCGTCGAGATCCACGAGATGAAGCTCGACGCCGGCGTGATGAAGATGCGCGCGATCGACAAGCTCGACCTTCCGGCGGGCAAGCCGGTCACGCTCGCGCCAGGCGGCTATCACGTGATGCTGATGGGCGTCGCGCAGCCGCTGAAGGAGGGCGACAGCGTGCCATTGACGCTCACGATCGAAGACAAGTCGGGCAAGCGGCAACAGGTCGCCGTGCAGGCGCGGGTGCGCGGGCTCACCGCGCCGAAGTAACGGGATCAGGCGAAGCTCAGGTTCACGATGCTCGCGCTCGCCTTCGGCAAAGTCGACGTGACGCCATTTCCGTTGACAGCGCGCCCCGGCCGCGGTTATATCGGCGGCCTGACCACTTGACCAGAAGCCGGCGCGCGAGCGCGACGATCCGGCCGCCGCGGGTCATCAACCGGAGGAGATCACGATGCACGCTTTCATGCGCACTCTCGCGCGGTTCCTGCTGCTCGCGGCCGCCGCTGCCGCGTTCGGCGTCAGCGCGCAGCCAATCACGCTGCACGGCGCCGTGCAGTTCAACGATGACCACGCGTTCACGAAGGCGCTGGTCAGGTTCGAGGAGCTGGTAAAGAAGTATTACGGCAAGCCCGTCAACTTCGTCTTGCACAAGAACAGCGAGCTCGGGCTCGAGAAGGACTACTTCGCCTACATGAACCAGGGCATCTCGGTCGACTACGCCATCGTGTCGCCGGCGCATATGTCGACGTTCTCGAAGGCGGCGCCGTTCATCGACGCGCCGTTCCTGTTCCGCGACCTCGACCACTGGAACAAGGTGCTGGACGCCGACACGCTGAAGCCGGTCGCCGACGAGATCGCGCAGAAGGCGGACGTGTTGCTGATCGGCTTCGCCGGCGGCGGCACGCGCAATATCTTCGCGAACAAGCCCGTGCACAACATGGCCGAGCTCAAGGGCCTGAAGGTTCGCGTGCAAGGCGCGCCGATCTGGAGCAAGACGTTCGCGGCCGCCGGCATGTCGCCGACGGTCATCGCATATGACGAGGTCTACAACGCGATCCAGAACGGCGTGATCCAGGCCGGCGAGAACGAGGCGGCCGGTGTCGAGGCGATGAAGTTCTATGAAGTCGGGCCGAACCTCAACATGACGCAGCACGCGATCACGATCCGGCCGCTGTGCTTCTCGGGCAAGACGTTCAAGAAGCTGCCGCCCGATCTTCAGGCGGCCGTGCTGAAGGCCGGCAAGGAAGCGGGCGTCTACGGACGGCAGATCGAATCGAGCCAGGACAGCGCGAAGCTTGAGGCGATGGAGAAGGCCGGCAAGCTGAAGCGCATTCCGTTCGCCGACCGCGCGGCGCTGAAGAAGGCGGTCGATCCCGTGATGGCCGATTACGCGAAGGAAATCGGCGCCGACGCGATCTACAACAAGATCAATTCGATGTAAGCGCCGAACGCGACACCGGCGGCGCGGGCGTCACCGGCATCGCTGCCCGCCGCCGGTGTTTGTTCGCCGCCGCTCGATCGCTTCCATGCAGACGCTTCTCGACCGTTATTACCGGCTGCTCGACTGGCTGCTCGCGGCGACCGTCGGCGTCCTCGTGCTGCCGGTCACGCTGCAGATCATCGCGCGCTTCACCGAGTGGATCCCGCACTGGATCTGGACGGAGGAAATGGCGCGCTTCCTCTTCATCTGGATGGTGATGCTGGGCGCGATGGTCGGCATCCGCGACGCATCGCACTTCGAAGTCGACGTATGGCCCGAGCTCGCACCGGCGCCCAACGCGCTGCTGCGCATCGTCTCGAACCTGTTCGTGCTCGTGTTCGCGCTGGTGTTCATCTGGTACGGCATCCGCTTCGTGCAGTTCGGCTGGGACCAGACGTCCGAGCTCGCCGAAATGCCCATGGTCTACATCTTCACCGCGTGGCCGATTGCCGGCCTCACGTGGATCCTCTTCCTCGGCCCGCGCTTCCGGGCGGACCTGCGCATCATCGCGAAAGCGCTCGAAAAATGACCAGCATAGCGATGACGCCGGGCATGGCCGCGATGCTGCTGTTCGGCGCATTCTTTGCGCTGATGGTGCTGCGCGTGCCGGTGGCGTTCGCGCTCGGCCTCGCCTGCCTGCCGGTACTTTTCATCGAGCCGCGGCTTTCGCCGATGGTCGTGTTCAACACGACGTTCAAGGCGTACAACTCGTTCATCCTGCTGGCGGTGCCGTTCTTCCTGCTCACGGCGAACCTGATGAACGTCGGCGGCATCACCGACCGCCTCGTGCGTCTGTCGCGCGCGATGGTCGGCAATCTTCCCGGCGCGCTCGCACAGATCAACGTGCTGCTCTCCGTGTTTTTCGCGGGCATTTCCGGATCGTCGACCGCCGACGCCGCGAGCCAGGGCAAGATCTTCATCGAGGCACAGGTCAAAGAGGGTTACGACCTGTCGTTCTCGATCGCGATCACGGCGGTTTCGGCAGTGCTCGCGGTGATCATTCCGCCGTCGATCCTGATGATCGTCTGGGGCGGTGTGCTGTCGGTGTCGATCGGCGCGCTCTATCTCGCCGGCGTCATTCCCGGTCTTCTGCTCGGCCTCGCGCAGATGGCGACCGTGCACGTCTATGCGAAAGTGCGTCATTACCCGACGTATCCGCGTGCGTCGTTCAAGGAGTTCATCATCGCCTGCGCGGTCGCGATTCCGGCGCTGTTCACGCCGTTCATCGTCGTCGGCGGCATCCTGCTCGGCTGGTTCACCGCGACCGAGTCCGCCGCGGTCGCCGTGCTCTACGCGGCCGTGCTGTCGATCTTCTTCTACCGTGAAATGGACCGCCATCACTTGTGGACGGCGCTGCTCGAGACCGGCAAGCTCTCCGCGATCGCGCTGTTCTGCGTGGGCACCGCGTCCGTGTTCGGCTGGCTGCTCGCGTATTTCCAGATTCCGAAGGCGCTGCTCGAGAACGTCACCGCCTGGGGCCTCGGCATCACCGGCGTCGGCTTCTTCATCGCGTTCGTGTTCCTCGTCGTCGGCTGCTTCCTCGACGCGATTCCGGCGATCATCATCGTCGGCACGACGCTGCAGCCGCTCGCGGAATCGGTGCACATGCACCCGGTGTCGTTCGCGATCATCGGCATCGTCGCGCTCGCGTTCGGCCTCGTGACGCCGCCGTACGGGCTGTGTCTGATGATCTCGTGCGCGATCGCGAAGGTCCGCTTGCGATTCGCGCTGAAGGACACGATGATCATGCTCGTTCCGATGCTCTTCGTGCTCGGCGCGCTGATCGTCTGGCCGGAGATTCCGCTGTTGCTGCCGAAGCTGATACGCCCCGATTTTTTGAAATGACATGGACCCGCGGTCATCGCAGCAGAAGCAGGCGACGACCGCGAACGTGTGATGTTCACGTTTACGCCGTTTGACGCTGGGTGGGGTGCCGAGACGCGCGACGTCGACCTGTCGCAACCGCTGTCCGACGCGGCGTCCGCCGAGATCGAGCGCGCGTTCTTCGACGCGCAGGTGCTCGTCGCGCGCGGCCAGCGGCTGACGCCCGCCCAATTCGTCGCGTGGGCGCGCCGATTCGGCCCGCCGGAGCCGCACGTCATCGACCAGTTCCACCACCCGGCGGACCCGAACATCCTTATCCTGTCGAACCGCAAGAAAGAAGACGGCGAGCCGGTCGGCCTCGCCGACGCCGGCACCTACTTCCACACCGACTACTCGTATCTGCAAGTGCCCGCGCGCGCGACGACGCTCTACTCGATCGAAGTGCCCAAGCAGGGCGGCGACACGCTGTTCGCGAACCAGTACGCCGCCTATGATGACTTGCCACATTCGATGAAGTCGCGGCTCGCCCCGCTCGTCGCGATCCACCACTACGGCAATCGCAACGACGTCGACGAGTCGAGCCGCACCGTCGCCTCCGTTCTGACCGAGGACCAGAAGGCGAAGATGCCGCTGATCACGCATCCGATCGTGCGCACGCATCCGGTGACCGGACGCAAGGCGCTGTACGCGGTGTCCGGCAGCTCGTTCGGCATCGTCGGCATGCCCGACGACGTGGCGCGCGCGCTGCTCGACGAGCTCGCCGTGCATGCGACGCAGCCGAAATACGTGCTGTCGCTCAAGTACGGTGTCGGCGACGTCGTCATCTGGGACAACGCGTCGCTGCTGCATTCGGCGACGCTGACCGATCCCGACGATCCGCGCACGCTGTGGCGCATCACGATCAAGGAACCGGCGCTCGCGGCGACCGACGTGCTCGCCCCGACGTTCGTCGGCCGTATGTAGCCCAAACGGCGTCGATGCTCCCGCGCTGGGTCACCGCAGCCTATCTCGCCTACCTGGCCGCGCCGATCGCGCTGCTCGTCGTCGGATCGGTCGGCGAGCTGTGGCTCAACACGCTGCTGCCAACCGGCGTGACGGGCAGGTGGTATGCGGAGGTCACGTCGGACCCGAGCTTTCGCCGTGCGTTCGGGTCGAGCCTGATCGTCGCGGCGTCGACGTGCATCGCGTGCGTCGCGGTCGGGCTTCCGCTCGCGTACGCCCTCTATCGAAGCGAGCATCTGCGACTGCGCGCGCTCGTGCGCGTGCTGGCGCTGCTGCCCGTCGCGCTGCCGCCGCTCGTGCTCGCATTCGGATTCATTCTCGTTTTCTCGTCGGACACGCTGCCGTGGCTCGGCAGCCGCGGCCTGTTGATCGCCGGCCACTTCGTGCTGTGCCTGCCGTACTTCCTGCAGACGATCGTCGCCGACATGCAGCGGCTCGGGCTGCGCGTGCTCGAGGACGCGGCCGAATCGCTCGGCAGCAGCGGGCCGCAACGCTTCGTGCACATCGTGCTGCCGGCGCTGCGCCACTCGGTGCTCGCCGGTCTTATCGTCGTCGCCGCGCTGTCGATCGGCGAATTCCAGCTGTCGAACCTCGTCGCCGGATTCCTCAACCGCACGTATCCGGTCGTGCTGCTGCAGGCGTTCTACGGCGCGACCGGCTTCGCGTGCGCGGCGACCGTCGTGCTGCTGATTCTCGCGCTCGCCGCTTCGATGACGGGCGCGCTGTCCACGCGCGGCGCGGCGCATCTTTCGACAGTGGGTGGCGCATGAATGTCGCACTGCCCGCCGTCATTGCCGCGAAGGCGGGAATCCAGTGTCGTTCACTCGGTAGCCACGTGCAATCAAAGTCGCTGGGTCCCCGCTTTCGCGGGGACGACGATCAATGAGCGCCGCACCCGCCGTTCACCTGACGGACGTGAGCTTCCGCTACCCGGGCACCGACGCCGGCATTCACGGCGTGTCGTTCGACATCGCACCCGGCGAGCTCGTCGTCTGCATCGGACCTTCCGGCTGCGGCAAGACGACGCTGCTGAAGCTGATCGCCGGCTTCCTTGCGCCCCAATCGGGCCGCGTCGACATCGACGGCGCCGACGTCACGGCGACGAGCGTGCGGTCGCGTCAATGCGGCATCGTGTTCCAGTCGTACGCGCTGTTCCCGCACATGAGCGTTCGCGACAACGTCGCGTACCCGTTGCGCGTGCGCGACGTGCCGCTGGTCGAGCGGCTGCGCGGCGCCGACGCGATGCTCGAGCTCGTCGGGCTCTCGGGGCTGGGCGACCGCCTGCCGGCGCAACTGTCCGGCGGCCAGCAGCAGCGCGTCGCATTCGCGCGCGCACTCGCGTTCCGCCCGCGCGCATTGCTGCTCGACGAGCCGCTGTCTGCGCTCGACGCGGCCACGCGCGTCTCGATGCGCGACGAGTTGCGTCGCATCCAGCGACAGCAGAACATCGCGTCGCTTTTGATCACGCACGATCAGGACGAGGCGCTGTCGCTCGCCGACCGGATCGCCGTGCTGCGTGAGGGCCGGCTCGTGCAGGTCGCCACACCGCAGCAGCTCTACGACCATCCGGCGGACGCGTTTGTCGCGAGCTTCGTCGGCCGCGCGAACCTGATCGACGGCACGGCGCTCGCGGGATCCGGTGCCGACACGCCGCTCGGATGCATCGCGACCCCGCCGCACGGGCTTGCGAGCGGCGCGCGCGTGCGTCTGCTCGTTCGGCCGGAGCGGGTCGAGCCCGTCGTGGACGCATCGGGAGAAAACGTCTTTGCCGTCGAAATCGTCCACGACCGCTTCTTCGGCGCAAGTCGCCAGCTCGAATTGGCGGTCGCACAGGGCCATCTGAAAGTCGACACCGCCGTGCGCGGCCCGATCGCGCATGTGCGCGTGCCGCCCGATGCGGTACAGTTCCTCCCCGTTTCGTGAAGGAGATCGCGATGAACATCCGGCAGTGGCTCCTCGCCGCGTCCGCGGCACTTCTGACCCTGGTTGCATCCGCGCAGACGGTCGTCGATTCGCCCGAGCTCTATCCGGGCGAGAAGGCGCTCTACGAAGCGGCGAAGAAGGAAGGACTGGTCGTGAGCTTCGACACCGGTCCGACGTGGGCGAACTGGGCCGCGCAGTTCTCCGCGTTCAAGAAGCGCTATCCGGACGTCGAGATCGTCTACAACGACCTCGGCTCCGGTGCCACGGTCGTCGCGCTCGAAAAGTCGCGCAACCGGCCGCAGGCGGATACGGCGTATTACTTCGCGGCGTCGGCGATCGACGCGGTGAACAAAGGCGTCGTCGCACCGTTCAAGCCCGTCAACTTCGACAAGCTGCCGCCGGTGTTCCGCGATCCGGACGGCAAATGGTTCACGATCCACTCGCTCACCGTCGCGTTCATCGTCAACACGAAGCTCGTGAAGAACGTGCCGCAGTCGTGGGCGGACCTGCTCAAGCCCGAGTACAAGAACGCCATCGTCTACCTCGACCCGCGCTCGACCGGCGTCGGGCAGGTGCTCACGTTTGCGGCGAACTTCGGTGCCGGCGGCGACATGGGCAACGTGCAGCCGGGGCTCGACTACCTCGGCAAGCTGCACAAGGCGGGCAACGTGCTGCGCGTGCTCGGCACGACGCCGTACGCGCAGTTCGTCAAGGGTGAGATCCCGATCTGGATCAGCTACGAAAACGATGGTCTGAAGGCCAAGTACACCGACGGTCTCGGCGACGCGGTCGCCGTCATCATTCCGAAGGAAGCATCGGCGGCCGCGCCGTATGGCATCAGCCTCGTCGACAAGGCGCCTAACCCGAACGCCGGCAAGCTGTGGCTCAACTTCATCATGACGGATTTCGGACAGGGCATTTTCGCGCAAGGCTTCGTACGGCCGTCGGTACCTGGCATCAAGCTGCCCGACACCGTCGCCGACAAGCTGCCCGCTGCACCGCAAGTGCGCCCGCTCGACGTCAAAGCCGCGGCGGCGAAGAAAGCGGACATCGACAAGGGCTGGGCAGCGGCGACCGAGGCGAAATAGCGCGCGCCGATGCGGCTTCGCACGCAGGCGCTGCTCGCGCTTCCCGCCGGCGCAGCGCTCGCGCTCTTCTTCGGCGTGCCGGTCGCGGCGCTCGCGGTCGACGCGCTGTCCGAGGGCGTTCGCGCGTTCGCGCGTGTCCTCGCACTGCCCGCGTTCTGGCCCTCGCTCGGCGGGAGCGCAGTCCTCACGCTCGCCGCATCGACAGTGTCGACCGCCGTCGGCGTGGCCGTCGCGCTGCATCTTGCTCGGCTGCCGGAGCGCTCGCGCACGCTGCTGTCGTTCGTCATCGCATTGCCGCTGACGTTCTCCGGCCTGATCGTCGCGTACGGATTCATTCTCGCGTACGGGCGCGCGGGCTTTTTCACGCAAATGCTCGCGGCCGCCGGATTCGACGCGGCGACGATCGGCAAAGCGCTTTTCACTCCGGTCGGGCTCGCGTTCGCGTCGTCCTACTACCTGATCCCGCGTGTCGTCATGTCGATCCTGCCGGTGCTCGTCAATTTCGACCGCGCTCAGTTCGCCGCCGCGGAATCGCTCGGCGCGACCCCAGCGCAGGCGTTCCGCCATGTGCTGCTGCCGCAAGTCGCCGCGCCAATCGCGGCCGCGTTCTGTCTTGTCGCGGCGGTTGTCTTCGGCGCGTACGGAACCGCGCTCGCGCTGGTCGGAACGCGGCTCAACATCCTGCCGCTGCAGCTCTACAGCCTGATCTCGGAAACGGGATCGGACTTCGCGGCTGCGGCGGCGCTCGCGTTGATGATCACCGCGGTCTGCTCGGCGATCATGACGACCGGCGAGTGGTTCGGCAGCCGTCATGAGCGCCATCTTTAGCCTGGACCGCGCTCGCGGCGCGCTCTTCGATGCGCTCGGGCGACAGTTCGACCTGCAGACACGGGCCTGGAGCGCCGGCGCGGAGCCGTCGGGCGATGCCGTCGATGCGATCGCCGCCGCGCGCTGGCTGCAGCGCGAAAGCGGCGCGCCGATCCGCGTGCCGATCGGCGTCATCGGTCCGCGCGACGCGACGGACGCTCAGCTCGCGGTTGCGCACGACGTCGGGGCCGCGCTCGCGGACATCGGCTTCGCGATCGTCTGTGGCGGTCGCCATGGCGTGATGGAATCCGTGTGCAAGGGCGCCGCGCAGGCGGGCGGCGTGACGATCGGCTTGCTGCCCGATGTCGATCCGTCGCTCGCCAATCCGTACGTGTCGATCGTCGTCGCGACCGGTATCGGGGAAGCGCGCAATGCGCTGATCGCGCGGGCATCGCTGTGCCTTGTCGCGATCGGCGACAGCTTCGGCACGCTGTCCGAAGTCGCGCTCGGCCGCCACTTCGGCAAGCTCGTCGTCGGGCTCGAAGGCGCTGCGCAAGTCGCCGGCGTCGTGCACATCGCGACGGTCGACGAAGCGCTCGCGAAAGTGGCGGCATTCGCCCTCGCGGCCGGCGCTTGACGCAAGATTCGGCTCGCCGCGGCACGCTCGAGCGCGCCGCGGCGTCGCAAGTGCAGCGCGCCAGTCTAGAACGTTCCCCGAACGCCTACGGTCACACCTCGTTTGCCCGTCGGCGCGATGTCCTTCAGCACCGATACGTGGTTGCGCGCGTCTTCATTGAGCAGGTTCGTTCCCTTGACGAATGCGAAGAGGTCCGCTTTCGAAAAGCCGAGCTTGTAGTCGAGCGACGCGTTCAACATCGTGTATCCGTCCGTCGGCAGCTCGTTCTCGGCCACGCGGTTCTGCTTCTGCACGCGCATCACTTCGAGGCGGCTGTTCCAGCGATCGGCCCCGTAAACGACGGCAGCCCCGAATCGCAGCGGCGATATCCGGGGAAGCGGCTCGCTCGCGTCGAGATCCGTCGCGCGAAGCCAGTCGCCCTGCACTTCGAACGACAGATCGCCGGGTCCGACGTGCCCCGCCCGGTATCGCCCCTCGAACTCGATGCCGTAGAACTCGGCGCGCGTCTGCCGATACACGAAGATCGGGATGTCGAACTCCGCGTTCGTTTCACCGGTAGGGAACTGCGTGATGAAGTTTCTGAAGCGGTTGTAGAACAAGCCGACGCTGCCGGTGAGCGGGCCATGCCGCTTGCGCAGCGACACATCGAAGCCCACCGACTTTTCCAGCCCCAACGTACGGTCGCCGATCAGGAATTGCCCGGTCGCAAGATGCGGCCCGTTGGCATAGAGCTCCTGATAGTTGGGCGGCCGCTCGGTCACCACGAGGGACGAGGCGACGACGTAATCGGCGCTGAGCGAATACAGCGCACCGAACGAAACGCTGCCCGTCGTGAACGTGCGCTTGTCCGCCGGACCGAAATGCTCATCCGTATCGGCGTTGACGCGCGTGCGCTCGATCCGCCCGCCGCCTTGGAAAGTCCAATCGTTCCACTTGGTCTGCTCGAAAACGAAGCCGGCCACGCTTTGCGTATGGGTCAGTGGCAGGAACGCTTCCTCGCCCAGCGCCGAAAAATCGAAATCGACGACTTGCCCCCCGAACGCGCCATCGAAGCGGCCGATCGAGTTGTGGACGATGTCGATCCGGCCCTCGTACCCCTTGTTCTTGAACGTCGTGTCAGGCTCGTCACCCTCGAATTCGGTGTGCTCGTAGTCGGAATGAGAAAACTTCAATTTGGCGTTCTTGATCCAGGACGCGGGTGCGTTCAACTCGCCCGCGACATCGAAGCGCTTCTGCTTCATCCGGATCGTGACGTCCTCCTCTGCCACCGTGCCGTAATCGCTCCTGAACTCGGCGTACGACGCGCCGAGATAGCCTTTGCTTCCGACGTACGACCCGCCGATCGCGCCACCTCGCGTGTCGCTCGCGCTGTTGGGCAACGTGCCGCGCGGCTCTTCTTCGGGCGGCCGCGGGTCGAGCTCGCGCAGGCGGGACGAGCGCGCGAAGTCCGGAATCCTCAGGTCGTCGGTGCGCACCTTGAACGCGTCACCATGCAGCACGAATCCCTGGGACGTCCCGACGTCGCTCGTCGCGCCCACCGCGCGCTCGCGCGCAGGCGATGCGTAGCGCAAATCGACGGCGCCGGTCGCGCCATCGACGCGCGTGTCGGGAATGCGGCCGTCGATCACGTTGACCACGCCGCCGAGCGCCGTCGGCCCGTAAAGCAAAGTGGCCGGACCGCGAACGACTTCGACGCGCTTGACGGTCAGCGTGTCGACCGAAACGGCATGGTCGACGCTGGTGCCCGACGCGTCGATCGTGCCGGTGCCGTTCTGCAGGATGCGGATGCGATCGCCGTCGAAGCCGCGAATCACGGGACGGCTGGCGTTGGGGCCGTAGTAGGTCGAATTCACGCCGGGGAGACCGCTCAGCATTTCTCCGAGCGTTGGCTGGCGGTTGCGCTCGAGCCGATTGCCTTCGAGCGTGGAGACCGGCGGAATCATCTCGAACAGATCGCTGCCGAGCGGATTCCCGGTGACCACGACAGGCGGCAACACCGTCGGCGCTTGCGGTGTTTGAGCGGCGGCCGTGCAGGCCCAGCACAGCACGGCTGCGCCGGGCACGACGAAAGATCGAGCCACGATGGGTCTCCTCCGGACGAGTGACATCAACGCCGGCGCACGGCCGGCGGCCCATCAGACGAACGTCAGAGGAGTGCGGGTGGAGCGCGGCTTTGGTAGTAGGCCGGCGCGGCGCCGGCGAAGCTCGCGAATTCGGCTGCGACGCGAATCGTCGACGGCCGATCGGAGGCAAAACCCGGATCCGGTGCGGGCGACGCATGCGCGCCGCCGGCGAACGATGCGCAGATTGCGCACACTTCATCCGCGCCCGGAACGAGCAGCGCGGCGCGGTCGGGACGACCGAGCCGCTCGGCATCGTGCTCGTACGGATGCACGAGCGCGCCGACCTGCATGCCGACGAGCAGCAGCGACAGGGCGGCGACGGCGAGGGCGCGAAGCATCGGGATGCGAAGGCCGCTTTCCATCGCGGCGATCGTGACTCGGCCTAGTCGGGGTGCTTCATCCCGCAGAACTTGCCGTAGGCGATCCCCTTGCACGCCTTCGCGAGGTCGGCATTGCACGCGTCTTCTTCCTTGCCGGATTCCAGACACTTCGCCGCGGCTTCGTGAGCGGTTGCGATCTGGCGGTGCCGCTTGATGTCATCCTTCTCGTGCTCGGCTTGCTTCGCCGGATCGACCGCGGAACGCGCGGGCTTCGCCGGCGTCTTCGCGGCCGGCTGGTCCGCGGCCATTGCGATCGCCGGGAACGTCGTGAGCATCGCCAACACCATCAGAATCCGCTTCATGCGGTCTCCTTCCATCGTCAATTGCGGCGCGCGAGCGTCGCCGAAATGTTCGCCTGCGCCGCGCGCCAGCTCGGCAGCAAGGCCGCCAACGCCGCGGTGACCAGCGCCGGCACCAGCAAAAGCAGCTCATTGCCCGAGAAAGTCCACGCGCTGACACGCAGGGTTTCCTGCTGCCCGATCCACCAGACGAGCAGCGCGACGAGCCCATGCGCGAGCAGCAGGCCGAGCACGCCGCCCAGGATCGCGAGCATCAGCGCTTCGAGCATCAGCATGAGGGCGATGGCGGACGGACGCGCGCCGAGCGTGCGCAACACGGCGATGTCGTACGCGCGCTCGTTCAGCGCATGGTAGAGCGCGATGAAAAGCGACAGCGCGGCGGTCGCGAGCACGACGCCGCCGAAGGCGCGGATGACATCGGCTCCCACACCGATCAACCGGAACAGCCGCGCCGACTCGAACGCGGGAGAAGCCGCTTGCATGTTGGTTTGCGTGTTGATGTAGCGTGGCAGCGTGACGGCGGCCAGCGGCGTCGCGTATTGCACGAGTAGCGCGGTGACCTGACGCTCTTCCTTGATCACCTCCATCTCCTCGGGGTCGGTGATCTTGCCCTCGTGCACCTGCCAGACGCTTTCGGTATTGACGAGCGCGAGGCGATCGAGCACCGTGCCGGTGGGTTTCAGCACGCCGACGGCCGTGTAGACGGAGTCGCCGTGAACCGGTCCGCCTTCGGCCAACCCGTGCGAACCGACGAAGCGCCCGCCGACACGCATTTCGGTGCGCTCGGCGACGCTCGAGCCGATGACCGCCTCCATCGGGTCGTTCCACCCGCGGCCCGATTCGAGCTTGCCGCCGTAAAGCGCGATGTAATCGGGCGACGTGCCGACGATGCGAAAGCCGCGGAAGCTGTCGGCAAGCGAGATCGGAACCACGTGCCGCACGCGCGGGTCCTTCGCGAGCTCCTGCGCCGCCTTGAGCGAGATGTTGCCGGTCGCGACGTCGAGATGATAAATGGCCGAAAGAATGAGCTGGATCGGGCTCCCCTTCGCGCCGACGACGAGATCGATGCCCTGCGCATCGCGGTTCAGATTGTCGCCGACCTGTGCGTCGACGATGCGCACGAAGCCGATCGTGCCGATGCCGATCGCGAGCAACAGGACATTCAGGATCGTGCCGAGCGGCTGCGCCCGCAAGTAGCTCCAGGCGAGTTGCGCGACGTTCACGCGAGCACCTCGATTGGCCGGCGCGGCAGCGCAAGTTGGCGCGCAATGCGCGACTTGAGCCGCATGTCGTGCGTCGCGATTACCAGCGAAACGCGCTGCTGCTTCGCGGTGCCGAGCAGCAGATCGGCGACCGCGGCACACGACTCGTCGTCGAGGTTCGACGTTGGCTCGTCGGCGAGCAGCAGCTTGGGACGGTTAACCAGCGCGCGGGCGATTGCGACGCGCTGTTGTTGACCGACCGACATCTGGTGCGGGAAGGCGTCGACGCGCTCGTCGACGCCCAGCGCGGCAAGCATCGCGTGCGCCGCCGCGCGATCGACCGGCAAACCGGCGATGCTCTGCGCGACGAGCAGGTTCTGCAGCGCAGTCAGCGTGGGCAGCAGGTGGAATTGCTGCAGGACGATGCCGATGTGCCGCCCGCGGAAGCGATCGCGGGCGGCCGGCGACAGCGCGCCGAGATCCTGCCCGTCGACAACGACGCGGCCGCTCGCGGCGACGAGCAGCCCGGCGATCAGATGCAGCAGCGTCGTCTTGCCACAGCCGGAGGGTCCGACGATCAGGATGTCGCTCTGCGGCTCGAGCACGAATTCGTCGAGCCGCAACACGTCGTTCCCGTTGCGATAACCGAAGCGAAGCTTGTCGATGCGGATCATGCCGAAACGCGGATCGCCCGCTTCGCGCACGCCGCGCAGCGGCCGTAGAGCGTGACATCGTGATGCTCGACCTTGAACCCGCGCGGAGCGAGCCGCCGCAAGTCGCCGGGACAGCCCGGAATGTCGAACACGCGCCTGCACTGCGTGCACTGGAAGTGATGGTGATGCGCGGATTCCGTCATTTCGTAGCGAGCGCTGTCGCCCGGCAACGTCACCGGCCTGACGGCGCCGTCGGCGGCGAGCCGCTTGAGATTGCGGTAGACCGTGGCGAGGCCGATTCCGTTCACGGCCGAGCGCGCGTCGTGCAGGATTTCCTGCGGCGACAACGGTCGTCTCGCCGCCTCGATCACCGAGCGGATCGCGTCGCGTTGCCGGGTTGCGCGTTCGGTGGCCATGTAAGTCGAGCCGACTCGATGATATGATAATGATAACTCATTCTCATGGACCGGCAAGCGCCGTCCGCGCCGCGACGCGCACCGGCCACGGAGGGGATTCGAGCGATGCGTCGCTTATTCGCAGGGCTGCTCGTGGGCGTGGCGTTCGCGATCTCCATCGCCCGCGCCGACCCTATCCGGATCGTCGCAGCGGAAAGCGTTTATGGGGATATCTGCAAGCAGATCGGCGGCGACAACGTCGCCGTCGTCAGCATCCTCACCAATCCCGACCAGGATCCGCACGAGTTCGAAGCGAGCGCTTCCACGGCGCGCGAGATTGCGCAGGCGCGGCTCGTCGTGTACAACGGCGCCGGTTACGATGCGTGGATGGCGAAGCTGCTCGCCGCGTCGCGCGCGCCGTCGCGCGAGGTGCTCGAAGTCGCGCGGCTCGCTCGCAAGAAAACGGGCGACAATCCGCATCTTTGGTACGACCCGCAGGCGGTATCCGCGTTTGCCAAAGCGCTCGCCGAAACGCTCGCGCGAATCGACCCGGCCCATCGCGCCGATTATGCGCAACGGCATACAGCGTTCGATGCATCGATGCGCGATCTTGTCGATCGGATCGCTCGGCTGCGCGCACGGCACGCCGGGACCGCGGTCACGGCGACCGAGCCCGTCTTCGACTACATGGCCGATGCGCTGGGACTTGTGATGCGCAATCGCCGCTTCCAGCTCGCCGTCATGAACGCAACGGAGCCGAGCGCGAAGGACATTGCGGCGTTCGAGCGCGATCTGCGTACGCGCGCGGTGGGGGCGCTGATCTTCAACAGCCAGACCGGAGGCGCGCTCGCCGATCGGATGCGCGCGATCGCGACATCGTCCGGTGTCGCCGTCGTCGGCATGACCGAGACCGAACCGCCGCGCATGAGCTATCAGCAATGGATGACGATGCAGCTGGACGCGCTCGATCGCGCGCTCTCGCCACGCTAGCGATGGAGGCGATCGAGCTCGAGCGCGTGACGCTCGCGCGAGGCGAACGGGTCGTCATCCGGGACCTCAGCGTGACGATCCGGCCCGGTGAATTCATCGGCATTTTCGGTCCCAACGGCTCGGGCAAGACGACGCTGCTGCATTCGATCCTCGGCCTGCTGCCGCTCGCGGCCGGCGCAATCCGCGTCTTCGGCGCGGCGCCGTCGCGCGGCAATCGGCAGGCGGGGTATCTGCCGCAGCAGCGCAGCAGCGTGTCCGCTTTTCGTCTTCGCGGCCGCGATTTCGTCGCGAGCGCGCTCGACGGCGAGCGCTGGGGCGTGCCGCTGCTCGGCCATGACGGCGCGTCCGAAGTCGACTGGGCGATCGAAACCGTCGAAGCGCGTGCGTTCGCCGCGCGCCCGCTTTGCGAGTTGTCCGGCGGCGAGCAACAGCGGCTGCTGCTCGCGCAGGCGCTGCTCGGCCGTCCGCGTCTGCTGCTGCTCGACGAGCCGCTGGTAAGTCTCGATCCGCATTTCGAGCACGCCGTCGTCGCGTTGATCAAGCGGCTGCAGCAGACGCTCGGCATCACGGTGCTGTTCACCGCGCATGAGCTCAACCCGCTGCTCGGCGCGATGGACCGCGTGCTCTACCTCGGCCACGGGCGCGGCGCGATCGGCACCGTCGACGAGGTGATGACGAGCGACGTGCTGTCCACCCTCTACGGCACGCCGATCGACGTCCTGCGCGTCGACGGCAGGATCGTCATCCTGTCCGGGCATGGCGTGATCGAGACCGATGCCCACCGCCACGATGCTTGACTACGAATTCATGCGCACGGCGTTCGCCGCCGGCGGCATTGTCGCCGTCGTCGCCGGCGCGGCCGGCTTCTTCCTCGTGCTGCGCAACCTGACGTTCGCCGGGCATGCGCTGTCGCACGTCGGCTTCGCCGGTGCGACCGGCTCGGTGCTGATCGGCGTCGCGCCGCTGTGGGGGCTGCTCGCGTTCACGCTCGCCGCAGCCGTCGCGATGGGATTGCTCGGTGATCGCCTGCGCGGCCGCGACGTCGCCGTGGGCGTCGTGCTGTCGCTCGCGCTCGGCTTCGGCGTGCTGTTCCTCTACCTGTACACGACGCACGCAACGCAGGCAACGTCGATTCTCTTCGGCAACGTGTTCGCCGTCGACATCGATGCGTTATGGGCGATGCTCGCGCTCGGCGTGGCGAGTCTCGCCGCGCTCGCGGCAATTTCGCGGCCGCTGCTGTTCGCCACGCTCGCACCCGAGCTCGCCGAGGCGAAGGGCGTGTCGCTGCGGCTGGTGTCCGTGCTGTTCCTCGCGATCGTCGCGGTGGCCGTCGCGGAGGCCGCGCAGGTCGTCGGCGTGCTGCTCGTGTTCGCGCTGATGGTCGGTCCGGCAGCGGCAGCGCTCGCGATCACGTCGCGCATCGGCACCGGAATCGCGCTCGCCGTCGTGCTCGCGCTGATCGAAACCTGGGCCGGTATCGCGCTCGCCTACGTCAGCGATTGGCCGGCGACGTTCTGGATCGTGCTGTTGAGCTGTGCCGTCTATTTCGCGAGCGCGAGCATCCGGCGCGTGACGCCCGCCGCGGCGGCCGACTGAACGTCAGCCGGCCAACCCGAGCGCCGGCAACAGCGGCATGTCGAACGCGCGCTCGACGAACCACATCGTCGCGACCGCTGCGATCACAAGCGAGCCGCCCGCCATCGCGACGCGTGCGTAGGCCCAGCTTGCGCGCGCCGCGAACGCAATCGGCAGGAACAGCGCGACGATGCCGAGCTGCCCGAGCTCGACGCCGACATTGAATCCGGCGAGCGCGAGCGCGAGCGAATTCGTCGGCAGGCCGAGATCGGCGAGCGCGCCGGCGAAGCCGAACCCGTGCAGCAGGCCGAAGCCGAACGCGGCGATCCAGCGGCCGTTGTCGACCCACGGCCGCACGTTGTTCAACGCCGCGAGCACGACCGAAAGCGCGATCGCCGATTCGACGACGCGCGACGGCAGCCAGACCACGCCCAGCACCGCAAGCGACAGCGTGATCGAATGCGCGAGCGTAAAGGCCGTGACGACCTTCGCGACGTCGATGAACGCCGCGCGAAACGATGCGGTGGGCAGCCACCGGCCGTCACGGCGAACGAGCACCGCGGGCAGCAGCAGCGAGAGCAGGAACAGCATGTGATCGAAGCCGGTCCAGATGTGCCGGACGCCTTCGTGCACGTACTGGCCGAGCTGGACGAGCCAGCCGCCGGCGTCGCCGCCGATCGTGCGCGACGGCGTTTCGACCGAGAAGATCGCGCTCACCGTCTCGCCGCGTTCGACGTAGTTCAGCAAGCCGCGGTGCGTCGGGTCGACGTCGAACAGCAGCCGGTAATCGATCGCAAGGGTGGGCGCCGACTCCGCGCAAGCGCCTTGGAGGGTCATCACCGCGTACGCGCCGTCGGTGTGGGCGTCGATCGCCTGCCGCGTCGCGTGCAGCGTGCACAGCTGGCCGCCCGAACGCACGATCAGCCGCGACAGCGCGTACGAGGCGATCGCTTCGCGCTTCCCGCGCACTTCGCCCCATGTGATCGCGCCGTCGCCGTCGGCGTCCACGCCGATAGCCGTCTCCAGATCGCGCAGCGCGATGTCCCATTGTCCGGACAGCGTCGTGCCGTCGCGCACGAGCGTCAGATACGCGTCGCTCGGCTTGTGCGCGAACGCAGGCGCGCACCCAAGCGCGATCAGCGCCGCGAGCAGCAGCACCAAACGCTTCATCGCCGTTCTCCGATGCGCGCGGCGAGCGTCACGTCCTCGAGCCGCGTCGTCCTGATCCATTCGGTTGCGGTGGCAAGTGCTGCCTTGTCGTCTGCCGCGAGCGCGGCGTCGACGAGAACGCGCAGGTCCGCCGGCTCGCGCTGCACATCCCAGTTCGCGCGTGCGAGCTCGACCGCGACGCGAACGTCGCGATCGATCGCGAGCCGAAAGCGCGACTCTTCGCGCGCGTGCAGCGCGTCGCCGCGAAGGCGCGCCGCGTAGAAGCGCGCGGTCAGCTCGGCGCGGTGCGCCGCCTTGTATTCGGCGGCCGCTTCCGGAAGCCGAGCTTCGGCCAGCACCAGGCGAAGCAGCAACGCGTCGTGACGCGTTTCGCTCGCGACGAGCGCCGCCGCCTCGCGCGGCCGGCCGGCGTCGAGCAGCAGGTCGGCGTACGCGCCGCGTGCATACGCATCGCGCGGATCGATCGCGAGCACGGCGCGCAAATGCGCCTCTGCAGCCTCGCGGTCGCCGCGGCGGGCGGCGATTTCGGCCAGGATCGTCGACGCCCATGCGCGCACGCCGGTATCGGCGTCCGGCGAATCGGCGAGCGCCTGCGCGAGATCGCGTTGCGCGGCTTCGGCGCGGCCCGACACGCTTGCCGGTCCGGCCGCGCATGCGGCGACGACGAGTGGCGGCGCGCGCCGCGCGAGCTTCGCGCAATCGCGCTCGGCTTCCGCGTAGCGGCCCTGCACGGTGAGCACCGACGCGCGCGTGAGCAGCGCCTGCGCGTCGCCCGGACGCGCGGCGAGCAGGCGATCGAGGTCGGCGAGCGCGCCGTGAAAGTCGTGCCGGCTCTGCTTGATCGTCGCCCGCAGCACGAGCGCCTGCACCGGCGCGTCGGCGGCGCTCCACCAGGTCGCGAGCGCGGCCTGCGCATAGCCGAGAAAGCGCGGGTCGCCGGTCTGGCGCGAGGCCTCGATCGAGCGTCTCGCAACCGCAGACGCTAGCGCGAGATCGCCCGGAGACTGCGCGGCGGCGGCGCGCATCCGCTTCAATTGCGCGAGCGAAGCATCCGCGGCTTCGGGCAGCCGCTCGAGCACGATGGAGTCCGACTCGGGAACGAACGGCCGCGCATCGGCGAGCGCGGCAAAGGCGATTGCGGCGATGGCCGTGGCAATCGACAGCGAGCGGTACAGCGTCATCATGGTTCCCCCGAAAAACAGGCGGTCCCGCCAACACGCCGCGGGACCGCCACGCCACATCACTTCTTCTTGGCAACCGGAATCGCGTTGTCCTCGTTCGGCGACCCCTGCAGCGGCTCGAACAGGTACGGGAAGCCGTTGAAGAAGAAGCCGTCGTAGATGAACGCGCCGTCGGTGTAGTGCAGCGCGCCTGCCGGTGCGTCGCCCGGATGGCAGCCGCCCAGGTTCAGCGTGCACAGCACGCCCATCGCGACGCGAAGCTCGATGTCGACGACGTCATCACCGGGCCTGCGCCCGTTCGGGAAGCCGGCGTTGTCGCCGCCGAGCACGCCGAGACGGTTCTGGCTCCCCTTCGGCGTCGGTGCGATCGACGTGTTGAGCCGCAGCATCTCGGAGCCGGTGACGTTGGCCGGCTTGTTGACGCCGTCCACGCCGGTGAGGAATGCCGCAACGAGGTCGGTGCGCGGGAAGTTCGTCGGCGCTTTGACGCCCGCGCTTCCGAACAGGATCTCGAGCAGCGCCGGCAGCGTCGGATTGGTGACGTAGTCGGCGAACTGCGCGTCGTCCTTCGGCTCGCTCGCGTTGAACTTGTTCTTGTCTTTCAACCCGATCACGACTTCGTTCACGAGCGGCATGCCGAGCCGCGACACCTGCACGAAATTGCCGGTTTGTGACGACGGATCGAGCCCGCTGCCCGGCGTCGCGCTGAGCGCGCGCGTGGCCGGCACGCTCGCCGTCGTCCAGCCGCCGATGATCGTGCCCTTGCCTTCGGTCAGGCACGGGATCGGTACCTCGAGGATGATCGACGTCACGTTCGCATCGGCGAGCGAGTCGACGGTAGCGAATTCCGCCAGCGGATTGAGCTCGGTTGCCGGGTACTTGATGTTGACGAGGTCGAACGTTTCGCCGAGGTTCACGACGAACGGGTCCTTGCGCTGGCCGACGAAGACGCGGCCCATCCCCGTGCAGCCCGGAATCTGGATGTTCGCGATGTGCAGGTTGGCGTAGGTGAGGTAGTCGTGGATCGTCTTCGTGCCGATGAAGTCGACCGGCTTGAAGAACGTCGTGCCCCCGGTGCTGAAGTTCAGCACGGATGCCTTGGTGCCGGTGCGCCGCGCCCCGCGGATCACGTCCACCGTGTACGTCTCGTGGACGTTCAGCGCCGGCGAATTGAGCGAATTCACGTCGCCCGATCCGTTGATCGCGAGCGGGATCGACACCGGCTTGCCGCCGACGGTGAGCTTGTTGTCGTCGAGCGTGTTCTGGAACTTGAACTGGAACGTAAGGTTCTCGACCGCGCCGCCGTCGTTCGAGATGTGGATCTCGTAGACGGCGTTGGGATCGAGCTTGAAGTAGTTCGGCCCGCCGTACGGATCCTGCAACGGCAGGTAGTTCGCGACGATCGTCACGTACTGATCGCGCCCTGATTCATAACTACGGAACATGTAGAAGTCGGTGGCATCGACCTGCGGCTGCGTGGCGATGAACGGCGCTTCGCGATGGCTCGACGCGTGCAACGGCGGCGTCCACGCCGCAGCGAGCGCGGCGGCGACGAGCGCCGGCGCGAAGGCGCGGGCGAGCGTACGCGGGGACTTGGCAATGGCTGGCATGTGGCGGCTCCTCGGTTCTGCGGTCGCCGCGGCGTCTGGGCCGGGGGCCGCGGTGGTCGCCGCGGCCGCGCTCGGTGGACGCCCCATGCGCCACGCGAACGCCGATCGTCGGCTCACATACGGGCCATTCGCCAATCTGGATGCAGCGCCGGCGGCAGGCTGGCCCGGCGACTCGCCGGGCATGGGAATGCGGACGATTGGGACGCCTGCGCACCATATGGTCGACAATGCAGGCTGCCGGCGCGATTTCGGCGCCGGGAAACGGAAGTGCTCCCTTCCATTCACCCATGCCGCCGATCCTTTCGCAGCTAAAGCAGAGCGCAAGAAGAGCGCTGAACAGGTACCGGACGCGCAGCTACGGGCGGCTACTCGGATTGGCGGGGCCCCGGTTTCGCGCCGTGAATCACGGGCAGCGCACGGCGGATCCCTTGCCCGCCGAGCCATGGTCGCTGGACGAGGTGGACGTCGGAAGCGATCGGCTGACGGTACGCGGCTGGTCGATACCGGCCGACGCGGCCGTCGAACCTCGCCAATTCACGTTCAACGGCCGGCCGTTCGACGAAATCCGCTATCCGTTGCCCCGGCCCGATGTCGGTGCGCTGTTTGCCGGACGGCCAGCGGCCGATCGCTGTGGTTTCCAGTGCAGCACGACGCTGAGCGACACCGCCTATCCCAATGGCGTGCTCGAAATCGAGCGCGTGCGGCCCGGCGCGACGCCGATCGATCGCGGTCGCGATTGCGCTTTTGTGCCGGATCCCGCGGCTCACATCGATCTGCCGGACGAGGATCGGCGATTCCGTGTCATCGGCAACAAGGACCGCACCGGATTCCTCACGACGGGAGCAACCGACTACTACCGGCTCGACCGCGCCATCGCGGCGATATCGGGCCGGCGACTTCACGAATTCGACCGCGTGTTGGACTGGGGCTCCGGTTGCGGCCGCGTCGCGCGTCACTTTCCTGCACGAGCCGCTGCGCGCTTCACGGGGTGCGATATCGACCACGACAACGTGCGCTGGTGCTCGGCGCACCTGCCCGGAACCTTCGTGCCGTCGACCGTGGTCCCGCCGCTCCCTTTCGAGCCGGGCGTGTTCGATGTCGTTTACGGCATCTCGGTCTTCACGCACCTGCGCGAGCGGCTGCAACACAAGTGGCTCGCCGAGCTCGCGCGAATCACGGCGAAGGGCGCGTACCTGCTGATGACGGTTCACGGCCCGACGACCATCGAGTTCGCGCACCTCGCGCCGCACGACAGCTCACGGCTGCAGGCGCAGGTCGAGCGCAGCGGCTTGCTCGTGACGAGCCGCAATTCGCAGATCGACGGCCACGCGGACCACCGCGGCGAGTATGTCAACGTGTCCCACAGTCACGACTACATTCGCCGCGAGTGGAGCCGGCATTTCGACGTGCTCGAGATCGTTCCGGGTTACATCTTCACGCACGATCTCGTCGTTCTGCGCAAGCCGTAGCGGCTCAGCGGACGAGCGCGAGCAGCTCGCCGATCATCGCATCGGCTTGCGCACGGTAGCCGCCGCCGAATAGATTCAGGTGATTGAGCACGTGGTAGAGGTTATACAGCGTGCGTCGCATCGCGTAACCGGGCGCGCGCGGCCACGCGTCGTCGTAGGCGGCGTAGAAGTCGGCGCCGAATCCGCCGAAGAGCTCGCTCATCGCGATGTCCGTCTCGCGATCGCCGTAGTAGACCGCGGGATCGAAGATCACCGGCTCGCCGCTCGCAAGCCGTGCCGCGTTGCCGGACCACAGATCGCCGTGGACGAGCGACGGCGACGGCGCGTGCGCCACGAGAAGCGCGGGGACCGCATCGAGCAGCCGCTCGCCGTTTTGCTGCAGCGCGCCGCGATGCCCGAGCTGCGCAGCGAGCGCGAGTTGCGGCGCGAGCCGGCGCTCTCGCCAGAACGCGGGCCATGCTTCGCTCCATGCATTGCCCTGCGGCGTCGTTCCGATCGTGTTGTCGCGATGCCAGCCGAAGCGCGTTCCGGCGTGACGATGCAGGGCCGCGAGCGCGCGCCCGAGCGCCGCGTCGCGCCCGCCGGTCGCAAGGTCGAGCCATTCGAGCGCGAGGAACGCCGCGTCACCGGCAACGCCTACCGCAACGGGTAATGGCACGCGAATGGTGTTTGTCCGCGCGATCGCGGCGAGCCCGTCGGCCTCCGACTCGAGCATCGGCGCGCGCTGTGCGCTATTCGTCTTCACGAAGAAACGCCGGCCTGCGATCGCAAGCGACGCCGTCGTGTTGAGGGCGCTGCCGGTTTTGCCGCTCCACGTCGCAGCCGCGGTGCGCGACAACCCTGTCGCATCGCAGACGGCCGCGACAACCGCGGCGCTCCAGTCGGTCATAGGCGGCACGATTTACCTGTTCGTCGCCGCAGTATCGCACCGGTCATCGAATCCGCGCGCGTGCGCGTTGCCGGTATTCTTGCGCCTTGTGCGGCAAGCTGCGCGCTGCTACCGTGCAGCGTATGAGATGAACTCCGGCCGCCGCTGTGCCTTCATCCACTCCTCCCTCACCGCTTCGTTCGCTCGCGCATGAGCTGCGCAACGCGATCGCGCCCGTGCGCAATGCCGCCCATCTGTTGCGCAAGCGCGCCGCCGGCGACCCGATCGTCGCGACCGCGCTGCAGACGATCGATTCGGCGCTCGATCAGTCGCTGCGGCTGCTCGACCGCGCCGTCGATGCCGAGCGCGTGATGCGCGGCGACATCGCGCTTGCGAGCGCGGACGTCGATCTCGTATCGATCGTGCAGCGCGCGGTCGAGGATAACGCCGCCGCCGTCGCCGAGAAAAAGCAGCATGTGCAGGTCGATGTCCGCGACGCGCAGATCCGCGTAGAGGGCGATGCCGGCCGACTCGTGCAGACGCTTGGATCGCTGCTCGACAATGCGAGCCGCTTCAGCGACGACGGCGCCGACATCCACGTCGTTGTCGAGACGCGCAACGGCGAGGCCGTCGTTCGCATTCGCGATCACGGCGCCGGCATCGCGCGCTCGTTTCTGCCGCGACTGTTCGAGCCGTTCGCGCGCCCCGCCGACTCGGCCAACCCGTCCGCTGCGTCGTCGATCGCGATGAGCCTTCCGGTCGCCCGCAAGATCGCCGAGCTGCATGGGGGCCGCCTCGACGCGACGAGCGAGGGCGAGGGGCGCGGCAGCGAGTTCGCGCTTACGTTGCCGCGCGCCGTGCAGCCATCGAACGCCGCGGCGGCGCGATCCGCCGCAACCGGCAAGCCCTCCGCTGCGCAGGCAACCGACGTCCCGCCCGCACGGCGCGTACTGCTCGTCGACGACAATCGCGCCGTGCGCGAAACCTACGCCGACGTGCTCACCGATCTCGGATGCGACGTCGAAACGGCCGCCGACGGCGAGCAGGCGATCGCCTGCGCGATGCAGTTTCGGCCGCGCTTCGTCATCCTCGACATCAACCTGCCGAAGCGCAACGGTTATGAAGTCGCACGCGCGCTGCGTGCGCATTTCCCGCCCGCCGAAATGACGCTCGTCATGATCAGCGGCACGTTGCTCGACGACGCGACGCTCGCGATCGCGCGCGCCGCCGGCTTCGATCATTGCCTCGACAAGGCGAGCGACCTGCCGGCGCTCGAGCGCGTGCTGTTGAACGCCTGAGCAAGGCCGCAACACCGCGCCATCGTCACGGCAGCGTTCTCAAGGAAAAATTTACGGACGGCGTTGCGCGCCGGTTGCGGGGGGCGCACAGTTACACATCCCGATTCCCCCTGCACCGGGCGGGTGAATGAAGAACGGCACGTACTCGACTGCAAAGCCGCGCTCCGCGCCTCGCAACGCGCCGGCGCTGCGCGGCGAAGCGGAGACGCTCGCCGAGGTCGCGCTCGGACTCACCGCCGAGTTCGACTTGAAGAAGCTCGTGCAGAAAGTAACCGATGCGGGCACCGCGCTCGCCGGCGCGCAATTCGGCGCATTCTTCTACAACGTCGAGGACGACGCCGGCCAGGGGTATTCGCTGTACACGCTGACCGGCGCCGCGCGCGACGCGTTCGCCTCGACGGGCCTTCCGCGCAGCACACCGCTTTTCGAGTCGACGTTTCGCGGCACCGAGGTGATCCGCCTCGACGACGTCACGCGCGACCCTCGGTATGGGCGCAACCCGCCGCATCGCGGCGTTCCCGAAGGCCACGTGCCGGTGAAGAGCTATCTCGCGGTGCCGGTGATTTCGCGCAGCGGCGAGGTGGTCGGCGGACTGTTGTTCGGTCACCGCAAGCCCGCCATGTTCACCGAGCGCGCCGAGCGTCTGATCAAAGGGCTCGCCGCACAAGCGGCTGTCGCGATCGACAACGCGCGCCTGTATGAGGAGCTGCGCCGCGAGCTCGACGAGCGCACCGCGACCGAATCCGCCTTGCGTGAAAGCGAGCAGCGCCATCGACAGCTGATCGAAAGCCTGCCGGCTGCGGTATTCACCTGCGACACCGAAACGCGGCTCACGATGTACAACGAAGCCGCCGCCGCGCTGTGGGGTCGCACGCCGCGTCTGGGCGACCCGCTTGCAAGCGGGCCGTACCGCACGTACCGCCCCGACGGCACGCTGATGCCGGCGGACGATTTTCCCGTCATGCGCGTGCTGCGCGAAAGCCGCACGGTCGACGCGCAGGAAATCGTCATCGAGCGGCCCGACGGCACGCGGCGCAACGTGCTGTCGCACCCGCGGCCGCTGTACGACGGATCCGGCAAGCTCACCGGCGCCATCAACATGCTGGTCGACATCACCGAGCGCAAGCAGGCGGAGGAGGCGCGCCGGCGCAGCGAGGAGATGCTGCGGCTTGCGACGGATGCGGCGGGCATCGGCACGTGGACGCGCGATCTCGCGACCAAGGCCGTCCGCTGGTCGCCGCAGCTCGAGCGGATCTTCGGCCTCGCGCCGGGCACATTCGCAGGCACCGAGGCGGCGTCGTTCGAGTTCGTCCATCCGGAAGATCGGCCGCGGGTCGCGTCGCACATCGAGGCAGCCATCGCCGAAGCGCGCGAGTTCGAGTTCGAGTTCCGGTTCCGCCGCGCGAGCGGCGAATGGCGCTGGATGGTATCGCGCGGACGCACGTTCGCCGACGCTTCGGGACGGGCGATTCTCCTCGTCGGAACGGGTGAGGACGTCACCGAGCGCAAGGTCGCGGCCGACGAGCTCGCAGCCACACGCGATCAGCTTGCCACGCAGGTCGCCGTGCTCACGCGGCTTTCCGAGCTCTCACGCCGTCTTGCGGTGACGCACGACCTCGCGCCGTCGATGCAGGCGATCCTGCAGACGTTGGTCGATCTGCACGGCGGCGAGCACGGCTTGCTCGCGCTGTACGACGAAGATTCCGGTTGCCTGTCGATCGGCGCGAGCGTGGGCTTCGACGAAGCGGCGCTCGCGCCTGTCCGGCGCATCGTGCCGGGCCCGGCGGCCGGCGCAACCGGAACCGCGTTCGCCACGCGCGAGCGTGTCGTCGTCGAGGACATCGAGACCGATTCGCGATTCGACTCGCTGCGTCAGAACGCTCGCAGGACCGGCTTTCGCGCCGTGCACAGCACGCCCGTTCTCACGCGCGAAGGCGACATCCTCGGCGTGCTCTCCGTGTACTTCGGCGCGCCGCGCGTGCCGACGCAGCATGAAATGAACCTCGCCGACATGTGCGCGCTGCACGCCGCCGACGCGATCGAGGCCGCGCGCGACGAGCAGGCGCTGCGCGAAAGCGAGCAGCGCTTCCGCACGATGGCCGACCACGCGCCCGTGATGATCTGGGTGCGCGAGCCGGACGGGCGCTGCAGCTTCCTCTCCCGCTCGTGGTACGAGCTCACCGGCCAGACGCCCGAGATCGCACTGGGCACCGGCTGGCTCGACGCAGTGAGCCCGATCGACCGTACGTTCGTGCAGGCGATCTACCGCTCGGCCTCCGAGCGGCGCGAGCCGTTTCGCACCGAGTACCGGCTGCGCGCCGGCGACGGCGACTTTCGCTGGGTGATCGATGCGGCGACGCCGCGCTTCGCCGACGATGGCACGTTCCACGGCTATATCGGATCGGTGATCGACATCACGGAGCGCAAGCGCACCGAAGTCGCGCTGCAGGAAAGCGAGGCGCGCTTCCGGCGGATGGCCGACAGCGCCCCGGTGCTGATCTGGGTGTCCGACGTCGAAAAGCAATGCACGTGGTTCAACCAGCCATGGCTCGACTTCGTCGGCCGCTCGATGGCGCGGGAGATCGGCATCGGCTGGATGGAGAACGTGCATCCGGCCGACGTCGAGCATTGCGTGCGTACGTACGCCGATGCGTTCGACACTCGCCAATCGTTCGCGATGGAATTCCGGCTGCGTCGGCGCGACGGCCAATATCGGTGGCTGCTCGACCAGGGCGTTCCGCTCTACGACGGCGCCGGCGGTTTCGCCGGCTACATCGGGTCGTGCTTCGACGTCACCGAGGAACGACGCAAGGAGAAGGCCCTGCGCGACGCGCGCAATCACCTTCGCATGGTGACCGATACGATGGCCGCGCTGGTGACGCGCTGCAGCCGCGACCTGCGCTTCGTCTGGACGAACAAGGGTTACATGCTGTGGCGCGGGCTCTCCGCCGAGCAGATCGAGGGACACGCGATCGAGGAAGTCGTCGGCGCCGAGACGTTCGCGCGCCTTCGGCCCTACATCGAGCGCGTGCTCGCCGGCGAGAGCGTCGAGTTCGAGATGCAGGTCGCTGTGCCGGGGCGCGGAGCGCAGTGGCTGTACGTGTCCTACGTGCCGACGTACGAGGACGGCGGCGAGCAGCCCGACGGCTGGGTCTCCGTCGTGATCGACATCACGCGCCGCAAGCAGCTCGAGCAGACGTTGAAGGACGCCGACCGGCGCAAGGACGAATTCCTCGCAAGCCTTGCGCACGAGCTGCGCAATCCGCTAGCGCCGATGCAGAACGCACTGCAGATCATGGGTCTGCGCCGCGGCGACGCCGACGAGATCGAGCGGGCGCGCGACATGCTGCAGCGGCAGATGCGGCAGATGGTGCGGCTGATCGACGACCTGCTCGACGTCAACCGGATCAGCCGCGGCAAGATCCAGCTGCGCAACGAGCGTGTCGATCTCGCGGCGGCGATTGCGAGCGCGATCGAGACGAGCCGTCCGCTGATTGACGAGTTCGGGCACTTGCTCACGATCGACCTGCCAGTCGAGCCGATCGCCGTCGATGCCGATCTCACGCGCCTCGCGCAGGTGTTCGGCAATCTGCTGAACAACGCGGCGAAGTATACGCAGCGCAACGGCCGGCTCGCGGTTCGAGTGAGTCGCGAAGGCGACACGGCCGTGGTCGCCGTCGAGGACAATGGCGTGGGCATCGAGCGGGACCACCTCGCGACGGTGTTCGACATGTTCACGCAGGTCGACTCCGGCGTCGCGCATGCGCACGGCGGGCTCGGAATCGGCCTTGCGATCGCCAAGCGGCTCGTCGAGCTGCACGGCGGAACGATCGACGCCGCGAGCGATGGACCGGGGAACGGCAGCATCTTCACCGTGCGATTGCCGGCGCTGCCGGCGAGCGACGCTGTCACGGCGCCGTCGGCCGCGAGCACGAGCGCGCCCGACGCCGCGGCGGCGCAGCGGCGCGTGCTGGTCGCCGACGATCACAAGGATTCGGCAGCGAGCCTCGCGCGCCTGCTCGAGATCCTCGGCAATTCGGTGCGCACCGCGCGCGATGGCGAAGAGGCGGTTGCGCTCGCCGCCGCGTTTCGCCCGCACGTGATCCTGCTCGACATCGGCATGCCGAAGATGAACGGCTACGAGGCGTGCGGGCGAATCCGGGCCGAACCGTGGTCGAGCAACGTCGCGATCGTCGCGCTCACCGGGTGGGGGCAGGAATCCGATCGCCGCCGCTCGCGCGAGGCGGGCTTCGACCACCACCTGGTGAAGCCCGTAGAGCTCGACGCGCTGGAGGCCGTGCTGAACGAGCCGCGCGACGACTAATTCGGGCGCGAGACGACCGCTCGCTGAAAGCCGGGATCCGACGCCTTCCTGCGGCTCTCGGAGAGCACCGCGATCGAGGTCACGAGGTGCCGCATGTCGAAGGGGTTCGACATGTAGAGATCGAAGCTCGCCTCCCGCGCCGCGATGCGATCCTCGCTTCGCGCGTAGCCCGACAGCGCAATCGCCACGCATGCGCGCATTCGTTCGGGAAAGTCGCGCCGCAGCGCCCGAATCAGATCGTATCCATCGTGCTCCGGCATGCCGATGTCGGAGATCAGCACATCGACCGCATCTTCGCCGAACATCGTGAGCGCCTGCGATGCGTTGCGCGCCGTGCGCACGCGCACGCCTTCGCGCGCGAGCATCTCGTCGAGCATCACGCCGCTCTCGACGTCATCGTCGACGATCAGCGCGCGCATGCCGTGCAGCGACTGCGTCGTGCCGGCCCGCACCGGGTCGGCATTCGCAGCCTGCTGCGGCGAGGCGGTCACGAGCGACAGCGGCAGCACGACGGTGAACGTCGCGCCGTGGTTGCGGCCCGCGCTGTCGACTTCGATCGACCCGCCGTGCAGCTCGAGCAGATGGCGAACGATCGCAAGACCGAGCCCGAGCCCGCCGTTCTTGCGCGTGATCGAGCCGTCGGCTTGCCAGAATCGCTCGAACAGCCGGGCCAGCACATCCTTCGAGATGCCTTCGCCGCGATCGGCAACCGCGATTCGCAGTGTGTCGGCTGTGCGCTCGGCGCTCACCAGGATCTCGCCGCCCGCGGGCGAGAACTTGATCGCGTTGTTCAGCAGATTGGTGAACACCTGCTGCAGCCGGACGGGATCGGCCCGGATCGCCAGCGGCGACTCGGGGAGCCGCGAGGAACTGGTCCTTGACGCGCGCGGCCTGCTCGGCCTTCGCACGCGCCGCATGCTCGCGCCGCAACAGCTGCTCGCGGCGCATCTCGATGAGCTTGCGCTGCGTGATGTCCATCGTGATGCCGACGAGCCGCGTCGGCTCGGCGCGCCCGTCGAGACACACGCTGCCGATCGTCGCGAGCCAGCGCTCTTCACCGAGCCCGGCGGTGGTGACGCGATATTCGCAATGGAACGGCACGCGCTCGCGGCGCACGCGATCGAACGCGTCGGACACCTGCGCCACATCGTCCGGATGGATGCGCTCGCGCCACATCGACCATGACGCGCGCACATCCGGCCGCACGCCGAACAGCGCGCACAGGTGTGCGCTCCAGATCGCAGCACCGGTGCGCAGGTCCATCTCCCACGTTGCGATCTCGGCGGCCTCGGTCGCAAGACGCAGCCGCGCTTCGCTCTCGGCCAGGCCCACCTCGGTCGATCGCAGCCACAGCAGCGTGCGCACGACGGTGATCAATTCCTCCGGGCCGATCGCTCGACGAGGAAAATGTCGGCGCCGCTTTGCGCGCTCACCGTTTGCGCCTCGTTCGCCGTGTATGACGCGGTGATGTGCAGCACCGGAATGCGTTTCGTGGCGGGCGCGCTCTTGATGCGCCGGCACACTTCGAGGCCGCTGATGTCAGGCAGGTGCACGTCGAGCAGCACCAGCGCGGGCGCGCGCTCGGCGACAAGACGCAGCGCGTCCCGGCCTGTCATCGCCTCGCAGACGTCGAAGCCCGCGCCGCGCAGCACGTGCGACTTCGCTCGCAGGTTCGACTCGCTGTCGTCGACGTTGAGGACGAGCGGGTTGGCGTGGGTTTTCATTGCGCGACGGTCGATACTACGCTCGATGCGCACGCGCAGCGAATGCGCGCGGCGACGTCGTTCCGAAAAAAGTGCCGATCGCGTTTGCGAGCGGGACGTCGGCTACTTGCGTAACGCGTCGATACCGCGCGCGACACCGTCGAGCGTGAGCGGAAACATCCGCGGTCCGATCGCGCTCAGCACGATCTGCGTCGAGCGTGTGTACTCCCACCCGCGGGCGGGCTCGGGATTCCACCAGATCGACTTGCGGAAATGCTCGGCGAGGCGCTTGAGCCAGACGGCTCCCGGCTCGTCGTTCGTGTACTCGACGCTGCCGGCTGCCTGCGTGAGCTCGTACGGGCTCATCGCCGCGTCGCCGACGAAGATCAATCGCCAGTCGGGCCCGTACGTGCGCAGCACATCCCACGTCGGGACGCGCTCGCTGCGCCGGCGCGCGTTGTCGCGCCACACATGGTCATACACGCAGTTGTGAAAGTAGAAATGCTCGAGGTGCCGAAACTCGCTCTTCGCCGCCGAGAAAAGCTCCTCGCAGACCTGCACGTGCGGATCCATCGAGCCGCCGACGTCGAGGAACAGCAGCACCTTCACGCGGTTGCGCCGCTCCGCCACCAGACGCAAGTCGAGCCAGCCGGCGTTGCGCGCCGTGCCCTCGATCGTGCCGTCCAGATCGAGCTCTTCGGGAACCCCTTCGCGCGCGAAGCGCCGGAGCTTTCGCAACGCGACCTTGAGGTTGCGCGTATTGAGCTCGACATCGCCATCGAGATTGCGGAAGCTGCGCTCGTCCCACACCTTGACCGCGGTGCGCTGGCCGCGCCCGGTGTCGCCGATGCGGATGCCTTCCGGGTTGAATCCGTAGGCGCCGAACGGGCTCGTGCCGCCGGTGCCGATCCATTTGCGTCCGCCGGCGTGACGCTCGCGTTGCTCGGCGAGCCGCTCCTTGAAGGTTTGCATCAGCTTGTCGAATCCGCCGAGCGCCTCGATCGCGCGGCGGTCATCGTCGGTCAGCAGCCGCTCGAATTCCTTGCGCAGCCATTCCTCGGGGATTTGCGCGCGGATGTCGAAGATCGCCTCCACGCCCTTGAAATACGACGCGAACGCGAGATCGAAACGGTCGAACTGCGCTTCGTCCTTCACCAGCGCGGCGCGTGCGAGGAAGTAGAAGTCATCGAGCGACAGCGATACGACGCGCGCCTCCAGCGCCTCGAGCAGCGTCAGGAACTCGCGCGTGGACACCGGCAGCCGCGCCGACTTCAGGTGCAGGAAGAAGTCGATCAGCATCGAAGGTTGTCGTCCCCGCGAAGAAAAGTAGGGTCAGACTCGACTTTTCGGGCACGACCTGCGCTCTGCATAACATGAACTTGAAAAATCGAGTCTGACCCTACTTTTCTTCGCGGGAATGACGGCTAGCTGCGTTCCAGCAGCCACCGCAGATGCCGCTTCACCGCCGGCCACTCCGACTCGATGATGCTGAACACGACGGTGTCGCGATACGTGCCGTCGGGCAGGAGCTGATGGTTGCGCAGCACGCCGTCCTGCTTCGCGCCGACCCGCGCGATCGCCTCGCGCGAGCGGTGGTTGAACCAGTGCGTGCGAAACTCGACCGCGATGCAGCGAAGCATCTCGAACGCGTGCGTGAGCAGCAGCAGCTTGCACTCGGTATTGACGCCCGTGCGCTGAGCGCTCTTCGCGTACCAGGTGTGGCCGATCTCGAGCCTGCGGTTCGCGGCGTCGACGTTGAAATAGCGCGTGCTGCCGACCACTTCGCCGCTCGCCGTCGAGCGGACGACGAACGGCATCGCGCCCAGCCGCTCGCGCATGTCGAGCGCGGTGTCCAGCCACGCTGATGTCTTTTCGGGCGCCGGAACCGACGTGTACCACAGCCGCCACAGCTCGCCGTCGGACGCCGCGCGCCGGATATCGGGCTCGTGCTCGCGCGCGAGCGGCTCGAGCGTCGCATGCGTGCCTTCGAGCACAACCGGCTCGATGAAGCGGTAATTGGGGTCAGATCCCATTTTCCGGCGGACTCGGCACGCGGCAGCGTTTCGAGAAAATGGGGTCTGACCCCAATTACCGGCGCGCCATGAACGCGACGCGCTCGAACAGGTGCACGTCCTGCTCGTTCTTGAGCAGCGCGCCGTGCAGCGGCGGAATGACGACCTTCTTGTCGCTGCTGCGAAGCGCCTCGGGCGGAATGTCCTCGGCGAGCAAGAGCTTCAGCCAGTCGAGGAGCTCCGAGGTCGACGGCTTCTTCTTCAGGCCGGGCACATCGCGCAGACCGAAGAACACTTCGAGCGCCTCGGTCAGCAGTGCCTTCTTCAACCCCGGAAAATGCACGTCGACGATGCGCGTCATCGTCTCCTTGTCGGGAAACCGGATGTAGTGGAAGAAGCAGCGGCGCAGGAACGCGTCGGGCAGCTCCTTCTCGTTGTTCGACGTGATGACGACGAGCGGCCGGTTGTGCGCGACGATCGTCTCGTGCGTCTCGTAGACGTAGAACTCCATGCGGTCGAGCTCGCGCAGCAGATCGTTAGGGAACTCGATGTCCGCCTTGTCGATCTCGTCGATCAATACGACCGCGGGAACATCGCTCGCGAACGCGTCCCACAGCACGCCGCGCTTGATGTAGTGCGCGATGTCGGCGACCCGCTCGTCGCCCAGCTGCGAGTCGCGCAGCCGCGACACCGCGTCGTATTCGTAGAGCCCCTGCTGCGCCTTGGTCGTCGACTTGACGTGCCACTCGAAAAGCGGCCGGCCGAGCGCGCGCGCGACCTCGATCGCGAGCAGCGTCTTGCCGGTGCCCGGCTCGCCTTTGACGAGTAGCGGCCGTTCGAGCGCGATCGCCGCGTTGACGGCGAGCATGAGGTCCGGCGTCGCGACGTAGGTGTCGGTTCCTTCGAAGCGCATGGTGGGGGCCGCGAATGCGAAAACCCGATGGTAGCGTATATCGATCAGGCCGAAAGCGCCTGCAGCGTCCACAGCGCCGCCATGCCGGCGCCGAGCGTCCAGCCGGTGCTTCGCGTGAACCATGCGACGATCCCGGCGATCAGCGTCGCGGCGACGCGCGGCATCGACGCTGACATGCCGCCCGCAGCACCGCCGGCGACCATCGGCACGACGAGCGCGGTGAGCATCGCGACGGCGACGTAGCGCAGCGCGCGACGGGCGAGGCTCGGGATCGTCGCGTGCGCGAGCAGCGCAATGAAGGACAACCGGACGAGATAGTTGCTCGCTCCGACGAGCGCGATGACGAGCCACAGTGTCGCCGCGCCCGGCATCACGTCCGCGCGCGCTCGCGCAGAAGCTCGACTGCCGTTCCGACGGCGATGCCGATCAACCCGGCGGTGATCACGTTCAAGCGCATCGGCAACGCATCGAGCGTGACGACCGCAACCGCGGCGGCGAATCCCGCGACGACCATCGGCGTCTCGCGCAGCAGCGGCGCAAGCAGCGCGACGAAGCACAGCGGCACCGCGAAGTCGAGCGACCACGCGGCCGGGATCGCATTGCCGGCGAAGTATCCGACCATGTCGGTAACCTGCCATCCCGCCCACAGCGTTGCGCCACCGCCGAGGAAGTGCGACGCCGCCGAGCCCTTGTCGGCGCTTTCATGCAACCGGCGAATAGAGCCCGCGAACACCTGGTCGGTCACGACGTACGCGAGCAGGTTGCGCCAGCGCGCGGGCAGCGCCTGCACGTGTGGCGCAACGGCGGCGCTGTAGAGCGCGAGCCGCAAGCTGATCACGAAGCATGTGAGCACCGTGATCGCCGCCGGTGCGCCCGCGGCGTACAGCTCCGTGATGATGATCTGCGCGGCGCCGGAGAAGACGATGGCCGAAAGCCCGAACGCGGCGAGCGCGGAAACGCCCGCCTTCGCCGCGGCGACGCCGCACACGAGCCCGAACGGCGCGAGCGCTACTGCAATCGGCAGCATCGCGACCGCGCCCGATCGAAACTCGGACCACGAGAACGCGAAAGTCGCTGGATCGCCGCCCGCGTCGTCCCCGCCCTTCGACCGAGCGGCGCGCGTCAACGAGGGCTCACTTCGGCGCGAATCCCGGCGTTCCGGTTTGCCAGAAGATGAACGAGAAGATATCGGCGTACTCCTGGAACCGCTGCTCTTTCGTGCTGCCGATGCCGTGCCCGGCCTCGTAGTCGATGTCGAGCAGGATCGGTTTGCCGCTCGTCGACGCGGCGAGCAGACGCGCCGCCGTCTTCGCCGATTGCCAGACGTCCACGCGCGGATCGTTGAAGCCATGCGTGAACAGCACCGCCGGATACGGCGTGCCCGCCTCGACGTGCGCGTACGCGCTCATCTCGAGCAGCGCGCGGAACTCGTCCTCCTTGGTGACGGTGCCGAACTCGGTGATGTTCGAAAAGCCGTTGGTCGTCGTCTCCGCGCGCACGGTGTCCGTCACACCGACCGCCGAAACGACGGCCGCGAACAGATCGGGCCGCTCCGTCATCGCGCGCCCGACAAGAATGCCGCCGGCGCTGCCGCCGAGAATGCCGAGCTTGCCGGTCGACGTGTACTTTTCGTCGATCAGCCACTGCGCGCACGCGATGAAGTCCTTCCACGTGTTGGGCTTCGTGGATTTGAAGCCCGCCTTGTACCAATCTTCGCCGTACACCGCGCTGCCGCGCACGTTCGCGACCGCGTAGATGCCGCCGCGATCGAGCCACGCGAGCCGCGTCGGCGTGAACACCGCCGACTCGGTGATGCCGTACGAGCCGTAGCCATAGAGCAGCGTCGGATTGCGACCGTCGAGCTTGGTGCCTTTCTTGTGCACGATCGACAGCGGCACGAGCGCGCCGTCGTGGCTTTTCACTTTCACCTCATGCGTGACGAGATCGTTCGGCTGATCGTACTTGCCGGCCGGGTAGAGACCGGTGTTCGCGACGCGTCGCTCTTTCGGCATGTAGTCATAAAGTTGCCACGCGCGCGTCCAGCCGGTCATCTCGATCAGCACGCCGTCGATGCGCGGATCGGGCGACACCAGCGTCGCCGATCCCGAAAACGGAAGCGGCACCTGCGACGCGTCGCCGCCGGCGTACGGCACGCGCCGCACGCGCTGCACGGCGCCGTCGCGCTCGCTCACGTACAGCGCGTCGCGGCTCGCGCCGATTTCCTCGGCGACCAGGTCGGACGCCGGCGCGATGGTTTTCGCGTCGGCGATGCCGGTGCCCGCGAGCGACGCGCGCAACACGGAGAAGCGCGGGCTGTCGCGGTGAGTGAGCAGGTAAACGTCGTCACCGACGACCGCGTAGGCCGTCACCTTGTCGTCCGGCGTGACGAGCCGCCGCCATTGCGCGGTGGCCGCGATCGCTTCGGCAAGCGGCGCCGCGTAGATCGTCACTTCGCGCTGCGTACCCGCGTAGAGCACGGCGAGCGCCCATTTCGAGCCCGGTGTCACCTGGACGATCGGCGTGTCGATGCCCTCGATCGAGACGCCGGGCGTGCCTTCCTTGACGATGACGGGATCGGCTTCGGCGTCCGCGCCGAGCTTGTGCAGGAACACCTGCGAGAACTGCTGCACTTCGGCCGGCGGCGCCTCGGGCGGCAGCTTGCGCAGCCGGTTGTAGAAGAATGCGCTGCCGTCCTGCACCCACGAGATGCCGCCGAAGCGCGCGCGGTCGATCGGCGTGCCGATGCGTTTGCCGGTGCGCGTCTCGAACACGTAGATCGAAGCCTCCTCGCTGCCCGACTCCGAAATGCCGACCGCGACGTGACGGCCGTCGGGCGACGCCGCGTAGTAGTTGATCGCGTGCGGCTTGCCGGTCGCCTGGCGCCAGCTCTGCGGATCGACGAGAACCTTCTCGGCGCCCTTGTAGCCGCGACGCCAGTAGAGCTTGAACTGATCGTCCTTGGCGCCGCGCTTTTCGTAGAACAACACACCATCGGGAAGCCGCTGCACGTCCGACACGCGAGCGGGCGTCGCAGCGTCCATCGCACGAAACTGTTTCAGGATGTCGGCGCGGCCGGGAATCGAATCGAGCACGCTGCGCGCGCGGTCGGCCTGCGCATGGATCCAGCCGGTGACTTCGGGATCCTTCAGGTTCTCCATGTAGCGGTACGGGTCGTCGACGGTGACGCCGAACAGCGTGTCCTGAACGTTCCGGATGGGCGCGACCGGCAGCGGCTGCGACAATGCAGCGGCGGCGGCGAACGCGGCAACGGCCGCGAGCCAGCGCAAGGGTCTGATCATGGAGGGAACCGGCGAAGCGCGGCAGGGTGCCGCGAAGAGAGCGAATGCTATACGAGCAAGCGCCGCGTCGCCACTAACCCTTTACGCCGCCTGCGGTGAGCCCGCCGACGACCCGCTCCTGGAACAGCGCGATCAGGATCGAGATCGGAACGATCGCGATCACGAGCGCGGCCGAGATCAGCGGCCACGGAAACGCGAACTCGCCCTGATAGAGCGTGATCCCGACCGAAAGCGTGCGCATGCTGGCGCGGTTCATCATCGTGAGCGCGAGCAGGAATTCGTCCCACGCGTTGACGAACGCGAGGATCGCCGCGGTGAACACGCCGGGCGCCGACAGCGGCACGACGACGCGAAACAGCGCGCCCACGCGCGAGCAGCCGTCGACCATCGCCGCCGCCTCGAGATCGGGCGGGATATCCTGGAAGAAGCTCGCCATCACGAGCGTGCATACAGGCATCGACAGCACCGCATAAGGCAGGATCAGCGCGGCATACGTGTTGAGCAGGCCCAGCTCGCGCATCACCTTGAACAGCGGCACCATCAGCGAGATCAGCGGAAACATCGCCACCGCGAGCAGCGCGCCGAGGATGAGATTGCGCCGTGGCAACTCGAGCCGCGTGAGCGCGTACGCGGCGAGCGCCGAGACGAGCACGCACAGCAGCGTGGACAACGACGCGACGACGAAGCTGTTCCACATGAAGCGCAGGATCGGCTGCGCGGTGAACGCGATCACGTAATTTGCGAGCGTCGGCGCTTCCGGCAGGTACGTGATCGGGCTCGCGATCAGCTCGGTCTCGGTCTTGAGCGAGGTCAGCAGAATCCACACCGCAGGAAAGAAGCCGTTGACCGCGACGACGATCGCCGCGAGCCAGACGACCGCGCGGCGCTTCAGCGGCATCTTGTCATCCCCGCGAAGGCGGGGATCCAGTGTCGTTCGATGAAAGACGCTGGGTTCCCGTATTCGCGGGAACGACGGCACGGTGAGTTTCGTTCACGCATCGCCGCTTCGTCCCGCGCTGCGGCGCGTGTAGCGCAGATAGCCTGACGTCACGACCATCGACAGCACGAACATCAGCGCGGCGAGCGCGGAGCCGTAGCCGAAATCGAGGAAGTCGAGCGTCGTCTTGTAGGTGTACATCGCGAGCGTCTCGGTCGAGTCGCCGGGGCCGCCGCCGGTCATCGCGAATGGAATGTCGAACGTCTGGATCGCCGTGATCGTGCGGAAGATCAGCGCGACCACGATCGCCGGCCGCAGCATCGGCAGCGTGATCTCGACGAACTGCTGCCATCGCGTCGCGCCGTCGACTTCGGCCGCTTCGTACAGCGAGCGGGGAATCGTCTGCAATCCGGCGAGCAGCATCAGCGCCATGAACGACGCCGACTTCCACGTGATCGCGATCGCGATCGCCGCGAACGCGAGCGACGGATCCGACAGCCAGTTGAGCGGCTCGAAGCCGATGCGCACGAGCACGTCGTTGACGAAGCCTGTCTGATACTCGAAGAACCAGCGGAAGATCAGTCCCGCGAACACGAGCGGCAGCGCCCATGGCAGCAGCAGCCCGAGCCGCACCGGCCAGCGCACGCGAAACGGCTGGTTCGCGAGCAGCGCAAGGCCGAGCCCCAGCAGCAGCGCGCCGGGCACCGTGACCACGATGTAGCCGACCGTGTGCAGCGTCGAGTTCCAGAACCGCTCGTCGGCGAAGGCGCGCACGTAGTTGTCGACGCCGACGAACGATTCGGCCGCGGCCGGGTTCGCGTTGTCGACACTGTGCAGGCTGCTCCAGAACAGCGTGACAATCGGGTAGACCACGATCACCGCGAGCAGCAGCGCCGCCGGCGCGAGCAGCACGCGGGCGAGCGTGCGCTCGGAGAGATCGCGGCGGAAGGTACGATCAGACACTACGCGCGCCGTCGTCCCCGCGCAGGCGGGGACCCAGTGTCGTTGCAAAGACGCTGGATTCCCGCCTGCGCGGGAATGACAAAGTTCATCTGAAGTACGGCGCGAGCCGGTTCTTCATGTCGCCGAGCGCGACGTCGGTCGTCTTCGTGCCGGCGAGGTACGCGTTCATGTTGCTGCGGATGACGTCGGACACCTGCGGATATTGCGCCGACACGGGCCGCGCTTTCGCGCCCTCGACGACGGGCAGCGCGTCGGCGAACCATGGATTCGCCTTCAGCACCTCGGGATCCTTGTAGACGCTCGGGAACACCGGCAGGTGCGACGCGAGGATCGCCTGCATCTTCGACACTTCCGGGCTCGACAGGTAGCGCGCGAACTTCACCGCTTCCGGCTTGTTCTTCGAATACGCCGACACGGCGACCTGCCAGCCGCCGATGCACGTCGCGCTGTTGCCGCCCTCGTCGTGCGGGAGATTGGTGACGCCGATCTTGCCTTTGACTTTCGAATCCGCATCGTTCTCGAGCCGGTTCCAGACGTAGCCCCAGCTCATCGCGAAGAGCAGGTTGCCCGACTGCATGTCGATGCGAATGCGGTCGGTCGGAATTTCGGCGATGTTCTTCGGCAGCACGCCCGCCTGCTTCATGCGGCCGTAGAGCTGGAATGGCTGACGCGCCTGCGGCGTGTCGAGGTTGAGCTTGCCGCCCTTGGTGAGCTCGCTCCCCGTGCCCCACAGCGGCACGAGGTACGTGCACACCGTGCCTTCGATCGGCGCACCCGCGGTCGAGAACCCTTGCAGCTGCGGATTCTTCTCGCCCGCCATGACGACGCGCGCCGTTTCCATCATCTCGTCCCACGTCTTCGGCACGGGCCTCTTGTACTTGTCGAGCAGATCCTTGCGGTAGTAGAGAAACTGCGCATCGGCGAAGTACGGCAGCGCGACCAGCTTGCCGCCGACCTGGTCGGCCTCGGCGTACGCTTTCAGATAAGTCGGCACGATCTTCGCCTTGTCCGCGCCGAGATAGCCGTCGAGCGGCTCGGCCCAGCCTTGCGCCGCCCACTGCGCCGGCCGAATGACGTCGATCAGGATCAGGTCGAGAACCGAGTCCTTCGCCGAAAGCACCGTCGACAGGTACTGCTGCTGCGCTTCCGAGGTCGCGCCACCGACCTCGACGTCGACTTTCACGTTCGGATTGCGCTTCTGATATTCGTCGGCGATCTTGCGCATCACGTCGGGACGCTGCTGTCCGCCGGTGAAGATGCGCAGTGTCGTCTGCTGTCCCCATGCGACCGTCGCGAACGCCGCGACTGCGACTGCAAGCATGCATCGTTGCACGAGCTTCATGGCTCCTCCTTGTACAACATGGATTCACCAGCCGGCGCCGCGGATCGCGGCGCCCGACTGCGGATCGAACAGGTGGAAGCGGTCGAGCGCGAGCGCCACATCGATCGTCTGACCGGGCGCGATGCCGGCATCCGGCGTGAAACGGCCGGTCACCTCGCCGGCGTCCTCGCGTGTGCCGAGCTTCACGAGGCCGAGCGTTTCCGAGCCGAGCGGCTCGACGACCTGCACGCGCGCCGATACGGTAAACGCGCCCGGGACGTTCGACGCCGCGCTCACATGCTCGGGCCGCAAGCCGAACACGAGCTCGCGTCCGGCGTACGCAGCGCACGCGACGATGCGCGAGGCCGACACCGGAACATCGACACCGCCCGCGACGTGCAACGTGCGGCCGCCGTCGCCGACCACGCACGGCAGGAAATTCATCGGCGGCGAGCCGGTGAAGCCGGCGACGAATTTCGCCGCCGGCCGGTGGTAGATGCCGTCGGGCGTGTCGCACTGGACGACGCGGCCCGCGGACAGCACGACGATGCGGTCGGCGAGCGTCATCGCCTCGACCTGGTCGTGCGTGACGTAGACGACGGTGTTGCGCAACCTCTGGTGCAGCTTCTTGATCTCGACCCTCATCTCCGCACGCAGCAGCGCGTCGAGATTCGACAGCGGCTCGTCGAACAGAAATGCCTTCGGCTCGCGCACGATCGCGCGTCCCATCGCCACGCGCTGGCGCTGGCCGCCGGAAAGCTCGCGCGGTCGGCGCTCGAGCAAGTGGCCGATCTGCAGGATGTCCGCGGCGCGCATGACGCGGCTGCGCACCTCGTCCTCGGGCCGCTTTCGCAGACGCAGCCCGAACGCCATGTTCTCGAACACCGACTTGTGCGGATACAGTGCATAGTCCTGGAACACCATCGCGATGTCACGGCTGCGCGGCGGCAGATCGTTGACGACGGTGCCGGCAATCGCGATCTCACCCCCGCTGATCGCCTCGAGGCCCGCGATCATCCGCAGCAACGTCGACTTTCCGCAGCCCGAAGGCCCGACGAACACGACGAACTCGCCGGAGCCGATCGCCAGATCGACGCCGTGGATCACCTCGTTGTTGCCGTACGACTTGACGACATTGCGCAGCGAGACATCGGCCATTGCACAGTCCTCAGGCGAACGCGCTCGTCTGCGCGAGCCCGCCGTCGACGACGAGCGTCTGGCCGGTGATCGCGCGCGCTTCGTCGGAGGCGAGAAACAGCGCGGCGCGTGCGACGTCATCCTCGGACAAGCGGAACTTCAGGCACTGCTGCTCGATGAATGCGCGCTCCTGCGTGGGCGTCGCCCACAGCGCGCGCTGGCGCTCGGTCGCGATGGCACCGGGCGCGATCGAATTGACGCGAATCGCGCGCTCGCCCAACTCGCGCGCCAGCGTGCGCGTGAGTCCGTGAATCGCCGCCTTCGCCGTCGTATATCCGGCAAGTCCGGGGCGCCCGCGCATCCACGATACCGACCCGAGGTTGACGATCGCGCCGCCGCCCGCAGCCGCCATCTGCGGCGCGACCGCCTGCGCCGCGAAGAAGTGATGGCGAAGATTGACGGCGAGCGCGGTGTCCCAGTCGTCCGGCGTGACGCGATCGAACGCGTGGCGGTCGTCGCGCGCCGCGTTGTTGACGAGCACGCGGATCGGCCCGAGCGCCGCGGCGGCGGCGGCGATGGCGCTGCGCAGCGCGGCGATGTCGCGGACGTCGCAATGCCAGTAGCGCACGCCGGCGCCGTCGGCGAGCGCGCGCGCCGGCGCGTCGTCGATGTCGATGAAGGCGACGCTGCAGCGCTGCGCGGCGAACGCGCGCACGATCGCCGCGCCGATGCCCGTCGCACCGCCGGAAACGAATACCGTGCGGCCGGCGAGATCGTCGTAGCGGGCGAGCCCGCTCGAATCGCCGTCACTCATCGGCGCGCTCCTCCGTTGGAAACTGCTTTCGTCCCAGCCCGCCGCAGTGTTCCATATCGTCCAGCGGGCGTAAAGCGCGCCGACTGCTAGAATCGATCGTTCCACCGCCGCGGTGCGCGCCCATGACCGATATCAGCCATGCCGCCGCGCACATCGTGCCGCGCTTTCTCGCCGCGAAGGAGTGATGCCATGCAGCTTCCCGTCAACGCATTCAAGCACGCGATCGCATCCGGTGCGACGCCCGTCGGTACGTGGTTGTCGAGCGGCTCGACGGCGACCGCCGAGGCGCTCGGCTGCGCGGGATTCGACTTCCTCGTTGTCGACACCGAGCACACGCCGGTCGATCCGCCGCAGATGGCCGAGTTGTTGCGCGCGATCGCCGGCACGCCGGCGTCTGCGATCGTGCGACCGCCGTGGAACGACATGGTGATGGTCAAGCGCGCGATGGATGCCGGCGCGCAGTCGCTGCTCTTTCCGTACGTCCAGAACGCCGACGAAGCGAGGCGCGCGGTCGCGAGCACGCGTTATCCTCCCGAGGGCACGCGCGGCGTCGCCGGCACGCATCGCGCGAGCCGCTTCGGCACCGTTGCCGATTACGTGCGCCTCGCAGCGCGCGAAGCGTGCGTCATCGTGCAGATCGAGACGCCCGCCGCGCTCGACCAGATCGAGTCGATCGCCGCCGTTCCGGGCGTCGACTCGATCTTCGTCGGCCCGGCCGACCTGTCGGCGTCGATGGGCCATCTCGGCGACATGGGCCACGCCGACGTGCAGGCGAAGCTCGCGGACGCCGCCGCCCGCTGCGCGCGCGCACGCGTGCCGTGCGGCATCGTCGGCGGCACGCCCGACCTCGTCGCGCGCTTTCTCGAATACGGCTACTCGTGGGTCGCGGTCGCCTCCGACATGGCGATGATGGTCGGCCGCGCACAGGAGTATCTCGCGAAAGTCCGCAGCAGCGTGCCGGCGAAGAAATCGCCGCAGCGTTGAGCTCATGAGCGTCGAGCTTCGCGCCGCCGATGCGCGCGTCGAGCTCGCACCAACGGTTGGCGGCGCGCTCGCCGCGTTCACGTACCGCGGCACGGACGTGTTGCGCCCCGCATCGGACGATGCGCGCGCGAGCGCGAACGTCCGTGGCTTCGCGTGCTTTCCGCTGGTGCCGTTTTCCAACCGTATCGCGAATGCGCGGCTCGCATTCGCCGGCAACGCGTACACGCTCGCGCGCAACTTCGGCGATCATCCGCATGCGATCCACGGTCTCGGCTGGCAGCGGCAGTGGAAAGTAACCGATCATGACAAGGCGTCGGCTCGCCTTGCGCTCGAGCATCGGCCGCACGGCGATGCCGCACGCGCATGGCCCTGGCCGTTCGACGCATGGCAATCGGTCGCGCTCGTTGCCGATGACGATCGCGCGCTCGCTACGCTCGTGCTCGGCCTTCGCAATGCGGGCGGCGAGCCTTTTCCGTTCGGGCTCGGCTGGCATCCGTATTTCCCGCGCAGTGACGCAACCGTGCTGGGTCTGCGCGCGAGCGGCGTCTGGCAAACGGACGCCACACAGCTTCCGACCACGCTCGTTGCGGCGAGCGGCGACTGGAGCTTCGACCCGCCTCGCGCAATCGGCGCTGCTGCGCTCGACAATGTCTACACCGGCTGGGACGGCGAAGTGTGGCTCGTGGACGCCTCGACCCGCATGAAGACGACGATCCGCGCCGACCGCGCTTGCGCGTTTGTCGTCGTCTACGCTCCATGGTCGCGCGGCTTCGTCGCGATCGAGCCCGTCACGCACATGACCGACGCATTCAATCGCGCCGAGCGCGGCGACTCGGACACGGGCACGCGGGTGCTCGCGCCCGGCGCGGGGTTTTCTTGTACGATGCAGATCGAAGCCCGCCTCGCCCCATGACCGCCGCCGCCTTTGATTCGCCGTTCCGCTGCGCGCTCGACGTCCGCGCGAGCCTCGGCGAATGTCCCATATGGTCGATCGCCGAGCAGGCGTTGTACTGGGTCGACATCAACGCGCCGTCGCTCAACCGCTTCGATCCGGCGAGCGGGCGCAACGTCGCGATGCCGATGTCCGAATCGATCGGCTGCTTCGCGTTGCGCCGCTCGGGCGGCTTCGTCGTCGCGCTGCGCGGCGGCATCTGGCTCGCGCGGGCGGACGGCACACTCGAGCGCAAGGTCGCCGATGCGCCCTATGACCCAGCGCGTCATCGCTTCAACGACGGCCGCTGCGATCCGCGCGGCCGTTTCTTCGCCGGTTTCATGAACGAGAAGCGCGATGCGCCGAGCGCGGCGCTGATGCGGCTCGATACGGATTTCACGCTCACGCGCGTATTGGGCGACATGACGATCAGCAACGGTCTCGCATGGAGCCCGGACGGACGCACGATGTATCACGCCGACACGCCGACACACCGCATCGATGCGTACGACTATGACCTCGACGCCGGCCTGCCGCGCAATCGCCGCTCGCTCGCGCAATTTGACGGCGCAACGGATCGGCCCGACGGCGGGGCCGTCGATCGCGACGGCTGCTACTGGACGGCGTTCTATCGCGGCGGCAAGGTGCTGCGCCTCTCGCCCGACGGCCGTGTGCTCGGCGAATACCCGGTTCCTGCAATGTGTCCGACGATGTGCGCATTCGGCGGGCCGTCGCTGACCACGTTGTACGTCACCACCGCACGCCAGCAACGGCCCGACGAGGAGCTCGCGCGCTTTGCGCAATCGGGCAGCGTGTTCGCGATGGAGGTCGCCACACCGGGCCTGCCCGAACCGGCGTTCGCCGGCTGAACGCCGCGCGAGATCGAGCATGCACTTCGACGCGTCCTCGTTCCTTCGCCTCGACGCGCCGCAGAGCCTCGGCGCGACGGCATCGGGCGCGTCGTTCGCAACGTCCACCGGCGACATTCTCGAAGTGTCGTGCTACGGGCCGGGCGTGTTCCGGTTGCGATTCGGCCCGAAGACGCGGCCCGATTACGGCATCGTCGACGCACGCACGAAGGCATGCGCATCGGCGCAAGCGGACGGCGTCTGGCGGTTCACCGCGGGCGATACGGCGGTGGAGATTCTCGGCGGGCCGTTGCGCCTTCGCCTCAAGCATCGCGACGCGACGCTGCTGCAGTCGATCACCGACGAGCACTTTCGCGGCTTCACGCGACTGCCGACATTCGGCCGCATGCGATCGGGTGGGCAGTGGACGGCATCGTTCGCGCTCGCCTCCGGCGAACCGGTGTACGGGCTCGGCGAGAAGTTCGGACCGCTGAACAAGCGCGGCCAGCTCGTCCATTCACAGGTGATCGACGCGCTTGGTGTCAACACCGGCCTGTCGTACAAGAATGCGCCGTTCGCGTGGAGCCCGGGCACGGGCAAAGGCGCATGGGGCGTGTTCGTGCACACGCCCGCGTACGTTGCGCACGGCGTCGGCTATCCCGACTGGTCGCATCGTTCGTACGCGGTGATGGTCGACGACGAGGCGCTCGATCTGTTCCTGTTCGCGGCGCCCACACCCGCCGGAATCCTCGACGCTTACACTCAGCTCACCGGCCGCGCGCCGAGCGCGCCGATGTGGAGTCTCGGGCTATGGGTGTCGCGCGCCTACTACAAGACGCCCGAGGAGGCGGCCGAAGTCGCCGCGAAGCTGCGCGAGCGAAAGATTCCGAGCGACGTGCTGACGCTCGACGGGCGCACCGCATGGAACACCGAAACGCGGTTCGACTTCCAATGGGATCCGACGCGCTTTCCCGACCCGAAGCGCGCGCTGGAGCGCATTCGCGCGCACGGCTATCGGATCTGCGTCTGGGAATATCCGTACGTCTCCGTGCACTCGGAGCTCTTCCGGGACCTCGCCGCGCGACGCTATCTGCTCGCCACACCCGACGGCGACCCGTACGTGTTCCAGTGGGACACGGCGCCGGCGTCGACACCGTTCGGCGAGACGCTCACGCCATTGCCCGAGAGCGGCATCGTCGATTTCACGCATCCGGCCGCGTACTCGTGGTGGCGCGACGCGCACAAGGCGCTGTTCGACGCCGGTGTCGACGTGATCAAGAGCGATTTCGGCGAGCAGGTTCCCGATGACGCCATCGCGTTCAACGGCGATCGCGGCGCGCGTCTGCACAACGTCTACCCGCTGCTGTACAACCGCTGCGTGTTCGAAGCGACGGAGAAATTCCAGCTCAAAGCCGACGGTCCACCCATCGTGTTCGCGCGCGCCGGCTGGGCAGGCAGCCAGCGCTATCCGGTGCAGTGGGGCGGCGACCCGCAAAGCGACTGGGAAGGGCTCGCGGCGTCGATTCGCGGCGGATTGTCGTGGGGCATGAGCGGCGCGCCGTACCACTCGAGCGACGTCGGCGGCTTTTACGGCTCGAAGCAGCCGTCGGGCGAGCTGTTCGTCCGATGGCTGCAGGCGGCGGTGTTCGCGTCGCACATGCGGCTGCACGGCATCGGCGAGCGCGAGCCGTGGGCGTTCGGTGCGCAGGCCGAAGCGATCGCGCGCAAGTGGCTTGCGTTCCGCTATCGGCTGATTCCGTATCTTCAGGCGACGATTGCGCAGGCGAGCGCGACGGGGATGCCCGTCATGCGCGCAATGCCGCTCGCGTTCCCGGGCAACGCGCTCGTGCGCGACCACGACACGCAATTCATGTGCGGCGACGCGCTGTTCGTCGCGCCGATCGTGCAGGAAGGTGGCGAGGTGGAGATCGCGCTGCCGCCGGGCGGCTGGTACGACCTCAACACACGGCAGCGCGTCGCCGGCGCGCGCGTGCTGCGCTACAAGGCGACGCTCGATCAGTTCCCGGTGTTCGGCCGCGAAGGTTACGCGCTGCCGCTCGGCCGCGCGGTCCAGCACACGGGCGAGATCGACGTCGACCGGCCCATCGAGCGGCTCTGGGTGTTCGGCAAGCCCGCACAGCCGCTCGAAGGCTTCGCGCAGGTTGCGATCGACGGCGCCGACGGCGCATTCGAGCTCCGCGCGCAACCCGGTGTGGCCGTCGAGTCATTCTGAAACGCTCCCTCGGCCGACGAGAGGGCATGAAGATCCGTCCGATGATTGTTGTGACGTCCGGCGAGCCCGCGGGCATCGGGCCCGAGCTCGTGGCGATGCTCGCCGTGCGCCATCATGAGCATCCGTTCGCGGCGCGCCTCGTCATCGCCGGCGACCGCGAGCTGCTCGCGCAACGCGCGGCGCGCATTGGCCTTGCGCCGCTTTACTCGGATTACGATCCGCTGTCGTTCGCGCCCGCAGGCGGCGTCGTCGAGATCTGGCATCAGCCGCTCGCCGCGCCGGTCGTGCCGGGACATCCGGATACGACAAACGCACACGCCGTCCACGCGATGCTCGCGAGCGCATGCGACGCGTGCGCGGACGGCGAATTCGACGCCCTCATCACCGCGCCGGTCCAGAAAAGCGCGCTCGCCGATGCGGGACTGCCGTTCACCGGACATACCGAGTTCTTCGCACAACGCACGGGCACGCCACGCGTCGTGATGATGCTCGTCGGCGGCGGACTGCGCGTGGCGCTCGTCACGACGCACTTGCCGCTCGCCGCGGTGCCGGCGGCGATCACGCGCGAGGCGGTCGCCGAGACGATCGCGATCGTCGACGCCGAATTGCGCGCGACATTCGGTCTGCGCGCGGCGCGGATCGCCGTCTGCGGCCTGAATCCGCACGCCGGCGAAGGCGGCCACCTCGGTCACGAGGAACGCGATGTCATCGGCCCGGCGATCGCGGATGCCCGCACGCGCGGCGTCGTCGTCGACGGGCCGCTGCCCGCGGACACCGTGTTCGTCCCTTCCCATGCGCAGGCGTACGACGCGATCGTCGCGATGTACCACGATCAGGGATTGCCCGTGCTGAAGGCGGCGAGCTTCGGCGGCGGCGTCAACGTGACGCTCGGCTTGCCGTTCGTTCGCACGTCGGTCGATCACGGCACCGCGCTCGATCTCGCCGTCGACGCGGCGCGTGCGAAGAGCGCCGACGCCGGCAGCCTCTACGCGGCCGTCGAGCTCGCGATCGAGCTCGCGCAGCGCGCGACGGCAGCCGCCGTGACGTCGCCGGGTTGACGCGATGGGGAATCGGCCGCCACATGCACGGCCACCGCGCCCGTAAACGATTCGGCCAGAACTTCCTCGCCGACGCGCACTACGTCGAGCGCATCGTCGACGCCGTCGATCCGAAGCCCGGCGACAACCTGGTCGAGATCGGGCCGGGACTTGCCGCGCTCACGCGCTCGCTGATCGAGCGTGCAGGACACGTGACGGCGATCGAGATCGACCGCGATCTCGCCGCGCGGCTCGCGTCCGAATTCCCTGCCGGTCGCCTGACGCTTCACGTCGCCGACGCGCTCGATTTCGACTTCGCAACGCTCGCGCCGGCCATTCGCATCGTCGGCAACCTGCCGTACAACATCAGCTCGCCGCTGCTGTTCCATCTCGCCGCGTTCGAATCGAGGCTCGTCGATCTGCACGTGATGCTGCAGAAGGAAGTGGTCGCGCGCATGACGGCCGAGCCGGCCACGCCCGACTACGGTCGGCTGACGGTCATGCTGCAGTCGAAGTTCGCGATCCGGCGGCTGTTCGTCGTGCCGCCGGGCGCGTTCAGTCCCGCGCCGCAGGTCGATTCCGCTCTGGCGCGGCTCGTGCCGCTGCACGCGGCGAAGCCGGCGATCGCCGACGAGCGGCTGTTCGCGCGCATCGTCGCCGCCGCATTCGCGCAGCGGCGCAAAACGTTGCGTAACGCGCTTTCCGCGTTCGCCGACGAAACGGCATTGCGTTCCGCCGCCATCGACCCGAGGGCGCGCGGCGAGACGCTGTCGGTTGCCGATTTCGTTCGGCTCGCGAATCGGCTCGCGCGCGACGCGCAGACTCGTTAGCGCGTGAGCGGCGGCCACTCGCGATCGGGCCGTTTCGATGGCGATTCGATGCGCACGACCTTCTGCCGCGACGTCTCGCCACGCACGAGCGCGACCTGGCGCAACGGCACGCCAAACGCATCGGCCAGAAAGCGGAGCAACTCGGCGTTCGCCTTGCCGTCGACCGGCGGCGCGGCGAGCCGCACTTTCAACGCATCACCGTGAACGCCCGCGACCTCGGTGCGCTTCGCGCCCGGCTGCACGTGCAGCGTAAGGACGAGCGCGACGCCGTCCTCGCGCCGCCACCCGCGAACAGAGTCAGACACCGCCGCTTCTAGCCGCGGAACGCGGCGACGATCGCCGACTCGAGCCAGCGCACCGGCAGCATCAGGATCAGCTGCAGGATCACGATCAGGATGAGCGGCGAAAGATCGAGCGCGCCGCCGACCGGCGGGACGACGCGGCGGATCGGCGCGAGGAAACGGAACGTCAGCGCGTTCAGCAGGCCCGCGAGCGGACCATCGGGCGCGACCCACGACAGCACTGCCTGGACGATGACGACGATGACCAGCAGCCAGATCGTCGTCTTCAGGAGCTCCACCACCGCGAGCAGCGCAACGACGGCGACGACGTTCGCACTCCACACGATCGTGCCGACGACGACGCCGGTCGCGAGCAGCCAGAAGAACTGCGCGAGATACGCGAGCAACAGCGTCGACCAATCGATGCCGCGGAAGCCGGGCAGCACGCGACGGATCGGCTTCACCGCCCAGTCGGTGAGCGCGACGACCGCCTGCGACAGCGGGTTGCGGAACGGCGCGCGCTGCCATTGCATCAGGAAGCGCAGCAGGAACGCATACGTGAACAGCCCGAACACGACGTCGAGGACGAAGCGCAGCGCCTGATCGAGCATCGTGCGCTCCGTCAGCCGTCGCGTCCGAGCGCGTCACCCAGCTCACGCGCATGCTCGGCGGCCGCTTTCGCCGCCGCGACGATCGTTGCCTTCACCGCGCCCGATTCCATCGTCGCGATCGCGCGCTCGGTCGTGCCGCCTTTCGACGTCACTTGCGCGCGCAACGCGGCAGGCTCGGCGGGCGAGCTGCGCGCAAGCGCGACAGCGCCCTCGAACGTCGCATACGCGAGCTTGCGCGCGTCGGCTGCATCGAAGCCCAGCTCGCGCGCCGCCTGCTCGAGCGCCTCGAGGAAATAGAACACGTATGCCGGACCGCTGCCCGACACGCCGGTGACGGCGTCGAGCATCGACTCGTCGCCGACCCAGACGATCTCGCCTGCGGCGGCAAGCACGCCTTCGACGAGCGCGCGGCCGGTCGCGTCGATCGACACGGGCGCGTAGACGCCGGAAATGCCCTTGCCGATCAGCGCGGGCGTGTTGGGCATCGCGCGCGCGATGCGCTCGTGGCCGCCGAGCCAGCGCGCGATGTCCGCGATCCGCGTGCCGGCCGCGATCGACAGCACGACGGCCTCGGTCGATCGCAGTTGCGGCGCGAGTGCGTCGCAGGCGGCGCGCATCTGCTGCGGTTTCACCGCCAGAACGACTATGCTCGCGCCCGCGAGCGCTTCCGGCGCGGGGTCGGCGAACGTCGCGACGCCGCGCAAGCGCGTATCGAGCCGCTCACGCTGTTCGCGCGAAGGCTCGACGAAGCGCAACTCGATCGGCGCGCAGCCGCGCGCGATCAGGCCGCCCGCAAGCGCGCTCGCCATGTTGCCGCCGCCGATGAAAAGCGTGCTCATTGGAGTCGTCCGAAGGCACGCAGTGTCACGATGGGAGCGCCTCGGCGTCAAGCGCGACTTCGTCGACACCGTTCGCGGAGGCGACGACGCGATACGCCGTTCGCCCTGCGTGCCAGCGAACCACGCGCTCGATTTCGCCTTCCGCGTAGACGACGGCGGCGCCGTCGTCGATCGCGATCGAGGCCGGCATCCGGCCGGCGGCGACTTCGCGGTGCAGCCACGGACGCCGGTTCGCTTCGCCATCGTAATGCGGCGCGCAGCCGCCCGCGAGAAATCCGAGGCCGCCGATCGGCACCAGATCGCCATCGCCCCACGAGTCGGTGAGCCCGCGCTCGAACCAGCCGATCGCGCCGGCGCTCATGCCGGCGAGGACTGCGCCGGCGTCGAGCGCCTGCAGGAACGCGCGATCGGCGCCCCAGTCGCGCCACACGGCGAGCGCCGATTTCGTATTGCCGCCGCCGCAGAAGATCACGTCCTGCTGGAGCAACGCATCGGCGAACGATGCGAGCGGGAGCGCACGCGCGTCGGGCTTGCGGAAGAACGCGAGATGCGACGGCACGCAGTCGCGCGCTCCGAACGCAGCGTAGAACGCGTCGATCTTCTGCTCGGAGTCACCGCTCGCCGTCGGCACGAAGCACATCCGCGGCATTCGCTTGCCGGTGAGGGCGAGCAGGAAGTCGTCGATCGGCGAGCGAGGCTCTTCCATCATGAACCCGCCGCCGCCAATGGCGACGATCCGTCTCATGCGGCAGGCGCGGGCCGCGGCCCGAAGATCGCCGTGCCTACGCGCACGAGCGTCGCGCCTTCGGCGATCGCGACCTCCAGATCGCTCGACATGCCCATCGAAAGCGTGTCGACGGCGAGGCCCGCGGCGATGCAGGCGTCGAAGCATTCGCGCAACGCGCGGAATTGCGCGCGCTGCCGTTCGATGTCGTCGGTCGGCTCGGGAATGCCCATGATGCCGCGCATCGCGAGACGCGGCAGCCTTGCGACAGCTTGGGCAAGCGCGACCGCATCGGCCGGCGCCACCCCCGATTTGGTCTGCTCGCCGCTCGCATTGACCTGCACGCAGACATTCAGCGGCGGCATCGAATCGGGCCGCGCCGCCGATAAGCGCTGCGCAATCCTGTCGCGATCGATCGTGTGCACCCACGCGAACCGAACCGCCGCCGCCCTCGCCTTGTTGCCCTGCAACGGCCCGATCAGGTGCCATTCCACGTCACTCAGGTCGGCGAGCGCATCCATCTTCGAGACGGCCTCCTGCACGTAGTTCTCGCCGAACGCCGTCTGGCCCAGGCCGCGGACGGCGCGAATCGCCGCCGGCGGAAACGTTTTGCTCACCGCGAGCAGGCGCACCGACGCCGGATCGCGACCGGCCGCGCGGGCGGCCGCGGCGATGCGCGCGTTCACGGCTTGCCACGGCTTCTCATAAAGGGCCATAATCCAATGACATCGGCATGAATCGCCGGTTTTGGTACGTCTTTTGCATCGGCGCTCAATCGCCCATCCGGGCCGGCCGAGACCGCGGGAATTGTAAATGGACATCACCGAGCTGCTCGCCTTCGCCGTCAAGAACAAGGCGTCCGACCTGCACCTTTCGGCCGGACTGCCGCCGATGATCCGCGTGCACGGCGACATCCGCCGGATCAACCTGCCGCCGATGGAGCACGAGGACGTGCACGCCATGGTGTACGACATCATGAGCGATGCGCAACGCAAGATGTACGAGGAGACGCTCGAATGCGACTTCAGCTTCGGCGTTCCCAATCTCGCGCGCTTCCGCGTCAACGCGTTCAACCAGCAGCGCGGTGCCGCCGTCGCGTTCCGCACGATTCCCTCGAAGGTGCTGTCGCTCGAAGAATTGAACTGCCCGAAGATCTTCGCCGAGATGACCAACCGGCCGCGCGGACTGATCCTGTGCACGGGACCGACGGGATCGGGCAAGTCGACCACGCTCGCCGCGCAAGTGAACCACGTCAACGAGAACGAGTACGGCCACATCCTCACCATCGAGGACCCGATCGAGTTCGTGCACGAATCGAAGAAATGCCTGATCAACCAGCGCGAGCTCGGGCCGCACACGCTGAGCTTCCCGAACGCGCTGCGCGCGGCGCTGCGCGAGGATCCGGATTACATCCTCGTCGGCGAAATGCGCGACCTCGAGACGATCCGGCTCGCGCTGACCGCCGCCGAAACCGGCCACCTCGTGTTCGCGACGCTGCACACGAGCTCGGCGGCGAAGACGATCGACCGCATCATCGACGTGTTCCCGGCGGCCGAAAAGGACATGGTGCGGGCGATGCTTTCCGAGTCGCTGGTCGCGGTCGTCTCGCAGACGCTGCTGAAGACGAAGGATGGCCAGGGTCGCATCGCCGCGCACGAGATCATGATCGGCACGCCGGCGATCCGCAACCTGATCCGCGAGAACAAGGTCGCGCAGATGTACTCGTCGATCCAGACGAGCCAGGCGATGGGCATGCAGACGCTCGATCAGTGCCTGGTCGAAATGGTTCGCCGCAACCAGATCAATGTCGCCGAAGCGCGCAACCGCGCGGTCAACAAAGATCTGTTCATGGGAGGCTGAGCGGTCGCCGCGCGCGAGCCCGTCGGGCCCGCGCATCGATCGCCTCTAGGAGCGCACGATGGAACGAGAACGCGCGACCAAGTTCATCCACGAGCTGCTCGACCTGCTCGTCAAGCAGAAGGGCTCGGACCTCTTCATCACCGCCAGCTTTCCGCCTGCGCTGAAAGTCGACGGCAAGATCAGCCCGGTGTCGAAGACGGCGCTCACGCCACAACACACGATCGAGCTCGTGCGCAGCGTGATGAACGACAAGCAGGCGGCTGAGTTCGAGTCGACGAAGGAATGCAACTTCGCCATTGCACCGCCGGGTGTGGGCCGCTTCCGCGTCAACGCGTTCGTCCAGCAGGGCCGCATCGGCATGGTGCTGCGAACGATCACGACCGATATCCCGAAGTTCGAGGAGCTCGGGCTGCCGCCGGTGCTCAAGGACGTGATCATGTCCAAGCGCGGCATCATGCTGTTCATCGGCGCGACCGGCTGCGGCAAGTCGACGTCGATGGCGGCGCTGCTCGGCTACCGCAACGCGAACAGCTTCGGACACATCATCACGATCGAGGACCCGATCGAGTTCGTCCACGAGCACAACAACTGCATCGTCACGCAGCGCGAAGTGGGCGTCGACACCGAAGGCTGGCAGGTTGCGCTGAAGAACACGCTGCGCCAGGCGCCCGACGTCATCCTGATCGGCGAAGTGCGCGAGCGCGAGACGATGGACTACGCGATCTCGTTCGCCGAGACCGGCCACCTGTGCCTCGCGACGCTGCACGCGAACAGCACGAACCAGGCGCTCGACCGCATCATCAACTTCTTCCCCGAGGAGCGGCGTGCGCAGCTTCTGATGGACCTGTCGCTCAACGTGCGCGCGTTCGTCGCGCAGCGGCTCATTCCGCGCCGCGACGGCCGCGGCCGCGTGCCGGCGGTCGAAGTGATGCTCAACTCGCCGCTCATTTCCGACCTGATCTTCAAAGGCGACGTGTCCGGCATCAAGGACATCATGAAGAGGTCGCGCGAGCTCGGCATGCAGACGTTCGACCTGTCGCTGTTCGATCTGTACGAAGCGGGCCTCATCAGCTACGAGGACGCGCTGCGCAATGCCGACTCTCTGAACGACCTGCGCCTCGAGATCAAGCTGCACGGCAAGGAAGCGAAGAACCGCAACGTGTTCTCCGGGCTCGGCAATCTCGATATCGTTCCCGAGTCCACAGCGAACACCACGGGCAACTTCTGACACGGCCCGCGTACGGCGCCGTGGCGGCTTCGCCGCCCGAGCGCGCGCGTCTTTGTGTGATAGGCTAGATCTTCGACGCAACGCGTCGAAGATCGATGCAATCCCAACCAACCCCGACCGAGATCAAGCTGCACCAGAGCTCGCGCGTGCTCGAGCTCGCGTTCTCCGACGGCAAGTCGTTCAAGCTGTCCTACGAGCTGCTGCGCGTGTACTCGCCGTCGGCCGAAGTGCGCGGGCACGGACCCGGTCAGGAAGTGCTGCAGGCGGGCAAGCGCGACGTGACGATCAAGGACGTCGAACCGGTCGGGCACTACGCGATCCGGCCGACGTTCTCCGACGGCCACGACACCGGGATCTATTCGTGGGACTATCTCTACGATCTCGGCGAGCGCCAGGACGAGCTGTGGCAGCGCTATCTGAGCCGGCTCGAGTCCGCCGGCGCGAGCCGCGACAAAAGTTGACGATGAGCGATTCGACCCATTTCGGTTACCAGCAGGTCGGCGTTGACGAGAAGGCTGCGCGTGTGCGTGGCGTATTCGATTCGGTCGCACGCAACTACGACCTGATGAACGACCTGATGTCGGCGGGGTTGCACCGCTACTGGAAGCGCTTCGCAGTCGAGGCGACGCAGCCGCGTCCGGGCATGCGCGTGCTCGATCTCGCCGGCGGCACCGGCGACATGGCGAGGCTGTTCGCCGATCGCGTCGCGCCGTCGGGCGAAGTCGTGCTGACCGACATCAACGGCGCGATGCTCGAAGTCGGCCGCGATCGGCTGCTCAACAAGGGACGCTTCGTGCCGGCCGTGCAATGCGACGCCGAGAAGCTGCCGTTCCCGAGCGCGAGCTTCGATCGCGTCTCGATCGCGTTCGGATTACGCAACGTCACGCACAAGGAAGCTGCGCTCGCCGAGATGCGCCGGATGCTTCGGCCCGGCGGCATCGCCGCGGTGCTCGAGTTCTCGCGCGTGTGGGCGCCGCTCGCGCCGGCGTACGACTGGTACAGCTTCAACGTGCTGCCGCGCCTCGGCGCATGGATCGCGAAGGACGCGGCGAGCTACCGTTATCTGGCCGAGTCGATCCGCATGCATCCCGATCAGGCCACACTCGCCGCGATGATGGAACAAGCGGGATTCGATCGGGTCGAAATCCACAATATAACCGCGGGCGTGGTCGCGTTGCATCTCGGTTATGCGTATTGATCCCGTGCAGTTGCAATCGAGGAGGGTTCCATGAAACATCTATCGATTCTCGCCGTCGTCGCATTGACGGTCGCCGCGCTCGCGGCGACCGATATCGCCGATGCCAGGCGCCTGGGCGGCGGCCGCAGCTTCGGCACGCAGCGCCAGAGCGTCGCGCCGTCGACGCCGACGTCGCCTTCCGCTTCACCGTCGACGCCCTCAGGCGCGGCGAGCAACCCCGTGATGCCCGCCAATCCGTCGACGGCGACCGCGCCGCGGCCTGCGACGCCGACGCCCAGTCCCGCGCCGTCCGGCGCATCGCGTTGGCTCGGTCCGATCGCCGGGCTCGCCGCCGGCATCGGTCTCGCCGCACTGCTGTCGCATTTCGGGCTGTCGGAGTCTTTCGCGAGCTTCCTGATGCTGGCCCTGCTCGTCGTCGGCGTGGTGCTCGTGGCGCGGTGGCTGTTTGCGCGGCGCGCATCTCAACCGGCATCGATGCGATACGCGACCTCCGGTCCGGCCGACACGACGGCGCCGCGCAGCTATGAAAGCCAGGTCGGCCCAACGTGGGGTGCCGGCGCCGCAGCGCCTGCGCCAAGCGCGACCGCGAAGCCGATTCCGCCGGGATTCGACGTCGACGGCTTCGTTCGCCAGGCGAAACAGCAGTTCAACCGCGTGCAGGCCGCATGGGATTCCGGCGATCGTGCCGCGCTCGCCGACGTGATGACGCCGCAGATGTTTGCCGAGGTCGAACGTGATCTCGCGTCACGCGCGACGCATCAGCCCACCGAGGTCGTTACGCTGGACGCCGACGTGCTGGAGGTCACGACCGAGGGCGACCGGCACGTCGCGAGCATCCGCTTCCACGGTTTGCTGCGCGAAGACGGCGCGACGACGCCGCAGCCGTTCGACGAGGCGTGGAATCTGCAGAAGCCGGTCGACGGATCGAGCGGCTGGTTGCTCGCCGGTATCCAGCAGCTGGAGCAGGCCGCCTAGCGCACGTGAAGATCGCGTAGCGTGATTGCTCCCACCGCGGCCGTCGCGAACCACCTGTTGTCGCGCGAGACGTGGGCGCGCGAGCGGCTCGCCGCACACGCGGCGCGCACGTTCATGATCGTCGTCGGTCCCTTCGCAACCATGCTTGCGATCGAGCCGACCGGCATGCTGGCCCCGGCGGCGTCCGGCACGGACGGGCCTGATCTGACGCTTCGGCTGTCGCCGTTCGACGTGCCGTCGTTCCTCGCCGATCCGGCGCGATGGAGCGCGTTCGTCACCGCCGAAGGCGACGGCGACCTCGCGGCGACACTCGCTGAGCTCGCGCAAACGTTACCGTGGTTCGTCGAGCGGACGTTCGCATCGACACTCGGCCCGATCGTCGGCCAGCGTGTCGCCGACGCCGGTCGCGCGATGCTTGCGTTCCCTGCATACGCAGCGGCGCGCGTCGGCGAAAGCATGGCGAGCTATGCGAGCGACGAGGCCGGTCTCGCCGCACGCGGCATCGAGCTCTCGGTATTCGTCGAGCAGGTTGCAAGCCTCGCGGCGCGCACCGATGCGCTCGCCGCGAGACTGGACGATGTCGCGATGCGCGCTGACTCCGCAGCTAGTCGTCCAGCAGCACCGCGCCGTCGTCGTTGAAGCGCACGCGCGTGATGCCGGGCTCGGCCTCCTCGAGCCGGCGCGCCTCGACCTCGGCCGGCGTCATCATCCCGCGAACGAGCCGCGTTGCATCGGCAAGCCGGCGGTCCTCGAGCATCTCGTCGCGGCGCGCGAACGCGAGTCGCACCACGTCCTCGAACTCGGGCAGCTGCCACGGCTTCGTTACGTAGCGGAAAACCTCCGCGTCGTTCACCGCGCGGCGGACAGCATCGAAGTCCGTCGATGCGGACAATACGAGCCGCACGGCATCCGGCTGCAGATTCTTGAACGCCATCAGGAACTCGACTCCGGTCATCTGCGGCATCCGGTAATCGGAGATCACGAGATCGAACGCGCGATCGCGCGCGAGTGCCAACGCAGCGCACGGATCGCTCGAGCGATGGATTTTCATTGGCACGTCGCGCAACCGGGAGAGCAGGCCGCGCTCGAGTGCCGATAGAACGTTCGGCTCGTCGTCGACGAGAAGCAGGTATCGCATGCGTGGTCTCCGTCAGCCTTCGCGCTGCGTCTTCACGCGGAAGACGAGCGTCGTTCCCTCGGTCTGCTCGTACTGGCGCAACTGGCGGATCAACCGCTCGTCGAGCACGTAATCCGCGGCGAGCAGCAGCGCGCCATCGGCGGCGACGGCGTCGCGCGCGAGCACCATGCCCGGCTCCAGATGCGATGAATTCACCGTCGCCTCGCCTGCGCCGTCCGCCTGTCCCCCCGCGAGGACGGCGACGAGCGCCGCGACCACCGCGGGATCGTAGCGGTGACCGCGCGCCTTCTCGATCGCGGCGACGGCTGCGGGCGCGGTCAGCGTCGGCTGTGCGAGCACGCCGGTCTGCAGGTCGTCGTAATCGTTCGCTACGGCGAGGATGCGCGCGCCGAGCGGAATCTCGCCGGCGGCGAGACCGTCGGGAAATCCGCTGCCGTCGAAGCGCTCGTGATGCGCGCGCACGATCGCCGCCGCGGGCGCGAGCTCGGCGAGCGCGGTGAGCGCCTGCGCGCCGCGCGCCGGATGCTTGCGATACTGGACCAGATGCTCGCCCGCGAGCGCGTTCACCGGTCTTGCGAGCAGCACGTCGGAGAAGCCGATCTTGCCGACGTCGTGCAGCAACGCGGCGAGGAACACGTTCTGCGTTTCGGCGCCGCCGAGCCCCATCTGCTGCGCGATCCGGCGCGCGAGATCGGCCGTGCGCCGCGAGTGGCCGGCGAGCCCGCCGCCACGCATTTCGATCATGCTCGAGAACATCTTGATCGATGTGACGAAGCTCGCCTCGAGCTTCGCGTTCGCCGCCGCGAGCGCCGCCGTGCGCTCCGCGACCTTCGCCTCGAGCGTGTCGTTCGTGACCTTCAACTGCGCGTTCTGCCGTCTGGTCAACGCCTCGAGGCGCAGCTTCTCGCGCTCGAGCGACTTGCGCTCGAGCGCCTGGCGCACGGTGAGCATGACGTCGACGTCATTCCACGGCTTCGACAGATAGCGCAGGATCTCGCCGCTGTTGATCGCGGCGACGGTTCGCTCCATGTCGGCGTAACCGGTCAGCAGCAGCCGCACGGCGTCGGGCCAGCGCTCGCGCACGTGCGCGAGGAATTGCGCGCCGTCCATTTGCGGCATCCGCATGTCGGAGATGACGACGTCCACGTGCTCGCGCTCGAGCAGCGCCAGCGCATCGATGGCGCTTTCGGCAGTGAGCATGCGATAGCCCTGCGGACGGAACAGCCGCCTCAACGAGGACAGGATGTTCGGCTCATCGTCGACGCAGAGCACCGTGCATTGCGGCGCGGCGGCCGGATCCGCGCAAGCGGGCATGGCGGCGAGCGGCGCGTTCACGGCGAAACGGGCTGCCGGATGGGAAGCATGATGCGAAACGTCGTGCCGGCGCCCGGCGTGCTCGCGACGTGGATGGCCCCGTGATGGTTCTGCACGATGCCGTACGTGATCGACAAGCCCAGGCCGGTGCCCTTGCCGACCGGCTTGGTCGTGAAGAACGGGTCGAAGATGCGCGACAGGTGCTCGGCAGCGATGCCGCAGCCATTGTCCTCGACCGCGATCCAGACGTTGTGCTCGTCGCAGCCGGTGCGAACGGTAATGCGGCCGCGCTCGGCGCCTATCGCGTGCGTCGCGTTGACGAGCAGGTTCAGCACGACCTGGTTGATCTGCGAGGGCACGCACTCGACTTCGGGCAGCTCGCCGTAACAGCGCTCGACGTCGGCCCTGTACTTGAGCTCGTTGTGCACGATGTTGAGCGTCGAATCGATGCAGCCGTGCAGATCGGCGGGGATGAACTCGAGCGCGCTGTCGGCGCGCGAGAAGTCCTTCAGGTCCTGCACGATCTTGCGCACGCGGCCGATGCCTTCCTTCGACTCGCGCATCAGCGACGGGATGTCGTCCTTCAGGAACTCGAGTTCGATCTTGTCGCGCAGCGCTCTCAATCCGGCGACCGTCTGCGCGTCGGCGATCGCCGGCTCGGCCGCCTCGTATGCCGCGAGCATCGCGAACACGTCGTGCAGGTAGCCCTCGAGCGTGCTGAAGTTCGAGAACACGTAGCCGATCGGGTTGTTGACTTCGTGCGCGACGCCGGCGGCGAGCTGGCCGATCGAAGCGAGCCGCTCCGACTGCAGCAGCTGCTGCTGGGCGTGCGAAAGCCTGGCGTTGAGCTCGGTGAGCTCGACGTTTCGTCGCTTGAGCTCGGCTTCGGCCGCCTCGCGTATGCACATGTCGTCGGCGAGCTTGCGGTTCGCGATCGCGAGCTGAGCGGTGCGCTCGCTCATCGTGCGCTCGAGATCGACTTGCGCCGCGAGCAGAGCCTGCTCGGCGAACTTCTGCTCCGAGACATCCTGCAGCGTCGCGATCGCGCCGATGACGCGCCCGCCTGCGTCGTGCAGCGGCGCCACCGTCGCGTGCACCCAGTAGCCTCGCGCGCCGAGATGCGGAAAAAAATCGGTCGCTTCGAACGCGCCCGGGATGTGGGCCAAACGCCGGAACCTGCCGCGATAGAGCGCGTCGATCGCGCTTTCGCCCGCGCAGTCGACGACGAAGTCGGCGAGCACCCGCCGAGCTTCTTGATAGAACGGATACCACTGTCGTCGGGTGCCGATCATGTCGTCGGCTGGGACCTGCAGCAGCCGTTCGCACGCTCGGTTCCAGTGCGTGATGAGGTGATTTGCGTCGATCACGTACGTCGGCACCGGCGCGCTGTCGACGATTTCGGCGAGCGCGAACTCTGCGGACGGTACGGCACGCGGCGGCGGCAACGCCGCGACGCTTTCCGCGCTGGCGAGCGTTGCGATGAAAGTCGTCGCGATCATGGCGCGAGCGCAGCGCAAACGCCGGCGAACTTGAGCTCGACCTCGGCGAATACCGATTCGAATTGCACGGCGTCGAGCTCGTAGCGCCGCCATGTCGGCGCACACAGCGGTGGCACCAGCTCGGCCTCGTCGCCGGCGAGATCCAGCGCATGCGCGATGACGTCGGCGAGATGAACGATGCCGGCGAGCGAGCCGTGACTTTCCGTCGGCGGCGCATGATGACCGCCGACTGCGCTCTGGATCGCCGCCGAGAAGCGCCAGTGGCGGGCGAGCGCCTCGCCGACGATCGCGTGATCGATGCCGAGCACTGCGCGTTCCGCCTCGACCAGAGGGCAGTCGTCGTCGCATGCGCGACCGGTCGCCTCGGCGTACTCCGCATAGCCGGTCGCGAGCACCAGACGCCCGATGTCGTGCAGCAATCCGGCCGTGAACGCTTCGTCCTGGCCGATACGCAACACGCGCGCGAGCGCGCGTGCGGCAAGCGCCGTCGCGATCGTGTGCCGCCAGAATTCGTCGAGGTCGAGTCCGGCCGCCTCGACGTTTGCAAACCGGTTGCGCAATGCGACCGCGGTCACCAACGAGCGCGCGCTGCGCAGGCCCAGCACGCCGATCGCCTCGCGGATCGATCTCACTTCGCGCGGCATGCCGTAGAACGACGAGTTGGCAACGCGCAGCGTCCTCGCGGCGATCGCCTGGTCGCGCGCGATGCGCTCGGCGATCGCGTCGGTGCGAACGTCTTCCTGCTCGAAGCAGACGAGAAGCTCCGTGACGACGGCGGGCAGCGCAGGCAGCTCGCGCACGCGCGCAACGACGGTGTCCGCATCGAGCTTCATCGCGTCGACCCCAGCCGGTAGCGCAGCAGGCATTCGCGCAGCGTGCGGGTCGCGTCATCATCGCCGCATCGGCGGAACAGCCGCTCGAGCCGTCGTTCGATCGCGCCGGCGTCGCCCGCGGCGTACGATTCGTCGGCCTCTGCGGCTGGGGTTTCCATGACGAGCAGGGCCGCCGCGCCGCGCCGGCGCAGCGCGTCGATCTTGTCGGCGTCGACGCAAACCCCGCGCGGCAGCAACAGCCGGCCTTCGGGGTCGCGCGCGTCCTCGGCGAGCATCAGCATGGCGCTTGTCCTGCGACGCCCGCGCCGGTGTGCGGAACGAGCACGAGCAGCTTGCCGCGCGATGTCGAGCGGCGGCCCATTTCACTGCAGCTCGCCCGGTAGCGGGCACCGCCGACGTCGATGTCGGGGCATGCGCCCTCGCACCCGTGCAACAGCGCGAGCAGCGAATGCGGAAGCACGTCGGCCGCATCGGCACCGAGCAGCGGCGGCATGTCGGACATCAACGCCTGCGCGCTCTCGTTGGCGAACGCGATGATGCCGTCGTCGCCCACGCCGACGATCGGCAGCGGCACGTACTGCAGCGCCTCGCGAACGACTTCGAGGCTCATGCCGTCGCGCGCGCTGCGCTCGCGCAGCCGTTCGAGCGTCGCATGAAGCTCGGTGTTGACCGCGGCGAGCGCCCGGTTCGTCGCTTCCAGCTCGAACGTCAACCGGCGGTTCTCGTCGACGATCGCCTTGTGCCGGAACGCTTCCTGGATCTGCGTGCGCAGCAGCGCGTCGTCCCACGGCTTGGTGAGGAACTTGTAGATCGCGCCTTCGTTGATCGCATCGGTGATCGACGAGAGCTCGGTATAGCCGGACAGCACGATGCGAACCGTGTCGGGGTAGCTGTCCGTGGCCCGGCGCAGGAACTCGACACCCGTCATGTTGGGCATGCGCTGATCGGAGATGATCACGTCGACGTCGTTGCCGGCGAGCTGCTCGAGGCCCTGCTGACCGCTGTTCGCGGTGAGGATCCGGTAGCCTTCGCGGCGCAGGAGCCGCTTGAGCGCCGCGACGATGTTCTCCTCGTCGTCGACGAAGAGCAGCGTTCGCGGACGGGCAGCGCGCCCGGCCGGCGATGGGTCCATCCCGATAAGCGTCGATGCGTCGTTTCGCGGTTTGCCGCAGAGAGCTTCGTCGAGGGTATCCATGGCTTCCTGACCGGTTCGGCGCGACAATGGAAAGCGCCGACCGGTCGCTGCTGGCTATCGGCGTCGTGACGTCGTTTCTTGAAGCCCGAGCCGCCACAACCGCGTTCAATGTGATTCAAATCAACAAATGCGTTCGACGCACGAATCCGCGGCGGCGGTAGGGGCGGCGAGGACCATCCGGATGCGCAACATCATCGGCGCGAACGCCATCGCGATCGCGGCGATCGTCGCGCTCGCGTCCGGAACGGCGCAAGCAGTCGTCTACAGGTGCGAGGACGGCGGCAAGGTCATCTATTCCGACCGGCCTTGCGGCGACGGCGCCAAGCCGCTCGCGCCGACGGTCGGGGCCAAGCCGGTCGCGCCGAAGGCTGGCGACGAGCGCGAGCAGGTGGGCGACCTCGCGCGGCGCAAGAACGACGTCGCGCCGTGCGTCGAGCGCCTCTATAACGCGTGGTACGCCCAGCACAAGGCGAAGCCATCGAAGGGCGCACGCGACGCGAACCTTGTCGACGTGCGCGACCAATGTCGCAAGGACGCCGGCCTGCCGCCGCTGCGATGAGGCTGTCGTTTCCGGCCGACTATGCGCCGAACGCTCCGCCGAACTCTTTCAGGAAGCGATCGACCTCGCCTTCGGGCAACAGGTTGATGCCGGCGGCAGCGGCGCGGCCGCCGCCGTGGGCGAACCGCCGGCACAGTGCGTCCGCGCCGCTCGGCGCGTCGATCGGCGCACGCACGCTGACGACATAACCGCCGGCCGTGGGCGTGAGCACCGCGTGTGCGCGATCGGGCGCCGCCCGCGCGAGCTCGTCGCCGAGCGCGCCGCGCACGCGCCGGCTCCACGCCTCGTCGGGCAGCACGACGACATCACCGCGGCGCAACCGGTGTCGTGGCGCAACGTGACGGGCGCGTTCCAGATCGGCCGCACGCGCGCCGGCGAGCCGCGCAAACAGCGGATCGGCGCGAACGAACGCGAGCGGATCGGCGTGGCGCACGAGCGTCCTGTAGAGCGCCGCCGGCGCTATCAACAGATCTGCCTCGCGATCGCCGTACGCGTTATAGGCGAGCGCCCGTCCGAGATCGCGCAACGCGCCCACTTGCGCGTCGTCGATCGCGATCGATGCGGCGAGGCTTCGAGCCGCCGTGTCGAGATTGTCGCCGAATGCGGCGACGATCGCCCAGCGCCGATGGCGGCCGCCCAGCACGCGGTCGACCAGCATGCCCGTGCACACATCGGGCGCCATGTCGATGTGTGCGACCAGCGCCGAATCCGACGGCACGTCGCCCGCGAAATGGTGATCGAAGTACTCGACGCTCACACCGCGTGCGAGAAGCGCGATGAGCGCCGTGCGATTCACCGCGAGCGAGACGTCGAGAACGGTCACCGAGTCACCCAGCTGCGCCGCCACGCGAGCGACGAGCGCATTGTCGCGCTTGACGCCGGTGACGAGCACGGAGTCGCGCGGCCGATCGAGCCGAAGCTGCACGAGCGCGCAAATGCCGTCGGCGTCGCCGTTGAAGACGTCGTAATGCATCAGGCGAACGCTCGCCGCGCGATGTCGCGCGCGAGCGCCTCGACGCGCGCACGGTCCCACGCCGCCGTGGCGTCGCATTCGATTGTGTGTGACCGCTCGTCCGCGCCGAGCGGCTCGCGCATGCGTTGCTGGTGCTCGAGGATCACGACGTCGGCCTCGGACGCATCGCCGCCGCGCCGCGACCGTTGCGACACGCGCTCGCGCAGCGTCGGCTCGGGCGCCGACAGCGAGAGGATCACGAACGGCACGCCGAGCTCGCCGGCGAGCGCGCGCAACCGATCGCGCTGCCAGCGCGCGAGAAACGCGCCGTCGACGAGCGCGATGTAACCGGCGTCTGCGATCGCGCGCGCAAGCCCCGCGATGCGATCGTAGACGGCACGCGTCGTTGCTTCGGCGTACAGGCCGCCGCCTGCGCTCGAGCGGCTGCGTGCCTGCGCGTCGAGACCGTGCATGCGCTTTCGCTCGACGTCGGTGCGAAGCCGGATCGCGTCGAACACTTCGGCAAGCGCGTGCGCGAGCGTCGACTTACCCGACCCCGCGAGCCCGTGCATGACGACGATCGCAGGCCGCGACGGCGCTGCGCCCCTCGCGGCGAGTTCGACGTAGCCGCGCAACTCGGTGTCGAGCGCGTCGTGGACGCGACCTGCGTTGCGTTCGTGCTGAGCTTGTCGAAGCACGGACGCGGACGTTTCTCGATCCAGTTCGTCCTTCGACAAGCTCAGGGCGAGCGGGGGTCGACCTGCGCCGACCTGGCCTTCGCGCAAAGCGGCGACCTTGGCCCGAACCAGCGCCCGATAGACGTAGTAGAACCGATGCACGGCAAGCCCTTCGTAATCGCCGGTGCATTCCAGATACGCGTTGCGCAACCGGCGTGCGAGATCGGGCCGGCCGCGGTCGTCCAGGTCCATCGCGACGAACGCGATCTCGCTCATCGTGTCGATCCAGCGCAGCTCGGCGTTGAACTCGAGGCAGTCGAACACGACGAGCTCGCCGTCCACGCGCGCGATGTTCGCGAGATGCAGGTCGCCATGGCATTCGCGCACGAAGCCGCCGCGGCGGCGCGCGGCGAATGCGTGCTCGCGTGCCGCGTACTCGCGCCGCGTCCACGTCTCGAGCGCGTCGAGGCGCGCGTGCTCGCTGTCCGCAGCGGGCAGCGCCGCGAGCTGCGCGAAGTTCTGCAGCGCGTAGTGAAGGATGCGCTCGGGCAGGCCGAACGACCCGTCGGCCGGCGCAACGGCGACTCGATCGTGGAACGCCGCGACGATCGACGCGAGCGCATCGATGTCGGCGTCATCGACATCGCCGCGCGCGAGCGCGCGCGACAGCAGCGCGTCCTGCGGGAACTCGAGCATCTTGACGGCGTATTCGATCGCAGCGCCGTCGCCGCCGAACCGCGGCGCATCGATCGTGCCCGTGATCGGCACGACGTCGAGATAAAGGCGCGGCGCGAGACGGCGGTTCAGGCGCAGCTCGTCGCCGCAGTAGCGGCGGCGCGCAGCGAGCGTCGTGAAATCGAGGAAGCCCAGCGCAACGGCCTTCTTGATCTTGTACGCGTGGCGCCCCGTCAGCAGCACGTACGAGATGTGCGTCTCGAGCACCGTTGCGCGTGCCGCACCGTCGCGGTGGACGGCCGGATCGGCGAGCGCCGCTACGAGCCGATCCTGCTCGCCCGCGGGGGTCGCATGCGCGCTCGACATGTCGTCCGCGTCTCCTTCGACTGCATTCTACATGCCGGCTCGCGACGCGCACGCGGGGCGTAGCGTCCGATCGCTTACAATCCGCGGATGCGCCTGCTGCGCCTCGCCCGCATCATCCTCGTTGCGTTGCGCTACGGCCTCGACGAGTTCCTGACCGGGCACGAACGCTTCCGCGCCGTGCGCCCGCTCGCGCGCGCCGCGACGTTCTGGCGCGACACATCAGCGCCGCGCGCGGTGCGCTTGCGCCTCGCGCTCGAAGCGCTCGGCCCGATCTTCGTCAAGTTCGGCCAGATGCTTTCGACACGGCGCGACCTGCTGCCGCCCGACATCGTCGACGAGCTCGCGAAGCTGCAGGACCGCGTGCCTCCGTTCCCCACCGAGCAGGTGATCGCGACGCTCGAGCACGCCTATGGCAAACCGGTCGACGCGGTTTTCCGGCAGTTCGAGCGAACGCCGGTCGCAAGCGCGTCGGTTGCGCAAGTGCATTTCGCGCAACTGCCCGATCGCGTCGACGGCGGCCCCGGCCCGCTGGTCGCCGTCAAGGTGCTGCGGCCGAACATCACGGCGACGATCGTGCACGACATCGCGCTGATGTACACGGGCGCGATGCTCGTCGAGAAGCTGTGGTCGGACGGGCGCATGCTGCGCCCGCGCGAAGTGATCGCCGAGTTCGAGAAGACCATCCGCGACGAGCTCGATCTTTCGCGCGAGGCGGCGAACTGCTCGCAGCTGCGGCGCAATTTCCTGCACTCGCCGTACCTGCTCGTACCCGAGGTGTACTGGGATTTCTGCACCGACGACGTGATGGTGATGGAGCGCATGGAGGGAATTCCGATCGGCCGCGTCGATCAGCTCGTCGAAGCGGGCGTCGATCTGAAGCGGCTGTCTCGCGCCGGCGTCGAGCTCTTCTTCACGCAGGTATTCCGCGATGCGTTCTTTCACGCCGACATGCATCCGGGCAACATCTTCATCGCGGTGGACGGGTCGAATTTCGGCAAGTACATCGCGCTCGACTTCGGCATCGTCGGATCGCTGTCGCCGACCGACCAGGGCTACCTCGCGCAGAACTTCCTCGCGTTCTTCCGCCGCGACTACCGCCGCGTTGCGATCACGCACCTCGAGTCCGGGTGGGTGCCGGCGGGCACGCGCGTCGACGAGCTGGAAGCGGAGATTCGTGTGGTCTGCGAGCCGGTGTTCGATCGGCCGCTGAAGGAGATCTCGCTCGCCAAAGTGCTGATCCAGCTTTTCAAGGCATCGCGGCGTTTCAACGTCGAGATCCAGCCGCAGCTCGTGCTGCTGCAGAAGACGCTGTTCAACATCGAGGGGCTCGGCCGGATGCTCGATCCGGACCTCGACCTGTGGGTGACGGCGAAGCCGTTCCTCGAGCGCTGGATGCGCGAGCAGATCGGGCCACAGGCGTTTCAGCGGCGGCTGATCGCCGAAGCGCCGTACATCGTCAACGCGCTGCCCGAGCTGCCGCGGCTGCTGCACCAGCGGCTGCTCGTGCCGCCGGCGCCGTTCGATTTCGTGCTTAAGGAGCTCGCCTCGGCGCAGCGAAGCCGCAATCGATGGCTTGCGCTGGTCGCGCTGCTGCTGATCGCCGTCGTGGCGCTGCTCGTCCAGCGGGGCGCCTGAAGCAAGGCGACGGCAAGGGGCTCAGCCGGGGCTTTGCGCCACTTGCGAGCTGCAACGCAGCCCGAGGCCCAAGCCGACACCATTACGGCAGAAATCGCCGGTCCACGGCGGACGACAGCCGCGGCGGCCGCTACTTCGCGAGGGCAAGCACCGGCCGGCGGCCGAGGCCGGCGAGCGGGGCCCGGCGCAGGAACGTGTTCGCCTCGCCGAGCATGAAGCGCAGCAGGTCCTCGAGCACGGCTTCGTCGATCGCCTCGCCGCCGAACTCGAGGCAGACCGACTCGAAACGGTCGACGTTACGCAGCGTGACATCGACGACCTGCTGCCGGTAGTCGGGCTCGAAGCGCACCGACGCCGTGACGGCCGGCGTCACGATGAAACGGCCGTAGCGCACAACGCGTGAGGCGTCCTGTTCGGTCTGATATTCGAACTGCAAATGGGCCCCTCGCAACCGCTCCTCGGTGGCGCCGGCCGCCGACGGCTGAACCTTGAGCTCGACCGGCGTGCCGCCGTCGAGCCGATAGAAGAGCTCGACGTGGTCGAGCACGTCCTGCCCGCCCATCGGCTTGCGCCGGTACGACACGAAGCCGCGGTCGTAGCGCGGCGCGGCGATCGTCAGCACGCCCGGGATCGCGAAATCGTGCGCGACGTGCGGGCGGATGACCTCCAGATGCGAAATCGCCTCGTCGATCCACTTGAACGCCCGCCACAGGCGCCGGTCGATCTCCTTGATCGCCTCTTCCTGCGGCCGACGGCTCGCGCTCTGCTCGTCGCGCAGCGCGTCGGACTGGCGGCGAAGCCGGTCGAGCAGCGAAGCTTTCGGCGGTGAATCGGGCATGTGGCGAACTTTACTACGGCTCCGGGATGCCTCGTGGCGACGCGCCGGAGAACAATCCCGGCGGCCGATCGCACGTAAGGCGCGTAAGCAGCTATCGTGCCGGATGCCGACGGTTCGGAGAATACGGCGAACGGCCGATCGCGGCGTCCGCCGTGGGTGCACGCAGCGGTTGCTATAAAATCCGGAGCGCCCGCAACCGCTCCGGGGAAACGGGCGCCCAATGGCGCTGCTCGAGATCCACGACGTCACCCGCCGTTTCGGCGACTTCACCGCTGTCGATGGCGTCTCGCTCGCGATCGAGGCCGGCGAGTTCTTCACGCTGCTCGGACCGTCGGGTTGCGGCAAGACGACGCTGCTGCGGATGATCGCGGGGTTCGATCTGCCCGACGCCGGGCGCATCGTGCTCGACGGCCGCGATCTCGCCGGCGATCCGCCCGAGCGGCGGCCGGTGCGAACCGTGTTCCAGAGCTATGCGCTGTTCCCGCACATGACGGTCGCGGGCAACGTCGCGTTCCCGCTGCAGATGGCGAAGATACCGTCGAACGAGACGGCGGCGCGCGTGCGCGAAGCGCTCGCCGGCGTCCAGCTCGACGCCAAGGCGGACCGCTATCCGCACGAGCTTTCCGGCGGCCAGAAGCAGCGTGTCGCGATCGCCCGCGCGCTCGTCACGAAGCCGCGCATGCTGCTGCTCGATGAGCCGCTTGCCGCCCTGGACGCGAAGCTTCGCGAGCAGATGCAGGTCGAGCTGATCAATCTGCAGAAGAATGTCGGGATCACGTTCGTCTACGTCACGCACGACCAGACCGAGGCGCTTACGCTCTCGCATCGGATCGCGGTGATGAACCACGGCCGCATCGAGCAGCTCGACGAGCCGTCGCGCCTTTACAGCTTCCCGCGCACGCGCTTCGTCGCCGACTTCATCGGCCACTGCAACCTGTTCGACGGCAACGTGACCGCGGCGGCGCCGGTGAACGGCGCGGCGCTGCTCGATCTCGAGGTGCCTGGACTGGGTACGATCAAGGCGAAGAGCGAAGTCGCGGTTGCCGCCGGTCGCGCGGGCTCGCTCGCGCTGCGGCCCGAGAAGATCCGCATCTCGGGCAGCGTCACGCAAACGCCCGACGAGAACCACTGCACCGGCCGCGTCGCCGGTTTACTGTACATGGGCGACGTCACCGTCTACATCGTCGAGACGCCCGGCGGCGCCCGCATCGAGGCGCTGCTCGCCAATTCGGCGGCCGGCGGGACGAAATTCTTCGAGATCGGCGATCCCGTCGAGGTCGCTTGGCGCTTCAATGCCGGACACTTCATTACGGGCTGAGGCACCCGCGCGCGCCGCAAGCTGGCAGGCGCGCGATCGCGGACTGGGCCGCCTTCTGGTGAGCGGGCCGCCGCTCGCCTATCTCGTCGTCTTCTTCGCGATCCCGACGCTCATCATGGTCGCGGCGTCGTTTCGCGTGCCGGGCGAGTTCGGCGGCCTTGCGCCGCTTTACGAGAACGGCGAGCTGCAGCTCACCCTCGACGCGTACCTGCGCTTCGTCACCGAGCCGATCTATGCCGAAATTTTCGCCAAGTCGGTCGTCTACGCGGCGATCACCACGCTCGCCTGCCTTGCGCTCGCGTACCCGCTCGCGCTCCTGATCGCGCGCAGTCCGAAGAAGTACCGCGACGTCCTGATGCTGCTCGTCATCCTGCCGTTCTGGAGCAACTTCCTGATCCGCGTGTACGCATGGATGATCATCCTCGGCCCGCAGTCGGCGTTCACGCGCGCGTGGAACGCGCTCACCGCGCCATTCGGCTTCGAGCCGGTGACGCCTCTGTTCAGTTCGTTCGCCGTGCTGATCGGCCTCGTCTACGTGCATTTGCCGTTCATGGTGCTGCCGCTGTACGCGAACCTGGAAAAGCACGATCCGGCGCTGCTCGATGCCGCGCAGGATCTCGGGGCCGGCAAGTGGCAGCGCTTCTGGCGCGTGACGTTCGCGCTATCGCTTCCCGGCGTGTGGGCGGGTGTGGCGCTCGTGTTCATCCCGGCGCTCGGCATCTTCGCGATCCCCGACATCCTCGGAGGGACGAGCGACGCGCTGATCGGCAACGTGATCAAGCAGCAGTTCCTCGAGACGCGTGACTGGCCGTTCGGCAGCGTGCTCTCCATCGTGCTGACCGCCGGGGCGCTGCTGCTCGCCGGCTTCGCCGCCTGGGTCGCGCGGCCGCGGCGGACGGCGTGAAGGCGGCGGCGATGCGCAGGCGTCCCTATACGCTCTTCGCCGCGGCGGCGTTCGGCTACCTGTTCCTGTACCTGCCGCTCGTCATCGTCGTCGCGTACTCGTTCAACGACTCGAGGTTGAACGCCGAGTGGGTCGGCTTCACGCTCGACTGGTACCGAAAGCTCGCCGCCGACGCCGACATGATCCAGGCGGCGGGCAACTCGCTTGCGATCGCGCTCTTTGCAAGTGTCGTGTCGACGGTGCTGGGCACGATGGCCGGCTTCGCGCTGCACCGGCGCGGCTCGAACCTGCTGTCGGCGCTGGTGCTCGCGCCGATCGCGATTCCCGAGATTCTGATGGGCGTGAGCCTGCTGATCTTCTTCGTGCTGCTGAACTTCACGCTCGGCCTGGTGTCGGTGACGCTTGCGCATATCGCGTTCTGCATCGGGTTCGTCGCGATCGTCGTGCGCTCGCGGCTCGCCGGAATGGACGAAAGTCTGACCGAGGCCGCGCGCGATTGCGGGGCGACACCGGCGCAGGCGTTCCGGCTCGTCACGCTGCCGCTGATCATGCCGGCGGTGATCGCCGGCGCGCTGATGGCGTTCACGCTGTCGATCGACGATTTCGTCATCACGTTCTTCACTGCCGGCGCCGGGACGGTGACACTGCCGCTGCAGATCTACTCGATGATCAAGATCGCGGTGACGCCCGAGGTGAACGCCGTGTCGTCGCTCCTAATGCTGCTCACGCTCGCGCTGATCCTGATCGCGTCGAAGCTCTCGCCCAACCTGCTCCGTTCGGACTAGGAGAATTGCCATGAAGCGGTTGCTGCTCGTCGTCGCCTCCCTCGTGCTCGCGGCCCCCGCGTTCGCAGCGAAAGATCAGCTGCACCTGTACAACTGGAACAACTACATCGCGCCGGAGACGGTCAAGCGGTTCGAGGATTCGTGCAAGTGCGAGGTCGTGCAGACGTACTACTCGGACAACGAGGAGCTGCTCGCGAAGCTCGCCGCCGGCGCCAAAGGCTACGACGTGCTCGTGCCGACGTCGAACGCCGTACAGGCGCTGATCCGGGGCGGCCAGCTGCTGCCGCTCGACAAGAGCAAGCTTCCGAACATGAAGAACGTCGACCCGGTCTACCTCAACACGCCGTTCGATCCGGGCAACAAGTACTCGGTGCCGTACGCGATGTCGACGACGATCATCGGGTACAACGACGTCAAGATCAAGGAGCTCGGCCTGCCCACCGACACGTGGGCGGTCGTGTTCGACCGGAAGTACCTCGAGAAGATCAAGGGCCGCATCACGGTGCTCGACAGCGCCAACGAGCTGTTCGCCTCCGCGCTCAAGTACCTCGGCTATTCGGCGAACGACGTCGATCCGAAGCACTGGGACGAGGCGGCGGCGCTGATGAAGAAGGCGAAGCCGTACTGGGCGGCGTTCAACGCGTCCTCCTACATCAAGGAGCTCACCGTCGGCAACATCTGGCTCGTTCACGGCTACTCGAACGACATCTTCCAGGCGAACCTCGACGCCGAGGCCGCGAAGCGGCCGTTCCATATCGTTCAGGGCGTCCCGAAGGAAGGCGCGGTGCTCGCCGTCGACAACATGGTGATCCACAAGAATGCACCGCGACCCGACCTCGCGCTCGCGTTCATGAACTTCATGCTCGACGGCAGGAACTCGGCGGAGCTCACGAACCTCATCGGCTCGGGCAACCCGAACACGGACGCGATGAAGTCCATCAAGCCCGAGCTGCTCAAGTACCCGGCGATCTTCCCACCGAAGGACCTCCAGTCGAAGCTCGAGCAGCTGAAGGACCTGAACGCGGCGCAGCGGCGGCTGCGCAACAAGCTCTGGACCGAGATCAAGGCGCGGTAGCGGGTGAGCGGTGCGCGGTGTTATCGCTGCGGCGGCTGACCGGTGAGGCGGCGGAAATGGCCGCGCTGCAGTGCGTGTTCGAGGCGGCGCCGCGCTACTTCGAGCTGATCACCGGCTTGCCTCCGGGCGCGGCCGAAGCACAAAGTACGTTCACCGCGCTGCCGCCAGGCAAGACGTACGACGACAAGCGCGTCTACGGCCTCTACGCGAGCGACGCGATGATCGGTTGCGCCGATGTCATTCGCGGTTACCCGGTGCGCGAGAAAGCGGTGATCGGGCTGCTGCTGATCGTCGAGCCTTGGCAAGGCCGAGGGCTCGGGCGTGCGTTCGAGCGCTTGATCGTGCGCACGCTCGACGACTGGCCGGAGATCACGACGGTGCGCATCGGCGTCGTCGCGACGAACGCCGGCGCGCTCGCCTTCTGGCGCAAGCTCGGCTACCGCGAAACCGGCGAGACGCGCCCGCCGTCCCCGCTGTTCGTCGCCGACGTCATCGTGCTCGAGCGCCCGCTCGAGCGCGCCGCGTGACACCCGAACGCCGTCGTACGATCATCACGCGATGACCGATTCATCCGCATCGTTGCGCATCGAGCGTCTTACACCTGCTCGCCGCGACGACTTCCTTCGCTTCTTCGATCACGAGCGCGGTCCGGCGTTCGCGGACAACCCCGAGTGGGCGCGCTGCTACTGCCATTTCTACGAAGTGCCGAAGGCGCTGCCGTGGAAGGATTTCACCGCGGAGCAGAACCGCACGGCGATGGCTGCGCGCATCGACGCCGGCGAGATGGAAGGCTTTCTCGCTTACGCGGATGACGAAGTCGTCGGCTGGCTCAACGCGCAGCCGCGGCACAAGCTTGCGCATTGCTGGGCACGGCTTTCCGTCGATCCGACGCCGCTCGACGTGCCGGACGCGTTCGCGGCGGCGATCGTTTGCTTCGTCGTCGCGCCCGCGTGGCGGCGCCGCGGCGTCGCGAAAGCGCTGCTCGACGGCGCGCTCGCGTCATTCGCCGCGCGCGGTATCCACGTCGTCGACGCGTTTCCGTTCCGCACCGAGCCGAGCGAAGTCCCGGCCGATCACTACCACGGTCCCGCCACGTTGTTTCGCGCCGCCGGGTTCGAGCCGATCGGCGAGACCGCGGAGGTCACGGTGATGCGTAAGCACCTCGCCAACGCGGCTCAGACGGCCGACGGCATGCGCGGATCGAACAGCGGCGCTCCGTAGCGGACCCGGCGCCGATGCCCGCTTCCCGCCCGCATTCGCTGCTGCCGCACTGTCTCGCGCTGCTCTACGGGCTGTCGATCGTCTACGCGAGCCTGCAGCCGTTCTCGCCGTGGATCGCGCCGGAGCCCGACACGCGATTCTTCCTGTTCGCGTGGCAGCCGCGATTGACGCGCTACGACCTGATCATCAACGTCGTCGCGTACACGCCGTTCGGGCTGTTCGTCGCGCTGGTGCCTCGGCGCGCGTTGCCGCAGCGGCGAGCACTGCTCGCGCTCGCCGCCGGCGCCGCGCTGTCGTTCGCGTTGGAAACGCTGCAGATGTTCGTTCCGCCGCGCGATGCGAACACGATCGACCTCCTATCGAATTCGGCGGGCGCCGCGCTCGGCGGCCTCGTTGGCGCCGCGCTCGTGCGCGTTCCGCGGGCGCGCGACGCGCTCGGCGGCGTTCGTGAGCGCTGGTTTCTGCCGGGCCGCGCCGTCGATCTCGGCCTCGCGCTGCTCGCGGTCTGGCTTGCCGCGCAGGTGAATCCCGGCATACCGCTATTCGCGACGATGTTCGACGCGACCGCGCACCTCGCGCCCGTCGCGCGCACCGTCACTGCGCCGCCGGACGTGGCGGCGATCTTCGTCGAAGCCGCGCACAGCGGCTTCCAGCTGCTCGGCGTCGGGCTGTTCCTTGCGCTGTTGTTGCGCGAGAGGCGCTACGTCGGCGGCGCGGTGTTTGCGCTGATCGGCGCCGCGCTCCTCATCAAAGGCATCGCCGCAATGCTGGTGCTGAAGCCGGCCGCATGGGAGCAATGGCTGTCGCCCGGCGTGTCGACCGGTGTCGCGACCGGCGCGCTCGTGCTCGGCACCGCCATCTGGCTGCCGCGGCCCGCGCAGGTGGCGCTTGCCACCGTCGCGCTGCTGTCGTCGCTGCTCGTCACGCTGCTCGCGCCGGACATGCTGGTCGCGCGCGCACCGTTGTCGCTGTTCAGCTGGTCGTACGGTCACCTGTTGAATTTCAACGGGCTCACCCGTACGGTATTGCTGATCTGGCCGATTGCCGCGAGCGCGTTCCTCTTCGCGCTCGCGGGACGGCCCGGCTGGGGAGCCGCGAACGTGCGTCCGCTATAATCAAGCGTTATCCGGCCGCATCGCGTCCTCGAGCGCGCCCTTCCGCGGCAATCCGCCCTGATGAGCTACTACCGCCGGCACGTCTTTTTCTGCATCAACCGCCGCGATCCGCCGGAAGCGTGCTGCGCGAACCGCGGCTCGGTCGAGCTGCAGGCGTACGCGAAGCAGCGGATCAAGGAGCTCGGGCTTTCGGGCAAGGGCGAGATCCGCATCAACAAGTCCGGCTGCCTCGATCGCTGCGAGGAAGGACCGGTGCTCGTCGTCTATCCCGATGCCGTCTGGTACACGTACGTCGATCGCTCCGACATCGACGAGATCATCGACCGGCACGTGATCGGCGGCGAGATCGTCGACAGGTTGAGGATTTGACGCCGCGCACGACCGAGCGCGTGCTGGCTGCCGGCCCGGCCGGCAAGCTCGAGCTCGTGATGAACGTTCCGGCCGAGCCGCCATCGGGCATCGCGCTGATCGCGCATCCTCATTCGACGCAGGGCGGCTCGCTCGACAACAAGGTCGTGCAGACGCTCGCGAAGACGTTCTTCGCGCTCGGCTACGCCGCCGTGCGCTTCAACTTCCGCGGCGTCGGCGCGAGCGAGGGCTCGTTCGACGACGGCAACGGCGAGACCGATGACGCGCTCGCGGCGCTCGCGCACGCGAAATCGAAACTGGGCGAGCTGCCGGTGGTGCTCGCCGGATTCTCGTTCGGTGCGTTCGTGCAGACGCGCGTCGCGCAGCGCATCAGCGCCGAGCGGCTCGTGCTGATCGCTCCCGCCGTCAAGCGCTTCGCGGTCGCGACCGTGCCGCCGGACACGATCGTCGTGCACGGCGAGCAGGACGACGTCGTCCCGCTTGCCGACGTGTTCGAATGGGCAAGACCGCAACAGCTGCCGGTCGTCGTGTTCGCGGGCTGCGGTCATTTCTTTCATGGCCGGCTGCCGCAGCTTGCGCGCGTCGTCACCGGCATGTGGCATGCGCGCGCTCGTGCGGTCGTTCCCGGCGCCTGACGCGATGGATACGCCGATCGACGAAAGGCTTGCGCGCTCCAAGCCGGCGCTTGCAAACCACGACGCCGTGTTGCGCGTCGACGGCCTGCGCAAATCGTATGGCGACCAGGAGGTCGTTCGCGGGCTGACGTTCGAGATCCGCCGCGGCGAATGCTTCAGCCTGTTGGGTCCGAACGGCGCGGGCAAGACGACGACACTGCGCTGCTGCCTCGGCCTGATCGAGCCCGATGGCGGCACGATCGAAATGGTCGGCGAGCCCGTGCCGCAAGCCGCGCGCCGTGCGCGCATCCGTGTGGGCGTCGTGCCGCAACTGGACAATCTCGATCCCGATTTCACGGTGATCGAGAATCTGCAGGTCTACGGCCGCTATTTCGGCATCGATCGCGCGACACAGGACGCGCGCATCCCGAAGCTGCTCGAGTTCGCCGGCCTCGCGCACAAAGGCAGCGCCGGTATCCGCACGCTTTCGGGCGGCATGAAGCGGCGGCTCACGCTCGCGCGCGCGTTGATCAACGATCCCGAGCTTCTCGTGCTCGACGAGCCGACGACGGGTCTCGATCCCCAGGCGCGCCACCTGATCTGGGACGGATTGCGGCAGCTGATGACGCAAGGCAAGACGATCCTGCTCACGACGCACTTCATGGACGAGGCCGAGCGGCTGTCGTCCCGTCTCGCCGTGATCGACCACGGTACGCTGATCGCGTGCGACACGCCGCGGGGGCTGATCGCCGCGCATGTCGAGCCCGAAGTGATCGAGGTGTACGGCGACGATGCGCGCGCCTGGGGCGACACGCAGGGTCGCGCGCTGGCCCAGCGGGTCGAGCTCGCCGGCGAGACGGCGTTCTGCTACGCGCTCGACCCGAAGCCGTTGCTCGACGCGCTTGCGCACGCGCCGGGCGTTCGCTACCTGCACCGGCCGGCGAACCTCGAGGACCTGTTCATCAAGCTGACGGGGCGAGAGCTCAGAGATTGAATGTACGTCTGTCGTCCCCGCGAAGGCGGGGACCCAGTGTCGTTCGACGCAAAAAAGACGCTGGATTCCCGCTTTCGCGGGAATGACGGCGGCCATCGCAAAGGACTACCCATGACATCAAGTACACTGCGCTTTCTGAAGCCGCCGGAGCTTTCGCTGCGCTTCGCGCCCGTCTGGCAGCGCAACCTGCTCGTCTGGCGCAAGCTTGCGATCGCAAGCGTGCTCGGCAACATCGCCGACCCGCTGCTCTATATGCTCGCGCTCGGTTACGGCATCGGCGCATTCATCCCGCAGATCAACGGCATGCCTTACATCGCGTTCATCGGCACCGGCATGGTGTGCCAGAGCGCGATGTTCACCGCGAGCTTCGAAGGCATGTACTCGGCGTTCTCGCGGATGTTCATGCAGCGGACGTGGGACGCAATCGTCAACGCGCCGCTTTCGCTGGACGACGTCGTGTTCGCCGAGTGGATCTGGTGCGCGTCGAAGGCCGTCGTGTCGACGAGCGCGATCCTCGCGGTGATCGCCGTGCTCGGCTACGCGCGTTCGCCGCTCGCGCTCGCCATCATTCCGCTCGGATTCCTGATCGGCCTCACGTTCGGCGCGTTCGGCCTGGTGATGAATGCGCTCGCGCCGGGGTACGATTTCTTCACGTACTTCTTCACGCTCGTGCTGACGCCGATGCTGCTGCTGTCGGGGGTGTTCTTCCCGGTCGAGCAAATGCCGGCGGCACTCCAGGCGGTCGCGAATCTGCTGCCGCTGAAGCACGGAATCGACCTCGCACGGCCGCTGCTCGCCGGCCGGCTGCCCGACCACATCATCCTGCACATCGGCGTGCTGCTCGCGTATGCCGCGGTCGCGTATTACGTCGCGCTCGCGCTGACGCGCCGTCGGCTGCTGCGGTGACGCCGCCGCTGCACTCGCGGCGTCCCGAGCGAAGCGAGGGATCTGCTGTTCTGGAGTCGTTCTTCGCACCCTGCCCGCGCGGGCTCGAAGCCGCGCTCGCCGCCGAGCTTTCGGCGCTCGACGCGCAGCACGTCTCACCGACCGACGGCGGCGTCGGCTTCGCCGGCCCGCTCGATCTCGCGTATCGCGCGAACCTCGAGTCGCGGCTCGCAAGCCGCGTGCTATGGCGCGTCGCGCACGGCGGCTATCGTGACGAGAACGATCTCTATGCGCTCGTCCAGCGCGTCGACTGGCCGAAGCTTTTCGAGCCGAGACGAACGCTGCGCGTCGACGTCGCCGCGACGCGCTCGCCGCTCGCGAGCCTCGAGTTCGCGACGCTGAAGGTGAAGGATGCCGTCTGTGATCGCTTTCGCGAGACGTCCGGCGTTCGGCCCTCCGTCGACAAGCGCCGGCCCGACGTGCGCGTGCACGCGTTTCTGACCGAGGGCGAGGCGACGCTCTATCTCGACACGTCGGGAGAAGCGCTGTTCAAGCGCGGCTACCGGCGCGACACCGACACCGCGCCGCTGCGCGAGAACCTCGCCGCGGGCCTGCTCGCGCTTTCACAATGGCGGCCGGGCACGCCGCTGCTCGATCCGATGTGCGGCAGCGGCACGATCGCGATCGAGGCGGCGATGATCGCGTCGGATCGCGCACCGGGGCTTGCGCGCACATTCGGCTTCCAGAAGCTCGCCTGGTTCGACGGTCCGACGTGGCAGCGTATTCGGCAGCGCGCCCACGACCGCGTGCGCGCGGAACCCGCAGGCGCGGCGATCATCGCGAGCGACAACGACGAGCGGGCGCTCGAGCAGGCGCGCGCGAACGCTGCGCGCGCCGGCGTCGCCGGCTGGATCCGCGTCGAGCAGGCCGACGTGCTGACGCGCGCTGCGCCGTCGACGACCGGCGTACTGATCGCCAATCCGCCCTACGGCGTGCGGCTCGCAACCGACGACGCGCTCGCCTCGTTCTACCCGCAGCTCGGCGACGCGCTGAAGCGGCATTTTTCCGGTTGGGACGCCTACGTGCTCACCGGCGACCTGCGGCTGCCGAAGCTGATCGGACTGAAGCCGACGCAGCGCACTCCGCTGTGGAACGGCGCAATCGAATGCCGGCTCTATCGTTTTCCGCTCGTCGCCGGCCGGCCGGCGCGCTGATGTTGCATGGTCGGGGCTTCGCCCGCGAGCGCAAATGATAAAATCGCGCTCCTGCAAACATCGAGAACGCTGCGCATCATGATGCTTCCCGCCCGCCACTACGTGTCCGAGCACACGAAGTTCATCAGCGAGCTGCTCGAGCGCAAGCCGCAGCTCGCGCGGGAACAGCAGAAGGCGCGCGCCATCTGGTGGGACAAGCGGCCGCGCGATCTCGCCGAGCGCAAGGACATGGACGAGGCGCGCGTGCCGCAGCAGCCGTACGTCTACCAGACCGAGGACTGACATCGGTTGGCGGCGGCGTGGCCGAACCGACGCCGTTCGCCGCGCGCGCGGCGCTGGATTGCACGGTCATGAGTAAGTCGCTTGTCGCACCGCCGCGCGAGCGCGGCCGTGCAACCGGCGTGCTGCTCGCGCTGCTCGGCGTCGCCGCGCTGATCGCCGCAGCCGAGTTCTACGCGCTCTCCACCCATCGGCCGGGACCGCCGCCGGTCGAAGCGCCCTCCGTTGCAGCGTCCGCTGCGCCGGCCGCGAAAACGATTCCTCGCGGCGCAGTCGATACGCCGCGCTTCGAGGCGACGTTCGGAACGAAGTTGCATATCGCCGGATGGGCGCTCGATCCGGCGGGCATTCGCGCCGTCGAAGTTCGCATCGGCGGCCGCGCTCAGGCGGCCAGCTATGGTCTTGCGCGACCCGACGTCGCCACCGCGGTGCCCGGCGACCCCGCGGCAGCGCAGTCGGGTTTCGAGTTCGATGCCGATTTCGCCGACGCGCAGCCCATGCGCTACGAAGCCGCGATCGTCGCGATCAATCTCAACGGCGTCGAAAAGCTGCTCGCGCGGCGAAGCCTCATCGTTCCGGCGGCGAAGAGTCGCTGGAGCGCGATGCTCGATGCGCGCGACCGCGCATCGGCGCGGCCGTTCCATTTCCTGATGATGACCTCCGGTGTCGCCAACGGCGGGGCGAACGAGGTCGACGGCGAATACGTGGACTACCTGTCGCGCACGCAGCGCGTCGGCATCGCCGTGCCGATCCTCTACATGCGCACGACGCGCGGCGCCGCCGGCGATTATGCGTTCGATCCCGATTTCGATCTTGCGCGCAAGTGCAAGGCGCGCCTGGTCGCCGAGGACAACCTGAATGGCGTCATCCGATACGCCCTCGCGCACCGGCTTCCAACCCAGTTCATCCTGAACGGCGGCATCTGGGCCGACGCGAGCTGCGAGTCGCGCGAATGGGATCTCACCGATCACCTCGAAGTGGACCCCTCGAACTGCCAATGGGACAACCGCAACGAGGTGCTTCCCGATGATTACATGAAGGGGCTCGCGGGCTCGACCGATTCGCCCGAGCTCGCTCGAAGCCTCACCTACCACGTCTACGCGAAGCGCGTGCGCGCGTACAAGAAACGCAACCTGCAGGCGGCCGCGCGAATCGTCGCCGCGTTTGCGCGCGAGCATCCGGATCTTTTCGTCGGCGTCGCGCTCGACGCCGACACGTACATGAATCCGTTCGTGCGCGGCGGACGGCGCTTTGACTACAACCCCGGCATGCTGGCGCAGTTCCGCCAATGGCTCACCGCAAGCGGCCCGTACGCCGGGCAGCCCGAGCCCGGCGTTCCGGACCTTTCAGCGCATCGGCGCGCGGATCCATTGACGCTCGCCGCGATCAATCGTCTCGCGCGCAAAGCCTGGAAGACGCTTGCCGAAGTCGATCCGCCGCGCGCATTTCCCGGCGACGATCGCGTGCCGCCCGCGCCCGGCGAGATCCCATATTGGGAAGACCCCTGGTACAACGAGTGGGACGCGTTTCGCAAGCACATCGTGCAGCTGCATTATGCCGAGCTCGCGAAATGGACGGCGGAGGCCGGCGTTCCGCGCGAGCGCATCTTCACCGCACAGGCGTTCATTGCGCCCGATCCGGGGATGAAACCCGTGTCGATCCGCGTGCGCGACGCAGGCCCCGATTACGATTCGGCCGGCGTGTCGATCGAGGGCGCAGCACCCCGCGACGGCCATCTCGGCACGATCCTCTACGGCCCCGCCGCGGCGAACGCGACGATCTTCGCGAACGGACGCAGCCTCTTCAGCAACATCGCGCGGTTCGACCGCGCCTGGGCGATCGTCGAGTACAACGCGACCGATCTCAAGCAGCCGACGGTGCTGCCTGCCTACGAGCTCTCGTACCGGGCTTTCCGTGATCTGTTCAACTACGACGGACGCGAGATCGCGGTGATGGCGTGGAACGGATCGAACGGCATCTTCGCGGGCGAGCCCGGGTACGTGCCTTACACGTCGTGGCGCAATACGCCGGCGGAGTCGGCGATGCGCGACTTCATGATCTCGCACGCCGATGTTGCGCCCGGCTCCCGGCTGTGGACGTTTGGCACGAGCACGCATGCGGACACCGATGGCTGGGTCGCAAGTCGCGGCGGCGTGAGCGCCGGCAACGGATATCTCGCGCTCGCGCCGCAGTCCGGGGGGCGCGTGGACATCGTCTCGCCGTCGGACCAGGTGATCCGTCCGACGGAGCATGATTTCGTTGCGCTGGATCTTCCTGCGTCGGCGAAGCTCGTGCGCGCGAGCGTCCGCGCGCGCGATGCGGCCGCGGGTTGGCAGCGTATCGGCGAAGGCACGACAAGCGAGATCACGCTCGCCTGGCCACAAGGTTTGCGACGCCACGACGCGATCATCGAACAGATCGCGCTCGAGCTCACCTTCGCCGACGACGCGCCGAAGCCGTTGCGCGGCGTGCTGATTCACGCCAACGCGCGCAGGTCGCGGTGATCATGCTCGCTGCGGCGTTGCGAAGACGCCTGCTCGCGCAGGCCGCGCTCGCGGCGATGGCAGCGGCGGCCTGCTTCACCGGGCTCGCGCCTGCGCAACCGCGCGCCGACGTGCCGTCGGCCGTCGCGCCGGCCGCGCTATCCGCGGCGCCGATCGGATTCATCGATACGCCGTTGCCCGAGCCCATCGTCGAACGCCATCTCGCGCTCGCCGGATGGGCGCTCGCGGCGAGCGGCGTGCATGCCGTCGAGCTGCGCATCGACGGACTGACGTACGCGAGCGCGCGGCTGGGGTTGCCGCGCGCCGACGTCGCAGCGGCGCGCCCCGCATATCCGAACGCCCCGAACGCCGGCTTCACGTTCGGCGGCGAGCTGACGGGGCTGTTGCCGATCCGTCACGAGCTCACGGTGGTCGCGATCGCGCGCGACGGGCGTGAAACCGTGCTCGCGCGTCGAAGCGTCGTCTCGTCCGCAGCGATGAAGCGGTCGACCGACCTGCTCGCCGCGCGCCCGATGCTCGCGCGCGAGCCCTTCACGTTCCTGATGATGACCTCGGCGGTTGCGCAAGGCGGAGCGAACGAGCTCGACACGCAGTATCGCGGCTACCTGTCGCGCACGCAGCGCGTCGGCATGTCGGTGCCGATTCTGTACCTGCGCACGACGCGAGGCGCTGCGAACGACTGGCTGTTCGATCCCGACTTCGACGTGCGCCGCCAGTGCGGTGCGCGCCCCGTCGCGGAGGACAACCTGAACGGCGTCATCCGCTATGCGACCGAGCATCGCATTCCGGTTCAGTTCATCCTGAACGGCGGCATCTGGGCCGACGCGACGTGCAACACGCCCGAGTGGGATCTCAATGATCATCTCGAGGACGATCCCCGCAACGTGCAGTGGAGCCAGAGCGATCAGACGTTTCCCGATGACTATCTGAAGGGGCTTCCCGGATCGACGAATTCGCCGGAGCTTGCGCGCGTGCTGACATACAACGTGTACGCGACCACCGTGCGCGACTACAAGCGGCGCAACCTGAAGGCGGCGGCGCAGCGCATCGCCGGGTTCGCGAGCGAGCATCCCGATCTTTTCGTCGGTGTCGTGCTCGATTCCGACACGTACATGAACCCGTTCTTCAAGGAGCAGGAATTCTTCGATTACAACCCGGGCATGATTCGGCAGTTCCGCGACTGGCTCGCCGCTCGCGGCCCGTACGCAGGCGCAGGCGAGCCCGGCGTGCCCGATCTGCGCGCATACCGTCGAGCGCCGCTTTCGCTCGCGCAGGTGAACAGGCTCGCGCGCAAGCATTGGACGTCGTGGGACCAGGTCGACCCGCCACGCGAATTTCCCGGCGCGCCGCGCCATCCGGTGAAAAAAAGCGAAATCGCGTTCTGGGAAGACCCGTGGTGGCATACATGGGACATGTTCCGCAAGCACGTCGTCAACCTGCATTACGACGAGCTGTCGTCGTGGGTGCGCGAGACGGGCATCGGGCGCGACCGCATCTATTCGGCGCAGGGCTTTCTCGCGCCGATCGGCGAGTTGCGTCCGTTCGCGATCCGGTTGTCGAGCCATCGGCAGAACTACGACTCGGCCGGCGTGTCGGTGGAGGGCGCGATCCCGCGCGACGGCCATCTCGGTGCGGTCATCTACGGCGAAGCGGCGCAGAACAACGCGCGCATGGAAGAGCCGCACAGCCTGTTCGCCACGTTCGCGCGAATGGATCCGGGCTGGGCCGTCGTCGAGTACAACTCGACCGACCTGCGCAATCCGACAGTGCAGCCCGCATACGCGCACGCGTACCGGTCGTTCCGAGATATGTTCAACTACGGCGCGAGCGAGATCTCCGCGATGGCGTGGAATGGCTCGAACGGCGTTCACGCCGGCGAGCCCGGCTACACCGCCTACACGGCGTGGCGCAACACGCCGGCCGAGGATGCGATGCGCGACTTCCTCGTCGCTCACGCCGACGTGCCGCGGGGCGCGCTGCTCTGGACGTTCGGATCGGCCCGTCACGCCGACGATGACGGCTGGACCGCCGAGCAGGGCAGCCGCGCGAGCCGTCGAGGTTATCTCGCGCTCACGCCGAGCGGCGGCCGCGTGACGTTGCGCTCGCCGGACGATCTGGTCGTTCGTCCGCCCGGCATCGATCTCGCCGTGCTCGATTTCGGCGACGGCCCTAAGGCCACACGTGCGACCGTTTACGCGCGCGTCGACGCGAAGAGCGACTGGCGCGCCGTCGGCACGAGCGAGAGCCCGTCGCGAATCGCGCTCGACTGGCCGGGCGCGTGGAAGACGCGCGACGCGATCGTCGTGCAACTCAAGATCGCGCTCACGTTCGCGCCGCACGTGCGCGACGCTCGGCTGGAACGCGTGATGCTCTACCCGGCGGCGCCATCACGCTAGCGCGACGACGGCATCTGTCATTCCCGCGAAGGCGGGAATCCAGTGTCTTTTGTCAACGACGCTGGGTCCCCGTCTGCGCGGGACGACAAGCCGCTATCCGCGATCGTCGGATTTGATTTCCACGTACGCCCGATCGCGCGTCTGCCGGATCCAGTCCTGGAACGCCTCGTCGGACTTGCGTTGCCGCAGCGCCTGCCGCGCCTGCTCGCGCGCACGCTCGGCGGTCACATCCTGCGTGCGCCGCTCGCTCACCTGGATCAGGTGCCAGCCGAACGGCGAGCGCACCGGCTGCGACATTTCGCCGATCTTGAGCTTCGCCATCGCCTGCTCGAAGTCGGGCACGGTGTCGCCGGGCGAGATCCAGCCGAGATCGCCGCCTTTCGGCGCGCTCGAGTCCTCGGAATTGAGCTTCGCCTGATCCTCGAACTTCGCGCCGGTCTCGATGCGCTCGCGGATCCGATCGATCTTCGCCTTCGCATCGGACTCGGACGTCACCTCGTTCACTTTGACGAGGATGTGCCGCACATGCGTCTGGTCGACGACGGTCGGCGCGTTGCGACTGCGCGTCTCCTCGACCTTGACGATATGGAAGCCCGCGGCCGAGCGAAGGATGTCGGACACCTCGCCGGGCTTCAGCGTGCGCACCTGATCGGCGAACACCGTCGGCAGCCGCGCCGGCGCCCGCCAGCCGAGGCTGCCGCCCTGAAGCGCATCGGGCGCGTCGGAAAAGCCTGCCGCCACCTGCTTGAAATCCGCGCCTTGCTTCAACTGCCGGAGCGCTTCCTCGGCGCGTTTCCTTTTCGCCTCGATCTGGTCGGCCGACGCCTGCTCGGGCACGAGCACGAGCACGTGCGCGATCCTGTATTCGGTGTCGCCGCCCGTCTGCGCATTCACCGTGGCGAGAAAGTTGTCGACTTCGGCGTCGCTCACGGAGATCCGGTTGTCGACCTCGCGCTCGCGCAGCCGCTGCATCGTGATCTCGTTGCGCATGTCCTCGCGGTAACGCGTGTACGGCACGCCTTCCTTTTCGATCGCCTGGCGCAGCCCGTCTATCGTGAGCTTGTTGTCCTGCGCGATGCGCGCGAGCGTGCGCTCGACCTGCACATCGTCCACGCGGATGCCCGTCTCCTTCGCGTACTGCATCAGCGCGCGCTCGGTGATGAGCCGATCGAGCAGCTGCTTGTCCAGCACGTCCGGCGCGGGCGGCGTGATGTTCTGCGCCTTCATCTGCTGCAGCACGATGCGCTTCTGCTCGGCGAGCTCGTGCTGCGTGAGCGCCTCGTCGTTGATGATCGCGACGACGCGCTCGAGGGGAACGCCGAGCTCGGTCGACGCCGGCCGTGCCGGCGCCGCGGGCGCCGGCGCTTGCGCGGCCGCATCGAGCGCGAGCGCCGCGATGAGCGCCGCAGCGATGGCAGCGGCGGCGCGACGGAAAAGGCTGCAGTTCATCGATGACCTCAGTATTCGGGGAAAGGATCGCCGCGCTCGCGTGGCTGCAACGCGGGATCGTTCGACCTCAGGTAGCCGGGGACGCTGCGGCGCAGCAGATCGAGCGGATTGGTGCCGAAGCGCGCGAGCCCGTTCAACTCGATCTGCGCATACAGCGACGTCGTCGTGGTGGTCGTGGTCGTCGTCAAACGCTGCGCGACGATGCGGAACACCCAGCAGTCGGCATTGTACTCGACGCCGAGCAGCGCCTCCAGCGTCTTGCGGTCGGACAGCGAGTAGTTCCAGCGGCCGAGCAACGTCAGGCCCCATCGCAAAGGCCACTGTGTGGCGAGATCGAACTGTTCGAGCCGTGACGACGCCGCGCCGAGGATGTCCGTCACGTTGCGCTGAAAGCGGTAACTCGCGGCCAGGATCTTGCCGGGAGCAGGCGTATAGCGCACGCCGTAGTTGTAACGCTCGGTGCGCGGCGCATCGAGGTTGTATTGCATCAGGCCGGCGAGCGACCACGTCTCCGACAACTGTCCCTCGGCGGCGAGCAGCACGTCGGATGTGCTCGCCGAGCGCGGCTCCTCGGTGAGCGTCACGCGCTGATCGCTGAAATAGAAGCGCTGGCCGACGGCGACGCGCAGACGCTCGGCGCCCGACTGCGGATTGATCAGGCGCGACGACACCGCGAGCGTGAGCTGGTTCGCATCGCCGATGCGGTCGTTGCCGAGATAACGGTTTTCGGTGAAGAGCTGGCCGAAGTTGAAGTCGTCGAGCGCGCTGTCGAACACCGGGATCTTGCTCTGGTCGCGAAACGGGATGTAGACGTAGAACGCGCGCGGCTCGAGCGTCTGCACGAAGCGCTCGTCGAACGCCGTTGCTTCGCGCTCGAACACGAGTCCGCCGTCGAGGCTCGCGATCGGTGTCGTCACGTCGATGTGGCTCGGCGGCGGATTGGCTGCGAGCGGCGTGTCGAGCGAATACGTGCGGTAATGCACGCCGCCCTTGGCGCGGAAGAACCACGCGGCGCCCTGCCGTTCCCATGTCGCCGTCGGATAAACGTAGAAGCGCTCGGCGGTCGTCGTCGGCAGAACGGGCTGGCGGAAGCGCACGTACTCGCTGTTGCCGGCGAAATCGATGCCCGCATACTCGGTGTCGGCGAACGTCGCGGTCAGCTGCGGCAGCCGGTTGTAAGGCGGCGTGACCGGCGTGCTCGGGTCCTGCAATGTCTGGAAGCTCTGCACGCGCGCGACGAACGCCCACGGACCGCGCCCGTAGGAGAGCGTGCCGTCGCGCGGCAGCGTCGACTGCGACGTGACGGCGATGCGGTCGGCGAGGTCGGCAAAGTACGTATCGTCGGAGACCTTGTTCAGGTTGACGGCCGCGGCGAGCCCGGGCACCGAAGGGAAGACCTGGAAGTGCTTCAACGCGAGCGCGTAGCGATCCTTGCCCGCGATGCGATCGTGCGGCAGGAACTCGGCGTCGGCTTCGCCGTTCCACGTGCCGAACAGGTAACGGAACTGGCCGGCGAGCGCGAGCCCGCGCTTGCTCATCAGCCGCGGCGTAACGGTGGCATCGTAATTCGGCGCGAGGTTGAGGTAGTACGGCGCTGCGACCTCGAAGCCGCGATTGCCGCTCGAGCCGAACACCGGCGTCAGGAATCCCGATTTTCGCTCGTTCGACAGCGGGAAGCTGACCCACGGCGTGTACGCGACCGACGCGCCGAGAAAGTTGAGCGTTACCCCGTGCCCGATGCCCACCATGCGCGTCTGGTCGACCTCGAGCTCGTTCATCCGCAGATACCAGTCCTCGCGCGGCGCGACGCACGTCGTGTAGCGCGCATCGGTCGCCTCGTACTTCTGCGGCCCGGCGAAGCGAAGCTCGGCCGCGCTGCCGCGTGCGCCGTTCTCGCCGAGATAGAAGCGCGGCGAAGTGAAGAACCCGAGCGCCGTCTGCTGCGTGTAGCGTGCCTCGGGCCCGGTGATCCAATCGATGCCCTTGCGCATCAGCACGTTGCCCTTGCCCCACACCTCGTCGGCGACGATGTCGTAACGCAGCCAGTCGGCAAGCACGGTCTCGCGGCGCGTTCGCAGCTCGACATTGCCTTCGGCCTCGACGAACTTCTCGCTGACGCCGGTGACCCGATCGGCGCGAAAGAAGACTGCGCCGCTTTCGGCATCGATCGGCGCGAGCCGCAGCGGAACGCGCGCCGCACCTTCGGGAGTTGGTACGGCCGGTGCGGACGGCGCGGCGGGCGGTGCGGCCGGCGGCACCGGCGACTTCGGCGGCGGAGGAACGAGGATCGGCGCGAGCTTCAGCGCCGGCGCGGGGGTGGCCGCTGCGTCGCCGGCGGCGCCGCAAAGCGCCGGATGCGCGGCAAGCGCGAGCGCGACGGCCATCGCGACGGGCGTGCGACAGAGCTGGACAGTTGGCGCGAGCGCAGCGGGCGTCAAGACGGCGCGGTGAAGCGCGCGCCCGTCGAAACGGGTGATCGCGCGCGACGACTGATAAAATTCCATTCTAGCCTGTACTCGCGCGTCGATGCCTGCCGCAACGCTCACTTCCTCCCCGCCGGGCGATGCCCGCCGCAACGCGCTCGCCGACTGGATCGGGCGCGAAATCGGCACGCGCGCGTTCTCGCTCATGCCGGCCTCCGAAGACGCGAGCTTCCGTCGCTATTTTCGCGTAACGCCGGATAAACCGTGGCATCGCCACTCGACGCTGATCGCGATGGACGCGCCGCCGCCGATGGAGGACTGCCGCCCGTACGTTCACGTCGCATCGCTGCTGCGCGGCTGCGGCGTCAACGCGCCGGAAGTCTTTGCGGCCGACGTCGAGCGCGGCTTTCTTCTGCTGACCGATCTCGGCGACCGCCTGTACCTCGACGCGCTCGACGACGACAGCGCACAGCCTCTCTACACGGATGCGATCGGAGCGCTCATCCGCTGGCAGAGCGCGTCGCGCGACGGCGATCTCGCGCGCTACGACGAGGCGCTGCTCGCGCGCGAGCTCGCGCTCTTTCCCGACTGGTACGTCGCGCGCCATCTGCGCGTCACGCTGACGCTCGCCCAGCAGGCCACGCTCACGCAGTCGTTTCGCAGCGTGCTCGACCGCTCGCTCGCGCAGCCGGTCGTCTATGTGCATCGCGACTACCATTCGCGCAACCTGATGGTATGCGACGACAATCCGGGTGTGCTCGATTTCCAGGACGCGGTGTGCGGGCCGATCACGTACGACCTCGTCTCGCTGCTGCGCGACGCGTACATCGAATGGGACGAGGAGCGGCAGATCGACTGGGCGGTTCGCTACTGGGAGCGCGCACGCAAGGCCGGTCTGCCCGTGCGCGAGGATTTTTCCGAATTCTGGACCGACTTCGAGTGGATGGGCGTGCAGCGCCAACTGAAAGTGCTCGGCATATTCGCGCGGCTTTGCCATCGCGACGGCAAGGCGCGCTACGTCGACGACATGCCGCGCGTTTCTCGCTATCTGAGGAGCGCGTGCGCGCGCTATTCGGCGCTCGCGCCGCTCGCGCTGCTGCTCGACGAGCTCGAAGGCCGCGCCGTCGGCTGCACGTTCTGACGATGCGCGCGCGCGGATGATCGGCGCGATGATCCTCGCCGCGGGGCGCGGCGAGCGGATGCGGCCGCTGACCGACGCCGTGCCGAAGCCGCTGCTCGAAGTCGGCGGCAAGCCGCTCGTCGTCTGGCAAATCGAGTCGCTCGCGCGCGCGGGCTTTCGCGACATCGTCCTCAACGCATCGCATTTCGCCGATCGGCTGGTCGCGGCCCTCGGCGACGGCGCCCGCTTCGGCGTTCGTCTCGCCTGGTCGATCGAGCCCGAGCCGCTCGAAGTCGCCGGCGGCATTGCGACCGCGCTGCCGTTGCTGCCGTCCGGCCCGGCGCTCGTCGTGTCGGGCGACGTCTGGACGAGCTTCGACTACGCGTCGCTGATCGCGCGCGCCGCGACAATGGCGCTCGATCCTGCGAGCCCGCGCGCGCATCTGGTCATGGTGCCCAATCCCGAGTACCACCTCGAAGGCGACTTCGTCCTTGCCGACGGGTGGCTCGCGCTCGACGGTGCGCACAAGCTCACGTTCGGTAACATCGCGCTCTACGACACGGCGCTGCTACGCGAACTTCCCCGCGGCGTGAAGCTCAAAATGTTGCCGCTCTACCGCGACTGGATCGGTCGCGGGCTCGCGAGCGGCGAACGCTTCGACGGGCCCTGGGCCAACGTCGGCACGCCCGCCGAGCTCGTAGAGCTCGACGCCGCGCTACGAGCGTCGGCGTGACGCTCACGGCCCGCACATCTTCCATTGAATGGTCCATGAACGCATCGAACCCGCTGCTCGATCTGTCAGGTCTGCCTCGCTTCGACGCGATCCGCGTCGAGCACGTCATGCCGGCGATCGACGAGCTCATCGCGTCAGCGCGCGCGGCGGTCGAGCAAATCGCGACGGATGCGCGGCCGCCCACCTGGCAGAGCATTGCAGAGCCGATCGCCGACGCGCTCGATCCGCTCGAGCGCGCATGGGGTGCGGTGTCGCATCTGAACGCTGTGGTCAGCACGCCCGAGCTTCGCGATGTCTACAACGCCAATCTGCCCAAGGTGACGGCGTTCTACACCGAGCTCGGACAGGACCTGCGGCTGTTCGACCGCTATCGCGCGCTCGCCACGTCGCCGGAATACCAGACGCTCGACGCGGCCAAGCGCCGCCTGGTGCAAAACGAGCTTCGCGATTTCCGACTTGGCGGAGCGGAGCTTCCCGACGACACGAAGTTGCGGTTGAAAGCCGTGCGCGAAGAGCTCGCCACACTCGCTTCGACATTCGACGACAACCTGCTCGACGAGACGAACGACTGGGCGCTCTTCGTCGAGCGCATCGATGATCTTCGCGGCGTGCCCGACGACGTGCTCGCCGAAGCGCGCGCAGGCGCGCAAGCCGACGGCAAGGCGGGCTGGAAGCTGACGCTTCGCATGCCGTGCTCTCTGCCAGTGATGCAATACGCGGACGACCGCGAGCTTCGGCGCACGATGCATCGCGCGCATTCGACGCGCGCGTCCGACCTCGGCCTCGATCCTTCGCGCGATAACACGCCGCTGATCGCGCGCATCCTGCAATTGCGCCGCGAGGCCGCGCGGCTGCTCGGGTTCGACAACTACGCCGACCTGTCGCTCGTGCCGAAGATGGCGGCAAGCGCCGCCGAAGTGCTCGCGTTCCTGCGCGATCTGGGCGCGCGCGCGAAACCGTTCGCGCAGCGCGACTACGCAGAGCTTACGCAATTCGCGCGCGACGAGCTCGGGCTCGACACGCTCGAGGCGTGCGACCTCGCGTACGCGTCCGAGAAGCTCAAGGCTGCACGCTATTCGTTCTCCGAACAGGAGGTGCGTCAATATTTCCCCGAGGATCGCGTGCTCGCGGGCCTGTTCGGCATCGTCGAGACACTCTACGGCGTCGCGATCCGCGAAGCGCAGGCGTCGACGTGGCATCCCGACGTGCGCTTCTTCGACATCACGCGCGACGGCGCGCTGATCGGTCAGTTCTATCTCGACGCCTACGCGCGGCCGGGCAAACAGGGCGGCGCGTGGATGGACGATGCGATCAATCGCCGGCGCATCGGCGCGCGCGTCCAGCATCCGGTCGCGTATCTGACGTGCAATCTTTCGGCTCCCGTCGGCGGCAAGCCGGCGACGTTCACGCACGACGAAGTGATCACGATCTTCCACGAATTCGGCCATGGCCTGCACCAGCTGTTGACGCAGGTCGATGTCGCCGGCGTGTCGGGGCTGCAGGGCGTCGAATGGGATGCCGTCGAGCTGCCGAGCCAGTTCATGGAGAATTTCTGCTGGGAATGGGACGTCGTGCGCCGAATGAGCGCGTATGTTGGTGATGGCGACTTGCAGGGTGAGCCGCTTCCGAAGGCGCTGTTCGACAAGATGCTCGCGGCGAAGAACTTCCAGAGCGGCCTCGCAACCGTTCGTCAGCTGGAGCTCGCGCTGTTCGACATGCGTCTGCACGCCGAATGGGATCCGCACAGCGAGCGCCCGCCGCAGCAGCTGCTCGACGAGGTGCGGCGCGAAATCGCGGTCGTGCCGCGGCCGGACTACGACCGCTTCATGCAATCGTTCGCGCACATCTTCGCCGGCGGCTACGCGGCCGGCTATTACAGCTACAAATGGTCCGAGGTGCTGTCCGCCGATGCTTTCAGCCTGTTCGAGGAGACCGGCGTGCTGTCGCCGGACACCGGCGCACGCTTTCGCGACGAAGTCCTCGCGCGCGGCGGCAGCCGCCCGGCGATGGAGTCGTTCGTCGCCTTCCGCGGGCGGCCTCCCCAACTCGACGCCCTTCTGCGGCATAATGGTATGACTTCGGCATAATGAACCCGCTGCCGCCGGAAGGAGGAGCCATGAAACGCGCACCCGTCTGCACTGCGCTTGCATGCGCGGTCACGCTCGCGACCCTGGCGGCTGGCGTGCTCGCCCAGGACCGGCAGGTCTATCGCTACGTCGACCCGGAAGGGCGCGTCATCTATTCGGACCGGGCCCCGCCGTCGAACGCGCGCGACGTTCAGGCAAAGCGCCTGGGCGCGAACTTCATCGAGAACAGCCAGCTGCCGCTCGCCGCGCAGCAGGCGATGGAGCGCTTTCCGGTCACGCTGTACACATTCCAGTGCGGTGAAGTGTGTCAGAACGCCGAAGGGCTGCTCAACCGGCGCGGCGTGCCGTTTTCGACCGTCAACGTCGAGGAGCCGAAAGGCGCCGAACAGCTGAAGAACCTGACCGGCGAGCTGCAGGCGCCGGTTCTGCAGGTCGGCGACAAGCTGATCGCCAAGGGCTTCAACGAGTCGAAGTGGCAGGCGATGCTCGACGAGGCGGGTTACCCGAAGACGCCGGCACAGCGCCGCAGCACGCCGGCCGGACGCGCCGCGGAGCCGGCGGCGAAGACCGAAGAGGCGGCCAGCGCCGCGCCGGCGGGCGGGTATCCGAAGAACTGACGCAGTTGTCGTTCCCGCGAACGCGGGAACCCAGCGACTTTCGGCGAATGTCACTGGATCCCCGCCTTCGCGGGGATGACGCTCGGCGGCGTCCTCTCAGCTCCCCACCACCATCCCTGCGGCGACCGTATCGTTGGTCGCCTCGTCGATCAGCACGAAGCTCCCCGTCGCGCGGTTGACCGCGTAAGTGTCCAGCGCAAGCGGCTGCGCCACTCGAAGCCGCGCGCGCGCGATATCGTTCGCCTGCAACGCCGTCGGGTTCGGTTGCTCGGCGAGCGTATCGACGTCGACGCGATAATCGATCGCAGCCACTTTCGCCTTGACGGTTCTCGTTCC
>WNFV01000297.1_pt1 | contig 103425 bp, 85 predicted proteins | sample 5400101 | NCBI WGS metagenome assembly WNFV01 (sample SAMN13153361, study PRJNA577476) | soil metagenome | isolation source: 115 cm soil or saprolite under grassland replicate 1 | place: USA:California | collected 2016-06-15
CGATGAAGCTCGTCGATGTGAAACCCCGGTATCCGTCGAGTCTCGCAGGCACGAACGGCTTCGTCGAGCTCGACGCGCGCATTGGCACCGACGGCACAATCCACGAGATCCAGACCGCATCGGCAACCCATCCCGAGTTCGACTTCGCGGCGCGCGATGCCGTTCAGCAGTGGCAGTTCAGTCAGACGCTGCTGAACTGCGTGCCGATCGAAGTGGCGATGAGAGTGACGATCAGGTTCCAGGCGGAGTGACGCAAGGCTGCGATCGGCAGCGCGCCGCCGACCGACAACGCGAGCGGCCCCGCACGATGTCTGCCAGCGGTGCAAGTCTCCGATCTGGCGGAGCTGCGGGCCAGGACACAGACGCTGTCGCACGTGATCTTCTACGTCGGCGTCCCGCCCGGGACGCTCATCGCGCCGAACGAAACGGTGCGCGCGGAGGGCGTCCGTGTGTCGCCCGAGGCCTTTGCGATGCTCGGCGCGCCACGTTTGCCGCCGTCGCGATGCTGTTTGCCTTCGTGGCCCTGTTCGCCTCGTATGTCCCCGCGCGCCGCGCGACGAACGTGAATCCGCTCGTCGCGTTGCGGTGCGAGTGATCACATGGTGAGAGACCTTCGACTCGCCGTGCGCATGCTGCTGCAGGCCAAAGGCTGGACCGCCGTGGTCCTCGTGTGCCTGGCGCTCGGCATCGGAGCGAACACGGCGCTGTTCAGCGCGATCGACGGACTGCTGCTCAGGAAGCTGCCGGTTCGCGATCCGGATTCGCTCGTCAAGTTCCGTTCCGCGGGTCCGAATCAGGTGAGAACGGACATTCTCAGCTACGGCTTCACTGCGCTTGACTCGCAGGGACGCCAGATCGAGCCGACCTTCTCCTATCCGATGTATCTGGAGTTGGCGGCCGCGAACCGTACGATGACGGATCTCTTTGCATGCGCGCCGTTCGCCCGCGTGAACATCGTCGTCAACGGTGAGGCTGAAGTCGCGTCGGCCTTCATCTCGTCCGGCAACTACTACACGGCGCTCGGGGTGAGGGCGCGAATGGGCCGCACCATCATGCCCGACGACGACCGGCCGACCGCCGCGCCCGTGGCGGTGGTCAGCCACTGGTACTGGATGTCGCGGTTCGGCGGAAACGCGGGCGTGGCGGGAACGGTGGTGCGCGTCAACAATGTCCCGGTGACGATCGTCGGCGTCCTGCCGCCGGACTTCACGGGCGTCGAGCAGACCGTTGGCGAGGCGCCCGACGTGTCTCTGCCGCTCGCGCTCGAACCGCAGTTCAACCCGGGGCTCACGACGCCGCCGTCGCTGGCGACGCGGCCGACGTTCTGGTGGCTGCTCGTGATGGGCCGCCTGAAGCCGGGCGTGACCGCGGCGCAGGTGCACGGCAACCTGTCCGGCGTTTTTCAAAACACGGCGCGCGCGGGATTCGATGCGTATCTGTCCTCGCTGTCGCCGGAGGAGCGCGCGCGGTCCTCGGCGCAGGACCGCTCGCAGGTTCCGCTACTGCTGGTGGATTCCGGCAGCCGCGGCATCTACGACATGAACGCCGCCGACACCCGCGCCGTCACCGTGCTGACCGCCGTCGTGACCCTCGTGCTGCTGATCGTGTGCGCGAATACCGCCAACCTGCTCCTGTCGCGCGCCACCGCCCGGCAGAAGGAACTGTCGGTGCGACTGGCGCTCGGCGCCACGCGCGCGCGGCTGGTCCGGCAGCTGCTCACCGAGAGCCTGCTGCTGGCCTCCATCGGCGGGGCGCTCGGCATCCTCATCGGACGCTGGGGCCAACAGCTGCTGCCCGGCGCGCTCGGGCAAGCGTCGCCGCTCGACTGGCGCGTGCTGCTGTTCGTGATCGCCGTTACCACGCTGACCGGCGTCGTATTCGGCATCGCGCCGGCGTTGCGCGCCACGAGAACGGACGTGTGCGTCGCGCTCAACGAGCACAGCCGGACCGTTGCCGGCTCACGCGGCCTGTTCGGCCGGTCGCTCGTCGTCGCGCAGGTCGCGATTTCGCTGGCGCTCGTGATCGGCGCGGGACTGTTCCTCCGCACGCTGCAGAACCTCCGGCAGGTGGACCTCGGCTTCAACCCGCGAAACCTGGCGATCTTCCAGGTCAGCCCGGCGCTGAACCGGTACGAGAGGGCGCAACAGAATCCGCTCTACGATCGGATTGGGGAGCGCGTCCGTGGGATTGCCGGCGTCCGTGCAGTCGCCTGGTCGAACCCCGCGCTGATGACGAACCGCAGATTCTCGGGCACCCTCGTCATCGAGGGCCGTCCCTCTGCACCGGGTCAGCGCGACACGATCTCTCACATGAATGTGTCGGCCACGTTTTTCGACACGATGGAGATGCCGCTCGTCGCGGGCCGCGGGTTCACGCCGCGCGACACGGCCGACGCGCCGCGCGTGGTCGAGATCAACGAAGCAGCCGTCCGCAAGTACTTCCCGAACGAGAGCCCGATCGGCCGACGGCTCGGGGCTGGCAGCCGCCAGCAGGAGATTGTCGGCGTGCTCCGGGACGCGAAATACAACAGCGTCCGCGACGCCGCCGTGCCGACGGAGTACGCGCCGTATGCGCAGAACCCTCAGGGAAGCGCGACGTTCGAGGTGCGGACGGCCGGCGACCCGCTCGCCGCGATCGGCGCCATCCGCGAAGCGGTCCGCCGGATCGACCCCGACCTGCCGCTCATCGGCGTGACGACGCAGCTCGACGAAGTCGAACGCCGCTTTCTGCAGGAGAAGCTGTTCGCGCAGGCATACGCGCTCTTCGGCGGGCTCGCGCTGCTCGTCGCGTCGGTGGGTCTGTTCGGCCTCATGTCGTACACCGTCGCGCGCCGCACGTACGAACTCGGCATCCGCATGGCGCTGGGCGCGCAGGGGCGGGACGTGCTCCGGCTCGTGATGCGCGAGTCGATGGTCCTTGTCGCGGCCGGCGCTGCGATCGGCGTCGGCGGCGCGATCGCGGCCAGCCGGCTGATCGCCAACCTGCTGTTCGGTCTCGCGCCCACCGACGCGATGACAATGGCGAGCGCGATGGCCGCGATGCTGCTCGTGTCGGCGCTCGCCGCGTATCTGCCGGCCAGACGGGCGGCACGCATCGATCCGATGGTGGCGCTACGCTGCGAGTGACCGCCTATCCGTTCTGATAGCATCGGCGCGATGCTGACTCTCGCGTTGACCTTCAGTCTGATCGGGCAAGCGGCGGCGCCTGCGGCCGCCGCAGGACAGCCGGCCCAACTCGCCACACCCTCCGCCACGATTTCCGGGACGCTCGTCGTACCGTCGGTCGCTGGGAAAATGCCGGTCGTTCTGATCATTGCCGGGTCAGGTCCGACCGATCGCAACGGCAATACGACGATGCTGCCGGGCAAGAACAACGCATACCGCATGCTGGCTGACGCACTGGCCGCCGAAGGCATTGCATCTCTGCGGTACGACAAGCGGGGGATAGGCGAGAGCCGGGCAGGGGGCGGCAGCGAAGCGAACCTTCGCTTCGACATGTATGTGGACGATGCCGCCGGCTGGATCGCGCAGTTGCGCAGCGACACTCGTTTCTCGCGAGTCGCCGTCGCCGGCCATAGTGAGGGATCGCTGATCGGGATGCTCGCCGCGGGTAAGGCACACGCCGATGCGTTCGTGTCGATCGCCGGTGTGGCGCACCGGGCGTCGGACGTGCTGCGGGATCAGCTGCGTCCGCAGATCGGCGCGATGCCGGATCTGTGGCAGGGTAGCGACGCGATCCTCAAATCCCTCGAAGAGGGGGTCGTCGTCGATTCGCTCCCGCCGGCCATTCAGGGCGTGCCCGCGCTCGCGTCGCTCTTCCGGCGCAGCGCCCAGCCGTATCTGATTTCGTGGTTGAAATACGTGCCCAGTCAGGAGATCGCGGCGCTGACCATGCCCGTGCTGGTCCTGCAGGGTACTACCGACATCCAGGTGAGCGCCGACGAAGCCGGGGCGCTCAAAGCGGCGAAGCCGGACGCCGAGCTCGTTCTGATCGAGGGGATGAATCACGTGATGAAACGCGCCCCCGCGGACCGCATGCAAAACATCGCCACGTACACCAACCCCGATCTGCCGATCGTGGCCGACCTGCCGAACGCCGTGATCGCGTTCGTGCGGCGTCTCGCGAAACCATAGGCCGTTTTCGCCGGCCCGACACGTCCGTTGTATAACAGTGCGCATCGCGCACGATTCACCATCGCACGCCCAGCCGTCCACACCTCCACCGTGGGCGCGTGTGGTCGATCTTCTCTGTGTCGGTCTCGTGTTCCTGGCGGCGGTCGCGGCCGTGTCGGGCGGATTCCGCTTCCACGTGGCCGGAGTACGCATCTCGGCGACCTCGCCGTACCACGTGTTGCTCTGGGCGATCGTGATCGGTGTGATCCGCCACGTCGTCGCCCCGGCGGTGCCGATCTATCGCGATCTTCCGCGGCGGCACGCCGCATGGAAGCGGTCGCCAGTGTACGGGGCATTGGTGGCGGCCGATTCCGTCCCGGCCGGCACACTCGCGCATGAACGAGGCGGCCGCCGATCAATCGGGTTTCTGATTGGAATGTTCCTGCTGTTCACGGTGTTGACAACCGTGATGACGTACCCGCAGGTGCGCCACATGCGGGACGCCGTGCACGACCCAGGCGATCCGCTTCTGAACCTGTGGGTGATGAGCTGGATCGCGCACCAGCTTCCTCGCGCGCCCGCACATCTCTTCGACGCGAATATCTTCGCGCCGGAACGATGGACGCTGGCGTACTCCGAAACACTGCTCGCGCCGTCCGTGGTGTCGACGCCGCTGTTGTGGATGGGGATGAGCCGCGTCCTCGTCTACAACCTCGTGTTCGTGTCGGGGTTCATCCTATCGGGAGTCGGCGCCGCGTTTCTGGTGCGCGAGCTGACGCGAAACACCGCGGCGTCGATCGTTGCGGGCATCCTGTTCGCCTATCAGCCGTTCCGGTTCGAACATTATCCGCAGCTGCAACTGCAGCAGGCGGAGTGGATCCCGCTGGCGCTCTGGGCATTTCACCGGGTCATGAACAACGGCAGACTTCGCGATGGCCTCTGGCTCGGCGTGTTCGTCGTCTGCCAGATTCTGTCCTGCATGTACTACGGCACCTTCCTGGCGAGTTATCTGGTTGTGGTCGGCGGCGTGCTGATGCTGTCGAAGATATCCGTCGCGCGGACGCGACTGCCAGTGCTCGCCGCCGGCGTCGTGCTGGCGGCCGCGCTGCTGGCACCGGTGGGACGAGCCTACCTCGGTGCGCGCGAGGCCGTCGGCGAGCGGGGATCCGACGAGAACGTGTCGTTCAGCGCCACGGGCCGCAACTACCTTGCCGCACCCGCGGCCAACAAACTGTATGGATGGTCGGCTGTCCGTTACGGTGCGCCCGAGCGGAAGCTGTTCCCTGGACTGATTGCAGCAATTCTCGCCGCCGTCGCCCTGTGGCCTCCCTGGTCACCGGTGCGAGCGGCGTACGCGCTCGGCCTCGGGTTTGCGGTCAACCTGACGCTCGGCTTCAATGCGCCGACCTACCGATTCCTGTACGGGCATGTGGCGCTATTCCGTGCGTTGCGCATTCCCGCGTTGGCCGTCATCCTCGTTGGGTTCTCGCTCGCGGTGCTTGCCGGCTTCGGAATGGCGCGGATCTCGGCGCGTCTCACATCACGGACTGCGCGCCTCTGCCTCGCCCTGTTCTGCGGTGCCGCTGCGCTCGCCGAAGGGTGCTCAACTCCCGTGCACCTGGAGGAGGTCCCTGAAGCGCCTCCCGCCATCTACGCGGATCTCCAGCGCGACATCGGCGACGCCGCGCCGGCCACCATCGTCGAGGTGCCGATGATTCTCGGCGGAGATCAGACCTACATGTACTACTCGACGTTTCACTGGCAGACCCTGGTCAACGGCTACAGCGGTTTCTTTCCCGCGTCCTACGTTCGGCTGGTCGCGGCCATGCGAGGTTTTCCGGATGCCCGGTCACTGGACGCGCTGCGCGACCGCGGCGTCCGGTATGCAGTGATACATGGCGAACGGCTTGAACCGGATGCCTACCAACACGTGATTCACGAGATTGATGACTGTCGGTGCGGGTTGACGTTCGTCGCACGCCGCGCGTGGCACGATCGGGAAATCAGTCTCTATCGAATCAGGTATTAAGCTCACCACCACGGAGTGCACTGAAGACACGGAGGACACGGAGGAAGAAACCTCTTCAAGATCTGACCTCCGTGTCCCCCGTGTCCCCCGCGGTAAGTAATTTCGTGGACGTTTCGCTGATCCACGCCTAGCGCCGAGCCGGGCCGTCCTGAAAGGCTGCGCCACTTGTATTTCGCGACGTGCCCAAGGCTTCGCGCGGTTACGCCGCGCGCTTTTCGATTGACGTGAGCGCCGGCAGACGCGCGCTCTCGAAGGCCGATTGATCGACGCCGAACCCGTGCTCGTAAATCGAGTGGAGCTCGTGGATGAGGTCGTCGCGGCGGCGGACGAGCGCGCCCTGATCCACCACACCATCGTCAATTTCCGCGACGAGCGATCGATAACGCTCGGTGATCAACCACAGGCGATGCGCGAGCGCGCGGTGCGCGTACACGCGCGCCTCGAAGCCAAGCACGGCGTACATGGCGAATGCGGCGAGCGCCAGCCCCGCGGTGGCGATGGCGGCGATCTGGTTCGGCCGCGTCGGGAACAGCAGGTTGGCGATGCTCACCGCCGTGACAATTGCCAGCAGCGAGACGATGACGATCCTGATCGCAAACCCCCACCGGGCGAACCGCTCCGCCGCGCGCGCGTGCACTGTGTAATTCCGGGCGACATGCTCAGAATCCATACGCACGTGGTCGACGACCGTAATGGCAAACATAGGGGATCCTCCTGGACGCAGCGCGTGTAAGGCGCCGCCGTGCAAGGCCCGCACCATGTGAGGCCGTGATGTTAGTCTTGTCCCGCTCAGGAGGCTATCGTGACGTCGACCTCACGCGCGTCTCTCACACTCGCCGGCATGGCGACGGTCTGTGCGCTCTGTGTGCGCGTCGCGCCGGCCCAGGCGCCCCTTCGGCTCGCGGCGCTCGCTCAGGGCGGGCCCCTGCGGCTCGCGGCGCTCGCTCAGGGCAGGCCCCTGCGGCTCGCGGCGCTCGCGCAGGCCGCGCCGTACGACGTCAGAGCGAATTACGTCAAGCGCGAGGTGTACATCCCGATGCGCGATGGCGTGAAGCTGTTCACCATCCTCTATTCACCCAGGGACACGAGCCAACGCTATCCGCTGCTGATGACGCGCACGGCGTACGGGATCGCGCCGTACGGACCCGAGAATTACCGCACCGTGATCGGTCCAAACAACGAGTTCGCCAAGGAAGGCTACATCTTTGTCTACCAGGACACGCGCGGGAAGTTCAAGTCGGAGGGCGAGTTCGTGCACCACGTGCCGTACGTGAGAGGCTCGTCGCAGCCCAACGAAAGCACCGACACGTGGGACACGATCGACTGGCTCGTGAAGAACGTGCCGAACAACAACGGGCGCGTCGGGCAGTACGGCATCTCATGGGCGGGCTGGGAGGTGTCGATGGGCATGATCGACGCGCATCCGGCGCTCAAGGCGTCGTCGCCCCAGGCGCCTCCGCAGGATCAGTTCTTCGGCGACGACTACCACTCCGGCGGCGCGTACCAGATGATGTACGGCTTCAACTGGATGTCGACCAATGCACGGGCGCGGGTGGCTCCGTCGGAGCGGGCGGTCGAGCGATTCGACTATGGGACGCCCGACGGCTATCGCTTCTTCCTCGAGATGGGTGCGGCGGCCAATGCGCTGAAGTACTTCGCGGATGAGGTGCCGACCTACAAGGACCACATGGCGCACCCGACCTACGACGAGTACTGGCAGGCGCGCAACGTTCCGAAAGATCTCGATCACATCGCGCATCCGGTGCTGATTGTCGCCGCGTGGTTCGACGCGCAGGACTTCCACGGCCCGTTCCGGATGTATCGAGCGCTGAAAGAGAAAAACCCGGCCAACAAGACGACGCTCGTGGTCGGTCCCTGGCTGCATGGCGGCTGGGCGCGCGGCGACGGCGCGACCCTCGGCCACATCAATTTCGGATCGAAAACCGCCGAATACTTTCGCACGCGCATCGAGCTGCCGTTCTTCAACTTCTATCTGAAAGACAAAGCGCGGTCTGTCGGGAACGGCCTTCAGGCCGTCCCGAAGCTATCAGAAGCGATTGTCTTCGAAACCGGCGCCAACAAGTGGCACGACGCCGACCAGTGGCCGCCGAGGGACGCGCGTCCGCGAAATCTGTACCTGCAGGCGAACGGGCGACTCGCGTTCACAGCGCCGACCGATAGCGGGAACGACGCCGCGGATGTCTACGTGAGCGACCCGCGCAAACCGGTGCCGTACACCGCCGAGATCACGACAACCGAGGGCCACGTGTTCATGGTCGAAGATCAGCGGTTCGTCGCCGGCCGGTCGGATGTGCTCGTGTACGAAACCGCCCCGCTTTCCGAAAACCTGACCATCGCCGGCCCGATCGAGACGACGCTGCATGTCGCGACAACCGGGAGCGACGGCGACTGGGTGATGAAAGTCATCGATGTCTATCCGGGCAATGCGCCGGACCCGCAACCGAATCCGGACAATGTCAGGATGGGCCACTTTCAGATGCTGCTCGCCGGTGACATCCTGCGGGCGAAGTTCCGCAACAGCATGAGCGCCCCAGAGCCGATGGTGCCGAATCAGCCGACGACGCTCACCTTCGCGCTCGGCGACAAGTACCACACCTTCCTGAAGGGGCATCGGCTGATGGTTCAGATTCAGAGCTCGTGGTTCCCGATGTTCGACCGCAATCCGCAGACCTTCGTCGACATCTATCACGCCAAAGACGAAGACTATCGCCGCGCGACGCACACGGTGTTCCGCTCGGCGTCGATGCCGTCGCACATCACGCTGCCGGTGCTCGCAGCCACAGCCATGAACGGCTCGCGGCCATGAGTTCTACGACGAATGCAACCACGAAAGCGCGAAGGCACGAAGAATTGAGCCGACAGGGCATCGTGCGGATACGGATCGCTGGATGATCGCGCGAAATCAGGCCCAAAACGTCTCCATTGGCCTTGACTGACCTACCCCCAGGTGATACATCCTGTCCACGCGAATACCACACAGGAGATCTGCAAAATGCGACGTCATCTGCTGACTGTTTCGGTCCTCATTCTGGCTGGCGCGGCGCTGACGGCACAGTCCGCCGGCCATGAACGATCGCTCTTCGACGGCAAGACGACCAAAGGCTGGCGCGGCTTCAAGAAGCCGGCGTTTCCTGCGAGCGGATGGGTCGTCCAGGACGGCTGGCTGAAGCACGTCGCCGCGAAAGGCGAGCCCACGGGCGGCGACATCATCACCGTCGACACGTTTGACAATTTCGATTTGCAATTCGAATGGAAGGTCGCGCCGGGTGCCAACAGCGGTGTGAAGTACCTCGTGACCGAGGAGCGCAGCGGCCCGATCGCGCACGAGTATCAGATCATCGACGACGAGCGGCACGCGGACGCGAAGATCGGACCGCACCGCCAGACCGCTGCGCTGTACGACGCGATTCCCGCGCCCGCCAACAAGCCAATCAAGCCCGCCGGCGAAGTCAACACCGGGCGCATCGTCGTCAACGGCATGCACGTCGAGCATTGGCTGAACGGCGCGAAGGTGATCGAGTACGAGCTGGAGAGCGCCGCGCTGAAGGCCGCGAAGGCCAAGAGCAAGTTCAAAGACGAGGCGGGGTGGGGGACCAAGCTGAAAGGGCACATCCTGTTGCAGGATCACGGCGACGAAGTCGCGTTCCGCAACATTCGAATCAAGGAGCTGCCGTCCACCAGCACGAGCCGCTAGGCGAAGTGGATCTGCCGTCACCGGCAGCAATTTGCAACACGATCGTGAGAAAAAGTGAGGATGTATGAGTGGGTTGTTGAGACGGTTCGTTTGCGCCGCGGTTGCGGCTCCGGCCATTGCGCTGGTCTGCACCGGCGCCTACGCGCAGGCCGTGACCGGTACACTCCTGGGCAACATCACCGATCAGGGCGGACTCGCGATGCCGGGCACCACGGTGACGATCACTGAAACCAGCACGAACATCAGTCTCACCGCGACGACCAACGAGGCCGGACTCTACACGTTCCCAAGCCTGAAAGACGGCACCTACAAGGTGGTGGCGGAACTGGCCGGATTCAAGAAAGTGATTCGCGACGGCATCATCGTCCCCGTCAATACGACGATCCGCGTCGATCTCCGGATGGAGGTCGGCGCCCTGGAAGAATCGATTACCGTCGTCGGGCAGAGCCCGGTCCTGCAGACCGACCGCACCGACACGGGACGCCTCATCGAATCGAAGATGGTGAGCGAAATGCCGCTCACGTTCAACCGGAACTTCCAGAGTATCCTCATCACCGTACCCGGCTCGACGCGGCCCCACCGCGAGCACTCCGCGTTCTTCAACTCGCAGGATTCACTGGCGGTGGAGATCAACGGGCAGCCGCGCATGGCGAACAACACGCTGATCGAAGGGCTCGACAACAACCACAAAACGGGTCTGTTGCAGGTGATCATCCCCGCCGCGGACGCGCTCGAGACCGTCAGCGTGTCGACCAGCAACTACGACGCGGAGTTCGGACGATCGGGCGGCGCGGTGACGAACGTCACGCTGAAGTCGGGCTCCAACTCGCTGAAGGGCAGCGGGTTCATCTTCGGCAACACCGATAAGACCAATGCCAGCGAGTACTTCACGCACCTGAAGGCGCCGACGAAGTTCCTGAACTCCGGTTTCACGCTCGGCGGGCCGATTGTCCGCAACAGGTTCTTCTTCTTCGGCGATTATCAGCGGACGATCGACAACTTCGGCTATGTCGTCCGGGCCACGGTTCCGACGCTGGCGATGCGCAACGGCGACTTCAGCGCGGTCACCCAGCGGATCTACGACCCCTTGACCGGCGACGTGGGCGGCAACAATCGCGTCGCGTTCCCGGGCAACATCGTTCCGCAGGACCGCTTCAGCCCCATCGCGAAACGGCTCCTCGCCTTCATCCCGGCGCCGAACATCGACGGCGCGCCGCTCGGCCAGAACAACTATTCGCACCCGCAGACGCGCGAGAAGACCACCGACGGCTTCGACACGAAAGTCAACTTCACCGCGTCCACGAAGGATCAGGTGTCGTACCGCGTCAGCTTCATGCGCCCCGTCGTCTTCGATCCGGGCCCGTATGGCCAGTATGGCGGTCCGGCGAACGACGGCTTCGCCGGCACGGGCACGAACAAGAGCGTCAGCACGGCAGCCACGTGGACGCGTTCATTCAGCGGGTCGACGCTGCTGGATGTTCGCGGCGGCGTGAACTACTACCACAACATCGCGCTGGCCCAGGGCGCCGGGCTGAAGACCAGTGCCGACATCGGCATTCCGGGCGCGAACCTCGACGACTACACGAGCGGCCTCTCGCGCATCCAAATCGGCGGATACACCGATCCGCTGCTGGGCTTTTCCCCGAGCCTGCCGTGGGATCGCTCGGAGAAAACCTGGAACGTGGCAACGACGCTGACGAAGCTGAAGTCGACGCATACGATCAAGCTGGGCGGCGAGTGGCGCAAGAACAAGGACGTCCTGCTCCAGACGCAGGACGCCGGCGGGTCGCGCGGCCGGTTCATCTTCAACGCATCCGGAACGGGGTCTCCGGCCGACACGGCATCGCTCAGCGGCCTGGCGAACTCGCTTGCCGCGTTCCTGCTCGACTGGCCGAACGGCGTCGCGCGCGACCTGAAGGTGATCGGCGAGCCCGGCACCAAACACTGGGCGGTTGCCGGGTTCATGCACGACAAGTGGCAGGCGCGTCCGAACGTCACCGTGGACCTGGGACTTCGATGGGAGTACTACGACCCGCTGCAGGGCATCGAAGGGAAGGGCACGCTCGCCAATTACGATCCAACGACCAATACGATCCGCGTCGCCGGATACGGCAGCACGACGAATGCGGTCAACGTGGAGAAGCAGTTCAAGAACTGGGCCCCGCGTACCGGCATCTCGTGGCGCCTCAACGAGCGAGCCGTCGTGCGCGCCGGGTACGGCGCGAGCGTGATTCCTTTCCCCGACAACCGGTACGCGTTCACGTTCCCGGTGAAGCAGAACTATCAGGGCACCGTCGCGAACGGATTCCAGCGCGCCGGAACGATGGCGACCGGCTTCCCGGCTCCGGTTCTCGCGTCGATTCCGAGCGATGGCGTCATCCCCGCAGTGGGGTCGCTGCTCAATTCGACCTACGATGTCATCCCCCCTGGACTGCACGAGGGGATCCTGCATGCGTGGAACGTCGCATTCCAGCGCGAGCTGCCCCACAACTTTGCCGCCGACATCGCGTATGTCGGCAATCGCGGCGTCGATCTGGTGATGGATCTCGACACGAACGCGAGCATGATCTACGGCTCGGGCAACAACGGGCGGCCGCAGTTCGCCCAGTTCAACCGGACGGGGACGTCGCGCACCCGCACGAATCTGGGCAAGTCCCGGTATCACGGGCTGCAGATGAAGCTGGATCGCCGGTTCATCAACGGGCTGATGATTACGAATTCGTACACCATCAGCCGATCGAAAGACTACGTCAACGAGAACGGCGGCATCGGGACGCCGATCGACTTCGACCTGAGCTGGGGCCGGTCCAATTTTGATCGGACCCACAACTACGTCCTGTCATCGATCTACGAGCTGCCGTGGGGGCCCCACAAGCGGTGGATGAGCGACAGCACACTCGGCAAAATCGTGGGCGGCTGGCAAGTCAGCGGGCTCTTCATCGCGCAGTCTGGCACGCCGCTGAACATCACGGGCAACGCCACGCTGCTCAACACTCCCGGCAGTACCGCGTTTGCGAACGCGAACGGGGAGCAGACGGTGCTCGGCGGACTGGGGCCGGGCCTCCTGTACTTCGATCCGGCGGTGTACTCGCTGCCCGCGGCCGGCGTGCAAGGCAACATGAAACGCAATTCCGGCCCTGAGGGTCCAGGCTTCTGGGAAGTCGATGCTGCGCTGTTCAAGCGGTTCGCAATCGCCGGGTCCCGGTACGCCGAGTTCCGCGTCGACGCGTTCAACGTCACGAACTCGGTCCGTTGGGGCAACCCTGGCACCGGCTACAGCACGTCGACCGGCAACACGTTCGGTCAGATCACCGGGACAACCGGCGGCCAGCGAAGCCTGCGCTTCGGCGCCAGGTTCGCCTTCTGATTGCGGATTGCGGGCAGAAACTAGTCACCACGAGGGACACGGGGGACGCGGAGGATAAATGTGGTTTCGTCCTCCTTTCCTCCGTTTCCCCCGTTGTGAAGAGTTGCGTGGCGAAGAGTCTTGATCGGTGACGATCAACATCGGCCTGGTCGGCGCCGGCAACATCAGCCGCACACACGCCCGCGCCTGCCGCGACATCGCAGGCGCCCGCGTGGCGGCGGTGTACGCGCCGACGCGCGAGCATGCCGAGCACCTGGCGGCGGAGTACGGCGCCGAGGCGTGCGACACGCTCGAGGCGCTGCTGGCGCACCGGCCGATGGACATGGTGGCGATCGGCAGCCCGTCGGGACTCCATGCCGAGCACGGCATCGCGGCGGCACGCCGCGGCTTGCACGTGCTGGTCGAGAAGCCGATCGACGTCACCCTGGACCGCGCCGACGCGCTGATCGCGGAAGCCGCGAGCCGGGGCGTGACGCTCGGCGTGATCTTCCAGGACCGTTTCAAAGCTGGCGTGCGGCGCCTGAAAGCGCTGGTCGACGAAGGCCGGCTCGGGACCCCGATCCTCGCGACCGCGCACGTCAAATGGTACCGGCCGCCTTCGTACTATCGCGAGTCGGCGTGGCGCGGCACCCGGGCGCTCGACGGCGGCGGCGCGTTGATGAACCAGGCCGTGCATACGGTGGACCTGCTACTGTGGCTGTTCGGGCCGGTCCGCCGCGTCTTCGGGAAAACGGCGGCGCGGCTGCACGACATCGAAGTGGAAGACACCGCCGTTGGGGTGCTCGAATTCGCGAGCGGCGCGCTCGGCACCCTCGAAGCAACGACGGCGGCTTATCCGGGCTACGCGCGAGGCCTTGAGCTCACGGGATCGAACGGCACGCTGCGGCTCGACGGCGATCGGCTCGCGGCCATCGATCTCCGCAACTCCGTGTCTGACGTCGTCGACGCCCCAGAGGCTGCGCCGCCGGAAAGCGCCGCGTCACCCGTGGTATCCGACGTCTCGGCGCATCGCGCGGTGTTCGAGGATTTCATTCGTGCCGTGCGCGACGGCGCGTCGCCGTGTTGCGACGGCGTCCAGGGCCGCCGGAGCGTCGAACTGATCGACGCGATCTACCGGTCCTCGCGAAACCACGTTCCGGTGGATTTGTAAGCCATCACGGGCTTGAAAGGCCCGTGCGACGTCAAAGGGAGAGGCTGGATGTCCATGAAGTCACCGATCCGTCATGTCGAGCGAGCGTGTCTTGCGCTGGCGCTGTCGGTGCTGGCCGCCGCGAGCGCGACGGCGCAGGATCCCCGCGGAGCGATTACGGGGCACATCAACGATACGTCCGGCGGCCGGCTGCCGGGCGTCACCGTGACCGCCACAAATGTGGCGACCAACGTCGGTTCCACGACGGTCACGAACAACGAAGGCGCGTATACGATCCCGTATCTCACGGCGGGTCTTTACGCGGTGCGGGTTGAGCTCTCCGGCTTCAAGAAGATCGTGCGGGAAGGCATCGAGGTGCGCATCGGCGACCGCTTGACGCTCGACTTCAGCATGGACGTGGGCCAGCTCGAAGAGACCGTGCTCGTGACGGCGCAGTCGCCACTTCTCGAGATGGGGTCGGCGTCCGCCGGGCAGGTGATCGACGAGAAGCGCATCGCGCTGATGCCGCTCTCCGACGGCAATCCATTCGTGCTCTCGCGGCTCGTGCCAGGCGTCGCCTTCACGGGCGATCTGAAATTCTCTCGTCCGTTCGACAACGCCGGCACATCCGGCATCAACGCCGACGGCGCGAGCGGCGGCAACGAGTTCACGCTCGACGGATCGCCCAACATGACGAGCGGCCGGCGCGTGGCGTTCGTCCCGCCCGCCGGGGCGGTACAGCAATTCAAGGTCGGCACGGCCACGTTCGATGCGGGCGACGGCCACACCGCCGGCGCGGTGGTGAACGTGACGCTCAAGAGCGGGACCAACAGCCTGAAGGGCGAGGGCTACTACTACCTGCGGCGCGACGAGCTGTCGGCGACCGACTTCTTCGTCAACAAGACCGGCGGCGCGCGGCCGGATCTCAAGTACAACCGGCCGGGCGGCTATCTCGGCGGGCCGGTGCGCCAGAACCGCACGTTCTTCTTCGGCGCGGTGGAATGGCTGTACGACACGTTCCCCGAGCCGCTGCCGCAGACGGTACCGACCGCGGCCATGCGTAACGGCGACTTCTCGGCGCTGCTGGCGCAGGGGACGATCATCTACGATCCCGCTACGGCTCAACAGGTCGGCGCGCGCGTCGTTCGACAACCGTTTCCAGGCAACATCATCCCGGCCAACCGCATCAATCCGATCGCGGCGGCCGCCCTCAAGTACTTTCCGCTGCCCAACCAGACCGCCGACAACCAGGGCCGGAACAACTTCTTCTACGTGAATCCCCGCAACGACACGTTCTATTCAGTCTCGTCGCGCGTCGATCACCAGCTGACCGACAAGCAGCAGGTGTTCGTGCGCTACACGCGCAACGATCGCCGCGAATCGCGCAACGCCATCTACGGCCAAGTGAACGGCGTCATTCCGAACGGCAATTTCCTGTTCCGCACGAACGATGGCGTCACCTACGACCACGTGTACACGATGACGTCGAGTACGTTGCTCGACGTCCGCGCGTGATGGCAGCGCTTCAAGGAGCCGAACGTCCGCCAGCACGAAGGACTGTTCGACCCCGCGTCGCTCGGGTTTTCGTCGGGCGTCGCGGGCCTGTTCGGCGGCGCGAAGTATTTCCCGCACTTCGACTTCGACCAGTTCTCGGACGTCGGTGAGAATCTGTCGTCGGTGACGAACCACAGCATCTACTCGTTTCAGCCGACCCTCACACGCATTTTCGGCAACCATTCGCTGCGAGCGGGCTACGACTGGCGCCTGTACAGGGAGTTCGGTTCGAACGCCGGTGCGAAGGCTGGCGAATACGTGTTTCGCAACAACGCAGCGTTCACGCGGCAGCAGGACAATTCCACGGGCGTCTTCGGACAGGACTTCGCGACCTTCCTGCTCGGTTTCCCGACCGCCGGCACGATCGACGTGAACGCCTCGCGTCTGGACATCACGCCGTATCACGGCCTGTTCGTGCAGGACGACTGGAAGCTGTCCGACAGGTTGTCGGTCAACCTCGGTCTTCGGTACGAGTACGAGGGTGCGACGCGCGACTCGGAGAACCGCAACGTACGGGGATTCGTTCCGGCCGCGGCGATCAGCATCGAGGCGGCGGTCAAAGCCGCGTATGCCGCCAGCCCGATTCCAGAGATCGCCCCGTCGGCCTTCAACGTGCGCGGCGGATTGCAGTTCGCGTCGGATGCGAATCCTGGATTCTGGAATGCGGACAAGAACAACATCCAGCCGCGCGTCGGCGCCACCTACAAGCTGAACGAGTTGACGATCGTGAGGGCCGGTCTGGGCATGTACACCGTGCCGTTCATCATTTCCGGCAACTTTCAGCCTGGCTTCTCGCAAACCACCACCATCGTGCCCTCCAACGATCTCGGGCTGACCTTCAACGCAACGCTTGCGAATCCGTTCCCGAGCGGTGTAGCCGCTCCCGCAGGTGCGTCCCGGGGCGCCGACACGTTCCTCGGGCAGGACCTGAACAACGCGTCAGGCACGCGCTTTGTCCCGCTCGACTTCAAGAACCCGCAGAACATGCGGTACCTGATCAGCGTGCAGCGCGAGCTGCCGAACCAGTGGCTGATCGAAGGCGGCTACACCGGCAGCCGCGGATGGAACCTGACGACCGGCGGCGGTCAGGCCGGGGAGATCGAGCTCAACACGGTGCCGACGCGGTACCTCTCGACCAGCCCCAGGCGCGATCAGGCCAACATCGATTTCCTGGCCGCCCTGGTGACGAACCCGTTCCGCGGCCTCCTGCCCGGGACGGCCTTCAACGCCGCCACGGTCGCGCGGTCGCAGCTGCTGCGTCCGTACCCGCAGTTCGGAAACGTCCGCACGTTCGACGACGACGGCACGAGCCGCTACAACTCGGCGCAGTTCAAGGTGGAAAAGCGGTTCACGAAGGGCTACACGCTGCTCGGCGCCTACACGTGGTCCAAATTCACCGAGCGGGTGTTCAAGCTGAATCCCTACGATGCGGAGTACGAGAACCGCGTGGCGGCTGCCGACGTGCCGCACCGCGTGACGGTGAGCGGAATCTGGGAGCTGCCGTTCGGCCAGGGCCGGCACTGGGCGTCCAACGCGAATCGCGTCGCCGACGTGTTTGTCGGCGGGTGGAGCCTCCAGGCGATCGGTCAGCTGCAGAGCGGACAGCCCATCGACCTGAACGCCCGCAACGTGTACTTCAGCGGCGATCCGGGCAGGTTGAAGACCGACTACTCGGGCGACACGAACAATCCGGTCTTCGACATCAGCGGCTTCTATTTCCATGACGCGGCCGTGCAGACCAACGGCGTCGGCGACCCGGTGAAGCAGCGCGCCGACACGCGGATCCGGCTGGCGAACAACGTGCGCTACTTCCCGTCGAAGACCAGCGGCCTGCGCAGTCCAAAACTCAACTTGTGGGACATCTCGGTCATCAAGCAGGTGCGGACGAGCGGCCGCGTGCGCGCGCAGTTCCATGTGGAATTACTGAACGCGTTCAACCGCGCGGTCTACTCGAACCCGAACACGGATCCGACCAATGCGGATTTCGGCAAGGTGACGAGCCAGACCAATTTACCGCGCGACATTCAGCTCGCGATGAAGCTGGTGTTCTAGACGTTTTTCGCGAGCGTGTAGCGCGGTCCATCATCGTCTGCGCATGCCACGTCGTTCACCGCAGGGAGGATGCAGAGGACGCGGGTCGCCACAGAGACGCAGAGACACCGAGGGACACAGAGGGGAGGTTCGGCGGGCGTCGCGAAGCGACGCGCCCGGGCGGATCGGATCGTGGACACGAGCGCGATGGTGTCGCGGGCGTTCGTGTCCATGATCCGAATCCACCCGGGCCAGTTGGCCTGCTGCGCAGGCCGACCCGCCGAACCACAGATCTTCTCTGCGATCCTCTGTGATGCTCGGTGTCTCCGTGTTGATTTTTCGTGTTTCGGTTTGGTCCGTGCCTACGCTACACGGCGCTGAAAAATGGACTAATCAGACGTCGCACAGGGCCACCACTGCGCGGAAGGACGTCAACGGATCCCTCGTCGGCACGAGCTCGTGCGCGACGTAGCCCTTGGAGTTCTTCATTTCTTCCCGCTCGGTATCGTCCATCCAATCACGTAATACGTGGCCGGCGCCTGCCCGACGTTCGTCACGTTGTGGAGCTCGTTCGACGCCTGGAAAATGATGCCGCCCGGGCCCACTTTGCGGGTTTCGCCGCTCTGAAATGTTTCGAGCGTGCCGTCCTTGATGATCAGCAGCTCCTCGTGCTCGTGCTTGTGCGGCGCGTGCGGCGATTTCCCCGGATTGAGCGTGGAGATGTGGATCTCGAGCTCGTCCAGGGTTGGTGTCGGCGTCCGCACGACCTGGCGGACGCCACCCCAGTCGTTGGGTTTCGTGTCGGCCGTCGACCAGTCGAACACCGTCGACTTCTGCACCTGTTTCTGGGCCACCAGCGTGATGATGGAGCTCGCGGCCGCAACCGAGACGAGCAGCAAGGCCAATGTGGGGGTGCGCATATGCGACTAAGGGTACGCCAACACGCGATTTTGCGGTAAGGTTTGCGGATGTCACGACCTGGTTTTCGGCGGTTTCCGATCTTCGCGCTCCTCCTCGTCGTGGTTGCGGCGGCGGTTGCCGGCGCACAGCAGCAGGCGCTCGGCCCTCCATCCGATCCCGCGGCGGTCGAACGCGGCCGGTTGCTCCTTGGCGAACAATGCGGTTTCTGTCACGGGGCGAACGCTCGGGGTGGATCGGGCGGGCCCGATCTCACGCGGTCGGTGATGGTGCAGGAGGATGAAAACGGCAAGCAACTCGGCGAATTCCTCCGTGTGGGCCGGCCCGATCGCGGCATGCCGAAATTCGACGTGAGCGATGCGCAGGCCGTCGATCTGGCGGCCTTTCTTCACTCGGCAATCTATCTCAACGCGAATCGCCGCCTCTACAAGATCCTCGACATCGTGGTCGGCGACCCGAAAGCCGGGGAGTCGTTCTTCAACGGCGCGGGCAAGTGCAATACGTGCCATCAGCCGACGAGGGACCTCAAGGGCATCGGCGCGAAATACGATCCGGTGACGCTGCAAGGGAAGCTCGTGCTGCCGCGCCGCGGCGGCGTGCCCGGTTCTCCCGCGTATCAGGATCCCAATGCGCTGAAGGCGACCGTCTCGTTGCCCACGGGTGGGTCCGTGACGGGTGCGCTCGTGCGAATGACGGATTTCGAGATCACGATTTACGACGGGGCGACCGGGCACATGCGCTCGTGGCTGCGCAACGGCGATTCGCCGAAAGTCGTCGTGACCGACCCGCTCCAGGCCCACGTGGATTTGCTGGCGAAATGGACCGATACCGACATGCACAACATGACCGCCTACCTCCTGGGGCTGAAATGAACATCACATCACCAAGCTCTCCGCCACAGAGGACACTGAGGACACGGAGGGTCATTTTTGGTTTTGTCCTCTGTGTCTTTGGTGTCCTCCGTGGTGGAGATTTTTTCGTCCTCGGCGCGCTCGCGCAGCGTCCCATGCTCGATCCCGCGCTGTTGAAACAACCGCCGACCGAGTCGTGGCCGACGTATCACGGCGACTACTCGGGCCGGCGCTACAGCACGCTGAAACAAATCACCGCGAGCAACGTCCGCGGTTTGACACTGGCGTGGGTGTACCGCCTGAACGCGTCGCAGGGCGGCGCGATCGTCGGCGGCGAGGGGCCGGACACGCGGCCTCCGGGCGGCACTGCGCCGACCATCAAGTCGACACCGCTGCTCGTCAACGGCGTGCTCTATCTGTCGGTGCCCGATCACGTCTGGGCCGTCGACGCGCGAACGGGCCGCGAGATCTGGCACTACTTCTGGAAGACGCGCGGCGGCGATCACATCGGCAATCGCGGCGTCGGCATGTACGGCAACTGGCTGTACTTTCTGACGCCCGACAACTACTTCGTGTCGCTCGATGCCGCGACCGGCAAGGAACGCTGGCACAAGGAAATCGCCAGCATGAAGCGGGAGTATTTCGCCACCAACGCGCCAATCGTAATCGGCCGGCATGTGATTATCGGCGTCAGCGGCGACGCGCTCGACGTGCCCGGGTATCTCGAGTCGCGCGATCCGGAAAGCGGAGAAGTCGTGTGGCGCTGGAATACGACGCCGCGTCAGGGGGAATCGGGCGCCGACACATGGCCCGACGAATACGCGATGTCGCATGGCGGCGGCATGCCGTGGCTGCCCGGCACGTACGACCCGGACCTGAACCTGTATTACCTCGGCACGGGGAATCCGCAACCGGTCCTCACGGGACACAGCCGTGCGGGCGATAACCTGTACACCTGTTCGATCGTCGCGCTGAATCCGGACACGGGAAAGATGGCGTGGTACTTCCAGGTGACGCCCCACGACACGCACGATTGGGACGCGGCGCAGACGCCGGTCCTCATCGACGGTGTGATCAACGGACAGCCGCGCAAGCTCGTCGCGCAGGCCAGCCGGAACGGGTATTTCGTGCTGCTCGATCGCACGAACGGGCAGCACATCCTGACGACGAGGCTGATCGACTCGGCGAACTGGGCGCAGGAGGTCAACGCGAAGGGACAGCCGGTTCGGAATCCGGCGAAGGACGCGAGCGTGCCGGGCACGCTGGTGTCGCCGAACACGGGCGGCGCGACCAACTGGCCGCCTCCGAGCTTCAACCCCGAGACGGGGCTCCTCTATGTCGGCACGACGCAGAACTTCAGCATTCTCTATCTCACGGACATCGACGCGCGCCCGCAGGGATGGGCCGCAGCCGAGCGCAACCTCGGTAACGTCGGCAGCGCGCTCAAGGCGATCGATTACACAACCGGAAAGGTGCGATGGAGCCATCCGCTCGCGATGACTCCCACCGGGAGTACGGGCGGAGCGATGGGCTTATTGAGCACGGCTGGCGGACTGCTGTTCGGCAACGACGGTGGAGGCAACTTCGTTGCGTACGATCCGATGACCGGCAAGCCGCTCTGGCACGCGGGGCTCGGCACCAATACCAGCAACGGGCCCGAAACGTTCCTCCTCGACGGCCGCCAGTACGTCGTCGTCGGCGCCGGCGATGCGTTGTACGCGTTCGCGCTGCAGCAGTAACGGTAGTGACGCTATACGAGAACGGTTTTATGTAGCGGATCCGTCCTTCGTTCTTGGGCCATGGCTCTTGGTCTGTCCCTGCGTCCTACGTCCTTCGTGCGCCCGCCGCGAGGCGGGGACCGAGGATAATGAACCAAGGACGGACCTGGGACCACGGACGGACGAGGGACCTCGCACCAAGGACGAAGGACCGCTCACGCGCCTGCAAACACTATGTCGATGGGAATAAAGCGCTGAAGCCTTCGCGTCGCCGGACCTACGACTCGCGCAGCGCCACGGTTGGATCGATGCTCGTCGCGCGGCGCGCCGGCACGTAACACGCCGCCATCGCAACCGCGAGCAGCAGCGTCGTCACTCCCGCATAGACCGGGACGTCGTGGGCGCCGACACCGAAGAGCAGTGTCTGCAGGTACCGCGTGAGCGCCACGGCGCCGACGAGGCCCAGCACGACACCTGCACCGGCCGTGCGCATCCCCTGTTTCAACACGAGCGACAGGATGGCGCGCCGATCGGCGCCGAGCGCCTGACGGATCCCGAATTCGCGCGCGCGCTGGACGACGCCGAACGCGAGCACGCCGTAAATGCCGATCGCCGACAGCAGCAGCGCAACGCCTCCAAACAGCGCGAGCAGCAGCATCGGCGAGCGGCGTCCTTCCAGCGACCGCGCCAGCCATTCGTCCATCGTGCGGACGTCGGCAATCGGTTGCTCGGCATCGATCGACGAGACCGCCCGCCGCACTTGCGTCACAAGCGCGCGCGGATCGACGTCGCTCTTCACGACGAGCGCCATGCCCGGCCGCGCCTGCTGCGCGAGCGGATAGTAGATGCGTTCCTTTGCGACGGGTTCGCCGAGATCGATGGCGTTGATCGTGCCGGCCACGCCGACGATCGTGAACGCGGGGCTCGTCGGTCCGCCGCGCCGAATCTGCTGGCCGATCGGGCTGCGATCCGCAAAGTACCGCTTGACCAGAAACTGGTCGATCACCACGACGGGCGGGCTGTCGGCGGAATCGGCGTCGGTGAACGCGCGACCTGCGACGATTGGAATCTGCATCGCGCGGAAGTAGTCGCCGCCGATCACTTCCTGCCGGCCGTGGGGCTGCGCGTCGCCCTGCGGCGGCGTGTAGCCAACGATCGAGTACGAGCCCGAGGCGACGTTGCCGTTGAACGGCACGTTTGACGTCAACCCCGCGGCAGCGACGCCCGGCAGCGCGCGCACCTGCTCGAGCAGCCTTGCCCAGAAGGCGCGCCGCGCGGCCGCGTCGGGGTAGCGGCTCGCGGGCAGAGAGAGCTGCGTCGTGAGCACCCGCTCGGAGGAGAATCCCGGATTCACGTCTTGAAGTCTCAGGAAGCTCTTGATGAGCAGGCCCGCGCCAACCAGCAAAACGAGCGCGAGCGCCGTTTCGACGATGACCAGCGTCGCTCGTGTGAAACCGGTGCGCTTTCCCGCCGATCCTCGCGCGGTGTCTTCCTTCAGCACCGCGTTCGTGTTGCCGCGAACCACGGTGAGCGCCGGGACGAGCCCGAACACGAGGCCCGTGACCACGGCCAATGTCATGGTGAACGCGAGAACTTCCGGATGCAGCGACGCGTCGGCCATGCCCGGCAGCTGCCGCGAGCTCAGCGCGATCAGGCCGCGCACACCGGCCAGCCCGAGCCCGAGACCGCCAATGGCGCCGAGCACGGACAGCACGACGCCTTCTGTGAGGAGCTGCCGGATCAGCCGCCATTGTCCGGCGCCGAGCGTCGTACGAATCGCCAGCTCACGGTAGCGCCCCGTCGCGCGCATCAGCAGCAGGCTCGCGACGTTCGCGCACGCGATCAGCAGCACGACGATGACGCCGGCCTGCAGAACGTAGAGCGGAGCGCGGGCGTCGCCGACCAGTTGTTCACGCAGCGGCACGGTGATTCCACCGAACCCGCTCGTCGTCGCAAACGCGCGCCGCGCGGGCAGACGCTCCAGGTTCCGGTTCACGATCGTCTTCATCTGCGCGTTGAGCTGCTCGCTGGTGGCGCCCGGCCGCAGGCGCGCGATCATCGAGCTGAACTCGTTGCCGCGTGCGTTGTCCGACATCTGCTCGGGGGTGAACGCGAACGGGACCAGCAGCGCGATCTCGTTCGACGGCAGCTCGAAATCTGCGGGCAGCACGCCGGTCACACGGTAGGGCTCCCCGTTCAGCCGGATGTCGCGCCCGACGATCGACGCATCGGCTCCGAAATGCGTCGTCCACAGCCCGTGGGTGAGGACGGCGAACTTGTCGGCGCCCGGCTTCACCTCGTCGTCGTGGAACGCGCGGCCGATGGAGGGCTGACGCCGCAGCGTAGTGAAAAACGAGGGCGTGACCGCCAGCGCGCGGAGCTGTTCCGGCTGCCCCTGCGACGACAGGTTCACCATTCGAAAGGTGACGAGCGTCGCGTCCTCGATAGCCGGTGCCTGCGTCTTGCGATCGATGTAATCGGGAATCGACACGCTCGCCTGGGGCAGACCCATCAGCGGGTACGTGTTCCAGACGAACACGAGCCGTTCGGCTTCCGGATAGGGCAGCGGCCGGAGCAGAACCTGGTAGAGCAGGCTGAAAATCGCCGTGTTGGCGCCGATGCCCAGCGTGAGCGTGAGCACGGCGATGAGGGTGAAAACGGGCTGCTTGCGCAGCGATCGGATGGCGTATCGAATGTCCTGCATGGTTGTCCGAGATGTTGGACGGCTGGCGTCAGCGAAAGGTTGCGGTCAGCGGGCGAAGTACCGGTCGCGATCGGCAGGGGCGTAGACGCGGATCGTGCGGCTCGCCGACGCAACCGGCGGCCAGTCGAGCTGACCAATCTTGCTCGCCGCGCTGAATCGCGCGCGGAACTCGGGCTCTTCCATCGCATCGAGGAGCAGATAGGGCATCAACCCCTGCGCGCGCAGAAAGGCGAGTGTCCGATCGAGCGATCCGGGGTCGAGGGTGTCCCACGAAACTGTCGTCCGCTGCGAATAGTAGTGGACGCTGCCGCTGTGGGTCACGGTGAGGACGGCCGCATCGCGCGGAAAGCGGCTCGCGGCGAACGTTCCTGCCTCGACGAAATGATGCTCCAGCCGCCGCAGATCGAACGCGGATCGCTGCCGCGCCGTGTTGATCCACATCGTGGCCATGGCGATCACGATCGCGGCGACGACGGAGTAACGATGATCAATCACGTAGTCCACCACGCGCACGATCACTGTCACGCTGAGCACGATGAGAAACGGAAGGCCGGGCAGCAGGAATCGGAGATACCACCAGGCATCGAACAACCGATACGGGAGGTACGCAATCAGCGTCGCGGCCGGCAGCGCCAGGCACAACCACCCGTCGGCACGCCGCCGTACCAGGAACGGACCGACGACAGCGAGCGCCAGGAGCGGTGTGTGCGTCTCCCAGAGCCATCGGGGATAGCGTTGCAGGTTTGCGGCCACATTGCTGGCGTGAAACAAATTGGCAACGGCGCCGTACCCGCTCGCCACCGGGGATCCGTACATCAGCGTCTGTAAGGCCGCCAGCAACACGAGTCCGGGCGCGAGGCCCACCATCAGCCATCCCGTCGCGCGAAAGCGTTTGACCGTTGATCGCCGACCTAACTGTTCGTGGCGAGAGTCGCGTTCCGACCATTCGCCCGCACTACGTGTGAGGATGTAAATCGCGACGATTCCCACGAGCGGCAAAAGGTTCGGACGGGTCAGCACCGCGATCGACGCCGCGAGACCCGCCGCAGCGGGCTTCCCTTCGATGGCGAGCACCGCGACGAGCAGCCACCAGGTTGCCGCCGGAACATCGGTCATCGGCTGAACAACCTGGAACAGAAAAATCGGACTGCAGGCGAACAGCACCGCGGCTGCGGCGCCGGTGAGCGGACCGTGCAGCTGCCGGCCGAGCACGAAGGTCAGCCACACACCCAGTGCGCCGAGCAACGGCACGGTGAGCCCTTCGCTCACGTGAGCGAGGCGAAAGGCAGCCATGGCGAGCGGCAGTCCTGGCGGACACATCGGCACGATGAAATCGCGCCGGACGGGCGATGGGATGTGGCCAGCCGGCGCGAAGCTCCACTCCGCGCGGGGCCACGGCGCGGCGATCACGAGAGGCTGTTCGATGTGCGTCGTGCCCCGCGCGAACAGGCGCGCCTGGTTCAGGTAGCACGACGAGTCGGAACCGCCGGCCGCAGCGGTTCCCCAGCGGACGCCGACGACGAACGCGGCGATTGCCGCGGCGAACGCGACACAGGCAAGCGCGCGAAATGCGGGAGCGCGTTTCCCCACGAAGGACACCAGGGACACCAAGGAGACAAAGGGTAAGCCCAGACGCAGTGTTCCTTCGTGTCCTTTGTGACCGTTGTGGTGATGCGCGCGCTTGACAAGGACCCGCGACGCGTTCTATCTTTTGTCCCCGTTTAGGACAATATCGGCATGCTGCTGAGATTTCCGCCGGCGCACCCCCACTCGTGACGGCGATTCGGTGGAGATTTCAGGTCGATCCCGCGTATTTTGCTCGAAACTGATGCAAATGCGCCGCATTGATCCCACACGCTTCCACGTCGCGACCCGCGGAACGTCGCGCCACATCAACCGCCAGATCGCCCTCACTCTGATCAGCAGCCACCAGCCGATCTCCCGCGCCGACCTGGCGCGCCGCATGAAAATGCGCCGCGGCGCCGTCGGCCTCCTCGTGCAGGAGCTGCTCGAGGAGCGGCACATCGTCGAAGGCACGACCGGCCAGATCGCGCGCGGGCGCCGGCCGACGCTCCTCTACATCAACACCCGCCAGCGATCCAGCGTGGCGGTGGACGTTCGGGCGAGCCGCACGTTCCTGATGCTCGCCGATCCCATGGGGCGCCAACGGTCCGACATCGTCAGCATGCCCACGGCTCGCGATCCACGCCGGTTCATTGCGGCGCTGGCCACGCGAATCGATCAGCTCCTCGAGGCCCATGCCGCTGATGTCGGGAAGTGCGAGGGCATCGGAGTTGTCGTGCCCGGCATGGTGGACTCCGGAACGAGTCGCGTGCTCCACGCGCCGACGCTCGGGTGGCGCGACGTGGACCTGAGCGAACGGCTGGCGGCGGCCACAGGTCTGGTCGTGCACGTCGAAAACTCCGGCCGCGCGTGCGCGCTCGCGCAGATGTGGGAAGCGCGCAAGGTCGCGGCGCCGGTCCGCAATCTGGTGTTCGTCAGCGTGTCGGACGGCGTCGGCGTCGGCGTCGTCGTCAACGGCGAGCTGTTGCGCGGGCGGCACAACATCGCCGGCGAATTCGCGCACATGCGTGGCGGCGCTACAGGCATCGGCGCGCTATCTTGGCCTCGGCCTCGGCGGCGTCGTCAACATCATCAACCCCGACTGCGTGTTCATCGGGGGAGAAATCACGACCGCGTGGGATCTTGTCGAGGTCACCGTTCGCGCGGCGCTGGCCGAACGGGCGCTCACGCCCGCGGCGGCCGCGACCGACCTCGTCACCGTTTCGGCGGAAGAACATCCGCGCCTGCGCGGCGCAGCGATGCTCGTCGCCGCGCCGACGTTTGCCGCGCCCGTCGTGGCTTAGAAGCCGCTGGCAACGAGCGGCCAGCAGCTAGCCGCCAGCAAAGGAGACTCTGTGAGATTGATAGTCGCCACTTTCTGCGCGCTGCTGGTCGCCTCGTCAGCCCTGGCACAGACGCCCAGCGGGACGATTCTTGGCACGGTCAAGGACGATCAGGGCGCTGTGGTTCCGGGTGCCACTGTGACCGCCACCAATCTGGGGACGCAGTACTCCAGAAGCACCGTCACCGACAGCGCTGGCGAGTACGCTCTGCGCCTGCTCCCGGTCGGCAACTATATGGTCGTCGTCACGCTGACCGGCTTCAAGAATTTCACGCAAACCGGCATCGTCCTCGAGGTCGGGCGCAACGCCAGAGTCGACGCCACGATTCAGCTCGGCGCCCTGGACGAAACCGTGCTGGTCGTGGGTGACTCGCCGCTCGTCGAAACCGCATCGGCATCTCTTTCGCGGACGGTGGGTCAGAACGAAGTGCTCAACCTCCCGCTCGTCAACCGCGACCTGTACTCGCTGCTGAACCTCACCGGCGGCGTCACCAGCAACGACAACTCGAATTCGCTCGGAGGGCCGGAGCAGCTGACAACGATCAACGGGTCGGGCAAAGCGCAGATGGGTACCGTCAACTTCCAGCTGGATGGAGGAAACAACACGGCCGGCCTCCGCGGTACCGGCAACCCGGCGCCCAACCCCGAAGCGGTCCAGGAATTCCGCGTGCTGACCAACGGCTATTCGGCTGAGTACGGTCGCTATTCCGCTGGAATCGTGGATGTCGTCACGAAGTCGGGCACGAACAACTTCCACGGCGCCGCGTTCGAGTTCTTCCGCAACGAGAAGCTGAATGCCCCACGGTGGGCGCCGCCGGGCACGCCGTCCGTGAAAGACCCGCTCGATCGCAACCAGTTCGGCGGTGCGTTTGGCGGTCCGGTGACGAAGGGCAAGACGTTTTTCTTCGCGAGTTATTCAGGCCTCCGCCAGGAGGAGACGTACTATCGCAACAACGCGGTGGTGCCGACGGCGCTCGAGCGCGCGGGCGATTTCTCGCAATCCGCCCGCAAGCCAAACGATCCGCTGACAGGACTGCCGTTTCCGGGCAACATCATCCCGGCGTCGCGCTTCGATCCCGCGGCGAAGACGATTCAGGACAAGTACGTGCCGCTGTCCAACCTGCCCAACAGCTTTTTCGAGGTCGGCGCGGCGGATCCCATCCGCACCAACGAGGCGACGCTGAAGGTCGACCATCAGCTCTCGAACACGCAGTCCCTCGCGATGAGCTATTTCACGCAGCGCGGCGTCGATACGCAACCGCTGACTTTGAGCGGAAATATCCCGTGGGTGGATCGCGATTTAGCCTGGACGCAGCACAACCTCAACCTCAACCACACCTGGACGCTGAGCCCGACGACGATCAACCAGGTGCGTGGAACGTACGTGCGGCAGTTCGGCGCGCGCGTCAACAACCCGGCGATCTCGCTCGGCGACCTCAACTCGAAGTTCACGATTCAAGGGGATCCGACGCTGCCGCGGATCACCGTCACCGGCTTCTTTACCGGCCAGACCTCCATCGCAGGGCCGGACGCGGGCAGTACCTATGTCGGCCTGAAGGACGCCATCAGCATCACGCGGGGCAAACACGCGTTCAAGCTGGGCGGCGACTTCTCGTACGAGGCGATCGTCCACGACACGTTGCTGGACAACTACGGCGTGTTCGGTTTCAACGGCACCAAGACCGCCGTCGGCGGAGCGCAGGGGAACGCGTACGCGGACTTCCTGCTCGGGCTGCCGAACTCGATGACGCAGGACGCGCCCGTGCGCAAGACCGACAACGGCGCGTACATCAGCGCATTTGCGCAGGACGACTTCCGCGTCCACTCGCGCGTCACGCTCAACCTCGGCATCCGGTACGACCTGCAGTTTCCGTTCACCGATCCCCAGAATCGGAAGCTCGCGTTCGTCCCCGGTCAGAAGTCCACGGTCACGCCATCAGCGCCGGTCGGCCTCCTGTTCCCGGGCGACACCGGTGTGCGCCGCGGGATCGTCAAGACCGACGTCAACAACATCGCCCCGCGTCTCGGCGTCGCGTGGGATCCGAAGGGGGACGGCCGCATGGCGGTGCGCGCGGCGTTCGGCATGTTCTACGGCAGCATCACGGGCAACGAGTGGAACACGACCGCCGACAACCAGCCGTTCACGGTTCGCCAGCAGTTCCCGAACGTCTTTACCCTCTCGGATCCGTATCGCAATCTGCCCGGGGGCGTCGGGCCGTTCCCATTCAGCTACAGTCCTGACGCCCCGAGGTTCACGCTGCCGGCGCAGGTGTTCGGGCCGTCGCTCGACTTCGTGTGGCCGGTTAGTTACCAGTCGAACGTCTCGATCGAGAGGGAAATCGGCAGGAGCTTCAGCATAAGCGCGTCGTACGTCGGGGCGCACGGCCGAAATCTCGCGTCGGGCGTCGACAACAACTATCCGGTGCTCACGCCGACCGCCACAACGGCCAACGTCAACACGCGGCGGCCGTACCTGCCTGGCACGATCGGCCAGGCGACCGTGCTCTCGTCGATTTTCAGCAGCGACTACAACGGCTTGCAGTTGAGCGCCGAACGCCGCGGCGCGCGGCTGTCGGGCAAGGCCTATTACTCGTTCGGCCGCGGCTACGAGGATGTTGATTTTCAGGGCGGCGGCCTGCCGGGCGTCCAGAACGCGACACGGCTCGGCGACGAACGCGCCCGGACATCGGCGGATCGCGCGCACATCTTCACCCTGTCGGGCGTGTTCAAGGTCGACTATTTGAAGGACTCGTCGTCCGCGCTGCGCGGGCTCGCTCAGGACTGGACCGTCTCGGCGATCGTCACGCTGCAGAGCGGGACCCCGTTCTCGATCGGCGCGGGCGCGGACCGCAATTTCGACAACATCAACAACGATCGCGCCGATCGGGTCGGCGACCCCGCGCTCGACCACGGCCGCCCGCGCGATCAGCTGATCGAAGCCTGGTTCAACGTGGCCGCATTCGCGCTTCCGGCGGCTGGCACCAACGGCAATTCGGGACGCAACATCATCGACGGTCCGGGATACAAGAACGTCGACCTGGGCCTCTTCCGTGACGTCCGCCTGCCGGGCCACGCGATGTTTCAGTTCCGCCTCGAAGCGACGAACGTTCTCAACATCGTGAACCTGAACAATCCGGGTACGACTCTGGCCACAGCGACGTTCGGGAAAATCCGCAGCGCGCGGAATATGCGACAGATTCAATTGGGAGCGCGTGTTTCCTTCTAGGTGGGTCGGGCGAGTAGCGCAGGTGGCAGGAATTCTTCACCACGTCGGACACGGCGGACACGGAGGAAAAACCATGCATAGGATTGATCCTCCGTATCCGCCGTGTCCTCCGTGGTGGAGCATGTTCGTGGTGGCTGTCGCGACGATCGTTTGTCTCGGCGTGGCGCTTCGTGCGGTCGACGACCCGAAGCCGATCGATCCGCGCGCCCTCACCACCGAGATCGATCAGTTCCTCCTTCGCGAGGCGACGGCGCATTTCGCGGCTATCCCGGCGCTCGATCCGCTGCCGGACCGCGCGCTCGGCGCGCGGACGGTGGGCGAGTTTTCGTGGGGCACCTTCATGCGCGCGCTCGCGGCGATCGCGCAGCACGCCGGCGCGCCAACCCTCGCGAACCGCGACGTCGCGCAGTGGGTGGGACGCATGGGGCTCGTCGAGGCGCGCGCGGGGAGCAAGGCGTTCTCGCAGATGTACGCCGCGCTTGCGCTCCAGCACTACGGCGAGAGCCTCGATCGCAATCCGGCGTGGCAGTCGCTCACGACAGTCGAGCGCGACGAGTGGCGCTCCCTGCTCGACGTCAGGCGTTTCTACAATCCGGCCACGCGTCAAGTCATCGATCTGCCCGAGAACTACCTGGGCGTCGCCTCGCGCGTGGCGGCCATCGGCTTCCGTCTCGGCCTCACGCAAGACCGTGCGCCGCTCGACGCGCTGATCGACCGCGCGGCCGAGCCGTTCGGCAACGGCCGGCTGTACTCCGATGACTCGCCGCCGACCGGACGATTCGATCGGTACTCGAACGAGTACGCGCGCTTCGTATGGGACGCCGCGTCGCAGGCGAACCGGCCGGACATCCTCGCGCTCCTGCGACCGTCCCTCTCCTCGCAGATGAAGCTCTGGTGGGATCTCGTCGACGGTGAGGACGGATACGGCTATCCGTGGGGACGCAGCCTCGGCGTCGTCAGCTACATGGACACGCTGGAGATCGTGGCATTCCTCGCGCAGAACCCCGCGTTCCGCCCCGCGCCGCTCGCGGACCTCGTGTCGCAGTACGCGCGCGCGTGGAACTGCTTGCGCCACGACTTCCGCGACGACCGTCACCTGCTCTCGCTGTTCGAGTTCGGCCGCGGCAACTACGGCTACATCAGCATCGATCGCGAATGGCAGCAGACCACCGGATTCCTGGGCAAAGTCCAGATTGCGAACGCGGGGCTCGCGCCGGCCGTCGATCGCGAGCGGCTGGCGAGCGCGCCCGCGCGTCCCTCGCTCGCGAGCGTGGCGCGTTTTCAGTTCTTTCGCGATCGGGGACCGCGTGTGGCCGGCGTCTGGGTAGTCCGCCAGGGCCCGCTGCGCTTCGCGCTGCCGATCACAACCGGCACGCGCCCGGGCGTGGCCGACTACCTGCCGGCGCCGCATGGACTCCCTGGCTTTGCCGTGCCGGTGGAACGCGATGTGCCCGCGCTCGTGCCGTATCTGGAGCTCGCCGACGGTAAGACAATCGTCGCCACCGATGGCGCCGACGAGATTCATCCCTCCGCCGACGGCCGCGAACTGCGCGCCGTGTGGCGGCGCTGGGCGCAGCTCGGCACGAGGTCGGGGACGCTCGTCGATCCGGGACTGGTGAGCGATGTTCGATGGACGGTTCACGACGGCACGCTCACGCGGGCCGAAACGCTGACCGCGACCGCGCCGATCATGATTCGCTCGTGGCGGCTGGTCGTGCCGACGACGGCGTCGACCTATGCGATGACGGATGACGGCGTCGCGCTGGCGGCGATGCGCGTGTCGATCAGCACGCCGTGGAAGTCCGACACCCTGGTGCGCGCGACGGGCAACGATGCGATCGGCCGCGGCGCGCGCGGACATATTCCGTTGCATGTGATGTACGAGGCGCACGACCTGAGCGTCACGCCCGGGCGGCCGGTGACGTGGCAGGTGACGATTCGGCCCCAAAGGAGCAACCGTGAGCACGCTGAACCCTGAACGCTGTGTCGTTCGAAACACCGCCGCCGCAAAAGGCCGGACCACCTCGGTGATGCCGGGCAAAACCGCCGCGCGTCATCTTCACTACGGACGCGTCATCCTGGATCCAGCCGAGCGGCTGTCGTTCGACACGGGCGATCGCGAGACCGGTTTTGTCTGCCTCAAGGGCGGCGCGACGGTTCATACGGAAGGGCAGTCGTACGCGCTCACGCCGTTCGACGCGTTGTACGTGCCGCGCGACGCGACCGTCGCGATCGAGAGCGGCTCACCGGGCTGCGACCTGGCGGAAATCTCGGCCCCGGTCACGAAGCGGCATCCAGTGCAATACGTCTCCTATCAGGCCGTGCAGAACGACAGCGGTCTGCACTTCAAGGCCGGTTCAGCCCCGTCGGAACGTGAGCTGAACATCCTCCTCGGCAAGAACGTGCAGGCGGGCCGCATCATGGCCGGTGTCACGTTCAGCGCGCCGGGCAACTGGACGTCGTGGCCTCCGCACGAGCACGCCGCGATGCTCGAAGAGGCGTACCTGTACGTCGACATGCCGGAGCCGACGTTCGGCATTCAACTCGTCTACACCGATGCGAAATCGCCGGAGCTCGCCGTCGTCGTTCGGGAAGGCGACTGCGTGATCATGCCCGAGGGGTATCATCCGAACGTCGCAGCGCCGGGTGGGCGGATCAATTTCCTCTGGATGATGGCCGCGAACCGCGAGGACGTCGATCGGCAGTTCGGCGTCGTCAACGTTCAGCCGGAGTACGCGTCAGGTCCGTCGGGCCTTGAGAAAGGTCAGGCGCAGCGCTGATGGCCACTCCGATCGATAACGCGCCGTCGGACGCCTGCCGCCGATGGGAGGATGTGCCGGTTGAACGGATCGCCGAGGGGATCGAGCGACAGATGATCGTCGGCGCGCGGCTCATGGCGTGCCGGCTCAGGCTGCGCCCGCACGTCGACACGCCGCTCCATTCGCATCCGCACGAGCAGATGACGTTCGTCGAGAAAGGGCCCGTGCGCTTTACGATCGGCACGGAAACGCACATCGCGCACACCGGAGATGTCCTGCACTTTCCGGCCGGGATGACGCACGGCGCAACGATGCTGGACGACGAGGTCGTGCTCATCGACATCTTCACGCCGATCCGCGAAGATTTCCTCCGCCGATGATTTTGGACGCGTTCAGGCTGGATGGCGCTGTGGCGCTCGTCACCGGCGCCTCAGCCGGGCTGGGCGCGGCCATGGCCGTGGCGCTCGCCGAAGCCGGGGCGGACGTCGCGGCGCACGGCAACTCCAGATCGCCGGCCGAGACGTGCGCGCGCATCGAGCGAACGGGCCGGAAGTCGGCCGCGGTGACCGGCGATCTCGGGGATCGGGACGTCTCGGGCCACGTGGTCGACGAAGTCGTGGCGGTGCTCGGCCGACTCGACATTCTCGTGAACAACGCCGGTATCATTCGGCGCACGCCCGCCGCCGACGTCAGCGACGAGGACTGGGACGCCGTCATCGAGGTCAACCTGACGAGCGCGTTCCGGCTTGCCCGTGCCGCGGGCCGGCACATGCTCGCGTCGGCGCGCGGCGGTAAGATCGTCAACATCTCGTCGCTCCTGGCGTTCCAGGGCGGCATCACCGTGCCGGCGTATGCCGCGGCCAAAGGCGGACTCGCGCAGCTGACGAAGGCGCTCGCGAACGAGTGGGGAGGGAAGGGCATCAACGTGAACGCGATCGCGCCCGGCTACATGGAGACCGACATCACGAGCGGGTTGCGTGGCGATCCGGTACGGAGCCGTCAGATTCTCGAGCGCATTCCCGCCGGTCGATGGGGCACCCCCGACGAGCTCGCGGGTGCGGTCGTGTTCCTCGCGTCGCCGGCCGCGCGTTACGTGCACGGCCATGTATTGGTGGTCGACGGCGGCTGGATGGGGCGGTGATGACTCTGGGCATTCCGTCAAAAGAAGGGCGCCGCTGGGATCTCGTCGCGCTTGGTGAAGTGATGTTGCGGCTGGATCCCGGCGAAGGTCGCATCCACACGACGCGTGAATTCCGCGTGTGGGAAGGCGGCGGCGAGTACAACGTGGCCCGCGGGCTGAAGCGGTGCTTCGGGCTCGACACCGCGCTCGTGACCGCGCTGGCCGACAATCCGGTCGGACGCCTCGTCCAGGATCTGATCTACCAGGGCGGCGTCGATCAGTCGCACGTCCGGTGGGTGAAGTACGACGGCGTGGGCCGCGCATCCAGGAACGGTCTGAACTTCGTGGAGCGCGGATTCGGCGCACGGGCCGGCGTCGGCTGCTCCGACCGCGGTCACACGGCGGTTTCACAGCTGGCGTCCGGCGACATCGATTGGGAAGGCATCTTCGGCGGCGAAGGCGCCCGATGGCTGCATACTGGCGGCATCTTTTGCGCGCTCTCGGAGACGACGCCGCGCGTGGCGCGGGAGGCGATGGAGGCCGCCAGACGGCACGGCGCCGTCGTGTCGTTCGATCTCAACTACCGCGAGTCGCTGTGGCGCGCGTACGGCGGACACGCGCGCGCCATCGAGGTCAACCGATCGCTCGTGCCGCTCGTGGACGTGCTCATCGGCAACGAAGAGGATTTCTCGGCGGCGCTCGGATTCACCGTCGACGGTGTGTCGGAACAGTTCGCGGATTTGAGTCCCGACCGCTTTCAGACGATGATCGGCCGGGTCGTGCGCGAGTTTCCGCACCTCCACGTGGTGGCGACCACGCTCCGGCATGCGAAGACGGCCACCATCAACGACTGGTCGGCCCTGTGCTGGGCGGGCGGGTCGTTCTTCGAGGCGACGCCGCGCCCGAACCTCGAAATTCTCGATCGCATCGGCGGCGGCGATTCGTTCGCGTCGGGGCTCATTTACGGCCTGCTCACAGGACGCGATCCGCAGTGGGCGGTAGAATGCGGCGCGGCCCATGGGGCGCTGGCGATGACCACACCTGGAGATACGAGCATGGCGGCGCTCGCTGAGGTCGAACGGGCCATGAAAGGCGGCACCGCACGGGTGTCGCGATGACCCGCGAGGCGGTCGTTCGCCGCATCGTCGAGATCGGCATCGTGCCGGTCGTCCGCGCGGCGTCCGGTACCGAGGCGATCGCCATCGCGGATGCCATCGATGCCGGCGGCATTCATCTGCTCGAAATCACGATGACCGTGCCCGGCGCGGTGGACACCATCGCCGAAGCGGTCGCGCGATACGGTGATCGGTTCCTCATCGGCGCCGGCACCGTCCTCGATGCCGAGCAGGCCGGCGCGTGCATCGCGGCGGGCGCCCGTTTCATCGTGTCGCCGATTGTCGACGAGGAGACCATTGCCGCGTGCCGGGCGGCGAACGTGGCGGTGCTGCCCGGAGCGTTGACGCCGACGGAAGTCGTTCGCGCGTGGCGGGCCGGCGCCGACTTCGTGAAAGTGTTTCCGTGCAGTGCGGTTGGGGGGCCGGCGTACATCAAGGCGCTGAAGGCGCCGCTTCCGGACATTCCGCTCGTGCCCACCGGAGGGGTCACGCTCCAAACCGTGGGCGCATTCTTCGCGGCCGGAGCCAGCGCGGTCGGTGTCGGCGGCGATTTGTGCGATCTTCAGGCGATACGCAGCGGACACTCGAAGAAGATTGTGACGGCGGCGCGCGCGTACGCGGCGGCGGCCGCTGAACGGAGTCTTTGAACGCAGAGCTCGCTGATCCCGCAGAGCCAAAACGTGTTTGCGTGCTCTGCGGCCTCTGCGTTCCCTAGTCGTCTGGTCGGAAGCATTCATGGCACATCCAAGTCTCGACCTGTCGGGCCGCACGGCTGTCGTCGTCGGCGGCACGTCGGGCATCGGCCGTGCGCTCGCCCTCGGGCTCGCGCGAGGGGGCGCGGACGTCGTCGCGACGTCGCGCCGAAAGGAGCTCGTCGAGGAGACCGCCGCTGAGATCGAAGCAGCGCGCCGACGGACGCTGCGGATCCAGAGTGACGTGCAGGACGAGGCGTCGCTCGTCGCGCTGCTCGGCGAATGCGTGTCGGCGTTCGGGAAGGTAGACATCGTCGTCAACTGCGCGGGCCGGACCAAGCGGACGCCGACGCTCGACGTCACCGACGAGGAGTGGAACGCCATTCTCGAAACGAATCTGACCGGCACGCTGCGCGGCTGCCGCGTCTTCGGCCGGCACATGGTGGAGCGCGGCTACGGCCGCATCATCAACATCGCGTCGCTGGGATCGTTCGTCAGCCTGCTCGAAGTCGCCGCGTATTCGGCGAGTAAGGCGGCGGTCGCATCGCTGACGAGGTCGCTGGCGATCGAATTCGCGAAATCGGGCGTCGTCGTCAACGCCATTGCGCCCGGCGTGTTCCGCACGCCGCTGAATACGACGCTGCTCGACAGTTCCCCACGCGGCAAGGAATTCCTCATGCGGACGCCAATGGGCCGGTTCGGCCAGGTCGACGAGCTGGTGGGCGCCGCCGTATTTCTTGCATCCGATGCCGCGAGCTTCGTGACTGGGCATATTCTTGTCGTCGACGGCGGTTTTCTGGCCAGCGGGGTGAACTCATGAATGGTGCTGCAGCAGTCGCTCAGACCGCGGGGCTGGGCGTGCGCGTCGGGCGCGTGCGCTGGACAATCTGCGGCCTGTTGTTCGCGGCCTCGACGATTAATTACATCGATCGCCAGGTGCTGGGCATCCTCGCGCCCGATCTCCAGAAGCTGCTCAACTGGGACGAGCTGCAATACAGCTACATCGTCAGCGCGTTCCAGGCCGCGTACGCCATCGGGTTCATCTTCGCGGGTCAGATGATGGACCGGCTCGGCACGAAGCGCGGCTACGCGATTGCGGTCGGGCTCTGGAGTCTGGCGGCGATGTCGGCAGGCTTCGCGTGGAACGCGATCACGTTCGGCGCCGCGCGGTTCGCGCTGGGTCTGGGTGAGTCGGGGAATTTTCCCGCGGCGATCAAAACGACGGCGGAATGGTTTCCAAAGCGCGAGCGCGCGTTCGCAACGGGGATTTTCAACTCGGGGACGAACATCGGCGCGATCATCGCGCCGCTGACAGTCCCATGGATCGCGCTGACGTTCGGGTGGCGGTGGGCCTTCGTGCTCACCGGCGCGATCGGGTTCATTTGGGTCGCGGTGTGGCTCACGTTCTACGCGCCCGCGGATCGCCATCCGAAGCTGTCCGAGCGCGAGCGGCAGCACATTCTGAGCGATCGCGAGGCGCCGGAACGCGCCGTCGCATGGCGGCCGCTGTTCGGCCACAGGCAGACGTGGGCCGTCATGGTCGGCAAGTTCATGACCGATCCGATCTGGTGGTTTTATCTGTTCTGGCTGCCGAAGTTTCTGCACGACACCTACGGCCTGACGCTGTCGACCGTCGGCCTGCCGCTCGTCTCGATCTACCTGCTGTCGGACGTCGGCAGCATCTTCGGCGGATGGTTGTCGTCGACGCTCATCAAGCGGGGCTGGAGCGTGAATGCGGGACGCAAGACCGCGATGCTCACCTGCGCGCTGCTCGTGACGCCGATTGCGCTCGTGTCGAAGACGAACGGGCTCTGGCAGGCGGTCGCGCTGATTGGTCTGGCCGCCGCCGCGCACCAGGGCTGGTCGGCGAACATGTTCACGCTCGTCTCCGACATGTTTCCGCGCGGCGCGATTGGATCGGTCGTGGGGATTGCCGGGATGTCGGGCGCGATCGGCGGCATGCTGATCGCCACTGTGGTCGGCTTGCTGCTGCAGCTCACCGGCAGCTACTTTTCCGTCTTCCTGATGGCGGCATCGAGCTACCTCGTGGCGCTTGCGATCATCCACACGCTGGCGCCGAAGCTCGAGCCAGCGGCGATCACGCAGCGTAGTCTCGCGTAGCGCGAAGGCTTTAGCCGAGCGACGCGATTGCGGCGGGAAGACATCTCGCTTTGCGAGCCGTTTGATCGGCAAGCCGGCAAAACGTCGCTCCGACTCGCCGATCTTCGCTGCGCGCGCGGCGGTCAGGGGAGCGTGCCGTTGACATGCTTCTTCGCTGAGCCATAATCAGCGCCGTGGCGACTGGCAGCGGCGCCACGTCCGCGCTGAGGAATCAGGCGCCGTCGCAAGGGGCAGTCTTCCGTCGGTTCCTGAAACGTGAGGTGACTATGAAGATCGTCACCGGCATCGTCGCCGTGTTGGCCGCGGGATCGATCACCATGTCCGCGCAGTGGCTGAAGTATCCGACCTCCGGCGTGCCTCGGACGGCGGACGGGAAGCCGAACCTCGGCGCACCGGCTCCGCGGACAGCCGACGGCAAGCCGGATCTCTCCGGCATCTGGGACATCGAGCACAACAGACCCTGCGGGCCGGAAGGGTGTCCCGACATGGAAGTCGGACAGGAGTTCGTCAACATCGGCTGGAGCGTCAAGGGCGGTCTGCCGTATCAACCGTGGGCGGCCGCGGCGCGGAAGGCGCGGATGGCGGAAAACGGGAAGGACGATCCATCCTCGCACTGCCTGCCCCGCGGCGTCGCGAAATCCCACACCACGCCGTTACTCAGGAAGATCGTCCAGGTGCCTGGGCTTGTCGTCATCCTCAACGAAGCCAACGCGGCGTACCGGCAGATCTTCACGGATGGACGTGCGCTTCCGACGATCGAGCAGCCGACCTTCAATGGCTACTCGGTTGGCAAGTGGGAAGGCGACACGCTGGTCGTGCAGACCACAGGCTTCAAGGACGGCCTATGGCTCGATCGCAGCGGAAGTCCGATGACCGACGCGGCGAAGATGACCGAACGCTTCCGCCGCGTCAGCTACGGGAAGCTCGAGATCGATCTCACGGTTGACGATCCGAAAGCGTACACCGCGCCGTGGACTGTCACGCTCCGTCACTTCATCATGCTCGACACGGAGCTGCTGGATTACATCTGTCTGGAAAACGAGAAGAGCCTCATTCACCTCGTCGGTCGCTAGCGGACCGCCGACGCGCCCTGGGTTCACAGGTGTCGACGGAATCGCGACTACAGCGGCGGGAGCGCGTCCACTTCCGCGCGCGTGGGAATCGACAATTGCGCGCCGAACCGCGTCACCGACAGCGCCGCGGCCGCGGTGGCGAACGCGATCGCGTCGCCGATGCTTCGGCCCTCGGCGAGCGCCACAGCGAGTGCGCCGTTGAACGTATCGCCGGCGGCGGTCGCATCCACCACATCCACTCTTGGCGCCGCGAAATGCCCGTGCGCTGACTCGCTCGACAGGAACGCGCCGTTCTCACCGAGCTTCAGAACCGCGGTTCCGGCACCGAGATCCCGAAGCGCTCGCGCGACGTCCGGCGCTTGCTCGAGGGATATGGTGGCCTCGCTGCGCCCCAGCAGGATGAGCGCCTCGCTCTCATTCGGCGTGAGGATGTCGACGCACTGGAGCAGCGCTGCCGGCAACGCGCGCGCGGGCGCCGGATCCAGAATCACCGTCACCCCGCGTCGCCTGCCGACGGCCGCTGCAGCGGCCACGGTGTCGAGAGGCGTTTCGAGTTGGAGCAGCAGGTAACCGCCCTGCGCGTCAGCGAGCGCCGTCTCGACGTCCAGAGGCGTCAGACAGCCATTCGCTCCAGCCGCCACCACGATCTGGTTCTCGCCACGCGCGTCCACGACGATGAGGGCGACGCCGCTCGGCGTCGCGTCGGTACGGTGCACAGCGGTGACGTCGACACCCGAGGACCGCAGGCTCGCTCGCAACTGCTCGCCGACCACATCGTCGCCGACACGGCCGACCATCCGCACGCGTCCGCCGAGACGACCGGCGGCGCACGCCTGGTTCGCGCCCTTGCCTCCCGGGATCGTCCGAAACCCGCTGCCGAGGACAGTTTCGCCAGGCAGCGGCAGACGTTGCACCTGGGCGACGAAATCCATGTTCAGACTGCCGACGACGACGATCGAGGCGGGCATCGCTTCGAGTCCTCAGACGACCCGCGCGACGACGATCAAGGTCAGCCCGGCGATGAACGACACGAACATCAGCGTCAGCAGGCGGTTGGTTCCGGCAGGCGCGCCCTTGAATTCCTTCCAGATGAAGACGCCCCAGAGCGCCGCCACCAGCGTCGCCCCCTGGCCGAGCCCGTAGGAAATCGCAAACCCCGCCGCGCCAGACGCGATGATCGAGAGCGCCATGCCGAGGTTCCAGATCATCCCGCCGAGGATCCCGACCAGGTGCAGGCGGACCGTGCCTTTTCTGAAGTAGTCGCCGAAGGGCACCGGCGCGCCGACGAAGGGCTTCGCCATCACGATCGTGTTCCAGAGAAGACTCGACAGCAGGAGACCGAACGAGAAGATCGCGACCGCGGTGTACGGCCCGAGCTTGCCCGATTCGAGATGTACAAAGTCCGTGGACATCGACGCCGCGACGAACCTGTAGAAGTAGCCCATGAGCAGGCCCGCCACCACGGACAAGGCGATGCCCTTGCCAGTGGTCTTCGGGCCTTTGACTGGCAACCGGCGATAGGCTGCGGCCGAGAAGAGGATCGCGAGCACCACTCCGGCAACGCCCGTGAAGAGAAGCGCCGGATTACCGACCGGCGTCGCCATGTAGTTCGTCACGACGCCGAGCACGAGCGCGAGTCCGACGCCGATTGGAAAGGCGACCGCCATGCCGGCGATATCGATCGCCGCCACGAGGAGGATGTTCGAGAGATTGAAGATCACGCCGCCCAGAAATGCGGATTGCACCGGGCCGTTCGCCGCCTGGTGGAGGTCGTCCACGGCGGCCCGGCCCGCGGTTCCGGTGCTGCCCGCCGTGTGCGCGAGGATCAAGGCAAACAGGAACACGCCGATCGCGTAGTCCCAGTAGAACAGCTGGAACGGCCAGTCCTTGCTCGCGAGCTTCCGCGTGTTGGCCCAGGACCCCCAACACAGCATGGTGACGACGCAGAGAGCGACGGCGACGTCGTACGATTCGACGATGAGCATTGGGGCGGCGCATTATCCCACGCCGACGCCGACCGCGCGGATGCTGATAGACTCTCGCGCCATGCTTCGGGCGTCCATTCTTGCGTGTGTGGCTCTCCTCCTCGCGCTGTATGCCCCGGGCACGGGCGCAGCCCCCGCTGCCGCCCACCGCGTGATCGTCGACACCGATTTCGCCCTGCCGCCACAGGACGACGGTCTGGCGCTCGCCCTTGCGTTGAACTCGCCTGAACTCGAGATTGTGGGAATCACGACGGTCGCGGGCAACTTCAACCTGCTGCGCGCGAACGCCGACGTGCTGCGGATGCTCGAGATCACGCGCCGCGAGAACCTCCCGGTCCATCCGGGTGCGAAGCGACCGCTCGTGCACGTGAAGGACGACTTCGCCGCAACGCATTACGGCACATGGTGGTCCGACGATCCGGCGCCGACGCCACCCGGCGGGTTCGCAAAGAAGGCGCTCGAGGCCGAGACGGCCGCGGACTTCATGGTCCGCGCGGTGATGGCGAACCGCGGGCAGATTGAAATCATCGCGCTCGGTCCGTTGACGAACGTGGCGATGGCGATCGAGCGTCAGCCGGCATTCGCTGGAGCCGTCAAACAGATGACGATCATGGGCGGGGCCATCGCCGCGCTTCCCGACGGCGCGGGCAATATCACCCCCAACGCGGAGTTCAACTTCTGGGTCGACCCCGAAGCGGCGCGCATCGTCCTGCGATCGGGCATTCCCATCGAGCTGTCGACGCTGAACGTCTCGCGCAAGACCGCGCTGACCAGGCGCTGGTACGACCGCCTCGTGGCCGCGGAGACGCCGCTCATCCAGTTGATCAAGTCACAGATGGATCGGACGTTCATCGCGACGCCCAATCGAAAGCTCCTGATGTACGACGAGGTGGCGGTCGCCAGCCTGGTCGACCCGACGCTCGTGAAGACCGAACGGATGGTGGTGGACGTGGACATCGCCCACGGGATCAACTACGGCGTCTCGGTGGGCGGCATGAGCCCATGGCCCGGTGCGGAAGGCGCGCGCACCGTGGCGGTGCAGCACGACCTCGACTGGGATCGCTTCATCACGATGTTCATCGAGCGCGTCGCGAGGCGGCCCGGTCAGTAACCCCTCGCGGATTTGGCGGCACTCACCATTATTTGACGTCCGTCGTTCCGCACGTCGCTGGTTCGAGCGGGGACGCTTCTTCAGCGCGCCTTGGACATCGCGTCAAGGAAATGGAACCGGGCCAAACGGAGCGCGTACAATTTGTATTCGGTCAACGCCGACGGGGCGGGTGAGGTGACGCGGCTGACCGACGGCCCCGAAGGCCAGGCGCCCTGGTCGTGGCATCCCACCGGCAAGTTCCTCGCATTCTTTGCCATCGCGGCGCTCGCGGCCCTGGCGGCTCAGGACCAGGGCAGCGTCAGCCAGGACAAGGTCGTCTCCGTCTTCAACTTCTTCGACTACCTCCGCAGATTGCGCCGTCGCGAAAATGACATTACAGCGCGAGCCCCAACTGCCGATCCGCGTACTCCTTGTTCAGGATCGCTGACCCCTTCGGCGATCCACCCGCATCGGGAACTTTGTCGAGCTCGATGATCGCCCAGCCGGTGAACCCGATGTCCTTCAACGCGGCCACACACGCCTTCACGCCGACGCGGCCGCGGCCGAGCTCCACCCACTGATAGCCAGGCGCTGCGTCGACATTTCTGACGTCCTTGAGATGGACGACGCGGATGCCGTCGCGATAGCGACGGATCGCTGCGACGGGGTCGCCGCCGCCCTGTTGATAGTGCGCGATGTCGAACAGTACACCGACGTGGCGCGGATCAGTTGCATCGAGCACGGCGTCGATCTCGAGCGGGTTCTCGCCGAGGCTGTTCATGTGGTGGTGATAGACGAGCGGGACGCCGATGTCCGCGGTGCGCTTGCCCAGCTCGGTCATGAGCGTGCCGAGCCGCACGTAGTCGGCGGCGACGATCGCGCGGCCCTTCGGCCGCTCGTCGATCACCTGCAGGAGCGAACCGCCGACGTCGCGCACGAACTTCGCATGGGCGACGTGCGTCGCGAGCTCCTGCTGCTCGAGTGCGGGATCGATCCGCAGGTTGCCGCTCGAGAGCACGGCGAGCGTGAGATGTTTCTGTGCGAGCAGGTCGCGCAGCGCTGCCGGCGACGCGCCCCAGCGGTCCACCGCGCTGTTCCGAAGCTGTATTCCCTTGTAGCCGACCTCCGCGATCTCGTCGATCGCACGCTCGTCGTCGCCGCCCCAGGTGATCGCGGCGTAGCCCACGCGCATTGCGGATTGCGGATTGCGGATTGAGGATTGCGGAGTAACCTTCCGCGCGACGCCAGCGACGCCGAGAGCGAGCAGAAAGTTGCGCCGTGTCAGCTCGCTAGACATCTTTGAAGCACCCAGCACCCAGCACCCAGCACCCAGCACCCTTTTCACCAACTGTGCATCGTGCCATCCAGCTTCCGGTTCACCGGGAGATAGGTGCGTTGATACGGGAACGTGGCGGCCAGCGCCTCGTCGATGTCGACGCCGAGGCCGGGCTTGTCGCCCGGGTACATCTGGCCGCTCTCGAATGTGTACGCGTGCGGAAACACCAAATCGGTGTCGTCGGTGTGCCGCATGTATTCCTGGATGCCGAAATTGTGCACGCTGAGATCGAAGTGGAGCGCCGCCGCCATGCACACCGGGCTCAGATCGGTCGCGCCGTGCGATCCGGTACGGACGTGGTGCAGCTCGGCGAGCGCGGCGATCTTCCGAAGATGCGTGATGCCGCCCGCGTGGACCACGGTCGTCCGGATGTAGTCGATGAGCTCTTCTTCGATGAGCGTCTTGCAGTCGTAGATCGTGTCGAACACTTCGCCGACGGCAATCGGCGTCGTCGTGTGATGGCGAATCGTACGGAAGCTCTCCTGCACTTCGGCAGGCGTTGGATCCTCCAGCCAGAACAGATGGTACGGCTCCAGGCTCCTGCCGAGGCGCGCGGCTTCGATGGGCGTCAGCCGGTGATGCGCGTCGTGCAGCAGATGCAGGCCGCTGCCGAACTCGCGGCGGAGGCGCTCGAACAACGTCGGTGCGAACGCCAGGTAGCGTTCGCTGCTCCATGGCGTCTCGGGCGGCATGCCGGGTTCGGCCGGCTCGTAGTAGAGATCGCCGCGGCCGACGCCGTACGTGGCCGCCAGACCTGGCACGCCACACTGCGCGCGAATGGCCCGATACCCGAGTGTCGCGTAACGCGCGACAGCGGCAACGGTCTCGTCGATCGACGAACCGTTCGCATGTCCGTACACGAGCACGGCATCGCGCGACCGGCCGCCCAGCAGCTGATACACGGGCGCGTTCAGCGCTTTTCCGCGGATGTCCCACAGCGCCGTGTCGACGGCGCTGATTGCGCTCATCGTCACCGGCCCACGCCGCCAGTACGCGCCCTTGTAGAAGTACTGCCATGTGTCCTCGATCCGCCTGGCATCGCGTCCAATGAGCAGCGGGATGAGGTGATCGGTCAGATACGACGCGACGGCGAGCTCGCGTCCATTCAGCGTCGCATCGCCGAGGCCATGAATGCCGTCCTCGGTGACGATCTTGAGCGTGACGAAATTGCGGCCTGGCGAGCAGACGATGACCTTGGCGTCGACGATTTTCATGAGTGTGCTTCCGCAAGCGTGACGGTGCCGGCGCGGGGCCGCGGCAGCGCAGCGACGGCGGCGGCTCCCGCCAGCGCGATGGCGATCAGCGTGAAAAACCCGAGACGATAACTGCCGGTGACGTCGCGCAGATACCCAATCAGCATTGGCGACACCGATTCGGCGACGCCGTCAGCAGTGAGCACGACGCCCAGAAGACGGCCAAGCACCCGTACCCCGAAGAGCTCCGCGGCCATGAGTGGAATGATCAGATACTCACCGCCGAGCCCGAGGCCGAAGACGACCGCGAACGCGTACATCGCAACCGGCGTCGAGGCGAAGAAGAGCAGCGGGATCGATGCGGCGATGAGCAGGTAGATGAGCAGCATTACGTGCCGCTTCGGCATTCGATCGGCCAGCCATCCCATTAGCAGTCGTCCGACGATGCTGAGGGCGAGCACGAGGGAAATGATCCACGCGGCATCCTGCTGCGAGTAACCCTGGTCCAGGCTGAGAAACAGCTTGAGGTGCTGGTTCGTACCGCCGACGGCGCCGATCGAGCACATGCTCGCGATCGCCAGGAGGTAGAACGCGGGAGTCCGAAACACCGAACCGGCGGACGAGACAACTCGATCCGCGCGAGCGGACATCGCAGCCGGCGCTTCACGAACCGTATAGGCCATCGGCAGCGCAAGCGCGATGACCAGCACGCCGAGCACCTGCAGCGCACCGCGCCAGCCGAACGCCGCCACGAGCCGCGCGGAGAGCAACGGAACGATCGCCCCACCCACCCCGATGCCGAGGTAGGCGAACCCCATCGCCTTTCCACGTGCCGTGTCGAACCAGCGCGAGAGCAGCACTTGATTCGGCAGCGGACCGCCGCAGACGTAGCCGAGCGCGTTCAAGAGGTAGAAGGCGTAGAACATCCACAGCGCCGTCATGCGACCGAGGCCGATCAGCGCGACGCCTGCCATCACGATTCCGGCGAGCATCAGCCGTCGCGGCCCGAAGCGGTCGACGATCCACCCGGCGAAGAAGCCGAACACGGGCCCGACCACGAGCTTGCTGAGCGCATTGCCCGACGTCACCTGCGTCCGCGACCACCCGAAATCTCTCACCATGAAGTCGTAGTAGAGCGGCAGGCCGTACAGGGCGAGCCCCACGATCGAAAACAGCGCGACGAATGACGTGAGCGCAGCCTGGGTCCGCGCCGTCGAGGACTGTGGCATCACTTCGGTGCTTGCTCGTAGTTGACCAGAATCACGAGGTCGTCGGAGCCCACCTGCTTCAAGCCGTGGGAACTGCCCGGTCGCGTCAGAATGGCGGTTCCGGGCCCGACGTCAACCGCCTTGCCGTCGAGCGTCATCACGCCGCGGCCGCTGAGGACGTAGTAGATTTCGTCCTCCTTCTGCTCGTGATAGCCGATGGCCGATCCTGGCTTCAGCGCGCGCTTCCTGAACACCAGGCTCAGCTTGGGCGTGCTCTTGAAGAAGGAGTATCCGACTGTCTGGCCACCGCCGTTGTGCGGTCCGCCTTCGGTGAGCGCGACCTCGGCATCACGCTCGATGATGTACCCGCCGGGTTTCGTGTGCGGGGCAGACGTCTGCGTCCAGCCGATACCAAGGAGCGCCGCCGTCAGCGCCAGCGTCAGTCGCTTCGTCGTCAACGTTTCAATCGCCTTCATCACGCATCCTCCAGCACCAGCAGCCGCGCGCCATGAGCGGGCACGTCTGCGATGGTAATCGATCCCTCTCGGCGGCCCAGCGACTGATCACTCCAGAAATCCTTGACGGTCGCCGTCCTCGAAAGCGGCACAGTGAAGGTTCGTGGCTGATCTCCCCAGTTGAAGAGACAGACGCTGCGTCTGCGCGGCAAGGTCATCACACCAGCTTCGAGCGAATCGTCGGCAAACTGCGCCGCAACGCCCGTCGGCGGCAGCAGCTTCCGCAGCATCGCCAGACGTGGGGGCGGCATCATCGTCAGATCGTCGCCTGAGAGCACCATGCCGCCGCTCGCATAGATGGCGGTCGCGTGAAACCGGAATTCCTCGTCGGACAGATCGCCTGTGAGCACGATGGCATCGGGATCATTCCACCACAGGCGACCGTTCTGCCAGTTGCGGCTGAGATTCTGACGCGCGGTCGTCATCACCCGATCCCACGCGCGCTTGATGTCGTTCGAGCTGCGCGATCCGTGAACGACGCCGATCGACGGCCAGATCGGATGGTTGCAGCCGAGAATGAAGCTATCGCCGGCGCCGCGAAGAACCGCCTGCATGCCGCGCCTGTATGCCTCGATGCGGGTTGCGCGCGCATCGTGAAAACGTCCACCGTGGATTGCGCCCCAGAAATTCGCGTCGAGCTTGAAATAGGTGCAGCCCCAATCGGTCCGCATGGTTCGAAAGAGCTGTTCGAAATGCCGCTGCACGTCGGGATTGGTGCCGTCGAGGACGTACCACGGCCCGCGGCGCCACCCGCCGAAGGTCACGCGATCGGATCGCAGCGGCGCGCCGTCGGCGTCCTTGACGAACCAGTCGCGGTGCTGCTGAAATACGTGCGACGCTTCCTCGGCGACGAACGGCGCAACCCAGAGGGCGGGCTGGAAGCCGCGCTTGCGGATTTCGGCGAGCACAGCCTGCACGTGGCCGCCGAACGCGCTGCCGGTCTCGAGCCAGTCGCCCATTGCCGGCTGATACCCATCGTCGATCTGGACGTAGGTGAGCCCGGGAATCGTCCGCGCGATCGCATCCAGGTTGTCGAGCACCTGTTGCGCCGTGACGCGCGCCCCGAAGCAGTACCACGAGCACCAGCCGGTCGGCGGCGACTTGAACGTGTGCGCCCCGACCGGAGGGTGGTTCTCAGCCAGCCGCGTGGCGAGGTCGCCGAGCAGCGCCTCTCTGTCCGGGCCAGCGCGGTACGTGAATTCTTCGAGATCCCACGTTTCTCCCGGAGCGATCGACAGCCCTTCGGCGTCGACGACGATCTGCAGCGCCGAGCCGCGCGCGCGGAACGAGCCGCTGAAGCGGCGACACGACGTGAATGCGAGTATCCTGACGTCGTCGCGCGGCGGCGTCAGCGTCAGCAAGCCGTAAAACGTGCGGCCGTCTGGCGGTTCGGGCAGCTTGTAATGTTTCGCGTCCGTGTACTGGCTGTAGTCGGCCGGCGCGCCCAGCGTTCCGCCCGTTTGCGTGAGCATCTGGAAGCCTTCGCCGTACAACGTCGTTGCGGATGGAAGCGTCGTGTCGATCTCGAACAGGACGACTTCCTTGATGCGGAGAGGGCGAGCGCTCCGATTCGTGATCGCCGAGCGACATAGGGGGCCCGTCCAGGTGCGCGTGACGTCGATACCGCGAACATCCCCGGCCGCGTCGAATGGAACGACGCGGCTGACGGAATCCTTGAGGGACGAAGCGTCGAGCGGCCGCGCGCTCCGGCCTTGCGCGCGCGCGAGGGCCGGCCACACCGACGAGAGCGGCACCGCCAATGCGGCAGACAGGACTTCGCGTCTCGATAGCTGTACGGCTTCTTTGCGGTGAGATCTATCGCTCACGGTAATGCTCCTCGCTCGACGCGCGCAGACGCGCCGCGGCGTCCTCAGGCGTCAGATCCCGTTGCGGCGTCCCGAGCATCTCGAAGCCGACCATGAATTTGCGCACCGTCGCCGACCGCAGCAGCGGCGGATAGAAGTGTGCGTGCAGATGCCATTCGTCGTGCCTGGCGCCATCCGTGGGCCGCTGATGAAAGCCCATCGAGTAGGGAAACGACGTCTCGAACAGGTTGTCGTACCGGGTCGTCAGCCGCTTGAGCACATCGGCCAGCCCATCGCGCTCGTGCGCGTCGAGCCCATCGATCGCGGTGATGTGACGCTTCGCCACGACGAGCGTCTCGAACGGCCAGACGGCCCAGAACGGCACGATCGCCGCGAACGCGTCGTTGTCGACCACGATGCGTTCGCCGTGCGCAGCCTCGAGGCGGAGATACTCGCACAACAGACAGCTGCCGCGCGCGTCGCGCCAACGCGCGAACGAGTCCTGCTCGCGTGCGGGCTCGTTTGGAATCGTCGCCGTCGCCCAAATCTGCCCGTGCGGATGGGGATTGCTCGCGCCCATGGCGGCCCCGCGATTCTCGAACACGAGCGCGTAGTTGACCGCGGGCGAGCTCGCAAGCCGGGCGCATTCGTCGATCCATACGTCCACGACGCCGCGAATCGCGGCAGCGTCCATCCGGGCGAGTGTCAGATCGTGACGCGGTGAAAAGCAGACGACCCGACAGGCGCCAGCTTCGGCGCGAGCCACGAGGAGGCCGGCCTCGTCGTGCTCGAGCGCCGGCGTTGCCGGCAGCAATGCCGGAAAGTCGTTGTCGAAGACGAACGTCGTCGCGTAATTGGGATTGGTGACGCCGCGCGCTCGCGCCGCGCCCGGGCAGAGGTAACACGTTGGGTCGTGCGCTGGAACCACGCCGGCGTCCGGCGTGTCGACGTAACCCTGCCAGGGCCGGTCGGTGCGCTGCGGCGACACCTGCACCCATTCGCTGCGCAGCGGATTGAACCGGACGTGGGGCTGACGGCCCATCTCGATTAGAGAGGACACGCAGCCGCTCCTTGCGATGCCGCACAGACGTAGATCTCGGGATTGTGTCCCGTGCGGCGCATGTACTGCGACGCGACGCGCGCGCGAAAGTCGTCGACCGCCTCGGCGGCCATCAGATTCACCGTGCAGCCGCCGAACCCGCCACCAGTCATGCGCGCGCCGTACACGTGTCCGTGCGCGGCGATGTCGACCATCGCGTCGAGCTCAGGGCAACTCACCTCGTAGTCGTCGCGCAGGCTGCGGTGCGAAGCGCCCATGAGGCTGCCGAACGCTTCGAGGTCGCCGGAGTCGAGCGCCTCGGCCGCGCGAAGCACGCGCAGGTTCTCGGTCACGACATGGCGACAGCGGTGATAGACGCGGCGATCGAGCGCATCGCGATTCGATTCGAGGATCGCGGGGGTGACGTCGCGCAGCGCGCGGACGCTCGGCACGCGCCTGGCGATCGCGCGCACGCCGTCCTCACAATCCGCGCGGCGCTCGTTGTACGCGCTGGACGCGAGCGCGTGCTTCACCATCGTGTTGCAGACGACGATGGCGACGCCGTCGGACAGACGCAGCCATCGTGGCTCGAGCGTGCGCGTATCGAGGAGCAGTGCGTGGCCCGGACGCGCATGGCACGCGACGAACTGGTCCATGATGCCGCAGCGCGTCCCGGCGAATTCATGCTCGGCACGCTGGCAGGCGAGCGCCAGCGCGGTCGAGTCGATCTCGATGCCCGCCGCGCCGAGTAGTGCGGAGGCCGCCGCCACTTCGAGCGCGGCCGAGGAGCTGAGGCCAGCTCCGATCGGCACGTCGCTCCCGACTGCCAGATCGGCTCCGACCAGACGATGGCCTTCGCGCTCGAGAATCGCCGCGACGCCGCGAACGTAGTCGCTCCAGTGGCCCGTTGGTCCCGATCCGATCGCGTCGAGATCGAACCCGGCGGAATCGCCGTACGCGACCGATTGCACGGTGACCCGGCGATCCGGCCGCGGCTCGACGAACACCGTCGTGTGCCGATCGATGGCCACCGGCATGACGAACCCGTCGTTGTAGTCGGTGTGCTCCCCGATGAGGTTCACGCGTCCGGGCGCGCGATAGGCGCGGCGCATGGATCAGGGGCGTCCCTTCCGGGTGCCGAGCCACAGCAGGACCGCGCCGGTCGCCAGCAGCACGCCGCCCCAGATCTCGTTGATGTTCATGCCCAGGGATCGCGCGTAGATCGACTGGTCGCCGAGCACGCCGTATCCGGCGAGCAGGCCGCCCATCAGGGCGAACATCAGACCGATCGGGACGCGGATGTCGAGGGGCATAGTCAGTCGAGGTGCTTGGTCCTTGGTTCTTGGTGCCTGGTCCGTCCCCCTGGTCCTTGGTCCGTCCTTGGTCCTTGGTCCTCGTGACGATCTTCCGCGGACCGTGGACCAGGGGCGGACTACGGACCCAGGAACGGACCAAGAACCAAGAACGAACGACTAAGGACATTCAGAAGAACACGACGTTCAACAACGCCGTCACCGCGAGCACGATGGCTCCGAGTGTCATCGGGCGAAGCTGCCACGGCAGCCGTTCATCGCGCGGCTTGGGCGTGAGCGAGTGCACCAGGCCCTCCAGCTCCCGCTCGTCGCGCGCCTTCGTCACGCTCGACACCGCGATGGTGACCACGAAACACACGGTCCACGCGTAGATCGCGGTCCAGAAGTTCTGCGCCATCTCGCTCGGATAGACGTACGCGATCGCCATCCATCCGCCCTTGACGCCGGCAACGGCGCCGGCCGGCAAGGTGCTCGCGTGGTGAATCGCCGCGGCCGCCGTCCCCGTGAGCAGACCGGTGAACGCTCCGTGGCCCGTCGCCCGTTTCCAGAACATGCCGAGCAGGAACGTCGCAAGCAGCGGCGCGTTGACGAACGCGAAGACGAGCTGCAGGACGTCCATGATGTTGTTGAACTGCGCGGCCACGTACGCCGTGGCGACCGATGCGCCGATCCCGAAGATGGTCGCCATCCGGCCAACCCACACATAGTGCGCGTCGCGCGCCGACTTCCGGACGTACGCCTGGTAGATGTCGTAGGTCCACACGGTGTTGAACGCGGTGACGTTTCCGGCCATGCCCGACATGAAGCTGGCCATGAGCGCCGTGAGGCCCAAACCGAGCATGCCCGCTGGAAAGTATCGAACGAGCAGCACCGGCACGGCGAGATCGTAGTCGCGAACGGGCCGTCCGTCGCTGTCGTGCACCACCCGGTTCGTGCCCTGTACCATCTTGTAAGGAATCAATCCTTGTGCGGGTAGCGCCTCGGCGGACTGGAGAATCGCTGCGACCGATCCACTCGCCTTCGCGCTGCGCGCTTCCGCCTTCGCGCCCCGCGCTTCGGCCTTCGCGCTCCGCGCTTCGGCGGACAAGTCGGCGGGCAGGCCCGACCCATCCGCCAGAGGTGTGCCGGCCAGCGCAATCAGACCGGGCAGCACGACGAGAAACGGAAACAGCATCTTCGGAAATGCCGCGATGAGCGGAACGCGGCGCGCCGCCGCCATCGAATTGGCGGCCATCGCGCGCTGCACGACCAGGAAGTCGGTGCACCAGTAGCCGAACGACAGCACGAAACCGAGCCCCATGGCGAGGCCGAACACTTCGACGCCCATGGGATTGGTCTGCGCGCTCCCGAAGCCTCGCCACGCATGCGTCAGCACCGGCGCCAACGTCTGCTGCATCGCGCGCCAGCCACCCGCGTCCCGCATCCCGAGGTACACGAGCGGAAGGAAGCCCGCGACGATGAGGAAGAACTGGAGGACCTCGTTGTAGATCGCGCTCGACAGGCCGCCGAGCAGGATGTAGGCGAGCACGATGATGGCCGAGACCCCGATGCACGTATCGAAGATGTACGACGGGTTCCAGCCGAGCGAGTGGAACGGACCGTCCAGCACGCGCAGCATCTGCAGCAGTTTGGCCATCGCATACATCGAGATGCCCGACGAGAAGACGGTCATCAGCGCAAATGACACGGCGTTGAGCGCGCGAGTCTTCTCGTCGAACCGCAACCGCAGGTACTCGGGCACCGATCGCGCGCGCGAGCCGTAGTAGAACGGCATCATGAAAACACCGAGGAAGACCATCGCCGGAATCGCGCCGATCCAGTAGAAGTGGCTCGTCGCGATGCCGTACTTTGCGCCCGAGGCCGCCATGCCGATGATTTCCTGCGCGCCGAGATTGGCGGAGATGAAGGCAAGGCCGCAGACCCACGCGGGCATGGAGCGGCCGGCCTGGAAGAAATCCTTGCTCGTCTTTGTATAGCGCGTCAGCATCAGCCCGATGCCGAGCACGAACGCGAAATACACGAGCATCAGGACCCAGTCGAGCCAGGAGAGGGTCATCGCGCGCCTCGAATTGCGGATTGCGGATTGCGGACTGCGGATTCAATCGTCCGATCACTCCGAAATCCGAAATCTGAAATCCGCAACACGACTGCGAGCGCGAAGGCCACGCGAGCGGTTAGTCGAGCCACAGAACTGGCTGGCGGATGAAGAAGTTGCGGACGACTTCCTCGACATCGGAGTCGGCGGACAGGGTACGCCAGAGGTCGACGTAATCGTCGCGGTGGAGCGCGAGGCCGGCAAACAACAGGCTCGCGTGACGCATCGGCCACGCGTCGGCATACATCACGTCGGACGGGTGCGGCCACGATTTGCGATCCCGAATGTACGGCGCCGTGAACGCCATGGCTCGGCGCATGCCGCGGCCGTCGGGCAGCTCGAAGCTCCAGAGATCGTCCGCCGGTGTCGATGCGAGGCGGCAGACGGTCGCGAACGCGTCGAGATTGAAGAGGGAGTACCCATACGGCTTCGTCCGCTCGAGTTCGAGAGGGAAGCTGCCGTCGGCCGCGATCTGCTGCGGAACGAGTACGGTCTTGAATCGCGTACGGCAGTCCTGCAGGACGGCTTCATCGCCGGTGAGATGCGCAAACGAGGCCGCCTGCATCACCCAGCAGGTGCCGTGATTGTTCTTGGCGTCGCGTTCGTCGATGCCGTAGGCATCGGTCGTCAGCCAGGCGAGGTAGTCGCCGAACCATCGTCGGACGCCACGTTTGTCCTCCGGGGACCAACCGGGGGCGCCGTCCAGCACTTCGATCGCGCGGGCGACCTCGACCAGATGAATCGTGTCGATGATGCCGGTGCCGCGTCCTGTCGTCACGCCGTGAATGGCCTGCGCGTACCGGAGATGCGGATTCATCCTGGTGGCCGGAGTGATGAACCAGGCGCGAAGATGCGCGGCCGCCTTCGACGCGTACCTGGCGTCGCGCGTGAGCTTCCAGGCCGAGACGAGCGCCGGGACCTGTACGGACAGACGCATGAGCGCGCGCCGATGCTCGACGAAGTTTGCGGGGTTCGTCATCCCGTCGCGGCGAATGTAGGGGCCGTCCGGGTGTTGCGGGTCCGGCCACCAGTAGTCGCCTTCGGAAGAGAAGTCGTGGACGCCGCCGGCGCTTCGCGGCGACGTGGACGCCGTAATGGTGCGCGGCGATTCGGCGAGGTAGCGCGTCGCCGCTGCGATGACGCGATCGCGTTCGCCAGGCGGAACGGGGGACGGAGGTTGCTGGGAGGGACGGAGGTCCCTGAGAGGGACGGAGGTGGTCGCCACGGTCGCCGGCGCCAGCAGCGCGACCGCGAGCGCCGCCGTCACGAGCCTGACTATCACGCCACGGCACCGCTCGAGCGGCGAGCGACGAGGTGCGGAGGAATGATCACGCGCCGGAACTTATTGGCGCCCTTCGTCTCGATGCGCGCCAGGATCAGCTCGCCCGCCCGCCGTCCCTGCTCCTCGCGCGACCAGCTCACCGTCGTGAGCGGCACGCGCAACAGATCGCCGAGCGCGATGTCGCCGGCGCCGACAATGGCGATGTCCTCCGGCACGCGCAGCTTCGCCTCCCAGATCGCCTTCATGGCTCCGATGGCGGCGGGATCGTTCGCCGCGAAGACGGCGTCGATTCGCGGTTTCACCGTGAGCAGGCGCTTCATGGCGCGATAGCCGTCGGCCTCCATGAAGCCGCCGCGGACGATCCATTCGGAGTGGGGTTTGATGCCAGCGGCTTCGAGCGCCTCCCGGTACCCATCGGCGCGGCGTCGCGCGTGCACGATGGCCGGGCCGCTGATGTGGGCAATCGCACGGCGCCCCATCTCGATGAGATGCGCCGTCGCCAGACGTCCCACCTCCTGGTCGTCGGTGACGACGCGGTCGCATTTGACGTCGGGATGATCGTCGCGGTCGATCATCACCAGGCCGAGGCCGAAGCCGCTGAGACCTTTCAGCAGGTCGGTGTTGCCCGAGGCGTTCGCCGAGGCGAGGACGACGCCGTCGACCTGCCGCTGTCGCAGCATGTCGAGGTCCACGCGCTCTTTTTTCGGATCCTCGCTCGTGCTGCAGAGCAGCAGGCCGTAGCCGCGTGAGCTCGCCACGGCTTCGACGCCGGACACGATCTCCACGAAGAAGGAGTGCATCAAGTCGGGGATGACGATGCCGAGCGTGTGCGTGCGGCGGAGGGTGAGGCTGCGCGCGACGGCGTTGGGCTGGTAGCCGAGCTCGGCGACCTTGGCGAGCACGCGGGCCCGGGTGGCCTCGCCGATGTCATCACGATTGTTGAGGACTTTGGACACCGTGGTGATGGAGACGCCGAGCTGGCCGGCGATCCGTTTCATCGTGGTGGCGCGCGGCATCGGGGGCACGCGTTTTCTGGGCTCCTTTAGCGCTAAAGTAACTTGACTTTACCGGTAAAGCATAGTATCACAAGGCCCCGCCGCCCCGCGGCCCGATTTCCGACCAGGAGGAGCCTGCATGTCCCGGCGCCTCGCCCTCGTCGTCAGCGTCGCCGTGCTGGTCGGCGTGGCCGGTCGCGCGTCGGCCCAGTCGTCCAGCGGCACCATCAGCGGGCGCGTGCTGGATACGCAAGGCGAATCGGTCCCGGGCGCCACCGTCACGCTGATCAAATCCGACACCCGCGAACGACGGACCTTCACCACCGACCAGTCGGGCGCATTCGTGTTCACGGCTCTCCAGCCTGGCGTCTACGACCTCGGCGCCGATTTGCAGGGCTTCAAACATGTCGACAAGAAGGGCCTGGCGCTGTCGGCCTCCGACCGGCTGTCCGCCGGGGACCTGCGACTGGAGGTCGGCGGCGTCAGCGAATCCGTCGAGGTGCGAGCGGTCGCCTCGCCGCTCCAGTCCGTCAGCTCCGAACGGTCGGCGGTGCTCGACTCCGATCAAGTCAACAACCTCATGTCCCGCGGCCGCGACGTGATGGCCCTGCTCACGATCCTGCCTGGCGTCGTGGAGGACAACGAAGGGTCTGACGCGCTCGGCGTGTTCAACTCGCCTGCGTCGATATCCGGCACCCGGGGAATATATAACGGCATGAACGTGGATGGCATCTCCGGGAACGTCCGCAGCGGCGATCATATCGACAATCCGGTGAATATGGACGCCGTCGCCGAAGTCAAAGTTCTGATGAACAGTTATCAGGCCGAATACGGGAAAGGTGCTGGCGCCATCATCAACATCGTCAGCAAGGGCGGCACGCGGAAGTTTCGGGGTGCGGCGTACGACTACATCCGGAACGATCGCTTCAACGCCAAGAGCTTCTTTCGCAACCGCCAGGGGATTCCAAAAGGCGAGTATCGGTACAACACGCTCGGGTCGAACCTGGGCGGACCGCTCTTCGTGCCCGGAAAATTCAACACACGGCGAGACACGCTCTTTTTCTTCTTCTCGCAGGAAGCGCTGCACAACGTGCAGCCCAATGGCCCACGCAACTATACCGTGCCGACGGCGCTCGAACGCCAAGGCGACTTCTCGCAGTCGATCGACGTCAGCAGCCTGCGGCCGACGAGCGTCAGGGATCCGCTCACCGGCCAGCCGTTCCCGGGCAACGTCGTCCCGGCCGGCCGGATCGACCCGGACATGCAGCGGCTGCTGAACGTGTTTCCGATGCCGAACGTCACGCCCGATGCGAATCATCACTACAACCTGCAGTTGTCGGATACGCTCCAGCGGCCCGTGATGCAGGAACTGCTCCGCGTCGACTACGTCGTCTCCTCGAAGGTCCGCGCCTGGGTCCGGGGGTGGCATCAATCGGTGCACAACAAGGGCCTTGCCAGCACCACGAACAACTTCACGTGGGGCGTCGGGCCGATGGATTACCACACGGGCGGGCCCAGCATGGGCGGCAACGTCACGTGGATCGTGAACCCGACGCTCGTCAACGAGTTCACGTTCGGGTATTCGACGTGGGACGAGAGCCAGATCATCGATCCGAGCGTGCTGGCGAAGATTCAGAAATCGACGTTGGGCGTAACGCTGGGCCAGCGCTTTCCTGACAACAATCCGCTGAACGTGATTCCCGCGATGAGCTTTGGCGGCATTACGAGCGCCGCTGGCGTGAGCTACAACTCGCGGTTCCCGTTGTACGACGAGGCCAACACCTGGAGCGGCTCCTACAGCATCAGCAAGCTGTGGCGCAGACATCAACTGAAGGCCGGCATTCAAGCAGAGCGCGCCGTGTACTACCAGTACCACACGGGGAGCGCCAACTTTGCCGGGACCTTCAATTTCGGCACGACCTCGTCGAACCCGGGCGATACCGGCAATGCGTACGCAAACGCGCTTTTGGGGAATTTTCAAACCTACACGGAGGCGACCGCGCGCGCCACCTACGCACCACTGACGCGGATTCTCGAGTGGTACACGCAGGACTCCTGGCGCGTGACACCGCGGGTGACACTCGATCTCGGCGTGCGCTTCACGGCCGGCCTGCCGCAGCTGCCGATCGGCAACGACGCGTCCACCTTCGTGCCTGCGCTGTACGATCCGGCGAAGGCGCCGGCGCTGTATCGTCCGGGCTTCGACGCACCGGGCAATCGCGTCGCCATCGATCCGACGTGTCCTACCTGCGGGCCCAAACCGTCGCAGCTCATTGGCTTCCTCGTGCCCGGCACGGGCGATCTGAACAACGGCATCGTGAAGTCCGGGACGCCCGGCTATCCTGAGGGGCTCGTGGACTATCTGGGGATTCTGGCGGCGCCGCGGGTTGGCCTCGCCTGGAACCTCGGCGGCAGTCGCCAGACCGTGCTGCGCGGCGGCTTCGGCGAGAACTTCAATCCGCGCAACGGACCGGGCATCCTCGGCGACGCGACGGGCAATCCGCCGCAGATCCTGAACCCGCAGCAATTCAACGGAAGCACGGCGACATTTCTTCAGGTCGGCAGCTTCCAGAGCGTGTCGAATATCAACCAGTCGCTCAACCGCAGCAACCCGCCGGTCCGCGTGTACAACACGAGCATCGGCATGCAGCGGGAGATCGGCTTCAGCACGATGGTCGACGTTGCGTATGTCGGCAGCTTCGGCCGTCACATCGGGCAGAAGCACAACATCAATCAGGTGCCGTACGGCTCGCGATTCCTCCCGCAGAATCAGGATCCGACCCGGCCGGGCTTTCCGCTGCCCGACAACTTCTTCAGGCCCTATCAGGGTTGGGGGACTATCCCTTTCTTGTCATTCGACGGCACGTCCCGGTACAACTCCCTGCAGACGCAGGTGGTCCATCGGTTCTCGCACAACATGGAGTTCGGCGGCTCGTACACGTGGTCCAAGGCGCTCGCCTACACTGCCGGTGACCAGGGCACGGTTGCGTCGAACAACTCGCCGGACGTCTGGAACTACGGCCTGGCCAACTACGATCGAACGCATACCGCGACGGTCCATTACGCTGTTTTTCTGCCGCACGCCAGCCATCTCGTGCGCAGCCGTCTCGTCAAGGCGATCTTCGACGACTGGCAGTTCAACGGCACGATGAAGATCTACAGCGGCGCGCCGCTCTTCTGGTCGTACTCGGGCTCCGGCTCGGTCAACTCGAACTCGGTGCTGGACACCAGCAACCTCACGCCCGGCATTGATCTCACCGGCGGCGGCGACGGCTGGCGACCCGTCGTGCTGGGCAATGCCGAATTGTCCGGAGGCGAGCGCACGTTCGATCGGTGGTTCAACACCGCGGCATTCGCGCGGCCGGCGTTGGGTGACCGCGGCAATGCCGGATCGGTGGTCGACCGTGGCCCGGGAGTGAACAACTGGAACATGTCGCTCTTCAAGAGCGTGAAAATCGATCGTGCGAGAATGCAATTCCGGGTGGAGGCGTACAACGTGTTCAATCACACGCAGTTCTCGAACGTGAACACGGATCCCCGCTTCGACGCCCTGGGCAATCAGGTCAATCTCAGCTTCGGCCAGGTGACGGCCGCCCGCGATCCGCGCATCATGCAGTTCGCGCTGCGAATCAGCTTCTAAACGATCATGAACAACAAAAACATTTTTTCTTGGCGCGTTCGCAGTTGCGTTGCCCTGATCCCGGCGCTTTCGCTGTTACTCTCCGCGCAGGGCCCGCGTCCAGCGCCCGATCCCGCGCGAGAAAAACGCCTGGAGTGGTTTCGCGAGGCGAAGTACGGCCTGTTCATCCACTGGGGCCTGTATGCGATTCCGGCGGGGGAGTGGAACGGCAAGCGCTCTCTCGGTCTGGGCGAATGGGTGATGTTCCGCTCGAAGGTGCCGGTCAAGGAGTACGAGAGGCTGGCGTCGCGGTTCAACCCGGTGAAGTTCAACGCGGACGAGTGGGTGAAGCTCGCGAAGGACGCGGGAATGAAATACATCGTGATCACCTCGAAGCATCACGATGGCTTCGCGCTGTTCAAGTCGAAGGCGAGCGCCTACAACGTCGTCGACGCGACACCGTTCAAGCGCGACATTCTGAAGGAGCTCGCGGACGCCTGCGCGCGAGGCGGCATTCGCCTCGGCTTTTACTATTCCCAGTCGCAGGACTGGCACGAGCCCAACGGGGCCGGCAACGAGTGGGACTTCGGGGCCGACGACAAGAAGGACTACGACCAGTATCTGCAGAGCAAGGCCGAACCACAGGTACGCGAGCTGCTCACTGGCTACGGTCCGGTTGCGCTCATCTGGTTCGACACGCCGCGCATGATGACGGGTGAGCGTCCGCACAGGTTCACGAGAATCGTGCGATCGCTGCAGCCCGATACCCTGATCGACGGCCGCCTCGGCGTCGAAGGCGATTACCGCAGCACCGGCGACAACGTCATTCCCCCAGAGGTCTCGGGCGAAGCCTGGGAAGTGCCGGCGACGATCAACCACACGTGGGGCTATCGCAAGGACGACACCGACTGGAAAGCGCCGGGCCAGATCGCCTTCAAACTGCTCGACATCGTCAGCAAAGGCGGCAACTACCTGCTGAATGTCGGACCGATGGCCGATGGCATCATTCCGCCGACGAGCCAGGACATTCTCCGCACGGTGGGACGCTGGCTGCAGGTCAATGGTGAGGCGGTGTATGGCGCCGGCCCGACGCCGTTCGGCGAGGAACTGGGCGAGCCGAGCGCCCGCGGCGCAAAGGACGTGCGCGGCGACGCGCTCGTGTACCAGCAGATTCAGTGGCGCGTGACGACGAAGCCGGGCAAGATCTATTTCACGTTCTTCGACGAGCCACGGGTGCCGTTCGCGCTGCCGGCGATGAAGAATCGCGCGCTTCGGGCCTATCGACTCGCCGACAAGGCGCCGGTCGAGATGAAGACGGAAAACGGGCGCACGGTTCTCAACCTCGAACGTCCGATCTTCGACCCGATGGCGACGGTCGTCGTCGTCGAGGTCGAGGGCGACAAAGTGGAGCGAAGCCGATGATGACCGGAATGTCGCGGCGCGACGCGCTGAAGCTGCTGGCGGCCGGTGGTGCCGCAGCGACCACAACAGTGAACGCGGAGTCCGCAGAATTCGTAGAGAACACCTATTCTCTGCGTGCTCAGCGTGGTCTGCGTTCCACGGTCGAGGACAGAGAACGCCGCATGCAGTGGTGGCACGACGCGCGCTTCGGCATGTTCATCCACTGGGGCAGCTACAGCGTCCTCGGCCGCCACGAATGGGCGATGGAAAACGAGGCGATTCCCATAGCGGAATACGAGCAGCTGGCGAAGCAGTTCACGCCGAAGCCGAACGCCGCGCGCGAATTCGCCCGCCTCGCCCGCCGTGCCGGCCAGAAGTACGTGGTGATGACGACCAAGCATCACGAGGGCTTCTGCCTGTTCGACACGAAGACGACCAGCTACTGCGCGCCGAAGCAGGGACCCGGCCGCGATCTCGTGCGCGAGTACGTCGACGCGGTCCGGGCCGAGGGGCTGCGCGTCGGCTTCTACTATTCGCTGATGGACTGGCACCATCCCGACGGCGCGATCTGCGCCCGTGACGAAGCCGCGCGCAAGCGGTTCGTCGAGTACATCCACACGCACGTCCGCGAGCTGATGACCAACTACGGGAAGGTCGACATCCTGTGGTACGACGTCGCCTGGCCGCTCGACGCCAAGGGCTGGGAGTCCGAGCGGATGAACGAGATGGTCTTCTCGCTCCAGCCCGACATCATCGTCAACAACCGCGACAAGCTCGATGGAGACTTCAGCACGCCTGAGCAGCAGATCACGGCGGCTGCGCAGGGACGCGCGTGGGAATCGTGCATGACCCTGAACGGCAGCTGGGGCTACCAGGCGGCGGACGATGACTGGAAGACGCCGAAGCAGGTGATTCGGAATCTCATGTCCTGCTCGCGGGACGGCGGCAATTACCTGTTGAACATCGGCCCGCGCGGCGACGGCTCCGTGCCCGAGGAGTCGGTACGCATCTTCGAGACCGTCGGTGCGTGGATGGAGCGGAACGGCGCAACGATCTACGCGAGCGAGCCGTGTCAGCCGCGCCGGTCCGCCTACGCGATGTTCACGCGCAAGGGCAGCACCCTATACATGCACATCCACGCGTGGCCGGGCGAGTCGGCGGTCGTCACGGGGATGGTTACGCCGGTCAAGTCCGCACGCCTGTTCGCCTCCGGCCAGACCGTTCGGTTCAAGCAGGAGAAGCTCCGCCTCGTTGTGACCGGGCTTCCGAAGCAAGCGCCGGACCGTCCGCTGACCACGATCGCCATCGAGTGCGACGGCGAGCCGAAGCAGGACAACATCCTCGTCCGCAACGAGCACGCACGCCGTACGGTCTGACGCCCGCGAATCTTGAACCTTCACAAGCGGGCGCAACACTGCCCTCGCCCTCGCGCGGCGCGCTTCGGGTGCGCGGCGCCGGACGTCTTCCCGCCGCTGGACTGTCAGCCGGAGCGCGAAGGCTTCAGCCGAGCGTTTCGTGCATTCGTGGCGTCCGGTTTCCGCCTCCCACGCCGTGATCGCGACCGCGGCGCGAAGACATCTGGCTTCGCGATCCGAGGATCGGCGGGCCGGCAAAACATCGCTTCGACTCGCTCTTCTTACGTCCGATGCGGCGGTCCGGGTTGTTGCGACATCCGCGCATAGGAAGGAGCGGGGTCCGTGGTCATTCCGTCGACCCAGCCGTAGCCACGAGACCGCCGCCATCCTCGCTCCGCGACGTTTTTCGTGCGATCGAGTCGGCCCGCCTTTACGGCTTGCGGCGCCAGACGTCTTCCCGCCGCTGGATGTCAGTCGTAGCGCGAAGGCTTCAGCCGAGCGTTTGCGGTGCCAAGAGATCCGGCTTCGGGTCCGGCGGACCGGTAATAGATGCGGATCGTGGTTCGCAGGTGAGCCGGCGTCTAACCCGGTTGGATACCCACCATTTTGTTCGCCGGCAATTCTCGCGAGGGCAACAGTTACGGCCGATGCGTGCGCTGATCGCGTCAGTGCATGACACGCTGCAGTGGGCGTTTCATTTCTCCGCGGCGTGTCAACGCAGCAGCCGAATGTGTGCGCCGACGCGTGCTACCATCTGGCCGTTCTTGCACTTGGAGTGGTTTCGAACCGGATCGCGTCGCCGTGGTTCGCGAGTGAAGTTCGTTTCCGTCTACTCCAGTACACGTTAGGCAGAACTCGACATGGCACGCAAGCGCATATTCTGCATAGGCTTTGAACTCCCCGGCGATGACTTCGAGTACATCGACTTTGGGTCAGACCAGTCGCTCCTCGACGCGGACGTTGTACTGTTTCGGCCTGGTTTTGGCCAACACTACGCATCTGAATCGTATCAAGGCCAGCCCCTATTCAGTCACTCCACATCAGTGCAAGTTGCGAACGATCCAACATTGGCGCGCGGAACTCGCTTCGGCCGTGAACGCCGGAAAGCTCGTCGTGGTGTACCTCAATAAGCCAATCGTGAACCATCGATACACGGGCCAGCAGGGATTTTCTGGTACCGGCGTAGCCGTGTCACGACCAACTACGTGGCGGAAATCGAATCCTATTCGGCGGTACCAAATGTCAAATCAGCTGAGTCAAAATCCGGAAAAGAAGTTCGGCTCACGGCGGACGGCGCATTCTTAGCCACGTACTGGAACGAGTTTGGCGAGCACTGTCCGTACGAGGCGTTCATCGATGGTCAGTTCGGCAAGGTAGTACTGCAAACGAAGACGGGCGGCAAGACTGTCGGAGCGCTGGTCCACGGCAATGGCGTACTTCTGCTTCTTCCGCCAATTTCCTATGACGATGAAAAATTCACGAAGTACGACGCGAAGAAGAAGCAGACATTCTGGACGCCGGAGGCTGTTCAGTTTGGCAAACGCTTATCAGCGGCACTAGCCGCATTATCCGACACGCTTCTGGCCGGCCGGCTCGCGTCTCCTGCTCCGTCGTGGGTTTCGGACATTCGGTTTCGTATGCCACAGGAGGCGGATCTGGAGGGCGCGCTCGCGGAGATATCATCGTCGATTGAAGTGTTGCGACGAAAGCGAGAGGCGGTTGAGCAGGACCTGCAACGGGCGGGGGCGTTCCGTTCGCTCCTGTACGAACAGGGAAAGCCATTGGAGCGGGCCGTGCTCGATGCGCTTGTGACGATGGGCTTCGTCGCAAAGCGGCATGCTGAGGGTGAGTCGGAATTTGACGCCGTGTTCGAAGCGCCAGAAGGCAGATGTCTCGGAGAGGTCGAAGGAAAGGATTCCAAAGCAATCAATATCGATAAGCTGAGCCAGCTGGAGCGGAATCTCCAGGAAGACTTCGCACGAGATGATGTTCAGGAGTACGCGAAAGGTGTCCTGTTTGGCAATCCACACCGTTTGGTCAATCCCGAGTCCAGAAGCGACAGCTTTACAGCCAAATGCCTGTCGGGAGCGAAACGCGCACACATCGCCCTCGTTCGAACATCAGACCTATTTGAGGTCGTGAAATACCTTAAGGCAAACAATGACTCCGCCTACGCCGCCGAGTGCCGGAAAGCAATCTTTAGCGCCGATGGAGAGTTGGTCACGTTTCCATCCCGTTCGGAGACGACAGATTCGACAACGGAGGCAGTTGAGCCAAGAACATCATAGACTGTTCACCGAACGGCCGCGGGTGAGCGCGAACGTTAGCCAGCTTGAAATTAAATCAGGCATTTCACAGGAATGAAGAAAAAGACCGTTCCGACTTTCGATGAGCTGATGGATCCGACGCTTCAGGCATTGAAGCGGCTCGGCGGCAGCGCATCGATCGACGAACTTGTTCCCGAGATTGTGCGCCTCCTCGAATTGCCGCAGGACTTGGCCGACGTGCCTCATGGCACCTCGGGTCGAACGGAGCTGGAGTACCGGTCGGCGTGGGCTCGGACCTATCTTCGCAAGGCCGGCCTGATCGAAAACTCCGAGCGCGGCATTTGGGCTCTTACTCCGTTGGGCTCTCAGACAGAGTCCGTCGATGGTCGTCAGATCGCCCGTGAGGTCGCCAAGCAGTTTCAGACTGAGCGTACCGACGCGGGGGAATCCAGCGAACCTCCTTCGGCCGGCGAACCTGAACCGGTCATCACGTGGCAAGACAAGCTGCTCTCAGTGCTGCAGGCAATGGATCCTATCGCGTTCGAGCGTCAGTGCCAGCGTATTCTCCGTGAGGCCGGATTCATCGAAGTAGACGTCACGAGGAGCACTGGGGACGGTGGAATCGACGGTCATGGAACCATTCGAATTGGCGGCCTGATCAGTTTCAACGTTCTCTTTCAGAGCAAGAGATACAAGGGAAACATCGGCCCAGACACTGTTCGTGACTTTCGAGGTGCCATGGTTGGGCGCGCAGACAAGGGCGTCATCATTAGCACAGGCGGATTCACGTTGGAAGCCCGGCGCGAGGCCACTCGGGATGGGGCTCCTCCGATCGATCTCATTGATGGGCGGTTACTCGCGGACAAGTTGAAGGAACTAAAGCTGGGCGTGAAGACGAATTTGGTCGAACACGTCGAGATCGTCGAGGAATGGTTTCGGTCGATCTGAACAGCGACGGGCTAGCTAACATCGCTGGAGCCGACGGCGTCGACCTTGATCCGCGCCGCGGCTCAGTCCGCGTCGTAGCAGCGCCTGCCCGACCCTGGGGCGAAGCCTGGGCCGCGGTATCATCAGACGACCGTCATGCTGATACGCCGCCGATGCGTGGGCCGTCTGGCGATGATCGTGCTGATCGTCCTCGCGATGAGCGGCGCCGCGCTCGCGCAGTTCGGTTTCGGCGGCTTTAGCACTCCGTACAAACCCCTGCCCAACATTCCGTACGATGGCCGGTTCACATTCGTGCGCGTCCGCTACGATCCCGCGCCCGGCGGCTTCTGGCCAGGCCCGCGTCCGTCTTGGATCCACGGGTATCCGCTCGCCGAGAGTAACCTCGTGAAAATCATGAACGAGGTGAGCTTTCTTGGCGCGCACGACGAGATCAACACCGTGACGCTGGACGATCCCGAGCTCTTCAAGTATCCCATCGCGTACATCATCGAGGTCGGCTGGTGGACGGTCAACGACCGTGAGGCCGCGGCGCTGCGCGCCTATTTGCAGAAAGGCGGATTTCTGTTTGTCGACGACTTCAAGCCGCCCGGCTGGCGCGGTCTTCCCGGCGGCGGGTGGGAGCCGTTTGCGGAGACGATGCGGCGCGTGCTGCCGGACGTGCAGTTTCTCGATATGCTGCCGAGCGATGCCATGTCTCATGCATTTTTCGAGATCAACGACCTGGATCATTTCCCGCAGGCCTATGTCGGCGGCGACCCCATCTTCAGGGGCATCTTCGAGGACAACGATCGGCGCAAGCGGCTGATGGCCATCATCAACTACAACACCGACGTGTCGCAGTTCTGGGAGTGGTCCGGCCGCGGCCTCCGCCCGTTCGATCAGACCAATGAAGCGTACAAGCTCGGTGTGAATTACTTGATCTACGGCCTCACACACTGACAACTCGCGCAGTCAGTGCGTCTGGTCGTATCCATCTTTCAATTCCTTCCCTATTTCAGTGCACGGGATCTCGCCTCGAATCGAGTGCGTCAGACCAATAGTCTAGAACGGCAGTCCTAGAGCAGCTTTCATTTCCGTGTAGCAGCCGGTCCGACGTCCGTGGGCCTTGGTCTTTAGTCCGTCCTGCGTCCTTTAGTCCGTCCTGCGTCCTTGGTCCGTCGTCCTGATGCCGCTTCGCGGACCAGGGACCGCGGACCACAGAACGGACCGAGAACGAAGTACCAAGGACTAAGGACGTGAACTACACGGATCTCAATAGCGCTCTAATTTCTCCGTTCCAGCGCGCGCGAATCGCGGAGGATGTTGCCGACCGACCGGTTCCCCTCATGGCACGCGTACTCGTAAATCTTGTATGTCGGATCCCGGTGCAGCGGAATCGATACGGTCCACGGCCGCGTGTACATCCTCGGGTCGTCGATCATGGCTTGGTAGTCGATCGTGTCCGCGTCGATTGGCGTGAAGCGCTCGACGACATGCAGCGATTCCGTTTGCGGAATGCCCTTGATGCGTCCTGCCGCCGCCTGCGTCGCGATCCAACCCTTGTTGTTGTAGTTGGTCGTATCGACGACGAGCGTGTTGCCTTCCCAACGGCCGCGCGGGTCGCCGTTCCACAGCCGCACGTGGTCGGGCAGATGCGGTCGACCGTCGATCGGAATGATCCGCGCTTCGTGAATCATCTCGTGGTGAATCACGACGTAGCCCGGTGTCTGGACGATCTGGTAGGCGTTGTTGTATCCCGCGGGGAACATGCCGGCCGGCGCGCCACGCGTGATGCAGCGATCCCACACGCTCATGAACTCGTACGAATCGCGTTCGTGCGCGCTATTGTAGTCGCGCGCCGTTTCCGCCTCGGAACGAAGCGGCACGCGGCCGTCCTGCGGGTCGATGACGAGCGAGGTGCGCCGCGTCGAGACGACGCGATCGCCCGAATCGAACCAGAACTGATTGTAGCTGCCGACATCGCCGGGACGCGGAGCCGCATCTTCTTCGCGGCGCACCATCGCCTGCCGCTCGATTGCCTCGGCCTCCGCTTTTGTCAGAAACGGCTTGTCGCGCAGACTCGCCGGCCGTTCAAATGGCGTGATTGTGGCATTGGTCCAGATCGCCTGCAGGTCGGGTTGACCGTCAGCGGTCCGCGGCGGGGTCCATCCCTTTTTCACGACGATCGATTGCGAAGCGAGACTGGTTCCTGCGAGAGCGGTCGCGACCACGAGGGCGAGCCGGATGTTGTGAAGCATCTGTCCTCCTGCAGCACCACGCATACGATAACACCGCGACCGAGGTTGCGGCCGTGAGCGCCGAATCGACGGCGAGGGCCTCTACCAGCTAGTGTCCTGGAACGGTAGAAAGTGAAACAAATAGCGCGGCCCGCTCGTACTCCTTTAGAAGGAGGCGAGCATACGAACGGGACGCCCCAAGGTTGCGCTGATCTTGACCGACGACGAACGGCGACGACTGGACTCGCTGGCGCACCGCTCAGCCGAGTGGACGGCAAGCTGGAACCGGTCGATTGTCAACGATGAGGAATGGGCGGCGCTGCGGCAGACGCTCGGAGCTGAAGCGCGCACGTGGCTCGAAACACTCGGCGTGCCCCGTGAGTACACTGAAGTCGAGTTGAACGACGTCATCGCCAGCGTCGCTCACCTCGCGTATCACTTGGGCGCCATTCGTCAGATCGACCGCTCGATTCGCGGACCCATCGCTCGTTGACGGGTCCAAGTAGAATCTTGGTTGTCCTGCTCGACTACCGACCAACTGCGTTCATCAATGATGCTGCCGTCGATGACCTGCATCAAATTGTTTGCCGCGGCCGCAGTTCTCGGTACACAAGTGCTCCTCTCTACAGGCTGCGCCCGTCGACACGGTGCTCCACCTCCGAACCGTAAGATCATTTCAACGCATTCTCTGTGGGATGGCATGGGACCGCCGAACACCGATCGACAGTTTGCCGCCTTCGAATGCCTGGGAACGTTGACGATTTCCAATCTCGATGTAAGTTTTGCGCCTGGCAAGTCGCCCGGGTGTTCGTCACCGATGCATCGGCAGACAATGGGAACCCTCGGTTACGCGGAGATTCGCGAGATTCGTGTGACGCCAAGGCCTGAAGTGCTCATCTTCAGAACGGGAACGACCCCGCCAGCACTGAGAGTAACCGATTGGGTGGGCGCCGAGGAATTCCAGAAAGTCGTCGCCGACCTGAGGAACGCGTATCAAGCCTGGAAGTCACAGCACCGCGAGGTGAAATAGACCATCGTGGTGCGGCCAGACGAGAGCAGCGAACATGGTCACGTGCCGAGAGTGTGCACGACAGCGGCAATGGCCGGCACTTCCGCCCGGCTCTTCGGGCAACGCACGCATCCGATCATACGTACAATCACTCACCCTGGACCGCCGGTCGAAAACGAGTACGTGCGCTGTGTTATCCGGATAAAGGACGGGATGAAGCTGTGCTGAGACGTGGGCGGAACCAATTCGCGACGGTCGCCTTGCTGGCGCTGCTTGCAAGCGCCTCTTCTACGCGGGTTCAGGCCTGGGGCGCTCAAGGGCACCGGCTCGTTGGGCTGATCGCTGCCGCGCGCCTCACTCCCGTGGCCAGACAGAACGTCGTCTGGCTGCTCGGACTGCAGAGCCTCGCCGACGTTTCCTCGTGGGCGGATCGCTACCTCGAGGGAAACTATCAGACCTTCTACTGGCACTTCCTCAACATACCGCCCGATGCGACGAGCTACGATCGCGATCGGGATTGCCCGGCACAACCGGGCGTTGCCGCCGGATCTCGCGCCGATAAATGGCGCGACTGCGCGGTGGACCGGATCCTCTACAACAAGGAGCGGCTGGCGGACGCCTCGCTGGACCGCGCCGATCGGGCCATCGCGCTCAAGTTCCTTGTGCATTTCGTCGGCGACCTCCATCAACCATTCCACGCGTTGGGCGTGGGCCGCGGTGGGAACGATATTCCTGTCTCTGTCTTCGGCGCGGAGACCTGCGGGTCCAATCCCTGCAACCTGCACGGCGTTTGGGACGGCGCGCTGATCGCGCATCGCAATCTCGAGGACGGACCGTACCTATCGGCGCTTCAGGAGCAGATCCGACAAAACGGCTGGGCCGCGCGCCCGGTCGGCGGGCCGGCCGAGTGGGCGATGCAGTCGCACGACCTCGCCAAAGCTGCGCTGCTGGCGTCGCACGGCATCGTCGACGAGGCGTACTCTCGAGCGCAGATTCCGGTGGTCGAGCAGCAGTTGGCGCTCGCTGGCCTTCGTCTGGCGGCGTTGCTGAATGCGGTCCTGATCGCACCTCCACCAGCGCAATGACCGCGCCACAACATGAGCGACAAACCACGCTACTGGTCTTCGGTCTGGCTCGCGGTGCGGAGTCTGTTCTGGGCGATCGTGCTTCCGGGTTTCTTCGCCGCCTATGTGCCATGGAGATTCTTCGGTCTCGGCAAGGGGGACCTCAGAGCCTTCAGCGCGCTGTCCCTCCTGGGCCTGTTGTGCATCGGCCTGGGAACGGTGCTGCTTGCCGCGTGTATCGTGGAGTTCGCGCGGAGCGGGTGGGGAACTCTATCCCCGGTCGATCCGCCGCGTCGTCTCGTCGTCCGTGGCCTCTACCGCTACGTTCGAAACCCGATGTATCTCAGCGTCACGATGATCGTTCTTGGTGAAGCGTTGTTGAGTCGTTCCCCGGACCTCGCCGTTTATTGGGCCATCTGGTTCCTCGGCGCCAATCTTTTCGTCATCGGTTACGAGGAGCCCGCGCTGCGCCAGCGCTTCGGGGCGGCCTACGACGATTACACTCGGCGGGTCGGCCGATGGATCCCGAAGCGTTAGACCACGTCGCCGTGGGCATTGTGTTGGCTTATGGCGTCGGTGTCGCTGCATATTCGCAGACGAAGGTGACGATCGAAACCATCGCGCAAAAGGAGATCGTAGTGACGATGCGTGCACAAGGAACGTTCGACGTGAAGCTGAGCCCTCAGACGACGGATCACAAGGAGGAAGGGTCACCTCTCGGCAGGCTGTCGATCGACAAACAGTTCCGTGGCGATCTCGAAGGCAGCAGCAAGGGCGAGATGCTGACCGCGGGCACGGCCGTGAAAGACTCGGCTGGTTACGTCGCGATCGAGCGTGTCACAGGAACGTTAAACGGCCGCATGGGCACTTTCGCGCTCCAGCACAGCGGCACCATGACGCGCGGCGCGCCGCAGTTGACGATCGCTGTCGTGCCAGACTCCGGCACTGGCGAGCTCGTCGGGCTTGCCGGTAAAATGGACATCACGATTGCCGACGGCAAGCATTCATACGACTTCGAGTACACACTCGCGGGAACGCCGTAGAGTCGCTATGTTTGGCCGAAAACACCGCACGCAGCACACAGATGGCTCGAATCCGGTTCTGCGCTGCTCGTTCTGCAACAAAGACGAGAACAACGTCCGGAAGTTGATCGCTGGTCCCACGGTTTTCATCTGCGGCGAATGCGTCGAGGTCTGCACGGCCATCATTGCCGATGATGCGGCCTCGAAGGCTACGGACGCGAACGAGGGTCAGGTGGGCGTCACGTGGCCGGACGTCGCTGGCACGACAACGTCGGTGCAGTGTGCGTTGTGCCACATGACCATACTGGTGAGCGACGGCCTGAAGATCCTCAACCGGGGAATCCTTTGCCGCGGCTGCCTCGGCGAAATCGAAGCGGCCATCGCGGAAACGCGGGAATCCGGACAGTGACTCAGGCGTTCGTGCGCTGATCCTCGACCGCGCGTTTGCGGAGCCGCAGCGTCGCGCCGTCGGGATGCGCCGTGTAGTGCGCGTCCAGCGGGAAGCAGCCGGAGACGAGGCCCATGCGCGGGCCGGTCGTGCAGTCGCTGAAGGTGCGGCAGATCTTCTTGCGCGCGAGCGGCGTGCCGCTCAGCACGTCGGCAGGCAGCTCGGGATACGCGAGCACCATCCGGCCGAGACCGACGAAATCGGTGAGTCCGTTGCGGACGTTGTGCTCGGCGACGTGCGGCAACCACTCCTGCAGGTAGGAATAGCCCGACCCCACGAAGACGAGCGACGGGAACGCGGCCTTGAGGCGCGCGGTCGCGTCGATTTGCCGCGCCACGCCGGCAAGCGGATCCTCGGGCGGTTCGTAGCCATCAATCGGCGGGAAGAGCGCCGGGCGCTGGACGTGCGGGTTGTAGTACGGACTCCCGGCCGTGACGCACATCCACCGCACGCCGAGCCGTTCGAGCGCGCCCAGCACGTCGCGCGCGTCGGCCAGCGCCACGTCCATGTCCTCGTCGAACAATCCGAACGCCCATCGATACGATGAGGCGGAGGTTTCGCGTTCCCCGATGCCGGCGGCATCCTTGCGGAACGGTACCGTGTCGAAGGCTGAGAGCCGCACGGCAACCGTCAGTCCGGGTGCCGACGCACGAATGCCCTCGACAATCGAGCGGATGAAGCGCAGGCGGTTGTCGAGCGCGCCGCCGTACCGGCCGGGCCGTTCGCGCGCGCTGAGCAGCTCGTGACCAAGATAGCCGTGGCAGGCCTTGACGTCGACGAAGGCAAATCCCGCCTCCCGCGCGAGCCGAGCGGCGTCGACGAATCGATCCACGAGACGATCGAGATCATCGTCGGTCAGCACGGCCACGCCGGCCGCGAAACGGCGATCCAGAAACGGGTGGGCGTAGGCGGCAAGCGGCTCGGCGCGGTCGCTGGCGTGCGGGCGCGCGAAGCGTCCCGAGTGCGTGAGCTGCAGGCCGACGAACAGATCGCTGTCGGCGTTCGGCCCGTATCGCTGGCGGTGCGCCGCGACCAGCTCCGTACGCAGGGCCTCGATCGATGGCTGCGTCTCACGGGTCAGCAGAAGCTGATTCGGATTCGCGCGGCCGTCCTGGCGCACGGCGACCGCCTCGCCACCCCAGATTAATTTCGCGCCGCTCAGCCCGAAGTGCCGCCAACGTCTTCGCGTCAAGTCGCTCGGCAGACCCTCGCGTGTGCCGTCCCACCCCTCCATCGGCAGGATGCAGAAGCGGTTGCCGACGCGCACGCCATCCACCTCGATCGGCCGCGCGAGCGCCGATCCCTCGGCGGGCGGCGAGTCGTCGTCGAACGCAAGAGAAATCCGGGATTCCTGGAGGTGTGAACGGAGCGCACCGGCGGTCTTGAACGACGCGACGCGCGGATAACCTGCGCGGCTCACCTCGCGATCCGTCCGAGCCACATCACTGGAACGGCCGTTCGCGCCGTTGCAGCGGAATTGGTCATGCGATCTTCACCAGCGCCTTCGTCTTCAGCGCTTCATTCGCAGCAAGCGTCCATCGCGCGGAGTGAAACGCGCGCTCCGGACCGCAGGCGAGCGGCGTGCCGACACGAATCGCAGCGCAGAACCGCGAAATCTCGAGCGTGCTCGCCGAGGCCTGACCTTGGTCGGAGGCCGCAGGCGCAACGGTCTTCGACACGCCTCCGGCGTTGGCGGGTTTGGTTTCCGACGTTTCGAGCGCCGTGCCGCGCGCCGCGATCTCGATGGCCGTCGGCTGCGTGGCGCCCGTGCCTTCCTCGAACAACATCGCGTCGCTCTCGTTGCGGATAATCAGCGTTCCCTTCGTGCCGAAGAACTGTTCGTAGTGCTCGTCGAAGGCGTTCGATTCCACCGACGAGAACACGCCGGTCACGCCGCCGGGATACTCGAACATGGCGTACACGTGATCCGGCACCTCGCGTCCGTCCTTGAAGCGATGGATACCGCCCACAGCCTGAACGGTCTGCGGCGTTGCGCCGAGGAACCAGTTCGCGGCATTCACCTGATGGCTGCCCAGCTCACAAAAAAGTCCCTGAGAGTATTTCCAGTAGAGCCGCCAGTTCCACAGGTGGTCCCATGTTGGGTAGCCCCATTTCGAGGGGTTGTAGTCGGGCGACGGCGGGCCGCCGGGCCGCCGCCAGTTGCCGTTCCGATGCCAGGCGAGACGCACGTGATGCACGTCGCCAAGAAGTCCGCGCTTGATGACGCCGTCGTATGCGGAGTGATAGATGGCGCTGTAGTTGCGCTGGTAGCCGATTTCGAGCACGCGCTTGTTCTTCGCGGCAGCGTCCATCATCCGCTGGCAGCCGGTCACGTCCCACGCCATCATCTTCTCGCAGAGCACATGCTTGCCCGCGTTGAGGCAGCCAACCGTGACGTCGGCATGGGCCCAGAGCGGCACGGCGATGATCACGGCTTCGAGATCTTCACGCTCCAGCATGTCGCGCCACTCGACGTAGTGCCTGGCCGCGGGGCGATTGCGCTGCTTCAGCAGATCGTCGGCCCGCTCGAGCGATGCAGGGTTGATATCGCACAACGCGCGCACGTCGGCGGCGGCGGTGTCCGCGCGGCCGAGCAGCGACCGTCCCTGCGCGCCGACGCCGACGAAGCCGATTCGCACGGGCCGGCCGACCGGCGCCTGTGCCGCGGCGGTCGCGCCTAGCGCGACGCCAGCCGGCACGCCGGCGATTGCCTTCAGAAAATTCCGCCGACCGAGGGCCACTTGTTCGGGTGTGAGGTTCATCAGCATATCTCCATCACGGCTCCGGGATACCGTCCGAAAAGCTGCGGCGTCCCAATTTCGGGAATCACAAGCGCGAGGGTGTCGGCGTGCGCGGCGCAATACCGCTCGGCGAGCGCGACTCCACCCACGAGAAACGCCGTCGATAACGCGTCGGAAACGGCAGCCGATCGCGTGACGACGCTGGCAGCGAGCGTACCCGACGCCGGTACGCCGGTTCGCGGATCGAGCACGTGCCCGTACCGCACGCCGTCGATTTCCATAAACTGTTCGCCTGCGCCGCTCGTACCGACGGCGCCGTCATGCAGCCGAATCCGCGCGACGACCTTTTCCGCGCGCCGCGGTCGCAGATCGATGGGCCAGCCGCCGTCGCGTCCGCCGACGGCGACGACGCTGCTGCTGCCGGCCGAAAGGAGCGCGTGCCGAACGCCTCGCCAGTGGAGCAGATCGGCCATTCGATCGAGGACGAACCCTTTGCCGACGCTGCCGAAATTCAGCTCCATGCCGCACCGGGCGAACCGGACGGTGCGCGCCGGGTGGTCGAGCGTGACGCCCGTCATCCCGACGGCCGCGCGCGCCCCGGCGAGCACGGCGGCGTCGGGCAGGCGCGCGTCCCGCTGCAGGAATCCCCAGCAGCGGCTCAGCGGCCCCGCGGTCACGTCGAACGCGCCGTCGGTGTCGGCATGCAGACCGCTCGAAAGCTGCAGCAGATCGAACAGCTCGTCGCCGACTCTCACGGCTTCATCAGCCGCCCGGCGGTTGACGCGCGTCACGTCACTGGTGTCGCGAAAGACGCTCAGCATGTCCTCGAGCCGATCGGCTTCGTCGAGCGCCTCGCGGGCGGCGCCGATGTCGCGCGCGTCGCTCGACGACAAGGTCACCTCCACGCGACACGCCATCGCGATCCGGTGCAGTCGCACCCAATGATCGTCGTCGGCGCCGCGCCTGGCAAAGTCGAACGTGAGGAAGTTCCGCCTCGAGACGACGTCCGGCATCAGACACACTCCCGTTTGGCGCGCACAGCGGTCATGCGCGAACCTCTTCGATCGCCGCCGTCCATGCCGCGCCGCCAGGATAGCGGTAGGCCTCGCGCGATGCGGCGAGAATCTCGCTGCTGAAACCGGGGCGGGTTGGCACCGTATACCGTGCGTTTCGGATCACAACCGGATCGACGAAATGTTCGTGGAGGTGATCGACGAATTCCGTGACGCGGTCGTCCATCCGTCCGGCGACTGCCACGTAATCGAACATCGAGAAGTGCTGCACCAGCTCGCAGAGACCGACACCGCCGGCATGCGGGCAGATGGGGATGCCGAACTTCGCGGCCATGAGAATCACCGCGAGGTTTTCGTTCACGCCGCCAAGGCGGCAGCTGTCGATCTGGCAGAAGTCAATCGCCTTCGCCTGGAGCAGCTGCTTGAACACGATCCGGTTGGGGCAGTGCTCGCCGGTGGCGACGCCGACAGGCTTTACTGCCCTCGCGATGGTCGCGTGCCCCAGGACATCGTCGGGACTCGTCGGCTCCTCGATCCACCAGATCCCGAAGCGCTCGAGCTCGCGCACGCGTGCGATCGCCTCGTTCACTTCCCATCGCTGGTTCGCATCGATCATCAACTTGCAGTCCGGTCCGATTTCGGCGCGGACCAGTGCGAGGCGTCGTGCGTCTTCGGCGGGCGCGGCGCCGACCTTCACCTTGAAATGCGTCCATCTCTGGGCGAGCGCGTCGCGGCAGAGCTGCCGGACGTAATCGTCCGAGTAGCCCATCCAACCGGCCGACGTCGTGTAGGCAGGAAAGCCGTCGGCGATGAGGCGCGTTTCGCGGCCCGCTTGTGTCGTTCGCTGCCGGGCCAGGATGTCGATCGCTTCGTCCGGCGTCAGCGCGTCGGTGATGTAGCGGAAGTCGATGCACGACACGAGCTGCGCCGGCGTCATGTCGACCAGCAGCTTCCACAGCGGTTTGCCTTCCACCTTCGCGTAAAGATCCCACACCGCGTTGACCACTGCCGCCATGGCCAGATGGATGACGCCCTTTTCGGGGCCCAGCCATCGAAGCTGCGACTCGCACGCCAGCGACTGCCAGAACGCCGCGAAGTTGTTGGTGACGTCGGCGAGCGTCCGGCCGACGACGAGATGGCTGAGCGCGCGGATGGCTTCCGCGCAGATCTCGTTGCCGCGCCCGATCGTGAACGTGAAGCCGTGGCCTTCGCGGCCAGCGTCAGTCTTCAGGATCACGTAGGCGGCGGAGTAGTCGGGATCCGGATGCATGGCGTCCGTGCCCGCGTGCGTACGCGAGGTTGGAAAGCGCAAGTCGATGATCTCGAGATTGCGAATGATCATGACACCTGTCGGTCCATCGGAGACGACGCCGAGCGGATGGAGAACACGGAGAAGTACAAGCCACGGAGACACAAAGACACAGAGGTGCTGTTTCTCTTCTGAGATAGATGTTCTCCGTGTCTCTGTGTCTCTGTAGCTGATATCACTCTGTGCGCTCCTTTAACTCTGGGAGCTCCGCAACCGATCGAGCGCCACCGCGCCCACGATGATTCCACCCGTGATGATCTGCTGCACCCAGTTGGGCAGTCCCTTCTGCGAACACCCAACCTGGATGAGGGTCATGATGGTCGCGCCCACCATCGTGCCGAGTACCGTGCCGCGTCCGCCGAGCAGACTGCCCCCGCCGATGATAACGGCGGCGATGACGTCGAGCTCGAGGCCGATGGCCACGGTCGGGTCGCCAACCGAGAGCTTCGAGAACTGCAGCAGCCCCGCGAGCCCCGTGAACATGGCGGCAATCGTATACATTGCGACCTTGCGGCGTTCCACCGGCACGCCGCAGAGCCGCGCCATGCGCTCGTTCGAGCCGATCGCGAACAGTTGTCGTCCGAACCGCGTGTACCCGAACATGCCGCCTACCAGGATCGCAAGCGCCACGAGCAGCCAGATACCGGGCGGCATCAGCGCCAATGACCCACCGCCGTGCGACCGCAGCAGATCGTTCAGCCACGTGGCCGGCGCTTCGAGGCGCCGTTCTTCCGCGAGGCCCTTTGCGGCGCCCCGCACAACCAGCATGGTTCCGAGCGTCACGATGAACGGAACGACACGCAGCTGCGTGATGAGCACGCCGTTGACGACCCCGCAAAGGGCCGCGCTCGCAATACCGCCGATCGCCGCAAGCCACGGGTTGTAGCCTACCCGCAACAGCAGCGCAATTGCGACCGTGCTGAGCGCGATGATCGATCCCACTGACAGATCGATCCCTCCCGCGACAATCACCATGGTCATCCCGAGAGCGGCCATGCCAACGATGGCCGTCTGACGCGCGATGAGATCGAGATTCGCGGCTGCGAAGAACTGCGGGCCGACCAGAACCCCGAAGATCGCCAGAACGAGCACCAGGCCGATCAGCGTGCCCGCCCGATCGACGAGCGCGCGAACCGTCATGCGGCGATCACCGCGCCGGTGGCTTCCATCATCAGACTGTGTTCGGTGACCTCGCTCACGGGACGCGCGGGCCCCAGCCGGCCGCGGCGCATCACCGCGATGCGGTCGCACAATCCGAGGAGCTCCGGCAGGTAGCTGCTCACGATGAGGACCGCCTTCGGACGACCTCCGTCCCCCCGCAGGACCTCCGTCCCTCCCGGGGACCTCCGTCCCTCCCAGGCACCTCCGTCCCTCCCAGGCACCTCCGTCCCTCCCGCGGACAGGCCCGCCTTCGCTCGCGCGTCATCCTCCGAGCTTCGGCGGGGCAGCCGATCCGCGACCAGGGCGTCGATAAGCGCGTAAATCTGCGCTTTGCTGCCGACGTCGATGCCACGCGTCGGCTCGTCCAGAATCAGTACATCGACGTCGTGATGGAGCAGTCGTGCCAGCGCGACCTTCTGCTGGTTCCCCCCGGAAAGCTCCATTGCCGGCTGCGCGGCGCCGGCGCACCGAATGCCCAGCTGCGAGATCCAACGGTCGGCCGCGGCGCGCTGCCGGGCCGGCCACACGACGCCGAACGACCCAAACGGCTGGAGCCGTGTGAGCGTGAGGTTGTCGGCCACGCCGAGTCCGGCGGCGAGCCCTTCTGCCTTGCGATCCTCGCTGACCAGCCCGGCACCGTCGGCCCATCGCTCGAGCGGCGACGCGGCACCGCTATAGGTGGCGACGCGCACCCGCCCGCTGCGGATCGGCTCCAAACCGAAGATCGTGCGAACCAGTCTCGTCCGCCCGGCGCCGACGAGACCCGCAATGCCGAAGATCTCGCCGCGGTGCAGCGTGAACGTCGCCGCGCCCGGCTCCACGTGGGCGACATCCAGAATGGCGTCGCCGCGCTGCCGTCGCGACCGTGGGAAGAGATCCTCGACCTGACGTCCAACCATCAGCGCGACGATCGAGTCCGAAGTCGCGTTCTGGATGTCGCCGCCGCCGGCGTTCCGTCCGTCGCGCAGGACGACGAATCGATCGGCCAGCTCCTTCACTTCTTCGATGAAGTGAGAGATGTAAACGATCGCGTGACCTTGCGCTTTCAGACGCCGGACAAGTGCGAAGAGGCGCACCACATCGTCGCGTCCGAGGCTGCTCGTCGGCTCGTCGAGAACCAGCACGCGACAGCCGACCGCGATGGCGCGGGCTATTTCCACGAGCTGCTGGCCGGCGACCGACAGCGATGCCACGCGCGCATCCGGACGAATCTCGGGGTGTCCGAGCTCGGCGACCGCGTTGGCCGCAACGCGCCGCATTCGACCCCAGTCCAGAATGCCGACGCGGGTCGGCTCCATGCCCAGCACAATGTTCTCCATCACCGTCAGGTGCGGCGCCAGCGAGAGCTCCTGATGAATCATCGCGATGCCGGACCGTCGCGCGTCGAGAGGGCTGCGTGGGGCGAACGGCGCGCCGTCGATCGTCATCGCGCCGAAGTCTGGCGCCAGCGCGCCGGAGAGGATGGCCATCAGCGTGCTCTTGCCGGCACCGTTCTCGCCGACGAGCGCGCAGACTTCGCCCGCGCGGACCGACAGATCCACACCATCGAGCGCGACGGTCGCGCCGAACGCCATCCTGATGCCGCGCATGTCGAAGCGCGGCGGTGCTACTTCAACCATTTCGAGAGATCCGGCTCGAGCCGCTCCTTCACGTCCGGCTGGTTCATGTTGTCGTGCGTTGCGAGCACCGCGCCGGTGTCGATCACCGGCTCCACGCGCTCACCGCGCAGGTGGGCGACCATCGTTTTCACGCCGAGGTATCCCATATTCACCGGATCCTGCACAACGAGGCCGTCGAGGTCGCCGTCGCGCAGCGCTTTGACGAGATTCGGCGAGGCATCGAAGCCCACGAAATGCACCTTGCCGGTCCATCCGTTGTCGTGCAGCACGCGCAGCATGGCGAACGTGCTCGATTCGTTCGAGCAGAACAGACCGTCGACGCCCAGCGTGCCGTCGGGCCGCTTGTACCGGCTGAGCAGCGATTCAGCTTTCTTGTAATAACCCTCGACGTCCGCGCCGCCATACTGATTCGAGCTCACGACCTCGATCCCGGCGCTGGCTTTCAGCGCGTCGAGGAATCCCTGCTCCCGCTTGGCCGTGCTGTCGTGGCCTTCGGAATAGCGGAGCAGCACCACCTTGCCCTGCCCGTGCAGCACCTCCGCCAGCCGCTCACCGGCGATGCGGCCGCCTTTCAAGTTGTCCGTCGCGACGAAGCTCACATAGTCGGAGCCCTTCAGGCCCGAGTCGAAGATGACGACGGGAATGTTGCGTCGCTTCGCTTCCGCCACCGGCGCGACGAGAGCGCTCTCATCGAGTGGCGCGAGGACGATGCCCGACACGCCGCGGCTGACGAAGCCTTCGACTTCCGACACCTGCGCGTCCCGATCGTCTTCGCGCAGCGGACCGCGCCAGATCACGGTGACGCCAAGCTCCTGCGCCGCCTTGTTGGCGCCGGCGTGGATGCTCTGCCAGAAGACGTGTGTCGTCCCCTTGGGGATGACGGCGATGGTGACCGCAGACGATGGTGCGGCGGCGCCGCCATGTGGCGGCGTGGACGTGCCGCAGGCGAGTGAGGTGAGAAGTCCGCCGATCGCAACCAGCCGAAGAAGCCTAGGCATCGTCACCTGTCAACTCTCACGTGTTTGGAGATTCCAGAACCGCTGCGCCGTGCCGCCGAGCACGGCCTGTCGTTCGGCGTTCGACAGCCGCTCGACGAAGTCGAGGACGAGGCGCATCGTGCGCGAGTAATCGGCCGCAAGCGTGCACACCGGCCAGTCGGAGCCGATCATCAATCGGTCGGCGCCGAAGCAGGCGAAGGCGGCGTCGAGATACGGACGCAGCTGGTCGGCCGTCCAGGCGCGCCATTCGGCTTCGGTCACGAGCCCGGAGAGCTTCGCGCACACGTTCGTGTACGACGCGAGCCGCTTCAGATCGCGAGCCCAGTCATCGATTGCACCGCGGCGCACCTCAGGTTTGGCGAGATGATCGAGCACGAAGCGAACTGCCGGAAAGTCGGCCACGAGACGGATGGCGTCCGGCAGGTGACGGGGATAAATCAGGATATCGTAGGCGAGCCCGAACCGTTCGAGGTGGGCGAGACCATTGCGAAACGCGCGCTGCGACAGAAAACCGTCGGGCTCGCTCTGGACGATGTGGCGGATTCCAACCAGCATCGGATGCCGTGCAAGCTCCGCGAGCTCTGCTTCCACTGTTGGCGACTGCAGGTCCGCCCATCCGACGACGCCGACGACGAATGGGTGCCGATCGGCAAGCGACAACAGCCAACGCGTCTCCTCGACCGTTTGACGTGCCTGCACCGCCACGCACCCATCGAACCCGGCGACATCCATTTCATGTTTCGCGTGGGCCGGCAGGAAATCACGCCGGAGCACCGACATGGAATCGTCGATCCAGCCGTATTCGGCCGGATCATAGCGCCAGAAATGCTGATGCGCGTCGATGTGCATGATTCTTTCGACACGGAGCGACGAGAGATCACCGAGGAAATTGGCCACAGAGACACAGAGACACAGAGGGGCGCGCCACAGGAGATTCGGCGGGATCGCCGCGCAGCGGCGTCCCGTGGCCGATGTCGGGCGGAGACGCGAACTCGTTACGTATGCTTGGTTCGCGTCTCCGCCCGACTTCGACCACGTCGACCGGCCTGCTTCGCAGGCCGGTCCCGCCGAATTGCGAGCGCGTCTCAATGCATCCCAGCGTGACAGCCTCCATCGAGCGAAATCGAGCGAAACCTCCGTGACTCTGTGGCTATTTAACCTCTGTGTCCTCCGTGTCCTCTGTGTTCTCGATGGTTAGCGGTTCTGCTCCTCACTGCCACGGCGGTATCGGCGTCGCTCCACGTTCGCTCGACTGATAACACGCCTCGACCAGCGCCATCGTCTTGATCGCATCGTCGACAGATCCGATGAGAACGGAATCTTCGCCCGCGACAAAACGCTGGAGATTCGACATCGGTCCTTCGAACGCCTCGACGAACCACGATCCGCGGAGCGGCAGCGGCTTCCACTCGCCGCCGCAGGCGACTTCCATCGTATCCGCGGGACCGCTTGGATAGGCCAGGTTGACGCCCATGGTCGCAACCGCCGAGCCGCGCGTGCCGTCCACGGCGAGCTGCGATGCACGATGTGTGGGTCCTGCCCGATGCGTGTGATTGAGCGTCAGCGCGCACCGGATGCGGTCGCCGTAGTCGAGGATGATCGAGCTCCGCGCGTCCGCAAAGCCCTTGAGATCGGGATGCGCAACCGCGCGGCAGTAAACGCCCTCGGGTTCGCCGGCCAGCCACCGGATGAGATCGAGGTAATGAATCGAGTGATACAGCACTTCGAGGCGCGGCGCACCCCGAAGAAACGTCCACTGCTGCCACGGTTGTTCGATGACAACCCGCACGTCGATGTCGACGATCGTGCCTAGCGCGCCGCGCGACACGAGGTCGCGTAGCGCGAGCATGTTGGGGCTGAAGCGCAGCTGAAAGTTGACGGCGGCCGTGAGACCCCGCGCGTGACAGCAGGCGCGGATGGCCCTGGCGGACGCGAGGTCTTCTCCCATCGGCTTCTGCATCAGCACGGGCGCCCCGGCGGGGAGCTGTTCGAGGACCCCAAGGATCTGATCGCCCGGCACTGCAAGATCGAAGACGGCGTCTGCCACGCCCGCCGCCGCCGTCAACGATTCGAACACGGTCGGAATGCCGAACGCGCTCGCGGTCGTCCGCGCGGCGTCGGCGTTTGTGTCGAATATGCCGGCGATCGGGAACGCCAGCGCACGATATGCGGGCAGGTGCGCGGTCCGCACGATCGCGCCGGCGCCGACGATGACGATGGGGCGGGTGTGCGATGGCCGGGGCCAGGCCTGGGTGAGCTCCGTCATGAATGCCGTCAGCCGCGCGGCGCTCCGGCGGTGCGAGGGATGTCTTCCCGTGCGTCGAGCCGGAAGACCGGTTCCATCAGCGCCCACCACTCACCGGGACGCCCGCCGGGCGGCGGCTGCTGCAGCGACTTCATCAGCGCTTCCCACTCGGCGACACGCGGGCTGGACGCCACGTGCGCGGCAAAGCAGCGGCGGAAGTCGCGGCCGTCGGTGTCGACAACCATCACGAGGCGTCGACCGAGCATGTAGACTTCCATCTCGCGAATGCCCGCGCGCTGGAGGCTTCGCACAACCTCCGGCCAGACTCGCTCGTGGTGGGCTTTGTACGACTCGATGGCGGCCGGGTCGTCTTTGAGGTCGACGGTCAGCACGTGCCGGATCATGTGTAGTCGACCACTCTCTGCCGGGCGTGACCGAGGCCGTCGATGCCGAGCGCCACTTCGTCGCCTGCCTTGAGATAGACCGGCGCCGGCTTCATCCCGAGCCCGACGCCGGCGGGCGTCCCCGTGCTGATGACATCACCCGGCAGGAGCGTCATGAAGTCGCTGACGTAGCTGACGAGCGCCGGCACGTCGAAGATCATATTCGCGGTCGTGCTCTGCTGGCGCATTTCGTCGTTGACGGTGAGCCACATCCCGAGACGGTGAGGATCGCCGAGCTCGTCCGGCGTGACGAGAAACGGCCCCAGCGGCGCGAACGTGTCGGCGCTCTTGCCCTTCACCCATTGCCCGCCGCGTTCGAGCTGGAAGCTGCGCTCGGAATAGTCGTTGTGAAGCGCGTAGCCCGCCACGAAGTCGCTCGCCTCGGCGGGTGTCACGTGGCGAGCGGTGCGGCCGACGACGACCGCAAGCTCCACTTCCCAATCGAGCTTCGTGCCGCCGCGCGGGATGACGACAGGATCGTTGGGTCCGGTCAGCGAGGTGGTGGCTTTGAAGAAGATGACCGGCTCGGAGGGAATCGCCATGCCGCTTTCCGCCGCGTGATCGCGAAAGTTCAACCCGATGCAGACGATCTTGCTCGGCCGGCGAATCGGCGGTCCCAGCCTGACATCGCCAGGGACGCGCGCCGCCGCGGCGCCGTTCAGGTCGAGCCAATTGCGCAGCGTGTCCAGTCCGCCCGACGCGAAGAACGCCTCGTCGTAATCGTCGGCGGCCGCGGAGACGTCGAGGCGCGTGCCGTCCTCGAGGACGACGCCTGGCCGTTCGGCGCCCGCTGCTCCGAACCGAATCAGCTTCATGCGACGAGCACTCCGCCATCGATCGGGTACGCCTGACCGGTCACGAACGCCGCTTCGTCGGAGCAGAGGTACAGCGCCAGGTACGCCACTTCTTCGGGCGTGCCCATGCGACCGATCGGCTGATACTCCGACAGCGTTCGCCGCATTTCCTCTTCGCGCCCCGGATAATGTGCCTGCAGGTAGCCGTCGACGAACGGCGTGTGCACGCGCGCCGGGCAGATGCAATTGCACCGGATGCCCCGCTTCACGTAGTCGAGCGCCACCGACATCGTCATCGTCAGGACCGCGCCCTTGGTCATCGAATACGCGAACCGGTCCGGCACGCCGACCAGCGACGCGATCGAGGCCATGTTCAGGATGACGCCGCGACCCTGTGCCAGCATCGGCCCGAGCGCCGCACGCGTGCACGAATACACGCCGCGGACGTTCACGCTGTACAGCCGGTCGAGGTCGTCGGGCGACGTCTGCTCGATCGTGCCGATGTGCGCGATGCCGGCGTTGTTCACCAAAATGTCGACCGGTCCCACCTCTGCGCCGATTTCGCGGAACACACGATCGACATCGGCGTCGTTGGCGACGTTACACCGCTTGGGCACCGCCTCGCCGCCCGCGCGGCCAATCGTTTCGACGGTGCGCTCGGCCGAATCGTTGATGTCGAGGACGACCGTTCTGGCGCCCTGCCGGGCAAACAGCGTGGCAATCGCGGCGCCGATACCGGAGCCGGCGCCGGTCACCACGGCGACCTTGTGCTGGAGATCGAACATGGTCGGCGCGCAAAACATCCCATACTTTACCGGTAAAGTCAAAGAATTAGGAAGGGGGTGAAATGATGTCATGCGTGCCACGCGGGCGGCACCTCCACGTACGATCGATCGAGATCCGCGATCGATGCACACCCCAGCAGCTTGAGCGTACGCGTCACATCGGCGCACAGGATGTCGATCGCGCGCGTAACACCCGCTTCGCCCCCCGCAGCGAGCCCGTAGGCGTAGGCCCGACCGATCAGGACGGCCCGCGCTCCCAGGCACAACGCTTTGACGATGTCGCCGCCGCGGCGGATGCCGCCGTCGACCAGCACGTCGGCCCGTCCATTTACGGCGGCGACCACTTCGGGCAGCGCGCGCAGCGTCGCGGACACGCCATCGAGCTGACGCCCGCCGTGGTTGGAGACCACCACGCCCGCGGCGCCCTCGTCGACCGCGCGCCGCGCATCGTCCGCGGTCAGCACGCCTTTGACGACGAGCGGCCCCTTCCACACGCCGCGGATCCAGCCGATGTCACGCCACGAGACCGCCGCCTGTTCGAGCGCCGCGCCGACCTCCGCGTACAACATCGGTCCCTGGCCCGGCAGCAGCACGTTGGGGAAGCGCATCATGCCGCCGTCGCCGAGGAGCCCGGCGACCCATCGTGGGCGCACGACGAATTGCGACAGGAACGGGAGCATCGTGAACGCGTTGCGGCTGACCAGCTCGCGCGTGCCGTTGCGCATGTCGCGTTCGCGATTGCCGGCGACCGCGGTGTCGATGGTCAGAACGAGCACTGAGAACCCGGCGGCGCGCGCGCGCTCGATGCCGGCTGTCGCGACGGCCTGCCCGCCCACGAGGTACAGCTGATACCACGCGGGGCCGGCCGTGGCGGCCTTGACGTCTTCGAGCCTGCAGCCCGACAGCGTGGAGAGCGTGTACGCCGTCCCGGCCGTTCCGGCGGCGCGAGCGGCTGCGACTTCGCCGCGCGGATAGAACAGCCGACTGCTGCCGACCGGTGCGAGCAGCATCGGGAGTTCGAGCATCGTTCCAAGGACGGACGTCCGCAGGTCGCAGCCAGGCGTTGCGACCGCATTGCGCGGCCGAAACGTCACATCGTCGAAGATCCTGCAATTCTCACGAAGCGTGACTTCATCGTCCGCGCCGCCGTCGATGTAGTCGAAGACGACTTTGGGCAGGCGGCGACGAGCCAGACGGCGAAGGTCCGCGATGTTGACGGCATGAGCGACGCGCATCGTGGGTGAATCTTAACCAAAGAGTGGTCAAAATAGGCTGTGTCGCGACGCAGGCGGGGTGAGACGTCGAGGGCGCTTACGGCTTCGCGGGCGTGACATCCTTGATGATGAAGACTTTCTCTCCGGGCTTGATCAGCCCGAGCTCGCGACGGGCGATTTCCTCGATGGCGGTGGGATCCTCGCTGAGACGCCTGGCCTGGTCGCGGAGGCGGCTGTTTTCGGCACGCTGCCGCGCGATGGTCGCGGAGAGCTCGTCGTATTCGTGACGCGCCCGCAGCATCGCCAGCAGACCGCGCTCGCCGACGAGGCCGTCGACGACGATCACCGTTGCGACGAACAGCAGCAGCCAGTGCACAATCCGACGGTTCCGCGCAGGAGGCTTCGGTTGCTGTTTCTGGGTTCGGCGTTTGGATGCCGATGGCGACTGGGCCTTCACGCGTGAGCGACATTACAACAACTCGACGCAAAGTACAAGAGTGAAAAACGCTCGACGGCGAACATTCAGGACGCGATATGGCTGAGCGCCGCGCGAAAGAGTATGTCTCGCTGGCTCTTGTCGGGGCCGTACTCATCAGCGCCGTGCTGTTCGTTCGGAGCCATGCGGAACCGCTCAAGGCATTCATCGACCACAACCGGGTGCTCGGTGTCTTCCTCTACATTCTGCTGAACATCCTCGACGCGGTCATTCTCCCGGGAGCGACGCTTCCGCTCATTCCCGTCGCCGCGCACGCGTGGGGACGTGTCATGGCCGCCCTGGTGACCACGGCCGGCTGGACGGCCGGCTCGCTGGTCGCGTTTCTCATCGCGCGCCAGTGGGGATCCCCGATCGTGCGGAAGCTCACGTCGATGTCCCGCGTCCGGCAGCTGAAGAAGTACATTCCCGAAAACCTGTTCTGGAGCGTCGTCGCGATGCGTCTCGTCATGCCAATGGACGTGCTGAGCTACGTCCTCGGACTGTTCACCGACATGAGCTGGCCGGCGTACATCCTCGCCACGGCGATGGGCGTGACGCCGGCGGCGTTCGTTCTCGTGTACGTCGGGAAGTTGTCCCGCGCGTACGACTTGATCACGTTCGGCGTTGCAGCGGTGATGGTGGTGGCGTTCATCGTCATCACCAAACGCGGAAGGAAGAACAGATGACGACGCTGATCCTCGTGTGGACCACGATGCCCGACGATGACCGCGCGGACGCGCTCGCAAGGACGCTCGTCGACGAACACCTGGCCGCGTGCGTCAACGTGCACGGGCCCATGACGTCGACCTATCGGTGGAAGGGTCAGGTCGAGCACGAGCCGGAGCGGCAACTCGTGATCAAGACGACGCGCGCGCGCCTTGCGGAGCTCGAAGCCCGCATGCGCGCGCTGCATCCTTACGAGCTCCCGGAGTTTCTCGTCGTCGACGTCGGCGACGGCACCCCGGCCTACGTGGACTGGGCCGAGCGCGAGACGCGACAGCCGTAGCGCGGCCCTCGTCTTATTTCGGCCGCGCGGCGAACGGGCCAACCTCCGGTTTGCCCTGCGTGTTTGCCAGCGGCCCGAGCTCGGCGGTCACGCCGCGCGCAATGGCGGCGGTCTCGCTGCCGGCCTGGAAGCAGGTGAAGTCGGGCCGGTCGCGCCACGCGAGCGGACCGCAGAGCCGCACGTGCGCTTTAAGCGCGGCGTCGTGCACGATGTTGATCGCGCGCTCGTAATCCGGCGTTCCCTGTCTATAGCCGGAGAAGTTTCCGAGGTCTCCGCTCGCTGCGAACACGGCGCTGACACCTGGAACCTTCGCGATCTCGTCCGCGTTCTTCAGGCCCTCGAGCGTCTCGATCATGAGAATGAGCACGACGTTGTCGTTGATCGTTTGGCGATATCCGCCAGGGACGCCGCCCCACATCGACCCGTCGAACGCCTGCCCGCCGCCGTTGCTGCGACGGCCGAGCGGCGGAAAGTACGTCCAGTTGCGCGCTTCGATCGCTTCGGCGACCGTATCGACCGTCGGCACCACCACGACGAGCGCGCCGGCGTCCAGCGCGTGCTGAATCTCTCGCTCATCGGTGTACGCGACCCGCACGCCCGGCACCGCCTTCGCGTTCGGACAGGTCCGCCACATGCGCGCGACAGCGCCCCAGTCGTGCTGGTCGTGCTGCATCTCCGTCCAGATGAAGTCGTAGCCGGCGTTGGCCATCGCACAGTAAGTGGCCGGGTCGGTGGCGCTGAAGAGCGTGCCGCCGGTCAACTTGCCGCCCTGCATGAGTTTGACTTTCGCCGGATTCCAGACCTTCGCGTCCGACGGTGGATTGAACGCCGGCCCGTACTTCCACGTGGCCGGATCGAAGGGACCCTGGTTCATGGCGCCGGCCGGCGCGGTCGCTCGCGCGTTGCTGTCTTTGCCTGCCGGCGCGGCGAGTGGGAACTGGGTTGCGCCCGGATTCGCGTTGTTTGCATAGGGATCGGCGGTCGGCGGGGGCTGCGGGGGTTGTGCCGGCGGCGTTTGCGTCTGGGCCGCGAATGCCGCGATACCTACCACCGCGCACACGGCTGTCGCCAAAATCAACTGCCTCATGGTCATCCTCCATGTCATGCAGACGGGAGGATAGCACCATCGTCACCGCTCCGCAGCCGACGATTGCGGCGCCACTCGTGAATGGGCCTGTGAGGTTCGCGATATCATCACGGGGACACGCCGCGCGCGGCCTCGATCGAGAACCGGCTCCAAACGGAATTTGCCAGAGCGACAACTTGGAGGAGACCGTACGAAAACGATTCTCGTTACCGGTTCGTCTGGCCTGATCGGGTCCGAAGTCTGCACCTACTTCAGCGAGCGAGGGTTTGCTGTGCACGGTGTGGACAACAACCAGCGCGCCGTGTTCCTGGGTCCGCAAGGAGACACTCGTTGGAATCAGCGACGGCTGGAGGCTGGTCTCGAGAACTTCTGCCACAACGAGCTGGATATTCGTGATCGCCACGGCGTTCTTGGCCTCGTGGCTCGCCTCCGGCCTCACGCCATCGTTCACTGTGCGGCGCAACCGTCGCACGATCGTGCCGCGGCCATTCCGTTCGAGGACTTCGACACCAACGCGCAAGGCACGCTCAATCTGTTGGAGGCCGCTCGTCAGCATTGTCCAGAGGCGCCTTTCGTGTTCCTGTCGACGAACAAAGTGTATGGAGACGCTCCGAACCGGCTCGAGCTGAAGGAGCTCGATTCTCGTTGGACGTACGCGGATTCGTCGTACGAAGAAGGCATTCCGGAGACCTTCTCGATCGACCAATCGAAGCACACGCTCTTCGGTGCGTCAAAGGCCGCCGCCGACCTCCTGGTTCAGGAATACGGACGCTATTTCGGCATCCCCACATGCTGCCTGCGCGGGGGGTGCCTGACGGGACCCAATCACAGTGGCGTCGAGCTTCACGGGTTCTTGAGTTATCTCGTGAAATGCAATCTGGATCAACGCGAGTACACGGTGTACGGCTACAAGGGGAAGCAGGTCCGCGACAACATTCACTCGGAAGACGTCGCGCGTTTCGTCTTTGAGTTCTACAGCAACCCGCGAGTTGCGGAGGTCTATAACCTTGGCGGTGGGAAGGGCAACTCGTGCTCCATTCTGGAAGCGTTTGCGATCACCGGCGCCATCACCGGTAAGGAGCAGGTTTGGAGCTACGTCGATCAAAACCGCATCGGCGACCACATCTGCTACTACAGCGATCTCCGAAAGGTGAAGTACCACTACCCACGCTGGGACATCACCAAGTCGTTGCACCGGACCATTGAGGAGATCGTCGAGGCATGGCACCGGAGGCCGTCGCCATGAGGGTGCTGATCACCGGTGCCTGTGGCTTTGTCGGCAGCACGCTCGCGAAAGCGTTCACTGATGCCGTCCCGCGGCTGGACGTTACCGGCCTCGACAACCTTATCCGTCCAGGTAGTGAGCGAAATCGACGGACCCTTCTCTCCGCCGGTGTTGATTTGCGACACGTCGACATTCGCGCTCCATCGGACTTCGAGAACCTGCCCGGCGTGGACTGGGTGATTGACGCGGCTGCCAATCCGAGCGTGCTGGCGGGCATCGACGCGAAGACCAGCAGCCGCCAGCTCGTCGAGCACAATCTGTACGGTACGGTCAATCTGCTGGAATTCTGCAAGCAGCACCGCGCAGGGTTCATCCTGCTGTCCACGAGCCGCGTGTATTCCATTCGTGAACTGGCGGGGCTTCCACTGGACGTCGTCCGTGGGGCATTTCAGCTGCAAACCGGCGCACGCCTCCCGGCCGGCGTATCGTTGCAAGGCGTGGCCGAAACCTTCAGCACGGCAGCTCCCCTGTCCCTGTATGGCTGCGCGAAATTGGCCTCGGAGATTCTGGCGGCAGAGTACGCCGAGGCGTTTGGAATCCCGGTGTGGATCAACCGGTGTGGCGTACTCTCTGGAGCAGGGCAATTCGGCCGCCCCGATCAAGGCATCTTTGCCTTCTGGATCAACGCCTGGCTCCGGCAGCGCCCGCTGACTTACCGTGGTTTCGGAGGCAAAGGTGCGCAAGTGCGGGATTGTCTCCACCCGCGGGATCTTGTGCCGCTTCTCGTGAAGCAAATGGGTGGAGGATCCGGAGCCGCGGCGCGTGTGGCGAACGTCGGCGGCGGGCCAGATCGGTCGATATCACTGAGCCAGCTGTCCGAGTGGTGCGAGCGACGTTTTGGGCGACGCGATGTTGGCGCTGACATCCGCGATCGCACCTTCGATGTCCCCTGGCTGGTGATGGATTCCTCGCTGGCCGAGAAACACTGGGACTGGCGTCCGACGACGTCACTCGAGTCGATTCTGGATGAGATCGCCGACCACGCGGAACGGCAGCCGGACTGGCTGGACGCCTCAGCGGATTCCTGAATATGGCGAGGCAGTCGACAAAACCGCTCGAGCTCCTGTCGGTGGTGATTCCCGCCAGGGACGAGGAAGAGTGCGTCGGTTCAACCATCGAGCACTTGTCGTTGGAGTTGCGTCTGCATCAGGTGAACCACGAAATCGTGGTCGTCGACGATGGAAGCACGGATCGGACGTGGCAACGGCTTGTGGAGCTCCAGCAACACCTTCCGCATCTCAAACCCGTTCGAAACGAAGGACCACACGGATTCGGTCGAGCGGTGAGTCTGGGCCTCGACCATATGACCGGCGACGCCGCGGTCATCATGATGGCCGATGAGTCCGACGATTGCCGCGACGTCGTGTCCTACTGGAACGCGCTCGAGGCGGGCGCCGACTGCGTCTTTGGAAGCCGGTTCACCAAGGGCGGTGGCGCCATCGACTATCCGTGGTTCAAGCTGGTCATCAATCGGATGGCGAACACCTTCCTCCGACTCATTTTCGGTGTCCGATTCAATGACATCACCAACGCGTTCAAGGCCTATCGTCGAGAGGTTGTGGACGGCTGCCGCCCTTTGATCTCGGCCCACTTCAACCTGACCGTGGAATTACCGCTCAAGGCCATCGTGCGCGGCTATCACTGGGAAGTCATTCCCATCACGTGGCGAAATCGCCGAACCGGGGAACCCAAGCTGAAACTGAAGGAAATGGGCAGCCGGTATCTCTTCATCGTCCTGTACGTATGGCTCGAGAAGCATTTGAGCCGAGGCGACTACCGGAGGCAAGCGAGCGCACCGGTGCAAAACGGAGATCCGCAGTCTGATGTCGGCGTCAGCGATGCAGGCAGGCTTTGATCTCGAGAGCGTCACGACCGCTGTCGTGAGCGCGTGAACACGAAGCGCATGAGCGCAGCCTCGACGGCCAACGCCGCAGCGACCACGAGCCACATCGGGGCTGCGGAGTAGTCGTTCAAGAACACCACACGATCTTCCGCAGCCGTTCCGGCGCCCCGGCGAGAACGGCCCATGCCATCGCGGTCAGCACGATCACGGAAGGGAACCACACGTCGTGCGCCGTTCCGTGTATGTGCGGCGCCGTGTGCAACGCCATCGCGCCGCTGGTGCCGATCAGCAGGAACGCGACCACCGACGAGTTCGCAGGCTCGAGCCAGGCTGTCGCGTTCTGCCGCACCGCGCGCACTCCCAGCTTGCGGACGCGCGAGACGAGAAACAGGCTCAGCGAGATCGTCAGGCACCCGGTGAAGAGCGAGAAATAGAGATCGACGAGACCTCGGTAGAAGTGCTTCGGGTCGAGCGCCGAGCGGCTGGAGAGCGCCGAGACGAGCTCGAGCGGGATGACCGATGCGACGACGTTGTAGAAGAAGGCGAGCGGGTCGGAGGAGCTCACCTCAGGGAGCGGGTTGCTCGCGGAAAAACCGCTGCTCCAGAAGGTCGACACCCCCCAGATGCCCCAGACGAACAGGAGCGCAACAGGGACGCCCGCGGCGCGCGCGGCCTCCGAGAGTGAGATCCGGCGAGCGGCGTCGCGCCATCCAAGCCACCGCGCATGCACCAGCAACGCGAAGGCGTACACCGCCACGACGGGATGCGCGAGTATGCCGAGGCCCAGAAACAACGCCGAAAACCGGAGATGGCGCGATGAGCGCGCGGAGTCGGCGGATCGCAGGGTCGATGATTTCGCGTAAAAATGAAGTCCCAGAATCCCGAAGTACGCCGCGAGCATCTTGGGCCACGTGAACCATTGCCCATGGAGCATCCAAACATTGAGCGGGAAGAGCGCGAGGGCGAACGCCCCTGCACGCCGGTCGAAACGATCGCGCACGACCAGGTACATGGCTCCGCACACGCATGAGTTCATGAACGTCGAAGCCACCTGGAAGATCCAGAACTCGTGGCCGAAGAGAGACATCGCGAAGGCGCCGTACAGATTGAAGAGGGGTGTGCGCGATAGGAGCGAATAGTGCCCCGCCCAGACGGTGGTGACCGGCTTGTCGCCGAGGAACACGAGCGCCTCGTCGAAATGCATCCACCAGTCGAAGGACCAGCCGGCTCCGTAGTAGATCGGAAGCAGGGCCTGGATCAGGAGAAGGTGGACGTAGGGAGCCGAGGCGAGCGCCGCGAACGCGGGTGAGAGTTCACTCAGCGTCACTACGTGCGGGCCTTCTCGCGCGCGCGTGCGCCAGAGCCACGAGGAGAGCGCCACCATCGCGCCGAGTGCCAGCACGCCGAAGAAGGCCGCGTGTGCGCCGGACACGAAGAGAACGAACTGGGAGCCCGCAAGCAAGGCGATACCGATGCCCGGGCTGGCGACGAACCACTCCTCCGCGTCCAGCGCTCCCATGCGGCGCAGCAGGCCGCCGCCGATGAACCACGTGAGCGCGGGCAGGCCCAGCGCTGCGGCGACGAATCTCAAGGTGTTCACACGTTCCGTTCGCGCTGCGCGTGAATCGCCCGGCTGACGCCTTCGCGCTCGCGCGTTACGACCGACGGCGGTGGGCGATGTACTCGAAGACCATCGGCAGCAGCGACACAACTACGATGCCAATCGCGATGAGTGAGAAGTTCTGCTTCACGATCGGCACGTTGCCGAACAACAGCCCCGCCCCGACGCACAGACCGACCCATGCTACTGCGCCAATCAGATTGTAGAAGCCGAACGAGTGCGATCGCATCTGCGCCGCGCCGGCGACGAACGGCACGAACGTCCGCACGATTGGCACGAATCGCCCCAGGATCACCGCCTTGCCGCCGTAACTCTCGAAAAACGCGTGCGCGCGCCGCAGATGTTCGCGGTTGAGCAGCTTGTGCGAGATGCCGGAGTGATCGGTGGCGGCGAAGACGCGCGGCCCGATGATCCGTCCCACCGTGTAATTCACGGCGTTGCCCGTGAACGCCGCCGTCACGAGCAGCGCGAGCGCCGCGGGCGTGCTCAGGGCGCCCGTCGCGCACAGGGCGCCGGTCGCAAACAGCAGCGAATCGCCCGGTAGAAACGGCGTGACGACAAAGCCGGTTTCGGCGAAGACGATGGCGAACAGGATCCCGTACACCCACGGGCCGTAGGCGGCGACGAGCTCGAGCAGCTTCTGATCGCTGTGGAGGAGGAGATCGAGCACGTATGGTCCTTGGTCCTTAGTGCTTGGTCCTTGGTCCGTCCGGGGTCCCTGGTCCGTTCGGTGAGTTAGACGGCGTCAAGCGCTTGTACCAGGTCTTCTTTGAGATCCTCGAGGTCCTCGAGACCGGCCGAGATGCGGACCAGGCCGTCCGTGATGCCGATGGCCGCGCGCCGCTCCGCCGGCACCGACGCATGCGTCATCGTCGCCGGATGCGAGATGAGCGTTTCAACGCCGCCGAGGCTTTCGGCCAGCGCGTGGAGGCGCACGGCATTCAGCAGCCGGCGTGCGGCTTCGAGGGAGCCGAGATCGAACGCCAGCATGCCCCCAAATCCGCGCATCTGCCGTTTCGCGAGCTCGTATTGGGGATGGCTCGGCAGGCCTGGGTAGTACACCTTGCGCACTTTCGGCTGCGAACTGAGGAACTCGGCCAGAGCCAGGCCCGTGGCGCTGTGCTGCTGCATGCGCAGCGGAAGCGTTTTCGTGCCGCGCAGGACGAGCCAGGAATCGAACGGGCCCAGAATCGCGCCTTCCGCGTTCTGCACGAAGGTCAGCCACTCGATGTCGTCGGCCCGCTGCGCGACCACGATGCCGCCGACGCTGTCGCTGTGGCCGTTGAGATACTTCGTCGTGCTGTGGGTGACGATGTCGGCGCCGAATTCGAGGGGACGCTGAATGTACGGGCTTGCGAACGTGTTGTCGACGACGAGCCGTACTTTGTGCCTGTGCGCGAGCTCGGCGGCGGCACGAAGATCGGTGAGCCGCATGACCGGATTGGTCGGCGTTTCGACGAACAACATCCGCGTCGACGCCGTGAACGCGCGCTCCACTTCGTCGAGCTTCGACGTATCCACGTACGTGAACGACAGCTGATACCGCCGGAGCACCTTGTCGAACAGCCGAAAGGTTCCGCCGTACGTGTTGTCCGACACCACGACATGGTCGCCCGCCTGCAGCAGCGTGGCAATGGCGCCGATGGCCGCCATGCCCGACGCGAAGGCGAACCCCGCGGTGCCGCCTTCGATGGCGGCGATGTTGCGCTCGAGCGCCATGCGTGTGGGATTGTGCGTGCGGCCGTACTCGTACCCCTTGTGTTTGCCCAGCGCCTCCTGCACGTAGGTGGACGTCTGGTAGATCGGCGTGATGATGGCGCCGGTCGACGGATCCGGTTCCTGTCCGGCGTGCAGACAGACCGTGCTGAAGCGCGCGCGGGTTGTGAGCTTCATCGATGTGCAGATTGGCTGATCTCAGATTTCAGATTCACCGGTTTTCTCAATTGAAATCTGAACTCTGCAATCCTGAACTGTACATGTTTTAATAAGCCGAAGTCCACGTATGCCCCAACGCGCGCTGCCGCCCGCTGCCGATCGCCACGAAGGCATCAAGGGCGCGCTGCTGCACACGCTGCCAGGCCGCGCCATCGTCATCGGTCTCGCGATCAAGCTGGCGATCGCCCTTGTCGCGCAGGCCGTCGGACCCGTGCCGGCCTTCGTCCGCGTGGTGGACACGGTTGCCGGCATCGCGGTGGCGGCGGGTCTTGCGTACTTCCTGTTCCGCCTGATCGTGCACGCGCAGCGGCGCCTGCTGTGGCGAGTGCGGCGCAAGCTGATCCTGTCCTACATCTTCGTCGGCTTCGTCCCGGCGCTGCTGATCGTCGCCTTCTTCCTGCTGTGCGGCTATCTGCTGTTCTACAACTTCGGTTCGTATCTCGTGCAGACCCGGCTGCGTGCGCTCGGCGATCAGGCGCGGTTTCTCGCGCAGAGCACGGCGCTCGAAATTCAACGCGCGGGCGGCCGGGACGTCGACAGCATCATTACGCGGCGGCAGGCGAACGCCGCGGCCCAGTATCCGGACCTGTCGTTCGCGGTGCTCCCGATGCAGCGACCGTGTGAGGCCGCTAACCCGACGGCATCGGTTGCCGTGAGCACACCGCGAGTCGCCGGTCCGTGGTCGCATGTCGAACCGCCACGGAGCGTGCCGCCGTGGATCCGCTGTTCGGGATTCGCCGGCACGTTCGCCTACTCCCATCTCAAGATGGCCACCGCGGTGACCGAAGACACGCACCTCCTCGTACGGGCGGTCGCTTTTCCAGACTCCCCGCAGCCGGGCTACGCGGTCGTCGTCGACGTGATGGTGAACGACCTGGTGCGAAAGCAGCTCCGGGACGAGACCGGCGTGGAGCTGAAAACGGTCACGGTCCTGCCGCCGGAGAAGGCCGACGACCCGAGACCGCTGAGCGGTCGCCCTGGCGGCGAGCACGACTCGCGTGCGCGGCTCGACGTTACCGGTCTGCTCGGCAGCCTGCCCAGCCTGATGGAGTATCGCGACTGGGAGTCGGGTGCCGCCGGCACGCTCAACGTCACGACCGGGCTGAGCGTGTCGGAGCTCTACGATCGGATTTCAGCGGCCGAAGGAAAGGCGGGACGCAGCCTGGGACAGGGTCTGCTGCTGCTGCTGTTCGTCATCGGCGCGCTGTTCCTGATCATCGAGTTCATCGCGCTCGTCGCCGGCCTCGCGCTGGCGAAGTCGATCACCGGATCGGTCCACGAGCTCTTCGCGGGCACCGAACGCGTGCGTCAGGGCGATTTCACCCACAAGATCGCTGTGAAGACCGATGATCAGCTCGGCGAGCTCGCCGGCTCGTTCAACTCGATGACCGCGAGCATCGAGGACCTGCTGCGGCAGGCGGCGGAGAAAAAGCGGCTCGAAGAGGAGCTGCGCATCGCGCACGAGATCCAGATGTCGCTGCTGCCGCAGGGGCCGCTGCTGATGCCGGGCCTCACGGTGACGGCGCTGTGCGTGCCCGCGCGGGAGGTGGGTGGGGACTACTACGATTTTCTGCCGCTCGACAGCTCGCGCGTCGGCGTGCTGATCGCCGATGTGTCCGGCAAAGGCACGTCGGCCGCGCTCTACATGGCGGAGCTGAAGGGCCTGGTGCTCTCACTCAGCGAAATCCACCCGTCGCCGCGCGACCTGCTCATCGCCGCGAATCGGATCATCGCCAAGCATCTCGACGCCCGCAGCTTCATCACGATGACCTACGCCGTGATCGATCTGCGGACCCGCACCATGACCTACGCGCGCGCCGGACACACGCCGCTCATCTACGTGCCAGGCCCCGGCGTCCGATCGCGGCGCATGCAGATTCTGGCGCCGGACGGGATGGTGCTCGGCCTCAAACTCGACAACGGCGAGATGTTCGAGCGGCTGCTCTGCGAGGAAACCATCCTGCTGAACCCGGGGGATCTCTATCTGTTCTTCACCGACGGCATCAGCGAAGCCATGAATGTGCACGACGACCTGTTCGGCGAGCAGCGGCTCGGGGAGCTCGTCGAGAGCCACGCGGACCTCCCATCCGAACAACTGCGCGAGCGTATGCTGCGCGACATTGCCGCCTTCGTCGGCGACGCTCCGCAGCACGACGACATGACGATGATCCTGCTCAAGGTCGACGAGGTGGCCCACGCGACAACGAGCAACGCGGAGCTCGCGGAGCTCGCACGGTAAGATGAATCGGTTGTGACAGATTTCGTGGTGATTCTCACCACTTCCTCGGACATCGAAGCGCGCGTGGTGCGGGGCCTGCTCGAGGCGCACGGCGTGATGTCGGTCGTCCTGTCCGAGCCGCGCAGCGTGCTCCCCGTGTCCGTCGGCAATCTGGGCGCCGTGCGCATCTCGGTGCACGCGAGCGAAGCCGAGGAGGCCAGGCGGATCATCGAGAGTCACCGGACCGAGCTCAAGAACGGGCAGCTCGTGCGGCTGCGCGACGAGTTCGAGGCGCTCCAGCAGATCATCGGGTACCGCTTCCGCGATCGGGGGCTTCTCGAGCACGCGATGACGCATACCTCGCGCGCCAACGAGGATGTGAGCGGCGGCGTCCGCGACAACGAATCGATGGAATTCCTCGGCGACGCGGTGCTCGGCTTCGTGATCGCCGACCTGCTGTTTCGCGAGTTTCCGGAATTCGACGAAGGCGAGAAGTCGAAGACGAAAGCCGCGCTCGTCTCGACCTCGGCGCTCGCGCGCCAGGCCGAGCGGCTGAGCCTCGGCGAACACCTGCTGCTCGGGCGCGGCGAAGAGAAGACCGGCGGCCGGCGCAAGCAGGCGCTGCTCGCCGACGGCTACGAGGCGCTCATCGCGGCGATTTATCTCGACGGCGGCGTCGAGCCGGCGCGCGCGTTCATCGCGCGCGAGTTCGGCGGCCTGATCGCCGAGGTCCGGAGTCGGGGCTTTGCGGGGCACGACTACAAGTCGTCGCTCCAGGAACTGCTGCAGGCGCGCGATCTGCCGTTGCCCGAATATCGTCTTGTCGGCACGCTTGGTCCCGATCATCGCAAACAGTTTCAGGTGGAGGTCGTCGTAAGCGGGGAAGCGCTCGCCGAGGCGATCGGGGCGAGCAAGAAGGAAGCGGAGCAGGAAGCCGCCCGGCTCGCGATGGAGAAACTCGCGAGCTCCTGAGAGTGGCGCCCACGCCCTAGCGCGAACCCTTCAGCCGAGCGTTGTCCGCTCAGCAAGTGTTCAGCTCCAGCCGGAGCCCTACTTAGCCGCGGCGCAAAGGCGACCGGCGTGCCGATCCTCGGCTTGCGAAGCGAGGTGCCTTCGCGCCGCAATGGGACGCCCGCGAGTCGTTAATCGATCTCGATGATCCCCGACGAGGGACCACCGGCCATCGCGAACGCCGGCTCGGCCTGCGGCGCAGGCTTCGGCGGCTCACTCGCCTGTGGCAGGCGCGGCAGCGCGTAGCGGTGTATCTCGCGCGCCACGTCGTCGTCGGTCGCCGCCGACGGGCGGCAGTGGAGCCGGACCCAGACGCGCAGCAGCGGATCGGTGAAGCTGTAACGCTTCTGCCGCGACGTCACCAGATCGACGTCCTCGAGCCATGAAAGATAGTCCTTCGTCGACCCGGGCGTCCGCTGAAGGCGCTGGGAGATTTCGGTGAGCGTCAGTCCTTCGTCTTCGCCGAGGATTTCGAGAATCGCCTTGAGCGCGCCGTACCCGCGCGCGCGGTGCAGGCGCAGCTCGTAGGAATAGGCGCACTCGCGGGCGAGCCGCCCGTCCGGCGCGAGCAGCGCGGCCAGCGCGCTGATGGCATCGCCGCTTCCCGGACCGCCGTGCTCGCGCATCGTGGCGAGCTCGTCGGCGAGCGCGCGGACGTACATCGGCCGGCCGTCCGCCAGTGCGTTCACCGTGCGTGCGAGATAGTCGGCTTCCTGCGCATCGTCGCCGCCTGACCGGCCGTGCGCGGTCGGTCCGAGAATGTCGAGCGTGTCCTCGCCCGTGAGCGCCGGCATCTGGATTACTTCGAAGCGCGATGAGCGATCGCGCAGCAAGCGGAGCGCGCGCGCCGTGTAGCGACTTGTCAGAATGAAACGGTTGCCGCTCGCCGAGAGGCCGTCGGCGAAGTCGTGCTGCACGCGGCGCAGTCCAGGGAAGCTCTCGAAGGTGCGTAACTCGAGGAATTCGTCGAGCAGGAACGTCGCCGGTTCGCTCGCCGCGCTGCGCGCGCGGCTGAAGAAACCGAGTGTAGCGTCGAACGCCGCCCGCGCGCCGGCGGGCCCGCTTGTCGAGGTGTCGGCGACAGGGAAGGGCGACACCGCCGTGACGGCGCGCAAAAAGCGCTCGGGCGTCGTCGCCGTGCGCTCCACGTCGATGTACTGCGCGGAGGTCCGGCCGACCCGTTCGCGCAGCTGCTGGAGCAGCGTGGTGCGGCCGCTGCCGCAGCCGCCGAGCAGCACGGGAATGCGGGATGGCGAGGCATCGAGCGCCGCAGTCACGCGGCGGGACAGAGCAGTACGAGGAGTCAACATCCGCCTTCCTCACGCATCGGGATCCGCAACCCTTCTCGTTCGGCCGTCGCGATCGCTTCGGGGTAGCCGGCGTCGGCATGACGCACGACGCCGATTCCGGGATCGCACGTCAACACGCGTTCAAGTCTTTCGTCTGCATCGGCGGTGCCGTCCGCGACGATCACCATGCCCGCATGCAGCGAGTAGCCGATGCCCACGCCGCCGCCGTGGTGGACCGAAACCCACGTGGCGCCGCTCGACGCGTTCAGCAGAGCATTCAGCACGGGCCAGTCGGCGATGGCGTCGCTTCCGTCGCGCATCCCTTCCGTTTCGCGGTTCGGTGATGCCACCGACCCCGCGTCCAGATGATCGCGGCCGATCACGATCGGCGCCTTGAGACGCCCCTCGCGCACGAGCTCGTTGATGCGCAGGCCGAAGCGCGCACGCTCGCCATAACCGAGCCACAGGATGCGCGCGGGCAACCCTTGGAACGCCACCCGCTCGCGGGCAAGCTGAATCCAGCGGACCAGCGCTTCGTCGTACCCGAACATCTCGAGCGCCGCGTCGTCGGTGACGCGGATGTCGTCGGGATCGCCCGAGAGCGCCGCCCAGCGGAACGGCCCCTTTCCTGCGCAGAACAGCGGACGGATGTACTCGGGCACGAAGCCGGGAATGTCGAACGCGTTGGCGACGCCTGCCTGCTGGGCCTGCGCGCGGATGTTGTTCCCGTAGTCGAACGTCACGGCGCCGCGTGCCCGCAGCGCGAGCATGGCGCGGACGTGGTCGGCCATCGCCGCCATCGATCGCGCGACGTACTCCTGCGGACTCCGTTCGCGCAGCCGCGCGGCTTCGTCCAGGCTGATGCCAGTCGGCACATATCCATTCAACGCGTCGTGCGCCGACGTTTGGTCCGTCAGAACATCAGGCGTGATCCCGCGAGCGACCAGCGCCGGCAGCACATCCGCGGCGTTGCCGCGGAGTCCGATCGAGCGTCCGATGCCGTCGCGGGTCCATGCCGTGACGCGTTTCAGCGCCTCGTCGAGGCTGTCGGTGGTCTCATCGAGATACCGAGTCGCCAGACGCCGCACAATGCGGGCCGGATCGACCTCGACCACCAGCGACGCGGCACCGTTCATGGAGGCGGCCAGGGGTTGGGCGCCGCCCATCCCGCCCAGGCCGGCCGTGACGACCAGCTTGCCCGAGAGGGAGCCGCCGAAATGACGACGGGCAACGGCGGCCAGCGTCTCGTACGTGCCCTGGACGATGCCCTGACTTCCGATATAGATCCAGCTTCCCGCCGTCATCTGGCCGAACATGGTCAGGCCGCGGTGCTCGAGGTCTCTGAAGTTCTCCCATGTCGCCCATGCGGGCACGAGCAGCGCGTTGGCGATGAGCACGCGAGGCGCCCCGGGATGCGTCTGGAAGATGCCAACGGGTTTTCCGGACTGCACGAGCAGCGTTTCGTCGTGTTCGAGCGTCGTCAGCGATCGCACGATGGCGTCGAACGCCGGCCAGTTTCGCGCGGCCTTGCCCGATCCGCCGTACACGACCAGATCGTCCGGCCGTTCTGCGACATCGGGATCCAGATTGTTCATCAGCATCCGGAGCGCAGCTTCCTGCGGCCAGCCCTTGCAGGTCAGCGCGGTGCCGCGTGGCGCCCGGATCGTGCGTGTTGCAGTAGCCATGAAGGATCGCGACGAGAAAGATAGACCTTAAGAAGCGACGGCAACGTTGTCAATTTGAAAATAAAAAATAATTCACTTGACTCCGCCGCTGCATGCGTCTTCCAGTGCGCTCGTCGCAATCAGTGCCGTGATCGCGACGATATCGGGCGATGGCGGACGATCGTCGTCGAGCGCCGGCACGCGCGATCGCACGAGCCGATGCACGTCGGCGAGCGCGGGCGACGTCGCGAGCGGCGCGAGGAGGTCGATCGCCTGACACGCGCACAGGATCTCGATCGCGATCACCTCGCGCGCGCGCGCCACCGCGCGCTCCGCCTTGAGCGCCGCCGTCATGCTCATGCTGACGTGGTCTTCGCGGTTCGCCGACGTCGGGATCGTATCGACGCCGGCGGGATGCGCGAGCGATTTGAGCTCCGACGCCGTCGCCGCGGCGGTGACCTGCGCCAGCATGAGCCCCGATCGCAGCCCGCCTTCGCGCGTGAGGAAGGCGGGAAGCCCGCTGAGCGCCGGATCGACCAGCCGGTCGGTCCGGCGCTCGCTGATCGTGGCGAGCGGCACGATGGCTGCCGCCACCAGGTCCGCAGCGATTGCAATCGGTGCGCCGTGGAAGTTGCCCCCCGACACGATATCTCCGGACGCTGCAAACACCATCGGGTTGTCGGTCGCGCTATTGGCCTCGATGAGCACAGTCTCGCGGACGAATCGTAGGGCTTCACGGGTAGCGCCGTGCACCTGAGGCGCGCACCGCAGCGAGTACGCGTCCTGCACCTTGCCGCAGTGCTCGTGCGACTTGTTGATGCCGCTGCCGCGCATCAGGCGCTCGATGTTCGTCGCAGACGCGAGCTGCCCGGCAAACGGGCGGGCCTCATGAATACGCGCCTCGAAGGGGTGAATCGATCCGCGCAGCGCATCAATCGACAACGCGGCCGCAATGTCCGCGGCGCGGGTGAGCTGCTCGGCGCTCGTCAGGGCGAGTGCGAGCACCGCGGTCGACGGCTGGGTGCCGTTGATGAGCGCGAGCCCTTCCTTGGCGCCCACGCGGATCGGCTGGAGCCCCGCGCGCCGGAGTGCCTCCGCCCCAGGGAGCCACGACGGCGTGGAACGCAGAGCTCGCTGAGGCCGCGGGAATTTGTCTTGCTGATCGAATACTTCTTCTTTGCGTGCTCTGCGTTGATCGTGGTCGTCGAGCAGACACGCGTGGCCCTCCCCGACGAGCACGAGCGCGAGGTGGGCGAGCGGCGCAAGGTCACCGCTCGCGCCGACGGATCCGCGCGACGGGACGTACGGAACGACGCCGGAGTTCAACAGGGCAATCAGCGCTTCCAGTGTCTCGATGCTGATGCCCGAGAAGCCTTTGGCCAGCACGTTCGCGCGCAGGGCCATCGTGGCGCGGACGGTCCGCGCGGGCAGCGGATCGCCCAACCCTGCGGCATGGCTGCGCAGCAGATTCAGCTGCAGCGCGTCGAGAGCGTCGGGCGGGATCTTCACTTCAGCGAACGATCCGAAACCGGTGTTGATGCCGTACGCCGGCTCGTCGCCGCGCGCGCGGCGCTCGACGACGGCGCGCGAAGCGTTCACGCGCTGGCGCGCGACCGACGCCAGCGCCACAGGCTCGGCACGGTCCGCGACGGCGAGGAGCTGCTCGATAGTTAGTGAAGAGCCGTCGAGAATGATCATGAAGTCGTCCGTCGCCGCTCTTCAGTCCGCGGTCCGAAGCCGTCCGTCATCCGTCTCGGTCGCCAGTCGGGAACGGGTTGAGAGTAGAATCTTAGCCCGTACGCTCCGGCGTTGCCACGCCGTCTGATGACTGATGACTGAGACTGATGACGGACGACTTTCGACTGACGACTGATGACTGGCGACTGACGACTGTATGAATCTCGCCATTCTCGGCGCGCAATGGGGCGACGAAGGCAAGGGCAAGATCGTCGATCTGCTGACGCCGTACTTTTCGATTGTTGCGCGCTATCAGGGCGGTCACAACGCCGGACATACCGTGTACGTCAACGGCGCGAAGTTCATCCTGCGTCTGGTTCCATCCGGCATTCTGCATCCGGGCGTGACGTGCGTCATCGGCAACGGCGTGGTCGTCGATCCGCAGGCGCTGTTTGCCGAGATCGACGAGCTGACGAAGAACGGGATCGACGTCGGCAACCGTATCGTGGTCAGCGACAAGGCGCATTTGATTCTGCCGTATCACCGCGACCTCGACCTGCTGGCGGAAGCGCGCCGCGGCGAGCGCAAGATCGGCACGACCTCGCGCGGCATCGGACCCGCATACGAGGACAAGATTGCCCGGCGCGGCATTCGCGTCGGCGACCTGGCTGATGTCCACGGCCTCGAGCAGGACGTGCGCGACAACGTCACCGCGCGCAACCGCCTCGTGCAGGACAACACCATGGACTGGAAGCCGGTCCTCGAGCAGCTGCTGAAGCATGCCGCGCGCATGCGGCCGATGATTCGCGACGTCTCGCTGATGCTGAGCGAGGCCACGCAAAACGGTCAGTCGATTCTGTTCGAGGGCGCGCAGGGCACGCTGCTCGACATCGACCATGGCACCTACCCGTATGTGACCTCGTCGAATGCAACGATTGGCGGCGCCTGCACGGGACTGGGCGTTCCGCCAAAGGCGATTGGCCGCGTGGTCGGTGTCGTCAAGGCCTACACGACGCGGGTTGGCGAGGGGCCGTTTCCGACGGAGCTCTCGGGGGCGATGGGCAACCGGCTCCGCGAGAGTGGAAGCGAGTACGGCGCGGTGACCGGGCGCCCCCGTCGCTGCGGCTGGTTCGACGCCGTCGCGGTGCGCTACGCCGCCCGCATCAACGGTCTCGACGGCCTCGCGCTCACCAAGCTCGACGTGCTCGACGGCCTCGACCGCATCGACATCTGCACGTCGTACCGCTGCGGCTCGCGCACGCTCACCGAGTTTCCCGCCGACGTTGGCCAGCTTGCCGCGTGCGAGCCGGTCTACGAATCGATGCCGGGATGGACCACACCAACCGCCGGCGTCCGCCAGTTCGACAAGCTGCCGGAAGCCGCGCGCAACTATCTCGCGCGGCTGGAAGATGTGTCAGGCGTTCGTGCCGCGATCGTCTCGACGGGCTCGGAGCGCGACGACACTATCATCCGACAGGATGTGCTGCCCCTAATCCCCAATCCCTGACCCTAAGGTGAAACCCTGTGATTAGCCCGCTTGGTCATGCAGCCTTTACCTCCACGGCGACGCCGAGGTCACGGAGGCGCTGGATCAGACGCTTGGCGAGCTGTTCCTTGTCGCGTTGTTCGAAATGGTGAGCGCCGAGGT
>WNFV01000180.1_pt1 | contig 103329 bp, 107 predicted proteins | sample 5400101 | NCBI WGS metagenome assembly WNFV01 (sample SAMN13153361, study PRJNA577476) | soil metagenome | isolation source: 115 cm soil or saprolite under grassland replicate 1 | place: USA:California | collected 2016-06-15
CTCGACCACAACGTCCGCATCAGCCCTGCCGGCCCCGAAACCCGGGTTCCCGGGTGAAGGGCCCCGCCCGCCGCCACCCGCCCGAGCGCCGGACGGCAGGCCGGCTGGCAGGCCCGGCGGCAGGTCGGGCGCCGGGCCGCCCGCCGACCTTGGAACCGGCGCCCCCAACACTCGCCCGCCCGCACGTCACCTGGCCCGTCCCACGCTCGTTCACCGCCGCCGACTCCTGACGGAGGCCGCCCGCATGCACACCACCAACAACAACGCCCGCGAGCGTCCCCGCCCTCGTCCGCGCTCGCGCTGGCCCTCGCGGCGGGGGAGCGTCGCCGAGCAACTCGCCGCCCTCGCCGCAAGGCTCACCGACCGCGACCGCGCCATCGTCCGCGAGCACCGCGTCTTCACCACCCGCCAGCTCGCCGAGGCCTGGTTCGACTCGGTCGACCGGGCCGAGCACCGGCTGCGCGAACTGGCCGACGCCCGGGTGCTGCTGCGCTTCCGCCCCCAGACCCGCCACGGCGAGGGCTCCGCCCCGTACCACTACGTCGTCGGCCCCCTTGGCGCCGCGGTCCTCGCCGCCGAGCGCGGCGTCGACGTGCGCCGGCTCGGCTACCGCGCCGACAAGGCGCTGGAGGTCGCCCACAGCCAGCGCCTGGCCCACGTGGTGGGCGTCAACGGGTTCTTCACCGCCCTGGCCGCCTCCGCCCGCCAGGGTCGCTCTCAGGCCGCTAGGGCGGCCACCCTGACCGCCTGGTGGTCCGAGCGCGCCTGCGCCCGCCGCTGGGGCCGCATCGTCCGCCCCGACGGCTACGGCCGCTGGCGCCAGGGCGATGCCGAGGTCGACTTCTTCCTCGAGTACGACCGCGGCACCGAGCCGCTCGACCGGCTGGCTGCCAAGCTGCACGCCTACTCGGAGCTGGCCGACGCCACCGAGATCCCCACCCCGGTGCTGTTCTGGCTGCCCACGTCGGGCCGCGAGGTCAGCGTCCACCAAGCCCTCGCCGGCGCGGGCCGCTGGGGCCGGCTGCGGTTCCTGGTCGCCACCGCCAGCCCGGCGCTCGGGCTGGGCCCGGCCGAGGCCGCCTGGCTGCCGCTTGGGCACACCTGGCCGCGCCGCCGCCTTGTCGAACTGGCCGACATCGAGCGCGGCACGGGCGAGGCGCCGCCATCGCCCGCGAGGAGCTGACCGCAATTGCCAGAGCCGCCCAGTACCCGTCGGCCTCGACGGCCGGCCAGCTTGGTACATCCTCAGAGCGGGGGGCCGCGTCGTGCGGCCGTGGGCCGGCCGGAGAACGAGGTTGCAGCTCGTGTAAGGCAGGAGTGTGCGAAGCAGGGCATTCCGGAGCGGATCGAGGACGCGAGCGTGCTGGATGCCGTGGTAGCCCTGCTCACGCCCGTACGTGGTCCTTCCACAGCACCTCGATCGCGTTCGGGTCGAAGACCCGGCCACGCTGCGGGTGAACGGTCACCGACTCGATCGTCGCGGCAATCAACGCTCGTCGCCAGTCAAGGTCGTTCCGGTCCCACTCCTCGCGGACAGGCTCAGACACCAGAGAGGCCAACGCATAGGTCGCCTGCCGCGAACCACGCCGCCGCTCGGCAGCCTCCTTCCGCTCCATGATGCGAGCCTTCTGCCGAAGGTACTCGGGCTTCGTCAGGACATCGTCGGCGTAGTCGTCGGCGAGCCGAGTCAGCCTGGCCTTGCACCACGCAATCTCTTTGCGATCAGCGGCGTCCGCGTCGTCATCGACGGCGACCAAGCTGGCTCGAAGGGCCTCGCTGTCCAAGCGGTGCATCAGCCGCTCGACAACCTCTTCCTCGACCAGATCCGCCTTGCGCCGAAGGCGACCGCACCCCTGAAATCCAACGTCCTTTCGGCACGTGTAGGTCCGCTCGCCGCCCTGCCTTGGTCCGCCACGGAGGGGCTTGCAGCAACGACCGCAGTAGATGAAGCCTGTCAGCAGATAGGAGCGGACATTGACGCGGCCGTGGTTCTGCCGATCGGGGTCGCTGAAGAAAGCTTGCAAGCGTTCCCATTCGTCCTCGGAGAGGATCGGCGGCCATGTGCCACGCACGCGGCCGGCGACAGGATGGTCGCGGTAACCGATGAGCGCGGGGCGCATGAGCGTCTGGCGAAGGGTGGTCTGCCGCCACGGTCCGCCGGTCGGCGTCGTGATGCCGCGACTTTGCCAGTCGGCGCAGATCCCGCCCAAGGTCTCTCCGCGGAGCAGCCGCTTCGTCGCCTCGCGGATCAGCTCAGCCTCTTCCTCCACGATCGCAAACGTTCCACCTTCCGATGACTCGTAGCCAAACCCCCGGTATCCTCCGGACGCGGGCTTGCCCGCCTTCGCGTCAGAGAGCGTCCTTCGCAACACACGCCTCCGGATTTGCTCCGCTTCCTCTTCGTCAATGTCTGCGCGAAGATTTGCGGCAAATACCCCTTCGCCCGTTTCAAGGTCAATGTAATCAGTGAGTGACTTTATCTTCAGCTTGAAGGGGGCGGCAAGCTCGCGAAACTGGTGCCATTCCAAAGGGCGACGATGGAGGCGTGACAACTCGGTGACCAGAACAGCCTCAACGAGACCGGCTGCGATGGCCCGCTTCAGCCGCTCGTAGTCTCGTCGGGGCTTGCGGGTGCGCGCCGTCGCACCCAGGTCGTTGTCAACGTAGACTCCGACGACTTCCCATTCCATGACATCGGCGAGGCGGCGGCAATGCTCCTCCTGGTCGCCCACACCCCAACCGTCCTGCTGATCCTCGCTGATCCGGCAGTAGATCACCGCCCGGACGCTCATCGGCCACCGTCCCTGGTTGGCTGCGCCTACAACGGTAGCCTAAATGAAGCGACGGCTATCCCATCCTCTGGATCCTGATGCCCTCCGAGCAGCCCACCACCCCGTTCACGGGGGCGGCGACGGGCTGAGCGCCGACGAGGCCTGCTCGTGCGCCGGTGGCGCGGCGGCGAGCAGGCCGAGGCCCACGGCCATGGCGAGCATCGTGGCCACGCCCACCGGCCAGTAGATGTGCGAGTCCACGAAGGAGACGGCCGCGACCGACAGCACGACCGCCCCCGGCACGGCAGCGCGACCGGTCCTGAGGACCAGCGCCGCCGAGGTCGCCAGGCAGGCGACCAGGAAGCAGCCGGTCCCGACGGTGCCGAGCCGGCTGCCGGCGGCGAACAGCTCGGCGATCTCGCCGGTCGGGCCCTCGTAGCCGCGCTCGGCCGCCCGCCGCATCAGCGTGCCGGTGCCGATCCCGCTGAGGACGTCCAGCGCCGTGTAAAAGGCGGCGTAGCCGAACGCCGCCACCCGCCCCACCCACGCCACCGGCCCTGGCACACCGCGCAGCAGCAGCCACAGCGCCACGCCGAGCAGCGGGAAGACCGGCAGCAACAGCACGTGGAGCGTGGTCCACCAGGACGCGGTGTCGCCGTTCAGGTCCTGCGGATGGCTGACCCCGACCCCGGCCAGCACGAGAGCCGGCCCGGCGACGACGACCACCCGAGTCCAGCGCACGGCCACATTCTAGGTCCTGGGCAGGCTCCTCGGTCGTCGCCATCTCACGGGTGCGTGCGCCGCCACCCGTGCGGCGCCATGCTGGAGCCGCGGCCACCAGGGGTGGCTGGTGGGTGCGAGGCGGGACGGACGACCATGGCTCGAGGCGCCTGGCGGGGAAGAGGAGCGCGTCTGATGCTCGCTGCTCTGGTCACGGTCGCGTTGCTGGTGGTGGCCCTGCTGGGGCTGGTCTGGTCGCAGCAGCGGCGCCTGATCTACTTCCCCTGGCCCGGCCGGGTGCCGGCGGCGGCGTCGCTGCTGGCCGGCGCCCAGGAGGTCGTCCTCGAGACCGAGGACGGCCTCCGGCTGGACGGCTGGTTCCTGCCGGCCCCAGGTGGCGGCCGCGGGCCCGCCGTGCTGGTCTGCAACGGCAACGCCGGCAACCGGGCGCTGCGCGCGCCGCTGGCCGCGGCGCTGTCCCGCGCGGGGCTGTCGGTGCTGCTGTTCGACTATCGCGGCTACGCCGGCAACCCCGGCCGGCCGTCCGAGGACGGCCTGGCCGCCGACGCCCGGGCGGCGCAGGCCTGGCTCGCCGCCCGCCCTGAGGTCGACCCGGGCCGGATCGCCTACTTCGGGGAGTCCCTCGGCGCGGCGGTCGCGCTGCGTCTGGCGGTCGAGCGGCCGCCGGCCGCGCTGGTCCTGCGCTCCCCGTTCACCTCGCTGGCCGACGTCGGGCGCCTGCACTATCCCTGGCTGCCGGTCGAGCTGCTGCTCAACGACCGGTACGCGTCCGCCGCGCGGGTCGGGCGGTTGACCGCGCCGCTGCTGGTGGTCGCGGGCGAACGCGACGGGATCGTGCCCGCGGCGCTCAGCCGGCGGCTCTTCGACGCGGCCTCCGTGCCCAAGCGGTTCGTGCTCGTGCCGGGGGCCGACCACAACGACGCGGCGCTGCTCGACGGCCGCCAGACGGTCGGCGAGATCGTGGGGTTCCTGGAGGGGACTGTGGTGCTCAGAAGGTCGTGATCAGCCAGTCGGGCTGGTTGCCAGGCTTCCATTTGAGGCTGCAGCCGGTGCTGGGCTTGTGCGGCTCGGGCACGGGCTCGCCGCGGAGCACGTGGTCGAGCGCCTGGCGCAGGCGCTCGCCGGTGACGGGCCGGCCGTTGCCGGGGGTGCTGTCGTCGAAGGCACCGCGGTAGGCGAGGGTGCGCCGGGCGTCGTAGACGAACAGGTCGGGGGTGCACATCGCCTTGAAGTCCTTGGCGACCCGCTGGCTGGCGTCCACCAGGTAGGGGAAGGTGAAGCCGGCACGGCGTGCCTGGTCGGCGAGCCCGGCCGGGCCGTCGCTCGGGTGGGCGTCGGTGTCGTTGCTGCAGATCCCCACCGCGCCCACGCCGTGCTCGGCGTACTCGGCCACGGTCGCGGCGAGCGCCCGCTCGACGTGCCGCACGTAGGGGCAGTGGTTGCAGAGGAACATCACCAGCAACGCCGGCGCGTCGATCTCGGCAAGGGCCACCGGTGGCCCCGCGATGGACGGCAGCTCGAACTCGGGCGCGGCCGAGCCGAGCGGCACCATCAGCGATGAGACAGCCATGCCTGATCCTCCCAAAGGGGCTCCGCCGACGGCGAGCCGCGATCGCGGTGTGGGACGTCGTCCAGGCTAGCCTGCTCCCGCCAGCCGGCCACGCGAGCGCCCGTCCGGTCGACGCCGGCCCGGTCAGCGGGCCGCCGCCGTCAGCAGCAGCCAGGCGCCCACGAGCAGGGTGGCGGATGCGGCGATCACGAACATCGCCCTGAAGGCCGGCACCGGCACGGGCAGGAAGCGGGCGGCGAGCACCGCGTCGGACACGCCGCCGAGGCCGCGCTCGCGGCCGGAGGCGTGCGCCAGCGCGGCGCGCCAGCCGCCGACCAGCAGGAGCACGACCAGGCCGGCGCCGACGGCCGCGACCAGCCGTGGCGGCCCGGCCCAGGCGAGCCAGCCGAGGCTGACCGCGGCCAGCAGGGTCGACCAGATGCCCCACGGGTTGCGCACCCACAGCAGCAGCAGGGCGAGCGCCACCAGCGCGCCGGCGGCCACCCACCAGCGTGCCGCGCCGGCGACGACCAGCGCGGCGCCGAGCACGCCGGCGATCCCCGGCGCCGGGTAGCCGGCCGTGACCACCGCGGCGCTGCGCAGCCGCCCGCTGTCGCCTGGCAGGGAGTAGCTGGTCAGGCCGGCGGTGTTCAGCCAAAGATGGACGCGGTTGACCTTGCCGCCGAGCAGGAGCGCTGCGATCGCGTGGCCGAGCTCGTGCACGGCCGTCACCACCAGCCGGGCCGTCGGCCACAGCGGCCGCAGGACGCAGCCGGCGAGCGCGACGGCCATGCCGCCGAGCACCGCCAGCTCGTCGGAGGACGACGGCGTGGCGGCACCAGGTAGCAGATCGAGCCCGATCATCGTCCCATCGTGCGCAGCAGCCGCGGCGCGCCGCAACCCGGGCCGGTCGAAGGGCGCGAGCGCGGGCGGCGCGCTCGCGTTGCCACCCCACCGGCGCTGCGCTTTACTGCTGTCGTGACCAGCCGACAGCTCCGTCCCGTCGCCGCCCTGCTCGGGGTGGCGCTGCTGCTGGCCGCGTGCGCCCCCAAGGACGAGGGCGGGGCCGCGGCCACCAGCGCGGGCGCCGACGCCTGCGCCAAGGACAAGATGCAGCTGGTCGACGCGGGAAAGCTGACCGTCGGCACGGACAAGCCGGCCTACGAGCCCTGGTTCAAGGACGACGACCCGGCCAACGGGCAGGGCTTCGAGAGCGCCGTCGCCTACGCCGTCGCCGGCAAGCTCGGCTTCTCCGAGAACGAGGTCGCCTGGGCGGTGGCCCCGTTCAACTCGGTGATCCAGCCGGGCCCGAAGAAGTTCGACTTCGACATCAACCAGGTCTCGATCACCGAGGAGCGCAGGCGCGCGGTCGACTTCTCGAGCGGCTACTACGTGGTCTCCCAGGCGGTGGTCGCGCTCAAGGACTCGCCCATCGCCGGCGCCGCCTCCATCGGCGACCTGAAGGACGCCAAGCTCGGCGCCGCCGTCGGCACGACCAGCTACCGCGCGATCGTCGACCAGATCAAGCCGGGCAAGCAGCCGGCCGTGTTCGACACCAACGACGTGGCCAAGGCCGCGCTGAAGAACGGCCAGATCGACGGGCTCGTGCTCGACCTGCCCACCGCGTTCTACGTCACCGCCGCCGAGATCGCCGCCGCCAAGATCGTCGGGCAGCTCCCGCCCACCGGGCCCAATCCCGAGGAGTTCGGCCTGGTGCTCGAGAAGAGCAGCCCGCTGACAGCCTGCGTGTCCAAGGCGGTGGACGCCCTGCGCGGCAACGGCGACCTGAAGAAGCTGCAGGACCGCTGGCTCTCGGCCAGCGTCGGCGCCCCGGTCCTGTCGTAGGCGCCGTGCGCGCCGCCGGGACCGCGGCAGGGCAGCCGCGCGGGGACGACGCCTACGTCCCGTCGCCGCTGCAGCGCGAGCGCGACCGCGTCCGGCGGCGTGCCGCCACCCGCTCCGCGCTGGTCGCCGCCGCCTCCACGGTGGTGCTCGGCACCCTCCTGTGGCTGGCGGTCACCCGCTCGCCCGGGTGGCCGCGGGTGCGGGAGAGCTTCTTCGACTGGGGCTACGCCACGCGCTCGTTCCCGAGCATCCTGCGCGGGCTGGCGCTGAACGTGCGGGTGATGCTGGTCTGCGAGGTCTTCATCCTCGTCTTCGGCCTGGTGGTCGCCGGCTGCCGCACACTGCGCGGCCCGGTGTTCTTCCCGCTGCGCCTGCTCGCCGCCGCCTACACCGACCTGTTCCGCGGGCTGCCGCTGATCCTGGTGATCCTCCTGCTCGGGCTCGGCGTGCCGGGGCTGCGCCTCGAGGGCCTGCCGGACTCGACGGTGTTCTACGGTGGGGCGGCGCTGGTGCTGACGTACTCGGCCTACGTGGCCGAGGTGTTCCGCGCCGGGATCGACTCGGTCCACCCGAGCCAGCGGGCCGCCGCCCGCTCGCTCGGCCTGTCCAGCGGCCAGACGATGCGCTACGTGGTGCTGCCCCAGGCGGTCCGCCGGGTGGTGCCGCCGCTGCTGAACGACCTTGTGTCGCTGCAGAAGGACTCCGGCCTGGTGTCGATCCTCGGTGCCATCGACGCCGTGCGGGCGGCGGGGATCGAGACCGCCACCTCGTTCAACTTCACCCCGTACGTGGTCGCCGGGGGGCTGTTCGTGCTGCTCACCATCCCGATGACCAGGCTGACCGACGCGCTCGCGGCGCGTTCCGAGCGCCGCCGCGGGCAGGGCGGGGCGGTATGACGGCGCCGGTGCTGGAGGTGCGCCGGGTGCGCAAGTCGTTCGCCGGCAACGTGGTCCTGCGCGACGTCGACCTCGCCGTCAAGCCGCACCGCGTCGCCGCGCTGATCGGCGCGTCCGGGTCCGGCAAGTCGACGTTGCTACGCTGCATCAACCTGCTCGAGACGGTCGACGACGGCGTGATCCTGCTCGACGGGGAGGACATCACCGACCCACGCGCCCGGGCCGACCTGGTGCGGCGCCGCATCGGCCTGGTCTTCCAGTCGTTCAACCTGTTCCCGCACCTGTCGGTGCTCGACAACGTCACCCTGGCGCCGCGCAAGGTGCACGGCAGCCAGCGGCGCGCGGCCGAGGAGCAGGCCAGGGAGCTGCTCGACCGCTTCGGGCTGGCCGGCAAGGCGGCCGAGTACCCCGACCGGCTCTCCGGCGGCCAGCAGCAGCGGGTGGCGATCGTGCGCGCGCTGGCGACCAGGCCGAGGCTGATGCTGCTCGACGAGGTCACCTCGGCGCTCGACCCGGAGCTGGTGACCGAGGTCCTGGCGGTCATCCGGCAGCTCAAGGACGACGGCATGACGATGGTGATCGCCACCCACGAGATGGGCTTCGCCCGTGAGGTGGCCGACGAGGTCTGCTTCCTGGACGGCGGCGCGGTGCTGGAGCGCGCCGCACCGGAGGAGCTGTTCGGCGCGCCGAGGCAGGCGCGCACGCGCCAGTTCCTGCGCCGCGTCACCGAGGCCGGCCGCCTCATCGCCGCCGAGGCCCCGGCCGAGCGGAGCGGCCCCGACGAGGAGGCCCCATGACGGACCGGCCAGGATGCCAGCGCCCGGTGACCCGGGGGGTTGTCCGGGGCACAACTCATTTGCCCGCCGCACCGACGTCCGGGGAGGATGCGCCGATGCCGACCAGGTTCCAGCATCTCGTGGTGGACGCCGCCGACCCGGCGGCGCTGGGGCGGTGGTGGGCCGAGGCGCTCGGCTGGGCCGTCACGGAGGAGGAGCCCGAGGAGGTCGTGGTCGAGCCGCCGGAGCCGGACGGCCTCGGCGTGCCGCTGGTCTTCGTGCCCGTCCCCGAGCCGAAGGTGGGCAAGAACCGGGTCCATCTCGACCTGCGCAGCGCCTCCGCCGACGAGCAGGCGGCGACGGTCGCGCGGCTCACCGGGCTCGGTGCCCGTCCGGTCGACATCGGCCAGGGCGAGGTCCCCTGGGTGGTGCTGGCCGACCCCGGCGGCAACGAGTTCTGCGTGCTCGACCCGCGAGACGCGTACCGGACCACCGGGGCGGTGGCCGCGATCGTGGTCGACTGCGCGGACCCGCAGGAGCTCGCCGGCTTCTGGACCGAGGCGGCCGGCTGGCCGCTGGTGCGGTCCGGCGAGGGGTGGGCGTCGCTCCGCTCCCCCTCCGGCAACGGCCCCTACGTCGAGTTCATCAGGGTGGACGACCTGCGACGGGTGAAGAACCGCCTGCACCTGGACGTGGCCCCCTACCCGGACGACGACCACGCCGCCGAGGTGGCCCGGCTGCGGTCGCTCGGCGCCGTCCCGGCGGACGTCGGGCAGCGCGACGTCCCCTGGGTGGTGCTGGCCGACCCGGAGGCCAACGAGTTCTGCGTGCTCACGCCCAGGTAGCGGCTTGCCGCGCTCAGACGTGCGGCAGGCCCACGTAGTTCTCGGCCAGGCTGGTCGCCGCCGCCTTGGAGCTGCACACGTAGGCAAGCTGGGAGAGCTGCAGGTGGCGGTCGAAGCCGCCGCCGTCGTCGAACAGGTGCAGCATCGAGGTCATCCACCAGGAGAACTGCTGCACCCGCCAGACGCGGCGCAGGCAGGTGGCCGAGTAGGCGTCCAGCAGGTCGGTGCGCCCGGTGCGGTACCAGCCCTCCAGCGCCTCGGCGAGGATGCGCACGTCGGCGACGGCCAGGTTGAGGCCTTTCGCGCCGGTCGCCGGGACGATGTGGGCGGCGTCGCCGGCCAGGTAGAGCCGGCCGTACTGCATCGGCTCGACCACGAAGCTGCGCATCGAGGTGATGCCCTTCTCGAGCAGCGGCCCGTCGGCCAGGGTCCAGCCGTCGTCGGTGGCCAAGCGCGCCCGCAGCTCCTCCCAGATGCGCTCGTCGGACCAGCTGGCGAGGTCCTCGGCCGGGTCGACCTGCAGGTACAGGCGGGTCACCTTGGGGGACCGCATGCTGTGCAGGGCGAAGCCGCGCTCCGAGGAGCAGTAGATCAGCTCCTCGGACGACGGCGGCGCCTCGGCCAGGATGCCGAGCCAGGCGAACGGGTATTCGCGCTCGTAGGCGGTGAGCACGCCGGGAGGGATGGACGCCCGCGAGATGCCGTGGTGGCCGTCGCAGCCCGCTACCACGTCGCAACGCAGCTCTTGCTCGCCACCGTCATGGCGGAAGCGGATGGCCGGGCGCTGGGAGCCCAGGTCGTGCAGGCTGATGTCCTCGACCTCGAAGAGGATCTCGCCGCCGGCGTCCAGCCGCGCCTTGACCAGGTCCTTGACCACCTCCTGCTGGCCGTAGACGGTGATGGCGCGGCCGCCGGTCAGCTCGCTCAGGGGGATGCGGTGGCCGCGCCCGGCGAAGCGCAGCTCGAGGCCGTGGTGCACCATGCCCTCGCGGTCCAGCCGCTCCGCCAGGCCGTGCTCGCGCAGCAGGTCGACGGTGTTCTGCTCCAGCACGCCGGCGCGGACACGCTGCTCGATGTAGGCGCGGCTGCGGTTCTCCAGCACCACCGAGTCGACGCCGGCGCGGGCCAGGAGGTGCGCGAGCACCAGCCCGGCCGGCCCGGCGCCGACGATCCCGACCTGGGTGCGCATCCCGGCGCCTCCTGTTGTTCGCTCCGCAACGGCCTACCGGCCGGAGACCAGTTCCGTCAAGTCCGGCGTCGGTGAGTTGACCGCACTCCGCCCGGCGGGTACCAAGAGCCGGACCTCCCACCGAAGGAGCCGCCATGGACGAGGGCAGGCCGCGGTGACCGCGGCGCGGCTGCACCACGAGCTGGACGGGCCGCCCGGCGCGCCCGTGCTGGTGCTGAGCAACTCGCTCGGCACCACCGGCGAGATCTGGGACCGGCAGCTCCCCGCCCTGCGCGAGCGCTTCCAGGTGCTGCGCTACGACCACCGCGGGCACGGGCGCTCCGAGGTGCCGCCAGGCCCGTACACGCTGGCCGAGCTCGGCCAGGACCTGCTCGCCCTGCTCGACGGGCTGGGCATCGACCGGGTGTCGCTGTGCGGGCTCTCGCTCGGCGGCATGGTCGGCATGTGGCTGGCCGCGCACGCGCCCGGGCGGGTGGAGCGCCTCGCGCTGGTCTCCACCTCGGCCCTGCTCGGCCCGCCCGAGCTCTGGGCCGAGCGGGCGGCCGTGGCCCGCGCGAAGGGCACCGCCGCGCTGGCCGAGACGGCTGCGGCCCGCTGGTTCACGCCGGCGTTCCGCCGCCGCGAGCCGGAGATCGTCGACGGCATCCTGGCGACGCTGGCCACCATCCCCGGCGAGGGCTACGCCGGCTGCTGCGAGGCCATCGGCGCCATAGACCTGCGCCCGGACCTGCCCGCCATCGAGGCGCCGACGCTGGTGGTGGCGGCCCTGGACGACCGCGCCACTCCCCCGCCGCACGCCGACGCGATCGTGGCCGGCATCGGCCACGCCCGCCGCGAGCTGGTCTCCGACGCCGCCCACCTGGCCGTCGTCGAGCAGCCGGAGCGCATCACCGCCCTGCTCCTCGAGCACCTGGGGCGATGATCCGTGCCGTGCCGCCGTTCCTGGACAACGGCGGCCAGCCGATCGCCTGCGCCCACCGCGGCGGCTCGGTCGACGGCCTGGAGAACTCCCTCGCCGCCTTCGGGCGCGCCTGGGAGCTGGGCTACCGCTGGTTCGAGACCGACGCCCGCCTGACCGCCGACGGCGTCCTCGTCGCCCTCCACGACCCCACTCTCGACCGGGTCACCGACCGCGGCGGCGCCGTGGCCGAGCTGCCCTGGCGCGAGGTGCGTGCCGCCCGGATCGGCGGCAGGGAGCCGATCCCGCTGATCGAGGACGTGCTCGCCGGCTGGCCCGAGGCCCGGGTGGTGATCGAGCTCAAGACCGACGACGTCGTCGACCCGGTGATCGACCTGGTGCGGCGCACCGCCGCGATCGACCGCGTCTGCATCGGCTCGTTCGCCGACCGGCGCCTCGCCCGCGTGCGGGCCGCCTTCGGGCCGAGACTGTGCACCTCCATGGGGCCCAACGAGGTGCGGCGGCTGCGCGTGGCCGCCTGGCGGCTCCTGCCCCGCCGGGTCGTGGCCGGCGCCGCGGCCTGCCTGCAGGTGCCGACCGGCTGGGGCCGCATCCCGCTGGTCGAGCCGCGGCTGCTCGCCTACGCCCACGCCCTCGGCCTCCCGGTGCAGGTGTGGACGGTGAATCAGCCGGACGAGATGCGCCGCCTGCTCGACCTCGGCGTGGACGGTATCCTGAGCGACGACGTCACGGCCCTGCGGGCCGTGCTCCAGGAGCGAGGCGCGTGGCGGAGCCCGTGACGGCCCCGAGCGGTACCATCGAAGCGTTGGCACGCTGAGCGCTCGGACAGCCACAGAGGGGGGCATGCGATGCCGTCACATGGGGCGGCATGCGAAGCGGCAGCTATCCAGGCAGCTTGGCCGCGATGACGTCGACCGGCTCGATCACCGGCGGCTGCTCGAACAACTCGGCGGCCTGCGCCATCAGGGCGTCGGCGACCCGACCCGCCAGGTGGGCCTGCCGGCCCGCGTCGTCGGGGAAGGCGTCGAAGATGCCGAACTCCGACGGCCCGAGGCGGATCGCGAACCACGCGACCGTCGCCGGCTCCTCTTGGACCAGCGCCAGGCCTCCCTCGAGGAAGCTGGCCACCTCCGCCTCCTTGCCGGGCTTGGCGACCAGGCGAACGAGCAGCCCTACCGCGACCATCGTCGTCTCCCTTCGAAGGGCGGGTGGCCCCCATCAACCGCGGAGCACGCCGGCATCCTAGCCGTGCGGCAGGAAGGAGTCAGCCCGTGAACCTGAACGGCATCCTGCTCGGGTCGGAGGACCCGCAACGCCTGACGGACTACTACACCAAGCTGTTCGGCGAGCCCGGCTGGGGAGGCGGTGACTTCAGCGGCTGGCAGATCGGCAGCGGCTGGATCGCCGTCGGACCGCACGATCGGGTGAAGGGCCCCAACGCCCACCCGGGCAGGGTGATCTGGAACATCGAGAGCCCTGACGTGAAGGGCGACTTCGGACGCCTCGCCGCCGCCGGCGCCACGGTGGTCCAGGAGCCGTACCAGCCCGGTGAGGCGCCCGAATCCTGGATCGCGACCTTCTCCGACCCGGACGACAACTACTTTCAGCTCATAAGCCCGATGTAGGGGCCGAGGAGGGCCACGGCCGCGGCCGAACGTGCCTGAGTGCAATCGTATTCGTGCTAGCCTGGCAGGGATGTCACCAAGCAAGCACGGTCCCGGGTCGACGCCGGACGATGCTCCCGGGCAGACCGAGCAGTTGGCGCGGTCGGCGGTCCGGCGCCCCGTGGCGACGATGCGCGACATCGCGGCCGCGGCACAGGTCTCCCAGAGCACCGTGTCGCGGGTGCTGAGCGGTACCCCGACCAGGGTCCCCATCGCGCCCGAGACCCGGGAGCGTGTCATCCAGGCGTCGCGCCGGCTCCGCTACCGGCCCAATCCGCTGGCTCGCGGTCTGCGGGGGGCGGCGACGAACCTGATCGGTGCCGTGGTGCGGGACTTCAGCGACCCCTTCTGGGCGGGGGCGATCGAGACCCTGGTGCTCGAGTCGATGGCGCACGGGTACAACGTGGTGCTGGGCCACGTCCACGGTCGCCTCGACGAGGCGACGCCCTTGACCTCCGTGCTCGAGACCCGGCACACCGATGCCATCGTGCTGCTCGGCGACCTGCAGGTTCAGCCCCAGGTCCTGGCCGACCTGAGGAACTCGAGCGTGCCGGTGGTGGCCCTCTGGCAGGGGACGAGCCCGCTCGAGTTCCCGACGGCGGACACCGACGACCGGGCCGGCATCTGGGCCGGCCTCGGCCACCTCGAGTCCCTCGGGCACCGACGGATCGCGTTCGTGAACGCCGAGCTGCCCGGTGAATACCGGGTGCGGGAGGACGCGTACCTCGACTTCATGCGCGACCGGTTCGGCGGCGTCCCTTCCGGCTACGTCGAGCGCTGCCCGAACACCCTGGCCGGGGGCGATGCGGCGCTGCGGCGCCTGCTGGAGCTGCCGGAGCCGCCCACGGCGGTGGCGACCTCGACGGACCTGGTCGCCGTCGGGGTCCTGCACGCCGCGCACAGCCTCGGCGCCACCGTCCCCGACCGGCTCTCCGTGGTGGGCTACGACGACATCCTGATCGCGAGCCACACCGTGCCCGCGCTCACCACCGTGCGGATGCCCATCTCGGAGATCGTCAGCCACGCCGTCGCCCTCGCGATCGCCTTGGCGCGTGACCCGGATGCCTCGCGCGAGCCGAGCCTCGAGGTCTTCAAGCCCGCCTTGATCGTGCGCGACTCCACCGCGCCCCCGGCGACCGGCAGCAACGGCTGACCCACGGGTGCGCCCAGCCTCAGCGGGGCCGCCGCACGGTGCCGGTGGTCACTTCACCGCGCCGCTCATCAACCCGGAGACGTAGTACCGCTGCAGCAGCAGGTAGACGAGCACGCACGGGATGATCGAGATGGTGATGCCGGCCTGCAGCATGCCCCAGTCCGTCCCGCCCAGGCTGGTCTCGGTCCGGGCCGCGGCGAGGATCAGCGGCAGGGTGAAGCGCGAGCCCCTGCTCATCATCACCAGGGCGCCGAGGAACTCGTTCCACGACATGATGAAGGCGAACAGGGCGACGGTGACGATCGCCGGCACCGACGAGGGGATGAAGACCCTGACCAGGACCTGCCACGACGACGCGCCGTCCACCACGGCCGCCTCCTCCAGCTCACGCGGGACGGCGGCGAGGCTGTTGCGCAGGACGTAGAGGCTGAAGGGCAGCTGGATGGCGGTGTGCAGGATGGCGAGACCGGCCAGGGTGTTGGTCAGCCGGATCCGGGCGAACATCAGGAAGATCGGCGTCAGCAGCGCCTGGTAGGGGACGATCAGCGCCAGCAGCAGGAAGACGAAGATCGCCTCCTTGCCCGGGATGGGGAACCGGGCGAGCGCGTACGCCGCGGGGATGCTCAGCGCCAGCGTGAACGCGATCGCCAGCAGGGCCGTGCCGAGACTGTTGCCCAGGTAGGCGGGGAGTCCCTGCTGGTAGCTCCAGAGCCTCCCGTAGCTGTCCAGGCTCAGGCTGTGCGGCAGGTAGGTGGGCGGCGAGGCCGCCGCCTCCGCCGTCGGCTTCACCGAGGCGAGCACCGACATGAGCAGCGGCAGGAGCATGACCGTGCAGATCACGACGCACAGCGCGCCGAGCAGGTAGCCGGACCGGCCGACGCGGAGGCGCACCCGCGCGGCGACAGTCCGGGTTCGGCGCAACGGCACGGTCGCGGTCACGCGTGGCTCCGGCGCGTGAGGAGCAACTGGACGACGGTGAAGGCCAGGATGGTCACCGACAGGATCATCGACAGCGCCGCTCCGTAGCCGAGCCTCAGGTACGGGAAGGAGTTCAGGTAGACGTAGAAGACCGAGGTCGCGGTCTCGTTCTGCGGCTGCCCGGCGGTCATGATGTAGAACTGGTCGAAGGCGAGCAGCGAGCCGATCACGCTGACCAGGGTCACCAGCAGCACCGTGCGCATGGTCAGCGGCAGGATCACCCGGGTGACCCGCTGCCAGTAGCTGGCGCCGTCGACCATGCTCGCCTCGTTGATCTCGGAGGGGACCGCCTGGATCGCGCCGACGAAGAGGATCATCCCGAACCCGATGACCTTCCACACGACGGACGCGATGATCGCCAGGTTCGACCGGTCGGCGTCCACCCCCAGCCAGAGGATGGGCTTGGAGATGAGCCCCACGTCGAGCAGGGTCTTGTTCACCAGGCCGAAATCGGTGCTGAACAGCCAGTACCAGAGCAGGCTCGAGACCCCCAGGCCGATCACCACGGGGATGAAGACCATCGTCCGCGTGAGCCTGCGCAGCGGCGAGTTCCGCGAGGTCAGCAGCGCCAGCAGGTAGCCGCCGACGATCAGGATCGGCGTGATGATCGCGGTGTACTTCAGCGTGAAGACGAAGGAGACCCAGAACTGGTCGTCGGTGAACGCCCGCCGGTAGTTGCCGAGACCCACGAACCTCGGCGGAGTGATCAGGGACCAGTTGTGGAACGACATCCAGACCATCTGGCCCAGCGGATAGGCGGTGAAGGCCAGGACGAAGATCAGTGCTGGTGCCAGGTAGGCGATCCCGATCAGCCGGCTTCGCGGGCCTCGGTGCAAGGGCGATCCTCCACGGGCTTCATCGCGCGACCCGATGCCTCAGGCGCGGCGGCCGTGCCCACCGGGCGATGGCTCCTCGAACGGAGCGCTACGCCCGGTGGGCACGGCTCGGAAGCGACGTCGCCAACTACTGCTCGGCGATGCTCTTCATCGCCTTCTTCGTATCAGCGATGATCGTGTCGATGTTGTCATTGCTGTAGTAGGCGCGCTGCAGCATCTTCAGCCACGGTCCCTGCGGCGAGTTGATCTGCTCGAAGAAGGTCGTCGTGTACGGCGTGCGGCCGACCTCGAGCGCCTTGGCCACGTCCTGGACGAGCGGCTCGGCCTTGAAGTACTTGTTGTCGGTCATGTCGGTGCGGGTGGTCAGGTTGAGGGCCTTGGCGTACACCTCGACCTGCACCTCGTCCGAGAGCAGGAACTTCATCACGTTGACCGAGTCGTCGACCCGCTTGCTGCCCTTCGGGACCACGACGAGGTCGCCGCCGATGAACGAGGCCGAGGAGTCCGGCGCCACCCCGGGCAGCAGGCCGATGCCGAACTTCATCTTCGGGTTCTGCTGACGGGCCAGGGTGATGTTGAAGTTGCCCGTGCCCATCATGCCCACCTTGCCGGACCCGAACTGCAGGTGGAACGTCTCGCCGTTCTCGGTCCGGTCACCGTCGTGGACGTTGCCGGCCTTGACCATGTCGCGGGTGAACTGGAGGACCTGCTTGACCCCGTCACCGGTCAGTGGCTCGTCGCCCGGGCCGGCCGCCTCGATCTTGGCGCCCGAGGCCCACATCAACGGCCCCACGGTGAAGATGTTGCAACCGGCGCAGTTGCCCGGCAGGTAGTAGCCCTTGATACCGCCGCCCAACGCGGTGATCTTGTCCGCGTACTCGCGCATCTCCGCCAGGCTCGTGGGCGGCTTGTCAGGGTCGAGACCGGCCCTCTTGAAGAGGTCCTTGTTGTAGAACAGCGCCGACACGTCGGCGTAGAGCGGGACGCCGTAGAGCCGGTTCTCCCAGGTGGCGACCGTCATGTGCCCCTTGCTGGCGGTCTTCAGCTCCGGCCACGAGCTGATCCTGTCGGTGAGGTCCACCAGCTGCTGCGCCTTCTCGAACTGCGGGGCATAGATGAGGTCCATGCCCATCAGGTCGGGCACCTCACCGGACGCGATTCCCTGGGCGATCTTGCCGACCATCTCCGTGTGCGGGATGTAGGTCAGCTTGATCTTGCAGTTGGGGTTCTTGGTATTCCAAGCCTGTACGAGCAGGTCGACCATCTGCTTGTTGCCGCCCGACCGCTCCCACATCGTGAGCTCGCCCGTGCTGGCACAACCGGTGGTGGCCGGGCTCTGGCTTGCGGTTGTCTTCGGTTCGGACCCCTGGCTGCAGGCCGCGAGCAGCAGCGTCGCCGCCGCCACCAGGACGGGCCACCTGAGACGGCTCCTCATCCCCGCTCCTCCATGTCGAATTCGCCCGGCTTCGCCGGACAATGCGGTGTGCCTGTCGTGCGGACCCGGGTAGCCGGACGGTACGCGGCGACGCATACGATCGCATGCATTCGTTTTCATGTCGAGATGCGGGACGGGCAGCTTCGTTCCCGCCAGCCGCGTTGCCACCCGCCGCCCCGGGGTGCGAACATGTGTTCGATGAACAGCGGGGCAACCATCCTGCACGCCGACCTCGACGCGTTCTACGCCTCGGTCGAGCAGCGAGACGATCCTCGTCTGCGCGGCCGCCCCGTGATCGTCGGGGCGGGCGTCGTGCTCGCGGCCAGCTACGAGGCCAAGGCCTACGGGGTTCGCACGGCGATGAACGGCGCACAGGCCCGCCAGCTGTGCCCGCGGGCGATCGTGGTCCAGCCCCGGATGGGCGCCTACGCCGAGGCGAGCAAGGCGGCGTTCGAGGTGTTCAACCAGACGACGCCGCTGGTCGAGGGGCTCTCGATCGACGAGGCGTTCCTCGACGTCGGCGGGCTGCGGCGGCTCTCGGGACCACCGGCCGACATCGCCGTGCGCCTGCGGCGCGACATCCTCGAGCGGGTCGGGCTGCCGATCACGGTCGGGGTGGCCAGGACCAAGTTCCTGGCCAAGGTGGCCAGCGGCGTGGCCAAGCCCGACGGGCTGCTGGTGGTGCCATGCGACGGCGAGCTGGCCTTCCTCCACCCCCTGCCGGTCGAACGGCTCTGGGGCGTCGGGACGGTCACCGCCGGCAAGCTCCACGACCGGGGGATCACGACCGTCGGCCAGGTCGCCCAGCTCGCCGAGACGGCACTGGTCGCCATGCTCGGTCAGGCGGCTGGCCGCCACCTCCATGCGCTGGCCCACAACCGGGATCCCCGGCCGGTGCACGTCGGCCGGCGGCGCCGCTCGATCGGGTCGCAACGCGCGCTCGGCCGCCGGCCGAGGTCAGCCGAGGACCTCGACACGGTGCTCGTCGGGCTGGTCGACCGCGTGACCCGACGGCTGCGGGCGGCCGAGCGGGTCTGCCGCACGGTCATGCTCCGGTTCCGCTTCGACGACTTCTCCCGGGCGACCCGCTCGCACACGCTGTCCCAGCCCACCGCGCAGACCCAGATGATCCTCACGATGGCCAGAGGGCTGCTGGCCGCGGCGATGCCGACGATCGAGGCGCAGGGTCTCACGCTGATCGGCGTGACGCTCGGCAACCTCGACGACAGCCGCGCCATCCAGCTCACCCTGCCGTTCGACCGTCGTAGCCAGAGCGCGCTCGACGCCGCGATCGACGACGTGCACGACCGCTTCGGGTCGGCCGCCATCACCCGGGCGGTGCTGCTCGGCCGCGACCAAGGCCTGCAGGTGCCGCTCCTCCCCGACTGACCGACTGGACGCGAGGTGGTTGCTCACCTCTTCTCCGCGGCTGCCTTTCCGCCCTTGCGTCCCGCCGCCTTCTTCTGGGCGGTCGTCCCGCCCTGCTTCGGGTCCCCACCCTTGCCCGAGGCCTTCCCACCGTGCTTGGACGCGTCGGGCGAGTTGGCGATCCTGGCGGCGCGCTGCTTGCTCATCCCCTTGTCGCGCAGCGCCTCGTACTGGTCCGGGTTCTTCACGTTCGCCGACTTCGACGGCATGGATACCACGCTCCTTCTGGCGGTCCCTCGGCAGCTGGGTGCCACGGCGCGGTGCGTCCAACCCCCGCCGGGCTGGCGCGGTTTGCCGGACGCCGACGCGGCGGTCGGCGACGACCGCATCCAGCAGAAGCTCCAGGGCAGGGTCACCCCGGAGTCGTGGACGCACGGGTCGTCGTCACAGCGCCAGCACTGGTTCAGCGTCGGCTACCAGACCGGCGAGATGGTACGGTGCGACACCTTCTCGGGGTCGATCTGACCCGCGCGGAGACGGCCGCGCGGCGCACGGCGGCGACCAGGTACCGTTCGCCCCTGCATGCTCGCGTTGGCACGCGATAGCCGCATGACGGATGATTCGTGGCAAGCGATCCCCAACCGGGCGTCGAGGGACGGAGCGCACGGCCGAACGCGCCGCTGTGATCCTGCTCCGCGGGGGTTGGCTACGGGGGCTGGAGCCATCCTGGCTCCGGCGGAACGGGAGGCCGTTGGCATGACGGCAGGGTCGGCCCTGCTCGAGATGGAGCGGGTCAACAAGTACTTCGGTGACCTCCACGTGCTTCAGGACATCGACCTCAGCCTCGATGCTGGCGAGGTCGTGGTGGTCGTCGGTCCGTCCGGCTCCGGGAAGTCGACGCTGTGCCGCACGGTCAACCGGCTGGAGCCGATCGACAGCGGCACGATCCGGCTCGACGGCCGCCCGCTGCCGAGCGAGGGCCGCGAGCTGGCACGGCTCCGCTCCGAGGTGGGCATGGTGTTCCAGCAGTTCAACCTGTTCGCCCACATGAGCGTGCTCGACAACGTCAGCCTCGGGCCGATCAAGGTCCGCGGACAGCCCAGGCAGCAGGCCGAGCAGCGGGCGCACGAACTGCTCGCCAGGGTCGGCGTCGAGGACCAGGCGCACAAGATGCCGGCGCAGCTGTCCGGCGGCCAGCAGCAGCGCGTGGCGATCGCCCGCGCGCTGGCCATGGACCCCCAGCTCATCCTGTTCGACGAGCCGACCTCGGCGCTGGACCCTGAGATGATCAGCGAGGTCCTGGACGTCATGCGCGACCTGGCCGCGGCCGGGATGACGATGATGGTGGTCAGCCACGAGATGGGGTTCGCCAGGTCGGCGGCGAACCGGATGGTCTTCATGGACGGTGGCCGGATCCTCGAACAGGCCACACCGGAGGAGTTCTTCGCCAACCCGAGGACCGACCGGGCCAAGGACTTCCTCTCCAAGATCCTCAGTCACTGACCGGATGCCCTGGTGGGGCACGACAGGAGGGATCGACGATGCGGGGACGACGACTGACCGGCCTGGTTGGGGCCGTGATCGCCTTGATGCTGGTCGCAAGCGCCTGCGGCGGCGACAAGGAGGGCGGCGCCCAGGTCAAGGAGGGTGTGAGCTTCCCGGCAGGCTCGACCATGGCCAGGCTGCAGCAGGCCGACAAGGTCAAGGTCGGCACCAAGTTCGACCAGCCGCTGTTCGGCCAGAAGAACCTCGAGGGCAAGCTGGAGGGCTTCGACGTCGAGATCGCCAAGATCATCACCGGCGAGATGGGCATCGACCCGAGCAAGATCGAGTTCGTGGAGTCGGTCTCGGCCAACCGGGAGCCGTTCATCCAGCAGGGCAAGGTCGACTTCGTGGTCGCCACCTACACCATCAACGACAAGCGCAAGAAGGTCGTCGACTTCGCCGGCCCCTACTACGTGGCCGGCCAGGACATCATGGTCAAGAAGGGCAACCCGCTGGGCATCAAGGGCCCCGACGACCTCGCCGGCCACAAGGCGTGCTCGGTGACGGGCTCGACCCCGGCCGAGAACATCCGCACCAAGTACACCGATGTGAAGCTGACCGAGTTCGACGTCTACTCCAAGTGCGCCGAGGCGCTCAAGAACGGCCAGGTCGACGCGGTGACCACCGACAACGTCATCCTGCTCGGCCTGATCAGCAAGGACCAGGAGGCCTTCGAGCTGGTCGGCAAGCCGTTCACCGAGGAGCCGTACGGCATCGGCGTCAAGAAGGGCGACACCCAGTTCCGCAACTTCATCAACGACGTGCTCGAGAAGTCGTTCCAGGACGGCCGCTGGAAGCAGGCCTGGGACGCGACCGCGGGCAAGGTCGCCAAGGAGGCGCCGACCACGCCGGACGTGGACCGCTACTGAGCCCTGACGGCCACTGACTCCGACCGCCGCCGGAGGGCCGGGACTTGGATGCCATCGTCGACAACCTCGCCGCCTACCGGCAGGGGTTCCTCACCACGCTCGAGCTGACGGTGATCGCGTCGGTCCTCGCGCTGGTGCTCGGGACCCTGCTGGCGGCGATGCGGGTGTCGCCGGTCCCGACCCTCCGCGGCGCGGGCACGGCGTACGTGGAGACCGTGCGCAACACGCCGCTGACCGTGGTGTTCTTCTTCGTGGTGTTCGTGCTGCCCCAGCTCGACATCCGCCTGTCGTTCTTCGTCTTCGCGGTGATCGCGGTGACCGTCTACCACGCCGCGTTCTTCTGCGAGGCGGTGCGGTCGGGCATCAACGCGGTCGCGGTCGGCCAGGCCGAGGCGGCCCGCTCGATCGGGTTGACCTTCTCCCAGTCGCTGCGGCTCGTGATCCTGCCCCAGGCCTTCCGCACGGTCGTCCCGCCGCTCATCAACGTGGTCATCGCCCTGACCAAGAACACCTCGATCGCGGCTGCGTTCGGGGCCGTCGAGCTCACCGCGATCGGCACGAGACTGGCCAACGCCAACGGCGACGCGGTGATCCCCGTGCTGGCCGGCGTGGCCGTCTGCTATCTGGCGATCACCCTTCCGTCGGGCTGGCTGGCCGGGTGGCTGGAACGGAAGGTGGCGGTCGCACGGTGAGCGAGGCCCTCCTGTACGACGCCGTCGGCCCGCGGGGCCGGCGACGGATCGTCGCCGGCAGCGTTGTCGGCGTGCTGGTGGTCGCGGCCATCGTGGGCGTGGCGATCGCCCGGCTGGCCGCCAAGGGTGGGTTCGAGGCCGATCTGTGGCAGGTGCTCACCCAGAGCGACGTGCAGCGGCTGCTCGCCCGCGGGCTGGTTGCCACCCTGCGGGCCGCGGTGCTCGCCATGGTCCTGTCGATGCTGGTCGGCGCCCTGCTGGCGGTCGGGCGCCTGTCCCGCCGGAGTTTGCTCGCCAGGGCGGCCGGGGGCTGGGTGGAGCTGTTCCGCGGCCTGCCGTTGCTGCTGCTGATCCTGTTCGTGTTCCTCGGGCTGCCGGCACTCGGCGTGACCGTGTCGACGTTCTGGGCACTGGTGGTGGGCCTGACCCTCTACAACAGCGCGGTGATCGGGGAGATCTTCCGCGCCGGCATCCTCTCGCTGCCCAGTGGCCAGACCGAGGCCGCCTACGCGATCGGGCTGCGCCGGGGTCAGACGCTGCGCATGATCCTGCTCCCCCAAGCCGTCCGGCGGATGCTGCCCGCGCTGGTGAGCCAGGCCGTCACGCTGCTCAAGGACACCTCGCTGGGATTCGTGATCGGCTACACCGAGCTGCTCCGCAACGGCCGGACGGGAGTGGAGTTCCTCGGTGGCAAGTACTCCATCCCGATCTACACGGCCATCGCCGTCATCTACATCGCGGTCAACGCGTCCCTGTCGTTCGCGGCGCGCTGGCTGGACCGCCGCACCAGGCAGCGGTGGGGTCACGCCGTGGAGACCAGCGTCGCCGACGAGGCAGCCTGACTCGTCCGTCACCGCGGACTGCTGGCCGGCCGTAACGCCACCGCCCTCTCCGACGCTTGTACAGCAGACAGTCCCCCGCGCTTCTCCTGTCCACCGATCGGTGCTGCGCTGATCCCCCCAACAGCCAGCACTCGCAGAGCATCGCCTCGCCGCAGCGCGGTGAGGTGCTACCCCCGTCCCCCAAGGGATCCGGACTCAGCGCGCCCGGCCGCTCGGGCGACACGACTTCGGAGGATGGTCAATGGCCGCGTTCCTTCTATTCGTTCTGGCGGTCGGCGGCGGTGTCGTGGTGGCCGACCTGGTACGGGAGAACACCGCCGTCGCCCAGATCACGGTGTTCCATCAGCCGGTCACCGGCTACCCCGAGGGCTGGCTGCTGGCGATCGCCGCCGGGCTCGGCTTCGCCGTCGCCATGCTGCTCGTCGCGTGCGCGAGCGCCACGAAGGCACGTGCGAACCGCAGGCCGCCTGGACGTCCGCGGCGAGGCCTGGACAGCCGGGCGATCCAGCCCGAGCCTGACCACGACCGCCTGCTGGACGAGTTCTTCGGCCCTGACGAGATCTCCCGTCACCTCGGTAGGCCGGCCAGGCCGGCGAACCTCAGGCGCGAGCACCGGGAGAGCCAGGCGCGACACGACCGGAGCCGGGACGCGCCCGAACGGGTCAGGCACCACTCCGAACCCATCTACGAGCAGGCCAGGCGGGCCGCTCGGCCGCACGACACGGACCTCCCGTTCCCGGCCAGGGACGGGCACCGACGGTAGCCTTCACCCGTGCCGCTAGGCTTGCCAGCGGCGCATGATGCGTTGCGGAGGAACCTGCTCCCTGTGGACGAAGCAGTAGTCGTCCGGGTTGTAGCGGGACAGCTTGGTGTCGCAGCCTGAGGCCGTGCAGGTCCGGTCCTCGCCGAACGAGCGAACCACCGGCGTGCTGCTCGGCCGGACTACTGTACGGCGTGTCATGGCCATGGTCACCGCCCTCGCTCTGGGGCTAGCGGGCGGTCGAGGAACCGTCCCGCTGCGCCTCGGAGAGGCCCGCCAGGTCCAATACCTCCGCGACGGTGGGACGCGCGGACCGTAGGACGAGGTCACCGCCATCTCGGTGCGCCATGGTCGACGCCCTGAGGAGGACGTCGACACCCGCGGAATCGATGAGCACCATGCCAGCCAGGTCGATCACGATGTGGTGGCGCCCTTGCAGCATGAGGTAGCTCAGGTACTGCCACAGCCGCGCCGCCGTATGCGCATCGAGGTCGCCGCGCACGGTGACGATGGCGTAGCCGTTGGGAGGCGTGACGGCAGACTGACGGAGCTGGCCCATGGAGGCCTCCTTGCTAGCAGGAACAGGCCTGCTCGGAAGCCACGAGGTCAGACACTGCGCCACCGTGCGGCACCGCGCGCTGCGCCACCGCGGCTCGGAGGCTTGGCAGGATTGCTGGCAACCCCTGAGCACCTCGACCATACGCCACCCGCCGGCCAGTGGGTAGCCGCGTCGGCATCGGTCTTGCGCTGACAGGATTCTCGGGATCGAGGCCTTTGTTGGCCTGACGTGGCACGCTTCACGGCATGACCGCGACAAGCCGCGCGAAGCGCGACAGGTGCGGCATACCTGCGGGAGGTCGGCGGGTGAGGCCCGTCCGACCGGAAGGAGGTCCACCGATGGATCCAGGGATCTCGGGGGAACGGCGACAGGGGCTCGTCAAGGCCCGCCTCGGTCGCCGGCGTATGGGAGTGCTGGCCGCAACCATGATGGCGGCGGTTGCGGTCCTTGCGCCCGGCCTGACCAGATCGGTGTCGGCGGCACCGCCGTCCGGCGACTACATCGTCACGCTCCAGAACGGCACCGACGCCAAGGCGTTTGCAGCGGCCGCCGATGCCCGGACCGGGGTGGACGTCAAGCAGATCTACACCGTGGCGCTCGGCGCCTTCGAGGCCCAGCTCACTGGTTCCGCGAAGGCACAACTGGCACAGGACCCCGCCGTACGGTTCATCTCGTCGAACCGGACCTTCAAGGCCCTCGCCCAGGTCTTGCCGACCGGGGTGGACCGCATCGAAGGCGACCTGTCCACGGCGTACGTGGCTGGCTCCACGGTCGCCACGCCGGTGGCGGTGCTCGACACCGGCGTCACCCCCGACCCTGACCTGAACGTCCAGGCCACCGGCCTCAACTGTGTCGGCGGCGTCGGCTGGTCGGACCTGAACGGGCACGGCACCCACATCGCCGGGATCATCGGCGCCAAGAACAACGCTGACGGCGTCGTCGGTGTGGCTCCGGGCGCGCCGATCTATCCGGTACAGGTGTTGAACAGCTCAGGCAACGGCTCCGATGCCAGCGTCTTGTGCGGCATCGAGTGGACGGCCACGGTTGGGAAGGCCCTGGGCGTCAGGGTGGCGAACCTGTCGACCGGCACCTTCGGCAACGACGACGGCAACTGCGGGCAGACCAATGGCGACCCGATCCATCTCGCCATCTGCAACGCCAGTGCTGGCGGAGTCCTGTTCGTGGTGTCGGCCGGCAATACCGGCGGTTCGATCACGTTCACCATCCCGGCCAACTACGACGAGGTGCTCACCGCCACCTGGATGACCGACTACAACGGCAGCCCCTCAAATGCCTCTCCCCCCACCGGCTGCAACCTGGGCACGGACGACCGGGCGTCGGACAACTCGAGCTGGGCCTACGACCACGACAAGGACCACATCCTGGCTGCACCCGGTAGTTGCATCATCAGCACCTCGAACACCGGTGGCACCAAGGTGATGTCGGGCTCCAGCATGGCCGCTCCCCACGTCGCCGGCACGGTGGCGCTGTGCATCGACAGAGGGGCGTGCAGCGGAACCCCGGCCGACATCATGCAACGGGTCCGCTCCGACGCGGCCGCCCGTCCCTCTGCGTATGGTTTCGACGGCGACCCGTTCCGCCCGATCGTCTCGCAAGGCAGCGGGATCACCCAGAACTACGGCTACCTCGTCTACGCCGGAGGCTACTGAGCCGCTCCACCGCAACCGTCTCAGGTGAAGCGCTTGACGAACGCGAGGGCTGCCTCGGCGACCTGGCGCCAGCCGCTGTCGATGGTGAGGGCGTGCCCGCGGTCTTTGGCCTCGACGATCTCGGTCACGCCCTCGTTGCCTTGCTGTTGCTGGTAGGAGGCGTTGGCGACCGCCCACGGCACGGTGTGGTCCTTCTCCCCGGAGATGACCAGCAGCGGGCCACGCTCGGGGTTCTTGGTGTCGACCTTGGCCTCGGTCCAGGGGTTGAGGTTGGCCGCGGCGGCCTGGAACAGCGGTTTCCGGAGGCGGGCACGGCGTAGGTCTCGTAGAGCTGCTTGGCCTCGTCCTCGCTGACGGCGTTGGCGAAGGCGTAGCGGAACTGCTCGTAGGTCAGCGGCACCGCACGGTTGCGGTTGGCCGGGTTGCCCAGCACCGGGGAGGCCGACCGCAACGCCGAGATCGGCAGCGGCAGCACGCCGCGGAACGGGGCCGGGTCGATCGCCACCGACACCTTGGCAAGGCCGCGGCCAGCCAGGATCCGCCGCTGCTCTCCCCGATGCCCACAGCGCCATACCGGCCCCAGTCCACCGAATGCCCGCCGGGCCTACCGGCTGGCCGGCCCGAACGCCCACTCGGGCCGGTCGGCGCCCGCCGCCAGCGCGTTGGCCTTGTACCAGTGCAGCGTGGCGAGGATCCGCTCGGTGATTGCGTCGACCAGCCCGACGGCATTGATCTCTACCAGGATCCCGCGCCGCCGGTAGTAGTCGACCAGTGGCAGGGTCTGGACCCGGAACACCTCGAGGCGGTGGCGGATCGTCTCCTCGGCGTCGTCGCTGCGGCCCTCCTCCCGCGCACGGCCGGCCAACCGGGCCAGCAACTCACCCTCGCCGATCTCGAAGTGCAGAGCCAGGTCGAACGGCACGCCGCGGGCCATGGCCCAACGGTAGGCGGCCTCGGCCTGGGGAAGCGTGCGCGGGTAGCCGTCCAGGATGTAACCGCCTTCGGTGTTGGCCTTGACGACTCTGTCCCTGGTCATCGCGATCACGACGTCGTCGGGGACCAGGTCGCCGCGGTCCATGTACTGCCTGGCGTTGTTGCCGAGCTCCGTGCCGGCGGCGACCTCCTCACGCAGCAGGTCCCCGATGGCGATCCGGGTCAGGTCGAAGTGGGCGGCGATCCGGGTCGCCTGGGTTCCCTTGCCCGCGCCGGGCGGACCGATCAGTAGTACGCGCATGCCGCCTCCTTGCGATCGACACCGGGCAGTCCGCCGGTGCGACCGCACGACCAGGCGCCCGCACCGGCCGCTCGGTGACCGCGACCTGTCACGATCCTGTCAGAGCGCGGCCGGCGCGGCGAAGCAGCGGCGCTGCACGCGATACGCCCGATGGCCTGATAGGGTGCAATTGCTCCGCGCCGTAAGAGCGAAGGACCACCGCTCGCGCGAGCAGTGCGGCTGGGGCGGGATCAACGAGTCCTCGACGGCAGCCACGTGCTGACGCCACTGGAGGACGGTGTGGCCGACGACTGGACCTCGAGGATCGATACGAGCGTGCCGAACCCGGCGCGCGTCTACGACTACCTCTTGGGTGGCAAGGACAACTATCCCACCGACCGTGAAGTGGCCGAGCAGATTGTCGCCATCGCGCCGGTAGCCCGTGACGTGGTCCGAGACAACCGGGCGTTCCTGCGCCGGGTCGTCCGCTTCCTCACCCGAGAGGCCGGGATCCGGCAGTTCATCGACCTCGGCAGCGGCCTGCCCACCCAGGGCAACGTCCACGAGATCGCCCAGGCCATCGCGCCCGACGCGGGCGTGGTCTACGTGGACAACGATGCGATGGTGGTGACACACAGCCGCGCCTTGCTGGCCGATGCGAACACCATCGCGATCCAGGCCGACCTGCGCGAGCCCGACGTCATCCTGGGACACCCCGAGGTCCGTCAGCTCATCGACTTCGACCAGCCGATCGCGCTGCTGCTCGTGGCCATCCTGCACTTCGTCCCCGACGACCAGGACCCGTTCGGGATCGTTGCGCGATTCCGGGATGGCCTGCCGACCGACAGCTACTTGGCTATCTCCCATGGCACGAGAGACGTCCCGGTGCGGCCGGACATGTCGGCAGCGGCGATGGCCGAGATGGGGGCGAGGATCGAGCGGCTGTACCAGCAGACCACGACGTTCATGGTGACCCGCACCCATGCGCAGGTCGAACGGTTCTTCGACGGGTTCGACCTGCTCGACCCCGGTGTGGTGGAGATCCAGCGGTGGAGGCCGGACGACCCGACCTCGACGTTGCCTGGCGGCTTCTATGGTGGGGTCGGCCGCAGGCGCTGACCAGGGACGCGGGTCACGCCGCGGCTCGGCATGGCCGCTCGCCGTTGGGTCGGCGAAGCACGGTACTCAGCGGTGGCGTCGAGGATCCTCAGGTCCTGGGTCCGTCGTCCTGAGAATCCGCCATCTCCCCTTCCAGCGGATACCCTGCCTCCTGCCACTCCTGCAGGCCGCCAGCGAAGCGTCGAACGTTCCGGTAGCCGTTGCGCTCGAGGAGCTGATACAGCGCGACGCTGGCCATACAGGAGGGGTTGGAGCAGTGGACGACGATCTCGTCGTCGCGGCCGAGCGCCCTGAGCGTCTCCTGGGGAGTGGAAAAGTGCAGCGATCCCGGGATGTGCTGTGCCCGGTACTCCCAGTCGCCCAGGGCGTTCACGAGCTTCAGCGGATCCCCACGGTCCAGCTTCTCCTTGAGCTCGTGCGCGGATATCAACCGCATGTCGATCCCTCGCTCTGCCCCTCCCCGACCGTGCGGGTATGCACCTCGGCCTCCTCCTGGCTGATCTCCTTCTTGCACCACCGGCCGGCGGCCGGAGGATGCGCTTCACGTCGTCACAGAGGTGGAACCGCGATGCGGGACGGGATCTAGTCCACGAACGGCCCGTTGAACACGGGGACCTCCCCGTACGGCTGGCCGGTCATCAGCAGGAACCGGGTGCCGGGGGCGGCGTCGCTGACCGCGAGCTCCTCACCGGGACCCAGCAGGACGAGCTGCGCAGGCCGTGCCCGGCGCCGGTTGGCCCCGAAGGCGGCCTCGCCGTCCAGCACGTAGGCGAAGCCCTGGAACCCCGCCGGCACCGGCGTGGTGAGCTGCCCGCCGGCGGGCAGCTCGACGTCCAGGATCAGCGCCGGCGTGCCCAGATGAACCGGAGAACCCTCACCGACCAGCACCCGGACCGTCGCGTCCCCCTCCTGCCGCACGCGGACATGCTCCGGCAACAGCACCCGCGCGCTCGGCTCCGCCTGCTTGTCCTTGCGGGCCAGGTTCACCCAGAACAGCACGCTGCGCCACTCGGTGTCGCCCAGGCCCTCCCCGCGCTCCTCCGCGCCGATCGCCTCGGCGTGCCAGGCGCCCCGCCCGGTCCGAAGCGCCAGCAGCGCCCCCTTGGGCAGCCGCGCCCGTTCGATGGCGCCACTGGGGCCCGTGCTGTGGCCGGTGCTGGCCGACCCCTCGAGGATGTACCACAAGTTGTCGAACCCCCGGTGGGGGTGCTTGGTGTCCACGCCCGACAGCTCGGAGAGACGGAACCGGCTCTCGTGCACGAGGATGAAGGGATCGGACAGCTCGTACGGCACGCCGCGGGCGGGAAGCGCCTCCAGGATCGGGAACCCCATCATCCGGATCCGCGCCGCGTCCTCCACCAGCACGGCGTCCCGTCCCGTCGTCTCGACCTCGGTGCTCATGGCAACCTCTCCCCAGGAAGCGGAGGTGACCCTCCGATCTGTTCAGTCGACTAGCACAAGGCGGAGGCAGCCCTCCGTATTCCCGGTACACTGACGTCATGACCACCGCAGAGCGCCCCAGCGACCTCCCACCACCCGCCAGGCCGCTGCGCCGCGACGCCCAGCGCAACCGCGACGCCCTCCTCGCCGCCGCCAGGCAGCTGTTCTGCGACCACGGCCTGGAGGCGCCGCTGGAGGAGGTCGCCCGCCAGGCCGGGGTCGGCATCGGCACCCTCTACCGCCACTTCCCCAGCCGCGTGGACCTGCTCGACGCGGTCCTCGCCGACGCCGTCCAAGCCCACGTCGACGCGGCCGAGCAGGCACTGGCCATCGACGACCCCTGGGACGGGTTCGCCTTCTACCTGGAGGAGACCGGCCGGCTGCAGGCCGCCGACCGTGGCCTCAACGACGCCATGGGCATGCGGTTCCCGCGCGCCGCGACCGTAGAGGCCGTCAAGGCCCGCATGTTCGACCTGGTCGCCCAGGTGGTCGAGCGCGCGCAGCGCAGCGGGCAGCTCCGCGCCGACCTCACCCTCGAAGACCTCGCCCTGGTGACCTGGGCCAACACGCGCATCCTTCAAGCCGGCCGCGCCGCCGGCGCCGCCGACGCCTGGCGGCGGCACCTCGGCTTCCTGCTCGACGGCTTCCGCGCCGACCGCGCCCACCCGCTGCCCCAGCCGCCGCTGTCACCCCGGCAGGTCCATCGCGCCATGCTCACCCTCGGCCGCCGCCCCGCCGGCGACACCCACTAGCATCCGGCCACGGCGCCGCTCGGATCGCCACCTCACCCGCGGAATCCAAGCGATGAGTTCTGGAGGGCCAGCTGGTTGTACAAGGGGAAGCCCGCACGGCCGGACGCGAGGTTGGGCGAAAGGGGTACGAGATGGCTAGATATGCGGTCGTTGTCATGTCTGAGCACAGCGAGGCCAATCCAGGTGGCCAGGGTCGGATGGTTCACGCGCTTAGCGCGGTGAAGGCGTTCAAGGAGGCCGGTGAGGAGGTCACACTCTGGTTTCACGGGATCGGCGTCACCTGGCTGGCGGCCTTCGATTCGCGGTACGACCAGTTCACGCGCCACTATGGTGGGCTGTTCGACGAGGTAAAGGACGCGATCGGAGGCGCGTGCGATTTCTGTACGCGGACGCGGTTCGGTGCCGCCGAGAGCACCGAACGCCTCGGCGTGCCGGTTGTGGGCGGGGACGGTCAGCACCACACCGTCGCCGCCCTCGTGCGGGACGGCTGGCAGGTCTTCACGTTCTAACCCGTCGGCCCCGGCCGAGGTGGAACACCCCACGCTGCACGCGGAGCGAGTGGATGGTCACGTGCCGATGGTGAGCAAGCCGGTCTCCGGACCGGGGTCTGCGGAGCGCGAGGGAGAGGTCCTCGCAGCCGCGAAGGCGGGGGGCGCGCAGGCATTCGAGCAGCTGATCGCGCCATATCGCCCGGGTCTTCACCTGCACTGCTATCGCATGCTCGGAGAGCTTCACGACGCCGACGACGCGCTGCAGGAATCGCTGCTCCGCGCCTGGCGCGGCCTCGGGCGCTTCCAGCCCCGAGCGCCGCTGCGCTCCTGGCTGTACCGGATCGCGACGAACGTTTGCCTTACGGCGCTTGCCCGCCGCGGGCGAGCTGGGCAGGCGACCGCGGAGCCGCGGACGCGCCCGACGCTGGAAGCCGTGACCGCGCACGTGGGTCCCTATCCGGAGCGGCTCATCCAGGATTCAGTCGCCGTGCAGCCCGGGCCTGACGTGCTTCTGGAGTTGAACGAGAGCGTCGAGCTTGCGTTCGTGGCAGCGGTGCAACTGTTGCCGGCTCGCCAGCGCGCGGTGCTCCTGCTCCGCGACGTGCTCGGCTTCGCGGCCAGCGAGGTTGCCGGCCTGCTCGGTACGAGCGCAGACGCCGTCAACAGTGCTCTTCAGCGCGCGCGCTCCACCGTCGAGCAGGAGAGGCGCACGGGTCGCATCGCACGGACGCATTCGCCGGCCTCCAGCCGCGTCGAGCGCGAACTCAGCCGGCGCCTCGCCGAGGCATGGCGGGCCGCCGATATCGACGGGCTCATCCGGCTGCTTGCCGACGACGCGCTCCTGGCGATGCCGCCCGGGCAACTTCGAGTCGTCGGCCGCGACGCGATCGGAGCGTTCCTGACCACGGTGCCCACTGCCGGGCAGTTCAAGCGGTTTCAGGTTATCGAGACCCGTGCGAACCGCCAGCCAGCGCTTGCACTCTACCTTGAGGACCCGGCGACCGGTGCGGCGCACGCCCACGCCGTGCTCGTGCTCTCCATCCAGCACAACGCGATCGCGTCCATGTGCCGCTTCGGCGATCCTCGCCTCTTCGCGCGACTCGAGCTGCCCCCGACCCTCGACGAGTCGCACGAGCACGGCCCTCCCCGCGCCTGAGCTGGTGACCTCCGCTGCCCCGCCTGGGCAGTCCCACCCGAGCGCCAGATCCCGCTCGGCTTCACCTGTGGATCAGTGACGTTGGCCTCGACCGCCTCGCGCGGGAGGCACCTTCACCACGCGTCCCTGGCCGCCGCTCGGTCTGGGAGCTTGACCTTCTTGATCGGCGTTCGTTCGGCCGCGCCACTACCGCACCGCTGACCGTAGCCGCGACCACGGCGGCGATGGAGAGGAACGTGCGGATGGTGTGAAAGAGCTCCCAGCGTGACTGGATGGACCGCCAATCACCCGGCAGGGTCGCCGCGGTCCAGATCTTGATCTGGTTGTCGATCGGAACCTCGACGAGAAGCGTTACCGCCAACGCTGCGACCATGAGGAGGAACCCGGCCAGCAGCCACCAGAACGCCGCCGTGCGCCGGCCCTGCCACAGCAGCGCCAGCGTGACGAGAGCGCTCAGCAAGGCGACCGGCAGGAGGATGCTCATCGGCACCCCCAGGTTCTGGATCATCTCGTGGCCGACGGTGACGAACGTCTCGGCGGACAGCTGGCTCATTGTGCGGCTCAGGGAAAACCAGGTACCCCAGAACACGCCCATCACCAGCGCGAACAGGACGATGGTGGTGCCTTGAGCAGCGCGGATCTTCACAGCTGCCTCCTTGGCTCGTAGGAGTTCCTGTCGGCCGCCACGCCGTCCACGTTGGAACTTCCCCGTAGGCGCGCGGTCGAACCCGCGGGCGGGACGACCCGCCGCCTGTCCTCGGCTTCGTGCTGCTGGCCCGCAGCCCGGTCCGCGCCGCGATCGCCGAAGCGGGCAACCCCGCACCCGCCCGCCTGTAGCCGTCACAGTCGACTTCTGGAAGCACTAGATCGCCATAGCGCGGAAGAACTATGCACACAGATATCCCCAACCTGTGGACAACTCCTGGGTCGCCGTTCGCGGCGCTGTGGCCAAGGCTGGCTCGTCAGTCGATGCTGCCCCGGGGGACGACCCAGGTGACGGGCTGACCGGTGATGTCCGCGATCAGCTCGAAGTCGCCGTCGTAGTGGAGTACCGAGAGTTGCTCGATCTCCGCGACCGCGGCCACGAGCAGGTCAGGGATGCTCACCGCTCGGTGCTGACCCCGGCGGACGAGCGCCGCCTGGACCTCTCTCGCACGCTGCTCGGCCCTCGGCGACACGAGCACCGGGATGAGAAAGTCGAGCATGGTCCCCCGGGTTGTCTCGTAGTCGTTCGTCGACCGGGCCGAGAACCCCACCTCCAGCTCCGTGACGATGCTGACCGCGACGTTTCCGGCACGGACCCGCGGCAGCAGGATCCGCCGGACTTCGGGACGCCCGAGTCTCGCCAGGACCGACTTGTCGACCAGCCAGGTTGCGGGGCTCAACGCCATGCGGCGGCCATCACCTCGTCATCGCCGAGATCGGCAGTGGCGGCCGCGAAGCGCTCCAAGGCGGCGTCATCCAGGCGGGTGTGACGCTCGCTGCTATCGACGACCTGGCGCAATGCCGTGGTCACCGTGTCCTTGATCGTTTCGGTGCCCAGCGCCTGGCGGGCCTGCTCCAGCAGGCCGTCCTCGATCTCGATGAGCCGCTTGGTCATCCAACCCTCCCGTATATCCATCTGAGCCTCAGTATATACGGCCTCAGGAGCGAGCAACTGTCCTATCCACAACCCCTCGCGGGGCGATGTCTTGCGGGGTCGGGTGGGGTGCCTGCAAAGTGGCCGGCGGGCAGCCCCCTCATCCCTAGGTGGGCACATGAGCGAACGCGGTTCGACGGCGAGACCGAGCTTCCTGGTCGACATGGACGGCGTGCTGGTCCACGAGGACGACCTCATCCCCGGGGCCGACCGCTTCGTCAAGGCCCTCGGCGAGGCGGGGTCGCCGTTCCTGGTGCTGACCAACAACTCGATCCTGACACCGCGGGACTTCGCCGCCCGGCTGGCGCGGACCGGCATCGACCTGTCGTCCGAGTCGATCTGGACCTCGGCCCTGGCGACCGCGCAGTTCCTGGACTGGCAGCGGCCAGGCGGCACCGCGTACACGGTCGGCGAGGCCGGTCTGACCACCGCCCTGCACGACATCGGCTACATCCTGTCCGACCGCGACCCCGACTACGTGGTGCTCGGCGAGACCCGCACCTACAGCTTCGAGGCCATCACCAAGGCGATCCGGCTGATCAAGGCTGGCGCCCGCTTCATCGCGACCAACCCCGACGTGACCGGACCGTCGCCCGACGGCGTGCTGCCGGCGACCGGCTCGGTGGCCGCCCTGGTCACCGCGGCCACCGGGGTCAGGCCGTACTTCGTCGGCAAGCCCAACCCCCTGATGGTGCGCTCGGCCCTGAACCGCATCGGCGCGCACTCGGAGTCGACCGTGATGATCGGCGACCGCATGGACACCGACATCGTCGCCGGTCTGGAGGCCGGGCTCGAGACGGTGCTGGTCCTGAGCGGCATCTCCACCGAGGCGGATGCCGAGCGCTTCGCCTACCGGCCGTCCCGCATCGTCGCGTCCGTGGCCGACCTGGAGATCGACGTGGGCGCCGGCGGGCTCGGCTGACCCCTGCCTAGCGGCTCCGCCGGCCCTTGCGAGGTGCGTCCGGTGGCCGGATGTGGCGGCCGGCGGGCGCCTTGCCGTGGGCCTCGCCCTGGCGGGCAGCCCTGCCCGGGACAGGGCGGCGGGGCGCCTGGCCGGGCGCCGGACCAGCCGGCCCCCGCGCCTGCATCCCCAGCTCTTGGCCGCCGGCGGGCGGCCAGGTCGAATCGGTGCGGCGGTCCCTGACCGGGCGAGCCGTGCCCATCACCTCGCGGCGGGCCGGCACGGGCACGCGGGCGCCCTGGGCAGCCCAGGGGTCCCCGCCTGCCGGGGCGCGCCACCCACCGAGCGTGCCCCGCCGGAGGGCCGCGGGATCCGGCACGAACGGCAGGCTGGACAGCCGCACCGGCGGCAGCGAGACGGAAGTCAGGTAGCCGAGCACGGCGCCGTACACCCAGTGGCCGGCCAGCGCGCCGATGGCGGTCTTGAGGTTGAGGGGGAAGAAATGCTGCTGGGCGACTGGCGCGAGGGCGAGGACGCCGAACAGCCCGAAGCAGATACAGGTGCCGTAGATGATCCCCGAGCGGATGCCACGCCAGGGCAGCATGGCGAAGGCCATGCCCATGCCGGCGCCGTTGCCGCCGAAGCGCCACACGTAGCCCCAGATCGCGGAGGCGTTGGGGTTGTCCAGCATGAGGCGGCCGATGCCGGGGATGGGGTCGTCCCAGTAGCCGAACTTGTAGAGCACGAGCCGCAGCACGTCGTAGATGCCGGTGGCGGCGACGCCGGCCAGCCAGCCGACCAGCGCCCGGCGGCCCCACTCCTTGTGGCGGAAGCCGACCAGGATGGAGATGAGGGCGGCGGGGAGCAGGATGAGGCGCGCCCCGTAGGGCAAGGGCAGCACCTCGGAGTAGGCGGCGGCCAGGGGGCCGATGGCCGCGTAGCCCATGGCCAGGAAGATCACCCGCGGGTACAGCGAGGGGATCGACGTGGTCAGCGTCCTGACGGCGGTCTTGAGGGCGCTGAGCAGCTGCGCGTCCGAGACGGCGGCGGTGCGCGCGGTCGTCTCCATGGCCTCCACGGGGCTGACCGCCCGGGAGTGGCTGCCCTCGTAGCGGCCGGAGTCGTTGCGGCGGGCGGGGACCGAGCCGGAGCGCGTCGCCGGCACGCCGCCCCTGGTCCGGGCCGGTGCCTGGCTGCCCGGACGCGGCGCGGCGCGGCGCGGGTCGGCGTAGGGCGACGGGCGCCAGCCTGGGGCCACCGGCCCGCGCGCCATGGGCTGGCCCGGCATGCCACGGCCGGCCGCCGGTGGGCCGGGAGGCGCGGCGGGCGGGCGCGGCCGGGGACGCGGAGCGGGCGCGGGCCGCGGCTGGCCCGGGCGTGCCGCGCCCCACCCGGGCGCGGCGGTGCGGTCCCACGAGCCGGGCGGCGGGGGGGCGGGACGCTGGGGCCGCGAGGGCGGCGGGTACGGGGCAGGCTGGTAGGCCTGGCGCGGGTTGATCGTCTCTGTCGTCGGTCTCAACCCCTCTCCCGAGCGGCTGGCACGACACACCGGGCACCGGCACCGCCGACGCCGTCACGGCGCCACGGCAGCCAGGCGCAACGAGCGCGTGTAGCCGCTTGCGACAGGTTGACCGAGTGACACCACGTGGGGGCGTGGAGCCACACGCTTATCGGAGTCGGGGTGGGGGGTCCCCAACACCGCCTACTTTACGGGCCGGAGCCGAAACGTCAACTCGGAGTGCCTCGAACCGCTCGATCCCGCGGGGTCAGGCGGGCGGCGGGGTGAGGGCGGCCGGCAGGGGCCTGGCGTGGACCACTCTGAGGCGCAGGACGGCGCGGGTGAGCGCGACGTAGAGCAGCCGCAGCCCGCGCGGGCCGCTCGCGGCCACCTCGGCCGGCTCCACGAGCACCACCTGGTCGAACTCCAGGCCCTTGGCGGCCGAGGCGGGGACCACGGTGACACCAGCGGCCACGTCGAAGCGGTCCACCCGCTCGAAGCCGATCGCGCGGCGCTCCAGCTCGGCGACGGCGCCGGCCAGGGCGGCGTCCGCCACCACCAGGCCGACCGACCCCTCCTCCGCCCGCGCCGCCGCGAGCTCCTCCAGCCACGCGGCGACCAGCGACTCCGAGCTGGTCGCGCGGACCCGCAGGGCGTCGGGCACGGTCCGCACCGAGGCGGCGGGGACGGTGTCCGGCGCGATCTCCGGCAGCAGCCGGTTGGCCCAGTCGAGCACCTCGCGTGGCGCCCGGAAGGCACGCGGCAGGCGCTCCATGCGCGGTGCCGGCCGGCCGAGCTGGAGGTGGACGTCCTCCCAGCGCTCGGCCGCCCACGGGCTGGTGCCCTGGGCCAGGTCGCCGAGCAGCGTGGCCGAGCCGTAGCGGCAGCGCCGCCCGATCGCGCGGAGCTGCATCGGCGAGAGGTCCTGGGCCTCGTCGGCGACCACATGGCCGAAGCCGCTGACACCCTCGATCACGTCGGCCGCCTCGTCCACCAGGAACGCGTCGGCCAGCGACCACGGCGCGGCCGCCAAGCCGCGGGGCCGCCGGGGCCAGCGCAGCCGCTCCTGCTCCTCCGGGCCGAGCACGTCGTCGGCGGCGGCGGCGAGGAACGAGCGCTCCGTGAGCAGCCGGAAGACCAGCCGCGCCGGGTCGACGACCGGCCAGGTGCGGTTGAGGAAGGCGCGCAGCGCCGGGTCACGGCCGAGCGCCCGGGCGACCTCGCCCGGGGCGTCGAAGTCGGTCAGGCCGTCGCCGCGCTCGAGCTCCCGCAGGCAGCGCTCCACGATCCAGTCGCGCAGGTGCGACCGGCCCACGGCGTAGCGCCCGCCGAGGCCGAGCAGGTGGTCGACGCGGCTGCGCAGCCAGCCGGCCGGCACGGTGACGACGCGGTGCCGGAAGCGCAGGGCGAGCGGCTCGGCCGGTCGGCGCACGCCGAGGAACGCCGCGCGCCGGATCACCTGGGCCAGGCGCGCGTCGGCCTTGACGGCGGCCGTTTCCGGCGCGTCCCGCCCGCGCACGCTGACGGCCCCGACCAGGCTCTCGACCGACTCCTGGGCGACCCTGACCTCGCCGAGCCCTGGCAGGACGTCGCGGATGAAGGCGAGGTAGGCCCGGGACGGCCCGACCACCAGCACGCCGTCCCTGCTGAGGCGGTCGCGGTGCTCGTAGAGCAGGAAGGCGACCCGGTGCAGGCCGACCGCGGTCTTGCCGGTGCCGGGTCCGCCCTGGATGCAGATGGTCTCGGCGAGTGGCGCGCGGATCAGGTCGTCCTGCTCCGGCTGGATGGTGGCCACGATGTCGCGCATCGGGCCGATGCGGGGACGCTCGATCTCGGCCACCAGGACGCGCTCGGCCACCGCCTGGCTCTCGGCCTCGTCGAGCATGGTCAGCGGCTCGTCCTGGATCGAGGTGAGCGTGCCGCCCTGGTAACCGAAGCGCCGCCGGACGCGCACGCCGTGGCGCCGCCGCGGCGTGGCGCGGTAGAAGGGCCGCGAGATCCCGGCCCGCCAGTCGACCACCACCGGGTCGCCCTCGGCGTCGACCACGTGCCTGCGGCCGACGTAGAAGCGCGCCGACGGCGTCTCGACCGCGTCCTCGCCGTAGTCCAGCCGGCCGAAGAACAGCGCGGTGTCGGGGTCGTCGGCCAGCGAGGCGACGCGCTGCCGCAGCCGCCAGGCGGCCGCCTCCTCCGCGTACGGGTCACCGGCGACCACCCGGAGGGACTCGGCCCGCCGCCGCATGGCGGCGAGGCACTCGCGCGCGTACGCCAGCATGTCGCGCTCGGCGCGCAGCTCCTCGACCGGCAGGCCGGCGCTTCGGCTCATCGGCATGGCTCCAGTAGTCGGACGGGGACGGGTGGCAGCGTGCCCAGGAGTCAGGGCGGCCGCGGCCGCCGCCGCACGGCGGGCACAGCCGTCCATTCTCCCCGGCACGCCGGGTGGGACGGAAGGCATTTCCCGCCCGAGGGCGGCCCGGCTACTTCACGGTGACGCGATGGAAGCGGCGGCGGCCGCTCTGCAGCACGTAGGTGCCCGGCTCCAGGTTGGCGTGCTCGTCGTCGATGGTGCGCCCGTCCACCTTGACGCCGGCGCCCTTGATGCGCCTGCGGGCGTCCGACAGCGAGGTCGCCCAGCCCAGGTCGGCCAGGATGCGGGGCACGTAGCGCTCGGAGGTGGCCGACTTCTCCATCTCGGGCGGCGGCTGGTGGCGCACGAACACCCGGTCGAACTCGGCCTCGGCCTGCTCCGCCGCCTCCTGCCCGTGGAACATGGCCACCATCTCCCGGGCCAGGCGGCGCTTGAGCCGCACCCCTTCCAGCTCGGCGGCGAGGCGCTCCTTCTCCTCCGGCCGCAGGTCGGTGCCGAGCGCCAGGTACTGGGGCATGGCCTCGTCGGGGATCGACATGACCTTGCCGAAGATCTCGGCCGGTGGGTCGTCGACGGCGACGTAGTTGCCGTAGCTCTGGCTCATCTTGCGCTGCCCGTCGGTGCCGACCAGCAGCGGCGCGCACAGCGCCACCTGCGGTTCCTGGCCGGCGCGCTGCTGTAGGTCGCGGCCGACCAGCAGGTTGAAGAACTGGTCGGTGCCGCCCAGCTCCACGTCGGCCTGGATCGCCACCGAGTCGTAGCCCTGCAGCATCGGGTAGAGGAGCTCGCTGATCGCGATCGGGCGGGCGGCCTCGTAGCGCTGCCGGAAGTCGTCCCGCTCGAGCATCTGGGCGACGGTGAACTGGGAGGTGAGCCGCAGGACGTCGGCCATGTCCATGGGCTCGAGCCATTCCGAGTTGCGCCGCACCTCGAGGTGCTCCTCGCTGAGGATCGCCCTGAGGCTGGCCAGGCAGCCCTGGACGTAGCCCTCGACCTCCTCGGCCGAGAGCTGCCGCCTGGTGGTGGAGCGGCCCGACGGGTCGCCGATGCGCGCGGTGAAGTCGCCGATCACCAGCACCGCGGTGTGCCCGAGCTCCTGGAAGCGGCGCAGGCGGCGCAGGCACACGCCCCAGCCCCAGGTGACCGACGGGGCGGTCGGGTCCACGCCGTACTTGACCCGCAGCCGGCCGCGCCGCCGCAGTTGCTCCGCGAGGCCGCCCGGCGGGGTGTCGGCGAAGCCGTCATCCAGGAGGTACGCGGCCTCCGCCTCGGGGCTCGCGGTGACCTCGGGCGGGACGGGCGGCAGTCGGTACCTCATCGGCGGTGGGCTCTCCTCGAAGGCGCTGGCGGCGGACGCGCGGGACGGCCGCGCGCAGCGCGATCATACAGACGGCGCAGGTGACGGCGCTGATCGCGGCGGGCCGCAACGACGAGGGGCCGGCGCGTGGCCGGCCCCTCGCGTGCTGGCTGGACGCTACGGCGTGGCCACGTTGACGAGGCCGCGGCCGTAGGCGTCGCGGTTGGAGACCCGCGTCCCGCCGAGGTGGCAGTAGCCCGTCGGGCAGGCGCTGCCGTCGAGGTCGGCGGCACTGGTGTCCTTGGCCGAGGTCACCTGGGTGAGGTTGTTGACCTTGTGGTTGGCGAGGGCCTTGAGCCGCCCCACCAGCCCGGACGGGTTGTCCCGCAGCGACGGGTGGGCGCTGGCGACCAGGGCGAGCGCGGCCGAGACGTGCGGGGCCGCCATCGAGGTGCCCTGGATGGCCGTGTAGCACTGGTTCTCCGGGAAGCCGGAGCCGGCGGAGAAGATGAAGCAGGGGATCTCCACCGCCCAGTTGGAGGTGGTCGAGAAGTCCTCCCAGACGTTGGTCCCGTCGGCGTCGGTGTAGGGGAACCCGGGCGTGCCGCCGCGGTCCCAGAACGGCAGGTTGAACTTGCGTGCCCCGCCGGGCGCCGCGAGGTCGATGCGCGGTCCGTAGTTGGAGAAGTACGAGAGCTGGTCGGTCTTGCCGTGGCCGGCCGCCTGGTGCGCGTCGCTGGCCGGCTTGCAGGTGGCGTTGAGGTCGTCGGCCGAGCCGATGGTGTCGGGCGCGCAGGTCGCCGAGGAGGGGTTGACCAGGTTGCCGGTGGAGGAGACGTCGACCACGAGGGGGACCCCGCCGGGGACCTCGTAGAGGCCGAACAGGTCGTCGACCGGGTCGCCGGGAGCGGTGAGCGAGCCGTGCGACAGCACCTTGCCGCCGCCGCCGACGCGCACGTGCTCGTTGCCGGCCGACGCGGCGATCACGGTGCCCTTGGAGCGGGCGTACTGCACGGCCGCCACGTAGGCCTTGTAGACCGCGTTCTGCTCGGGGTCGGCACGGTCCAGGTAGCCGCCGAAGGAGATGCTCACCACGTTGATGCCCATGTCGGCGGCGGTCACGAACGCGTCGAGGATGGTGGAGTCGAAGGCGGAGCCGCACCACTGCGAGATCTTGAGGGCGACCAACCCGACCTTCGGCGCGATCCCGTTGATGCCGCTGCCGTCCAGCGCCGCGGCGATGTTGCCGCCGATCCAGGAGCCGTGGCCGTTCCAGTCGGTGGTGGCCGGCCCGCCGAACTGGGTAGCCAGGTCCTCGTCGGAGACGCCGAAGAAGGTCTTGCACAGCGGCGGGTCCTCGTCGGTGGTGAAGTCGATCACCTGGGTGACCTTGGAGGCCAGCTCGGCGTGGGTGAAGTCGACGCCGGTGTCGGCCACGCCGACGGTCACGTCCGGGCTGCCGGCCGTGGTGTTCCAGCCCTTCGGCAGGCCGATGCGGGGGTAGTCCCACTGCAGGCCCTCGAAGCCGGGGTCGGGGGTGATCCCGCTCGCGGCCCGCGCCTTGGCGCCCGGAGCCCTGACCACCTTGTGCGCGCCGCGCAGGCCCGGCGCCGCCAGGTTCGGCTTGCTCGGCTCGGCCTGGCTGACCTTCCTGATGTGGTCGGCGGCGACGGCGCTGGCGTGGCTGTCGGCCGCGATGCTCGACCGGGCGGCCGCCGGGGCCTGGACCACCAGCGTGCCGAGTTGGGGCACCTCGCGCACGATCTTGGCGCCCGAGCTCACGGCCTTGGCCTTGAGCGCGCCGTAGTCGGCCCTGCTCTTCGCCACCACCAGGAAGCGTCCGGACGCTTTGTCGCCCCGCGTCGGGGAGGCGAACGACGCGGCGGGCAGCAGCGCCGCGATCACGGCGAGGATGGCCGCCACGACCAGCCCTCGCAGCAGGCCCCGAGCTCTCACAGTCTGATGCTCCTTTCCCGGTACGCAGGTCCCAATCGGTGCGGTCGTGCCGCAAGGCGGGCAAGTCTGCTTGGAACGCTGCGCCGACGCCAACTTCGGCAGAAATCAGCCGCACGAGAGACCCGAACGCCGTCGTGGACCGCGTCGCCACGACATTTCAGGTCATCGGCGGATCATCGGGTAAATCGGATGGCAAGGCCATACGTTGGAAAGACCCTCGCGCTGCGTCGCCGGTGGGCGGGCACCGGCGCCAGCGGGCGCGACTCCGCTGACGCCGGTGCGGCCGGGTGCCGTTCGTCCCCTTCTTGGTGCCGTGCGAGGGCCCTCGTGTGGGCAGCCTTCCAGGTCGGCGGCAGGGCGCCCAGGGCCCGTGGCATCAAACCGCCGGGCCCAAAGGGCCCAAGCAGCCAGGCGGGGGCCCGGGCCCCGGCGGACCGGTCAGCCCTTGAGCGCGAGGACGGCGGCGTAGGCCTCCCGGCGGGACCATCCGGGCAGGCCGGCGAGGGCGCCCGCAAGGGTGCGCGCGGGCACGCCGTCGCGCAGCAGCGCGGCGAGCAGCCCGGCGAGCTCGGCCGAAAGCCCAGCGGACGGCTCGTCCGGCGGCGCCACCACCACCAGCGCGTCGCCCAAGCCAGCTCGCCGCGAGCCGGCATGCCGCCGGGCGGCGAGCGACCGGCGCACCGCGGCGGGGCCGCCGCGCAGCACGGTCTCGCCCGGCCCGCCTGGGTCGAGCACGACGGCCACGGTGGCACCACCGAGCCGCGCCTCGACCTCGCCGAGCCAGGACGCGAGCGGCCCCGTCGTCGCCCACCAGACGCCGGTGGCGCCCGCCGCCACCGCCGCCAGCGCCGCGGCACGGGCGGCGCGGTCGCGGCCGAGGCGGCCGCCGAGCGCCAGCCGCTCGCCGGGCAGGCCGGACAGCACCAGCCCGGCCAGCTCCGCCGGCAGCCCGACGGCCTGCAGCGGCGTGCCGGCGGCCAGGGCCGCGGCGAGCAGGCCGCGCCCTGGTGGCCGCAGCCCGGGCGCCTCGCGCGCCCCGGCGAGCACCACCCGCTCCCCCGCCGCCAGCGCGTCCAGGCAGCGCGCGAGCCCGCCGGGGAGGGCGACGACCGGCACGCCTGGCGCGACGGTCGCGGCCGCCCGCCGCGCCTCCGGGTCCAGCGCGACCAGCAACCCGGCCGCGCGCAGCTCCGCGGCCGCCCGCGCCGCCAGGCCCGCGGTCTCGCCGGCGCCGACGGCCAGCACGGTGAGCAGGCCGGCGCCCGCCTGGCCCACCGAGGCCTCCTGGCGCACGGTGACCTCGAGCCGCGTCCCCGGCCTGCCGAGCGCGGCGACCAGCTCGCGGTCCAGCCCGGCGGCGCCCCGGTCGGCGTAGACCGCGAAGGTCTCGCCGGAGCGGTGCCCGCTGATCCGCACCACCATCCGGTCGCCCGGCTGGAAGCGGGGGTTGGCGACCGCGTGGACGACGTCCTCGTGCCCACCGGCACGCAGCCGGATGCTGACCGGCCCGACGAAGCCGGCGAGGTCCTCGGAGGCGGCCTCGACCGCGACGCCGACCACGCAGGTCGCCCTCGCCGAGATGTCGGCCGCGCGGATCAGCTCGAGCGTCTTGGCGTGGGTGCCGCGGATGGCCGCGTGCCCACGCCCGCCGAAGGTCACCTCCCGTGCCCCGGCCGGCATGCCAGCGCGCCCCTCCTTCCCGCCTGTCGTCGCCTCACCCGCAGCATATGCGCGGAGGTGGCGCCGGAATTCCCAGCGGGAAGCGAATCGCCAACGTGGCGCTGACGGAACCCCGCGCTAGCGGTTCCGCGTCCGCGCCCGCTCCGCCGGCCGCATCGGCGCGGTGCGCTCGGCCGGCCCGTCCACGTCGACGACCTCGACCTCGGCATCGGCCTCCGCCTCCGGCCGCATCGCCGCCGTGACCTCCTCGGCCTGGGACTCCTCGGTGGCGAACAGCTCGTCCTGCACCGGCAGCGGCTCGGCCACCGGGGCCGGCTCGGCCAGCCCCCGCGCGTCGGCGAGCAGCTCGCTGAGGCGCGCCTGCACGTCGGTCAGGTGCTCCAGCATGTCCTGGCGGAACGCCTGCAGCCGGGTCGTCTCCGCCTCCACCAGCGAACGCTCCTGCTGCGCCTCCTGCCACACCAGGTTGGTCGCGTCGCGCGCCTCGGCCAGCACGGTGCGGGCCTCCTCGTCGGCGCGACCGCGCGTCTGGGAAGCGGCCTGGTCGGCCTCGCGCAGCATCGTGTCCCTGCGCGACTCCGCGTCCTCCAACGTGTCCCTCGCCGCCTGCTCCAGCTCGCCGGCGCGCTGCTCGGCCTCCTGCACGACCTCGGCCGCCTGCCCCTCCGCGTCCTCGATGACCGAGCGGCCGCGGGCCTTGGCCTCGGTGATGATCGCCTCGGCGGACGCTCCCGCCTGCTCGAGCACCTTGCCGGCCTCGACGCCGAGGTGCACGAACGACGGCACCTCCTGCTCGCCGCGGTCGTCCAGCTCGCCGCGGGTCTGCTCCAGCATCCGCTCCGCGCGCTCGGCCCGCTGGTGCTGCTGCTCGATGAGCGCGATCAACTCCATCACGTACCGATCCACCTGCTGCCGGTCGTAGCCACGGCGGGAAAGCTGGAAGCGGGGACGGGTGGAGTCGGCCCCGCCTCCCGAGGTTGCGGTGTCCGGCTCGAAAGAGCTCATGCCTGGGCCTCCCTGGGCTCGGTGCTCGACGTGCCGGGTTGTGCAGTCCGCGACACTGGATTCCATCTCTGCGGCACGGTCGGAAATTGTCTGCGCCCCCGAACCTGCCATCAACTGTCTCGATCCAGTCAGACCTCAGATCAGATGATGGATCGGGCATCCAGGCAGAGGCTGGAGCTGACACCACCGAAGCGAGTCGCCCGCCGCGCCCAAGGCCGCCTCGCCTGCGGGGCAAGCCGTCAGAACAACCTCGGATTGAGCGGCTCCATGCCCCGCAGCGCGTCGTAGTCGAGCTGCACGCAGACGATCTCCCGGTCGGCGGCGAGCACCTTCGCCTGCGGACGGAAGGCCAGCGCGGCGAACACGCCACGGACACCGCCGAGCGACGAGCCCAGCCGCTGCAGGTAGCGCGACAGCTGCTCGACCCCGTCGATCTCGCCGCGCCGCTTGATCTCCACCGCCACGTAGCCGCCCTCGCCGTCGCGGCACAGCAGGTCGACAGGCCCGATGTCGGTCTGGTACTCGCGGCGGACCAGGGTGAAGCCGTCGCCGAGGACGTGGCAGCGCTCGGCGAGCAGCTCCTGCAGGTGCTTCTCGACGCCGTCCTTGACCAGGCCGGGGTCGAGGCCGAGGTCGTGGTCGGAGTCGTGCAGGATCTCCTCGACGGTGATGGTCATGCTCTCGCCGGTACGGTTGGCGACCCGCCACAGGAGCGCCCGCTGGCCGTCGCCTGGCTCCTCGACCAGGGTGCAGGGAGCGGACATCCAGTTCAGGGGCTTGTACCCGCCGCCATCGGCGTGGACGAGCACGGAGCCGTCGGCCTTGACGATCAGCAGCCGCACGGCGGACGGCAGGTGGGTGGAGAGGCGGCCGGCGTAGTCGATGCTGCACCGGGCGATGACCAGTCGCATGGATCGGGAGCATAGCCTGGCGGGGTGACGGTGGGGCTGCAATGCGGCCGCAACGCGGGTCCGCTATCACTGTGGAGGCTGGCCCGGCCGGCCGGGAGGCGGGAAGATGCCGGGCGCCAGCCAGAACGGCCGGGGGGGAGCGGTGGCGGCGCGCCGCCACGCGAAGCCGAAGCTGCCAGACAGGAGGGCACCATGAGCGGTGAGACGGCGGAGCAGTACCGGCGGGCGATCGACTCGTTCGGCGCGCGGGTCCACGCGGTGAAGGACGACCAGTGGCACCTTCCCACGCCGTGTACGGAGTGGGACGTGCATGCGCTGGTCAACCACCTGGTGTACGAGATGCGCTGGGCGGTCCCCCTGTTCCAGGGCGCCACCATCGAGGAGGTCGGGGACCGCTTCGAGGGTGACCTGCTCGGCGACGACCCGAGGAGCGCGTGGGACGACGCGGCGAAGGAAGCGGCCGCGGCCACTCCGGCCGACTGGGAGCGGCTGGTGCACCTGTCGTTCGGCGACGTCCCGGGCAGCGAGTACGCCATGCAGCTCCATGCCGACCTGCTGATCCACGGCTGGGACCTGGCCAGGGCCGTCGGCGGCGACGAGCGGCTCGACCCGGAGCTGGTGGGGTTCTGCTCGACCTGGTTCCGCGAGCGGGAGGAGATGTACCGGGCCGGCGGTTCGATCGGGCCGCGGCCGGAGCTGCCCGAGGGCGTCGACGCCCAGACCGAGCTGCTGGCGGCGTTCGGCCGGCGCGCCTGAGCGGGCCGCCGGCCGGGTCACCGTGCTGGTGGCTGCCCGGCGGCGAGTGCGGCCCGCACCGCCGCCCGCGGCATGGCCGGGAGCGGCGTCGGCGGGGCGGGTGGCACGGCGAGCTCGCGCAGGCGCCGCTGCCACCAGCCGACGTCGTGCCAGGCGCCGAACTTGAAGCCGGTCTCCCGGTAGACGCCGACGGGGGTGAAGCCGAGCGCCTGGTGCAGGCCGACGCTGGCCGGGTTGGGCAGGGTGATGCCGGCGTAGGCGTTGACGTGGCCCTGGGCGGCGAGCAGGTCGAGCAGCGGGAGGTACAGGCTGCGTCCGACGCCGCTGCCGCGGGCGTGCGCGGCGACGTAGACGGTGACCTCCACCGACCAGCGGTAGGCGAAGCGCTCCCGGTGGGGGTTGGCGTAGGCGTAGCCGAGCACCTCGCCGCCGCGCTCGCGGACCAGCCAGGGCAGCCGGGTCAGGACGACCTCGATGCGCCGGCGCATCTCGGCCACGTCCGGCGGGTCGGCCTCGAAGGAGATGGGCGTGTCGCGCACGATCGGCGCGTAGATGGCCTGCACCTGCGCCGCGTCGTCCGCTCGGGCCAGCCTGGTGGTCGCGGTGGTCGGCACCGGGCGATTGTGCCGTGCCAACAGCGCCGCCGCGACCGCATACTAGACGGTCGTGCCGCCGCGCCGGCCGGACCGAGGAGCGGAGCGACGAAGTAGGACGAAGTAGGACGAAGTAGGACGAAGTAGGAGGTGGCCCGCCGCCGCCGCCCCGGCTGGACTGAGGAGCGACGAAGGAGCCGCAGGCGACGAAGGAGCGACGAGGGAAGCCGGCGCACAAGGCGGCGGCGGGCCACCGACGTTTCAACAAAGGACCTGCGATGGCAGCGACCCGCATCGACCAGACCCCGGAGTGGAAGGCGCTCGAGGAGCACCATCGCGACCTGCGCGAGGTGCACCTGCGCGAGCTGTTCGCCTCGGACCCGGCCCGGGGCGAGACCATGGCGCTCGAGGCCGGCGACCTCTACCTCGACTACTCAAAGAACCGCCTCACCGCCGAGACCGTGCGCCTGCTCGTCGCCCTGGCCGAGCGTGCCGGCCTGCGGGCCAAGATCGACGACATGTTCGCCGGCCGGCGCATCAACGTCACCGAGGATCGGCCGGTGCTGCACGTGGCCCTGCGCATGCCGCCCGACCGCTCGGTGATGGTCGACGGGCAGGACGCGGTCGCCGAGGTCCACGCGGTGCTCGCCAGGATGCGCGACTTCGCCACGCGGCTGCGGGCCGGGGAGTGGCGTGGCCACACCGGCAGCCGCATCGCCACCGTGGTCAACATCGGCATCGGCGGCTCGGACCTGGGGCCGGCCATGGCCTACGAGGCGCTCAAGGACTACAGCGACCGCTCGCTGGAGGTGCGCTTCGTCTCCAACGTCGACGGCACCGACGTGTGGGAGGCGACCAGGGACCTCGACCCGGCGGCGACCCTGTTCGTGGTCTGTTCCAAGACCTTCACCACGCTGGAGACGCTGACCAACGCGCGCACCGCCAGGGAGTGGCTGCTCGGCGCCCTGCGCGACGAGGCCGCGGTGCGCCACCACTTCGTGGCGGTCTCGACCAACACCGACAAGGTGCGGGAGTTCGGCATCGACCCGGCCAACATGTTCGAGTTCTGGGACTGGGTCGGCGGGCGCTACTCCTACGACTCCGCGATCGGGCTGTCGCTGATGCTCGCCATCGGGCCGGAGCGCTTCGACGAGATGCTCGCCGGCTTCCACGCCATGGACGAGCACTTCCGCACCACGCCGTTCGAGCGCAACATGCCGGTGCTGCTGGGGCTGATCGGCCTCTGGTACGGCAACTTCTTCGGCGCCGAGACGCAGGCGATCCTCCCCTACAACCAGTACCTGTGGCGGCTCACCGCGTACCTGCAGCAGCTGGACATGGAGTCCAACGGCAAGTCGGTCGACCTGGCCGGCAGGCCGGTGGCGGTGCAGACCGGGCCGGTGGTCTGGGGCCAGCCGGGCACCAACGGCCAGCACGCCTTCTACCAGCTCATCCACCAGGGCACGAAGCTGGTGCCGTGCGACTTCATCGGCTTCTGCCAGCCGCACCACGAGGTCGGCGAGCACCACGAGCTGCTGATGGCCAACTTCTTCGCCCAGACGGAGGCGCTGGCCTTCGGCAAGCCGCGCGAGCAGGTGGAGGCCGAGGGGGTGCCCGCCGCGCAGGTCCCCCACCGCACCTTCCCGGGCAACCGCCCGACCAACACCATCCTCGCCCCGCGGCTCACGCCGGGCGTGCTGGGGCAGCTCGTCGCCCTGTACGAGCACAAGGTGCTGGTCCAGGGCACCGTCTGGGACGTGAACTCGTTCGACCAGTGGGGCGTCGAGCTGGGCAAGGTGCTCGCCAACCGGATCGTGTCGCAGCTCGGCGAGGCGGCCGGCACCGAGCTGGGCCACGACAGCTCCACCAACGCGCTGATCCGCCGCTACCTCGACCAGCGAGGTCGGTTGCCTTCGGGGGGGAGCCCGAGACAGCTCCCCCCCGAAACTCCCCCGTCGGGTCCCGCGGCGGGATCCTCAGGGTGATGGCGAGCGCCGCGGTCGGGCAGGCTCGCCGGCGGCCTCACGCAGGCGGGCGGCCAGGGTCGCGGCCGCGGCCGCCGGGTCGGGCGCCTCGGTGATGGCCCGTACCACCACCACCCTGGTGGCGCCGGCCGCCAGCACCTCGTCGAGGTTGCCGAGGTCGATGCCGCCGATCGCGAACCAGGGGCGGGGCGGGTCGAGCGCGACCACCTCGGCGAGCAGGCCGGCGCCGACGGGCTTGCGGCCCGGCTTGGTCGGGGTCGCGTGCACCGGGCCGACCGCGAGGTAGTCCCAGTCCTCCTCGCACGCCCGGCTGGCCTGGTCGAGGGTGTGGGTGGAGCGCCCGAGGAGCACCTCGGGGCCGAGGATGCGCCGTGCCCAGCCGAGCGGCAGGTCGCCCTGGCCGAGGTGGCAGATGTCCGCCTCGGCGGCCAGGGCGACGTCGGCCCGGTCGTTGACCGCGAGCAGGGCGCCGTGCCGCTCGGCCGCGGCGCGCAGCACCTCGGCGGCCTCGAGCAGCGGCCCGGCCTCGGCGTGCTTGTCGCGGAGCTGGACGACGTCGACCCCGGCGGCGAGCACCGCCTCGGCGAAGGCCGCGAGGTCGCGCCGGATCGGGGTGCACAGGTACAGGCGGGTGGCGGCCAGCCTGGCCCGCCGCTCCGCCCCGGTCACCGCTCCGCCCCCGCCGTGGCGTCGCTCGGCCCGGACGGCGGGCTCCCGGCGCCCTCGGAGGACGGCTCGGGGCCCGGGGCTGCCCTGCCGAGGTCGGGAAGGCCCTCGAAGGTGGTGGAGGCGGTGGCGTAGAGCCGGCGGGGGATACGGCCGGCCCGGTAGGCGAGCCGGCCGGCCTGCACCGCCTGGCGCATCGCCTCGGCCATCAGCTCGGGCTCGCGTGCCCGGGTGACCGCGCTGGCCAGCAGCACCCCGTCGCAGCCCAGCTCCATCGCGAGGGCGGCGTCCGACGCGGTGCCGACGCCGGCGTCGAGGATCACCGGGACGGTCGCCTGCTCCAGGATGATGCGCAGGTTGTAGGGGTTGCAGATGCCCATGCCGGAGCCGATCGGCGAGCCGAGCGGCATCACGGCAGAGCAGCCGAGCTCGGCGAGCTGCCGCGCCAGCACGGGGTCGTCGTTGCTGTAGGGCAGCACGGTGAAGCCGTCGTCGACCAGGATCTCGGCCGCCTCGCGCAGCTCGACGGCGTCGGGTAGCAGGGTGCGGTCGTCGCCGATCACCTCGAGCTTGACCCAGTCGGTCTCGAACGCCTCGCGGCCCAGTTGCGCGGTGCGCACGGCGTCGCGGGCGGTGAAGCAGCCGGCGGTGTTGGGCAGCACCCGGCAGCCGACCCTGGCGAGCACGTCCAGCACCGAGCCGCGCGCGTCGGGGCTGGTGCGGCGCAGGGCGACGGTGGTCATCTCGGTGCCCGACGCGACCAGGGCGCGCTCCAGCGCCTCCAGGCTGGAGGCGCCGCCGGTGCCCATCACCAGCCGCGAGCTGAGCGCCTGGCCGGCGATCACGAGCGGGTCGTCCATGCTTTCAACCTCCCTGGGTGGCGCCGAGGACCTCGAGCCGGTCGCGCTCGGCGAGCGGCGTCGAGTCCCAGGCCGAGCGGGGCACCACCGCGCCGTTCAGGGCCACCGCGATGCCGCCTCGACCGGTGTGGTGGCCGAGCCGGGCGAGCAGCCCGGCGACGGTGGCGTCCGGGTCGACCTGGACCGGGTCGCCGTTGACGATGACGGTCACGCGGAGCTCACCTTGTACTCCGGGGGGCTACCGCTTCGCTCCATGAGCCCCCCGGACCCCCTGTTGACCGGGGGGCTACCGCTTCGCTCCATGAGCCCCCCGGACCCCCTGTTGACCGGGGGGCTACCGCTTCGCTCCATGAGCCCCCCGGACCCCCCCAGGCTGGCGGAGGCCGGGCCGGCGCGCTCGAAGCGGCGCGGCGAGAACGCGGCGATCGTGGCGGGCACCTGGCCACTCGTCAGCAGCTCGCAGATCGCGTCGGCGGTGACCGGGGTGAGCAGGATGCCGTTGCGGTAGTGGCCGCTCGCCACCAGCAGGCCGTCCAGCCCGGTCGGGCCGAGCAGCGGGGCGTTGTCGGGCGAGCCGGGGCGCAGCCCGGCCACGGTCTCGGTCAGCTCCAGCTCCTCGACGTCGGGCAGCAGCTCGGTGGCGGCGCGCAGCAGGCGGAACACCGCGCCGGCGGTCACGCGCTGGTCGAAGCCCTGCTCCTCCACGGTCGCGCCGACCACCACGCGGCCGTCGGCGCGCGGCACCAGGTAGACCTCGATGCCGCGGACGTTGCGCTGGGCGAGCGGCGCGGCGGCCGGGCCGCGAAGGTGCAGGAGCTGGCCCTTGACCGGCCGCACCGGCGGCAGCAGCGCCGGGTCGAGCCCGTCGAGCGCCCCGCTCCAGCACCCGGCGGCCAGCACCACCGCGCCGGCGGGGAGCAGCTCGCCGCCGTCGAGCAGCACGCCGCGGACACGCTCCCCCGCCACCCGCAGGCCGGTCGCCCTGGCCGGGCGCAGCACCACGCCCGCCCGCGCCACCGCGGCGAGCAGCGCGCCGACCAGGGCACGGTTGTCGACCTGGTGGTCGCCAGGGGCGAGCACGCCGCCACGGACGCCGGGGGCGAGCCCCGGCTCGAGGCCGCGGCACTCGCGGCCGCGCAGGCGCTCCACCGCCAGGCCGAGCCCCTGCTGGAAGCGGTACAGGTCCTCGATGGCGGCCAGGTCGTCGGCGTCGCGGGCCACCGTCAGGGTGCCGCAGGCCCGGTAGCCGACCGGCCGGCCGGCGGCGTCGGAGAGCTCGGCGGCGAACGCGGGCCAGCGCTCGGCGGCGGCGAGGTTGAGGCGCAGCAACGCCTGCTCGCCGTAGTGGACCTCGGTGACAGGGGCGAGCATCCCGGCGGCGGCCCACGAGGCCCCGCCGCCCGGCGCCGGGTCGACCACCGTGACCCGGAGGCCGGTCGTGGCCGCCCGCCAGGCGACGGCAAGGCCGATCACGCCGCCGCCGACCACGGCCAGGTCGCCGGCTGTCGCGCCCTGCGGCGCGCTGCCCTTGACGGTCACGACGCGGATCTTCTCCCTCCGCCGGCATTATCCGGAGCAGGTTCGACGGTCGGCGGCCCGCCAGCCGCCCTCTCAGCCCGGTGGCCCGGGCTCCCGTGGGTTCCACGTCGAGCGTACTCCCCTACTCAAACGCTTCGGTGGGCCATCGGCGCTTGGTGCGCCGGCTTCCCTCGTCGCTCCTTCGTCGCCTGCGGCTCCTTCGTCGCTCCTCAGTCCAGCCGGCGCGCGCCGATGGCCCACCTCGCTACAACCAGCTGGCCTTCCTCGAACCAGCTGGCCTTCCTCGTTGCTCCTCGGTCCAGCCGGCGCGCGTCGGTGGTCCACCTCGCTGATTCAGCCGGGACTACCGCTGTGAGGTCAGGCGAACAGGGCGACGGCGACGTTGTCGCCGGCGCCGCCGTCGAAGGCGTGCAGCACCAGCTGGTGGGCCGCGCCGGCGAGGTCGCTGGCCTCCGCCGCCTCCCGCAGGCACTCCTCCCAGTGCGGACCGAGGTAGTCCATCAGCCCGTCGGAGGCGACCAGCAGGCGGTCGCCCTCCTCCAGCGGGGCCCAGTACACCTGCGGCGCCAGCGTGCCCGGGCCGAGGAACGGCCCGGCCATGCCGATCTCCTCGACGTCCTCGTTGCCCAGGCGCAGCGCGACCGTGTCGCCGAGCGAGGCGCCGTGGACCTGGTCGCCGGTGACCAGGGCGATGGTGAGGGCGGTGCGGCTGGCCTGGCGCTCCCTGCCCACCTTGCCGAGGGCGCTGGCGACCGCCTTGCGGGCGGCGACGAACAGCTCGTGGACGGCGGCCACCGGCTCCAGCTCGTCGCGCTGCAGCAGTTCGCCGGCCTGCTGTTCGACCGCGCCGAGGGAGGCCCGCGCCGCGTCGAAGCCGCTGTGGCCGTCGACCACGGCGAGCAGCCACCCCGCCGGGCCGGCGGCGGCGAGCACCGCGTCCTCGTTGGGGTCCAGGTAGCGGTAGCGCTTCGGCAGGCGGCCGCGGGAGATGGCGAGCGCGGCGCGCGGCGCGAGGGCCGCGGTGCCGACCTGCCCGAGCACCACGTGACGGTCGCCCCAGAGCGATTCCGTGCGGCCACGCTCCGGCAACGCCATGGCCCTCCCCGTCCCGTCACCCGCTGGCACTGCCGAGAGAGTACCGTCACCGGCTCGATCGCGACTCCCTGGCGGTGCCGCCCGGGCCGCTCAGCGCCTGGCCGTCGCCGCTGCCTGTTCCTCCGAGGTCCGTGGCCCCGGGCCGCTCAGCGCCTGGCCGTCGCCGCTGCCTGTTCCTCCCGGTAGGCGGCGACCATCGCGGGCAGGGCCGCCTCCAGGTGCTGGCGTGGCCGCCAGCCGAGCTCGGCGGTGATACGGGCGGAGCTGTACCAGCCGGAGCCGAGCAGGCGCCGCAGCGCGGCCGAGTCGAACGGTGCCGGCCGGCCGCTGAGCCAGCCGGCCAGGTCGCCGGCTCGGGCGCAGGCGCGCAGCGCCCAGGCCGGCACCGTGCGGATGGGCGGTGGCCGCCCCAGCGCGCTCGCCATGGCGAGGTGGACGCGCCGGGTCGAGTAGGCCTCGCCGTCGCAGACCACGTAGGTCTGGCCGGCGGCCTCGGGCCGCTCCGCCGCGAGCAGCAGCGCGGCCACCAGGTCCTCGAGGCCGACCAGGGAGCGGCGGTTGCCCACCTCCGGCACGGGAGGGAAGCGGCCCTGGTCGACCGCGCGCAGCATGCGCCGCAGCCCGCCGCCACAGCCGGGGCCGTAGACCGGCGCGGGGCGCAAGACGCAGGCGTGCAGCCCGTGCCGCTCGGCGGCGGCGAGCACCAGCCGCTCGGCCTCGCGCTTGGCCTGGCCGTGGCGCGTCTCCGGCGGGGTGGCGGTGCGCTCGTCGGCCGCGCCGCGGGCCGGCAGCCCGGCCGCCTTGACGCTGCTGGCGAAGACCAGCCGTGGCGCACCGGCGTCGGCCACGGCCGCGAGCAGCGCGCCCGTCGCCGCCAGGTCGGCGGCCGCGTGCTCGGCGCGGCCGGCGGGCTCCCGCACGGCGGCGGGCGGCTCCTCGGCGGGGTGCGCCCGCCCGGCCAGGTGCCAGACGACGTCGACGTCGCGGACCAGGTCGGCGGGGACGGCGCCGGCGGCGAGGTCGAGGTTGCACTGCTCGTCCCAGGGCCCCGAGGCCGGCTGCCGCATCACCGCCCGCACCTGGTCGCCCCTGGCGCGCAGCGCGTCGCAGAGCGCCCGGCCGACGAAGCCGGACGCGCCGGTGACCAGCGCGCGCCTGCCCACCTCAGGGTCGGGGTCGGGCGGCGGTGGGCAGGCTCAAGGGTTGGCGACCTCGTGGAGTTGCGAAGACATGGCGCGGCGGGCTCGCGCAGGAGCCACCCCCGAGGTATCGAACGCCGCGCGCCAGACCTTTAGTGCCGCGTCGGCCCTGGTCGCGCCCGGTGGGCGCGGGTGGGTCGCCAAGAGGTCATTCTTTGCTGGTGTATCGTAGGCTGTCCTGTTGCACTCCTTTGCCGTCTTCGGGACGCATGCGTCCCGAAGACCCTTTTCAGGGCTGAGATGACCGTGAGCAGCGGCACACCCGCAGCCGCCGCCCTGGTGGCGGCCGCCCTTCGCTGGCCGGTTTCCACAGCCCATCGTGCCGGGCTGGCCCTGTCGCCCCGATGCGCGCAAGATGATCGGATGCAGCCAGAGCAACCTATTGGAGCAGCCCGCAAGCCGTGACAGGACAAGGTACGTATCGTCTCGTCGCGCTCCTCGCGGCGCTCACGGCCATCCTCGTCGCCGGCTGGCTCTCGGTGGACCTCGGAGGCGCGGAGCTGAGCGGCACGATCGACCACGCCGCCCAGGCCGCCGCCGCGCTCTGCGCCGGCGTGGCCTGCTTCTACGCCTCCCGCCGTGAGCCGTCCGGGCTCGGCAGGGCCTGGACCCAGGCGCTGCGCCGCGGCTGGCGCCTGATCGGCGCGGCCGCGATCATCTGGGGCGTCGCCAAGCTGGTCTGGACCTACAACGCGCTGGTGCTGTTCAAGACGCCGCCGTTCCCCGAGGCCGACGCCGGCTACCTCGCCAGCATCCCGCTGCTGGTCACCGGCATGCTGGCGTTCCCGATCGCGGTCGGCCAGCCCGCCGCCCGCATCCGCACCCTGCTCGACGCGCTGATCATCGCCGCCTCGCTGCTCGCGGTGAGCTGGGTGACCACCATCAGCCCGCTGCTCGACCCGATCAACCAGGCCGCCACCCCGCCGACGCCGCTGCAGCAGGCCGTCGAGCTGGCGCAGCCGATCTTCGACATCCTGGTCGCCACCGTCGCCCTGTCGCTGCTCGCCCGCACCCGCGGGCGCGACCCGGCGCCCATGACCGTACTGTGCCTGGCCCTGCTGGCGCTCGCCGTGGCCAGCTCGGGCTACGTCCACCTGGAGGCGACCGGCCGCTACGGCACCCACCACCTGATCGACGTCGGCCGCCTGGTCGGCTGGCTGCTGATCCTGCTCGCGGCCCTGCGGCCGATGGCGGCCCACGTCGACCGGCGCGAGGAGCGCCAGTCGCTGGCCCGCCTGACCCTGCCGTACGCGCTGCTGGCGCTGGCGATCCTGACGGTGATCACCGTCAGGCTCTCGACCAAGGAGCTCAACCCCTTCCTGCAGCTGGACTCGATCGTGCTCGCCGCGCTGGTGATCGCGCGCCAGCTGGTCACCCTGATCGAGAACCGGCAACTGAACCGGCGCCTCGAGCGCATGGTGGAGGAGCTGTCCGAACGGGAGGCGCAGCTCGAACGGGCGCTGCAGCGCGAGCAGCAGGCGGCCGAGCGCCTGCGCGCCGCCGACTCGATGAAGGACACCTTCCTGCGAGCGGTCTCCCACGACCTGCGCAACCCGCTCACCGCGATCCTCGGCGTCGCCCTCACCCTGGAGCGGACCAAGCTGCAGCTCCCCAGGGAGAAGGCGATGGAGCTGCTCGCCATGCTGGTGGAGAAGGCCCGCAAGCTCGACCGGCTGCTGGCCGACCTGCTCGACCTCAACCGCCTGGAGCAGGGGGTGCTCGAGCCCAACCGCTCCCACACCGACATCGGCGTGATGATCCGCCACCTGGTCGACGAGGTGGACCACCTGGAGGGACGGCCGGTGTACGTGGACGTCCCCGTGCTGGTGGCCGACATCGACGGCCCCAAGGTCGAGCGCATCCTGGAGAACCTGCTGATCAACACGACCAGGCACACCCCGTCGGGCACGCCGGTATGGGTCCGCGGCATGGTCCGCGGGCGCGACCTGGAGCTGGTGGTCGAGGACGCCGGGCCCGGCGTGCCGCCGGAGCTGGCCGGGTCGATCTTCGAGCCGTTCCGTCAGGGCCCGAACGCGGCCAAGAAGTCCTCCGGTGTCGGCATCGGCCTCTCGCTGGTGGCCCGCTTCGCCCAGCTCCACGGCGGCCGCGCCTGGGTGGGCGAGCGCTACGGCGGCGGTGCCGCCTTCCACGTGCTGCTGCCCAACGCGGTGGTGCAGAACGGCCAGTCGGCCACGCCCCCGCCCGCCCGGGCCCGCCAGCAGCCGGTCGACCCCGCCGATGCCGCCCAGCGGTCCGCCGCGCCGCGCTGAGCACCGCCACCACCCGACCGAACCCGCACCAGCACCCGTCCGGCCACGCCACGCCGGCCGCCGCTTCGGGCACACTGGTGCCGGGCAGTTTCGGGACGAGGAGGGCGGACCCACATGAGCGACAAGAGCACCGTCGCCGTTCTCGGTACCGGGATCATGGGGGCGGCGCTCGCGCGCCGCCTGCTCGCCGCGGGGTTCGCGGTGCGGGTCTGGAACCGCACGCGCGAGCGCGCGATGCCCCTGGCCGACGAGGGTGCCGAGCTCGCCGACTCGCCTGCGGACGCCGCCGACCAGGCCGACTTCGTGCTCACCATGCTGACCGACGGCGGCGCGGTCGAGCGGGTGATGCTCGGGCCGCGGGGCGCGGCCCCGGCGCTGGCCGACGATGCCGTCTGGCTGCAGACCAGCACGGTCGGCATGCGCTCGGCCGAGGTGCTCGGCCGCGGCGCGGCAATGCACCACCTCGTCTACGTCGACTGCCCTGTGCTCGGCACCAAGGAGCCGGCCGAGCGCGGCCAGCTGGTGATCCTTGCCTCCGGTCCCGACGAGGTCCAGGAGCGCTGTGGCGCGGTGTTCGAGCCGCTCGCCTCGCGGGTGCTCTGGGTGGGTCCGGCGGGCGCCGGGTCGAGGCTCAAGCTGGTGGCGAACGCCTGGCTGATCGGGCTGGTCGGCGCGCTGGCCGAGGCGATCGCGCTGGCCCAGTGCACCGGCGCCGACCCGGCCATGTTCCTCGAGGCCATCAAGGGCGGCTCGGCCGGTGCCCCGATCGCCGAGACCAAGGGACGGGCGATGATGGCCGCCGAGTTCCCGCCGAGCTTCCCGCTGTCGCTGGCCCACAAGGACATCCGCCTGGTGCAGCAGGCCGCCTTCGACTGCGACCTGCTGCTGCCGCTGGCCGGCAGCATGGCCCAGCAGTTCGGCCGCGCCACCCAGCTCGGCCACGGCGGCGACGACCTGGCCGCCGTCTACTACGCCATCACCGGCAACAAGGCACTCTGACGCCTTCGGCGCTGGTCTTGACGGCGTCGGATACTGATGCGTCGGCTGGGCTGGCGGGTCCTTGGAGCGGCGGCACCGGGAGACGAGCGGGCCGGGTATGCTGTGGCACCGCCTCTGATTCATCATCACACCCGCTGGCGCGGGTGTGCCCGCTGGCGCGGGTGTGGGAGGAGATGCAATGACGCACACCGACTCCGCCCGGCGGACGCCGCGGGCCCACCCCAGCGAGCAGCCGTTCGCCTACCCGCTCCAACGCGAGTGGGCGGAGCCGGACTGGACGCGGCTGCCCGGCTGGCGGGACGTCACCCGGCAGGAGTGGGAGTCCGCCCAGTGGCAGCGCGCCCACACGGTCAAGAACCTGCGCCAGCTCCTCGCCGTCTTCGGCGAGCTGTTCCCGGCCGACCTGCTCGCCTCCGTCGAGCACGACCAGGCCGAGCGGGCCACGATGTCGATGCTGATCCCGCCGCAGATGCTCAACACCATGAACGAGCGGGACCTCTGGCGCGACCCGGTGCGCCGCTACATGCTGCCGGCCTTCGACGACCGCGACGGCGAGTGGCCCGGCCACCCGCTCGCCACCCGCGACAGCCTGCACGAGGCCGACATGTGGGCGGTGGAGGGCCTGACCCACCGCTACCCCACCAAGGTGCTCGCCGAGCTGCTGCCCACCTGCCCGCAGTACTGCGGCCACTGCACCCGCATGGACCTGGTGGGCAACTCGACCGCGCAGATCGCCAAGTACAAGTTCCAGATCAAGCAGCCCGACCGGCACGCCCAGATCCTGGACTACCTGCGTCGCACCCCGTCCGTGCGCGACGTGGTGATCTCCGGCGGCGACGTGGCCAACCTGCCGATCCGGGTGCTCGAGCAGTTCGTCTCGGCGCTGCTGGACGTGGAGCACGTGCGCGACGTGCGCCTGGCCTCCAAGGCCCTGATGGGCCTGCCGCAGCACTTCCTGCAGGACGACGTGCTCGCCGGCCTGGAGCGGCTGGCCCGCAAGGCCCGCGAGCGGGACGTGGACCTGGCGCTGCACGTGCACGTCAACCACGCCAACTCGCTCACCCCGCTGGTCGCCAAGGCGGTGCGGGCCCTGCTCGAGATGGGCTTCCGCGACGTGCGCAACCAGGGTGTGCTGCTGCGCGGGGTCAACGCCACCGCCGGCGACCTGCTGGAGCTCTGCTTCACCCTGCTCGACCGGGCGCGGGTGATGCCCTACTACTTCTACATGTGCGACATGATCCCCAACTCCGAGCACTGGCGCGTCTCGGTCGCCGAGGCCCAGCAGCTGCAGCACGCGATCATGGGCTACCTGCCCGGCTTCGCCACCCCGCGGGTCGTCTGCGACGTGCCCTTCGTCGGCAAGCGCTGGGTCCACCAGGTGGAGGAGTACGACCGCGAGAAGGGCATCTCCTACTGGACCAAGAACTACCGCACCGGCATCGAGTTCGACGACCCGGAAGCCCTCGAGCGGCGCTACGAGTACTACGACCCGATCCGCGACCTGCCCGAGTCGGGCAAGGACTACTGGCGCCGCTTCGGCGTCCCCGACACCGTCCCGATCGGCTGAGCGGCGCGCCCGCCGGGACGCGGCGGGGTACGGTCCCGGCGCCATGAGCGGCGCTGAGCGGTTCAGCCCCGAGCGGCTCGCGCGCGACGGCGACCTGGTGACCGGGCTCGGCGCCTGCATCGTGGCCGACTGCCTCGACGTCCTTTGCCAGATCCCGGACGGCAGCCTGGACCTGGTGGTCACCTCACCGCCCTACGACCGCCAGGGCAAGTACCGTGACGGCGAGCGCTACCAGCGCGACTGGTACGAGCACACCTTCCTGGAGATCACCGCCGAGATCCTGCGGGCGCTGCAGCCCCGCGGCAGCTTCGTGCTGAACTACCGTTCCAAGCGCCACGGCAGCGAGCGCGGGACGCTCCAGTACGAGCTGGTCTTCTGGCTCCGCGACCAGGGGTTCCTGTTCTGCGAGGACTTCGTCTGGGGCAAGCCGTCGCCCCCGCCCGGCCGCTTCAACCGCTTCGTCAAGGACGCTGTCGAGTACTGCTTCCAGTTCGCCAAGTCCGACGACTGGCAGTTCTTCCCCGACAACTGCCTGAGCCCGGCGCGGTGGGACGCCAGAGACCGGGAGCGGCGCAGGCGGCTGCCCCAGAACTACGTTCGCGTCGACGAGCCCTCCGGGCACGGCCGCCACCGGGTCAACGCCGGACCGGACCTGGTGCGGCCGTCGACCCTGCTGGCGTTCGAGCCCGAGTTCGGTCCCAACCCGAGCGCCCACCCCGCCCGCTTCCCGCTGGCGCTGCCGGCGTTCTTCGTCAACCTGCTGACCATGCCGGGCCAGCTCGTCTTCGACCCGTTCGCCGGCACCGGCACGACCGCGGTCGCAGCCGAGAAGCTCGGCCGCCGCTGGCTGGTCACCGAGGTCGACCGGCACTACGCCGCGGTGCTGCCGCAGCGTCTCGCGGAGGGTCGCTGACCGGCCCGGCGACGAGCACCTGGAGCGCCTGCTTGAGCCGCTCGGCGCCGCCATCGCCGAGCGGGGCGAGGAAGCGGCGCTCGGCGTCGCGGTACGCCCGGGTGGCGGCGCCGAGGGTCTCCTGGCCCTTCCCGGTCAGCTCAACGATGTTTCTGCGCCGGTCCTCTGGATGGGGCCGGCGCGCCACCAGCCCCTTGGCTTCCAGCTCGTCGAGCACCGCGACCATGGTGGTGCGGTCGACCTCGAGCCGCCCGGCGGCCTGCTGCTGGGACAGCGACTCCCCCTCGGCGAGCACCAGCAGCACGGCCAGCTCCCGCCCGCCGATCCCGTAGGGCGCCAGCGCCGGACCGGTGATCTCCTGCGCCCGCAGCCACGCATGCTTGAGCAGGTAGCCGAGGTGGTCGTTGGTCATGCCGACATCTTACCGTCACACTGATTCTCAGCTATACTGACGATCAGTTTGACTGACACTCAACCCGCCTTCGTCCGGAGGAACGCGCATGCAAGCAACGACCGTCGGCCTGAAGGTCTCGCAACAGTTCACCACCGCGGACGGGATGCGGGAGGCCTGGACCATCGCCGACCAGGCCGGGTTCGACAGCCTCTGGGTCTTCGACCACTTCGCCCCGCTGGGGCCCGACCGGACCGGCGACGTGTTCGAGAACTGGACGCTGCTCGCCGCGATGGCACAGCTCACCAAGCGGGTGCGCATCGGCACCCTGGTGACCGGCAACAGCCACCGCCACCCCGGCATCGTCGCCAAGATGGCGGTCACCGTCGACCACCTATCCGGAGGGCGGCTGGACGTCGGCCTCGGCGCCGGCGGGGACGAGCTGGTGCACGGGATGCTCGGCATCCCGCTCGGCCCGATCCCCGAGCGGATCGACCGCTTCGAGGAGGCCTGCCAGGTACTCAAGCTGCTGTGGACCGAGCCGAGGGCGACCTTCGCCGGGCGCTACTACCAGCTCGACCAGGCGCTGGCCAACCCGAAGCCGCTGCAGCGCCCGCACCCGCCGCTGTGGCTCGGCGCGGTCGGCGAGCAGCGCAGCTTGCGCATCGTGGCGCGCCACGCCGACGGCTGGACCCCGGCCACCATGCCGGGCACCCCGCCGGAGGAGCTGGCGCGGCTCTCCCAGGTCCTCGACCGCCACTGCGACGCCGTCGGCAGGGACCCGGCCAGCATCCGCCGCGCCGTGCAGTTCCCCCTGCCGCTGGACGCCGACGAGGCGTTGCGGACCGCCGAGGGCTACCTGCGCGCGGGCTTCCCCGACCTGGTCCTGATGCTGTACGAGCACGGCCAGTCCACCCGCGCCGCCGCCGAACGGGCCGCCACCCTGCTACCCAGGCTGCGCGCGCTCGGCTGAGCTCAGCCGCCGAGCAGCTCCGCCACCTGGAAGGCGCACTCCAGCGCCTGGCTGGCGTTGAGGCGGGGATCGAGCGCCGTCTCGTAGCGACGGTCGAGGTGGCCGTCGAGGATCTCCTCCGCGCCGCCGAGGCACTCGGTGACCTGCTCGCCGGTCAGCTCGACGTGCAGCCCGCCCGGGTAAGTGCCGAGCGAGCGGTGCACGGCGAAGAAGCCGCGCAGCTCCGCCATGACGTCGTCGAAGCGGCGCGTCTTGTGCCCGGACGACCCCACGAAGGTGTTGCCGTGCATCGGGTCGCAGGCCCACACGACCGGGTGCCCTGCGGCGGTCACCGCACGCACCAGCGGCGGCAGCAGCCGCTCGACCCGCTCCGCGCCAAGGCGCGTGATCAGGGTCAGCCTGCCCGGCATGCGCCCCGGATCCAGGCGGGCGCAGATGGCGACCGCCTCCTCCGGCGTGGCGCTCGGGCCCAGCTTGACCCCGACCGGGTTGCCGACCCCGGAGAGGAACTCCAGGTGGGCGCCGTCGAACTGGCGCGTGCGGTCGCCGACCCAGAGGAGGTGCGCCGAGGTGTCGTACCAACCACCGGTCAGGCTGTCGCGGCGCGTCATGGCCTGCTCGAAGCCGAGCAGCAGCGCCTCGTGAGAGGTGAAGAAGTCGACCTGGTGGATCGGTGAGGAGTCGGACAGGTCCACCCCGCAGGCGGCCATGAAGCGCAGCGCCCGGTTGATGCCGTCGGCCGCCGCCTCGAAGCGCCGGCCGGCGCGGCTGCTGGCGACGAACTCCAGGTTCCAGTTGTGGACCTGGTTCAGGTCGGCGAAGCCGCCCTTGGTGAAGGCGCGCAGCAGGTTCAGGGTCGCCGAGGCCTGGTGGTAGGCGCCGAGCATGCGCTCCGGGTCTGGGCGGCGCGCCGCCAGGGTCGGCTGGGCGCCATTGACCATGTCACCGCGGTAGCTGGGCAGCTCCACCCCGTCGACCACCTCGACCGCGGCGCTGCGGGGCTTGGCGAACTGACCCGCGATGCGGCCGAGCTTGACCACCGGCATGCCGGCCCCGTAGGTCAGCACCACCGCCATCTGCAGGATGACCTTGAGCTTGTCGCGGATGGCGTCGGCCGAGAAGGCGTCGAACGACTCGGCGCAATCGCCCGCCTGCAGCAGGAAGCCGTGGCCCTCGGCGACGCGGGCGAGCAGGCCGTGCAGGGTCCGGACCTCGCCGGCGAACACCAGCGGCGGCAGCTTGGCAACCTGGCCGAGGACCTGGTCGAGGGCCGCCGGGTCGGGCCAGTCCGGCTGCTGCGCCGCCGGCAGCGCGCGCCAGGAGCCAGGTGCCCAGGCGGTGGGATGGGCCTTCAGTCGAGACATGGCCAACATCCTGGCGGTTCACGGCCTGGCGCCGCAACCGCCTTGCGCGGGATCCGCCGCGACCACTTGCGCAGGGGCGCGGCGGGGCCGAGCATCGGGTCGAGCCACGGACGGGAGGTAGCCATGGCAGCACCAGCCAGGTCCGCCAGCGCCGAGGAGACCACCGGGACGGCGGCGCCCTCCTACGTCCACGGCGCCAGCGGCGTGGCGCTCCTCGGCGAGACCATCGGCCACAACCTCGACCGCACCACCGCCGCATTCCCAGACCGGGACGCGCTGGTCAGCGTCCACCAGGGCATCCGCCAGACCTACGCCGAGTTCCACGCCGCCGCGGAGGAAGTCGCCCGCGGCCTGCTCGCCCTCGGCATCGAGCCGGGCGACCGGGTCGGCATCTGGTCGCCCAACAACGCCGAGTGGGCCACCCTGCAGTACGCCACCGCCAAGGCCGGCGCCATCCTGGTCAACATCAACCCGGCCTACCGCACCTCCGAGCTGGCCTACGCGCTGGGCCAGTCCGGCGTCTCGACGCTGGTGCTGGCACACGGCTTCCGGGAGGCCGACTACGTCGCCATGGTCGAGGCGGTGGCCGGCGAGACCCCGGCGCTGACCCGCAAGGTGGTGCTCGGCACCGACCCGCCGGCCGGCGCGATGAGCTGGGACGACCTGCGTGCGGCCGGCGAGCGGGTCTCGCCGGACACGCTGCGCGACCGCGAGGCGCTGCTGCAGTTCGACGACCCGATCAACATCCAGTACACCTCGGGCACGACCGGCTTCCCCAAGGGCGCCACCCTGAGCCACCACAACATCCTCAACAACGGCTTGTTCATCGGCGAGGGCTGCGGCTACACCGAGCAGGACCGCGTCTGCATCCCGGTGCCGCTGTACCACTGCTTCGGCATGGTGCTGGGCAACCTCGCCTGCACCACCCACGGGGCCGCGATGGTCTACCCCGCCGAGGGCTTCGACCCGGAGGCCACCCTCGCCGCGGTCCAGGCCGAGCGCTGCACCGCTTTGTATGGAGTTCCCACGATGTTTATTGCCGAGCTCGAGCACCCGCGCTTCGCGGAGTTCCGGCTGGACTCGCTGCGCACCGGCATCATGGCCGGCTCGCCCTGCCCGGTCGAGGTGATGAAGAAGGTCCAGTCGGACATGAAGATGTCCGAGGTCACGATCTGCTACGGCATGACCGAGACCAGCCCGGTGTCGTTCCAGACCGCGCCGGACGACCCAGTCGACAAGCGGGTCGCCACCGTCGGCCGCGTCCACCCCCACGTGGAGGTCAAGGTGGTCGACCCCGAGAGCGGCCGGGTGGTCCCGCGGGGCGAGCCGGGCGAGCTGTGCACCCGCGGCTACGTGGTGATGCTGGGCTACTGGGAGAACCAGGAGGAGACCGCGGCAGCGATCGACCGGGCGGGCTGGATGCACACCGGCGACCTGGCCACCCTGGACGCCGACGGCTATGCCAACATCGTCGGCCGCATCAAGGACATGGTGATTAGGGGTGGGGAGAACATCTACCCGCGGGAGGTGGAGGAGTTCCTCTACCAGCATCCGGCAGTGGCCGACGTGCAGGTCGTCGGCGTGCCGGACCTGAGGTACGGCGAGGAGCTGTGCGCCTGGGTGCGCCTGAAGGAGGGCCAGGCGGTCGACGGCGAGGAGCTGCGGGCCTGGTGCAAGGGGAGGATCGCCAGCTTCAAGATCCCGCGCTACTGGCGCTTCGTGGACGAGTTCCCCATGACCGTCACCGGCAAGGTGCAGAAGTTCAAGATGCGCGAGACCTCCATCGCCGAGCTGGGCCTGGAGGAGGCGGCCGGCACGCCCACCGCCTGAGCCTGGCGCAAAGCGTCGCGGCCCGGCTGGGCTGGTTCGCTGAAGCGGGTCAGCCGGCCGGGCCGCGGCGGGTTGGGACCTGGTTACCGGTGGCGCAGCTGGCCGCGGATGGCGCCGCCGAGGAAGTCGGGCGTGTGGAGGTTGACGTAGAAGCCGGCCGGGTCGTGGCGGATCTCGCCGACCAGGGCGGGGTCGGCCGAGACGCAGCCGTCGACCCCGTTGAACGAGGCTGGCAGGCCGTCGAAGACTGGGAAGCCAACCACGATGGGGCCGTTCACCCCCTTGGCGCCACGGTGGATGTGACCGAGGACCGGCTGGGCGATCTTCTCCCAGGTGATGGCGAAGCAGACGCGGTCGTCCCTGGCGCTGATGAAGGCCTTGCCGCGGCCGTCCGGGTCGGCCGGCGGCACCTCGTTGGCCCCGTTGAGGCTCGCGCTGAGCTGGCGCGGCACGTCGATGTCACCGCCGCCGCGGCGCAGCTGGCCGCGGATGGCGCCGCCGGGGAAGGTCGCGTCGTGCAGGTTGACGTAGTAGTCGCCCGGGTGGGCGCGGATCTGGTCGATCAGGTCGGGAGCGGCCGTCACGCAGCCGCGGGCCGACGCCAGCGCGTCGGGCAGCACGCGTCGGCGCATTGCTGTTCCCCTTCTCCGCCAGGGACGCCCCGCTCATGGGTGCGTCCGGAGCTCGGAGGTCCGGGGGCTGCCGTTGCGATTGGAGAGCCCCCGGACCCCCTACTCGTCCGGGGACCACGCCACGCATGCCGGCGGCCTCCGGACGTGACCCTGCTCACCCGGGCTGCGCTCGAGCCCCCGGACCTCCTGTCATCCGGGGGCTGCCGCTGTTCGCGAGCCCTGGACCCGTGCGGGAACCGGTGGCGGCGCGGACCGGTGCGCCACGGAGCGTCCCTCCCGCCCATGGAAGCGCCCCTCCGGTAACGACGGAGAGGCGCGCAAGCTTCCCGGGAATCGGGCGCGATCCCCCTGCTATCCCGAGGTGACCACCACGCGGCCGGTCATCTTGGGGTGGATCGTGCAGACGTAGTCGTAGCTGCCCGGGTTGCTGAAGGTGTGGGAGAAGCTGCCGGACTTGCGAGGCTTGCCAGAGCTCCAGCCGTCCGCCTTGACGTCGTGGGGCACGCCGCGGTCGTCGAACTTCCAGGTCACCGTCGTCCCGGCGGGGACCTCGACGACCGCGGGAGAGAACTTCAGGTCCTTGGCCGCGATCTCGTCGACCCCCTTGGCCGGGGCCGCGCTCGGCGGTTCGCTGTCCTGCTGGCCGGAGCTGCAGCCGGCCAGCAGGGCGACGCCGAGCGCGAGCGGCAGCAGGATCCGGTACCAGGTGCGCATCGGTGCTCCTTGTCGGCTCGGGTGACGGCAGGCATCGCCGTCCCGATCACCCTACGAAAGCCTCCGTGCCCCGTCGTCCGCCTCAGGGTGTGAGCTGGCTGCGCGGATCGGAGCACGTCCGGGCGGGTCTCCTACCCCCACCGGAGTAGTGACGCCCCGCCGCCGGGCCGGTTGAGGCTCTATGCTCCAGGCGGCACCATCGGCGAGCGCGGAAAGGTCAGGACCACGGCGATGCCCCCCGAGACGAACCCGACCAAGGCGGCGATCGAGGCCGCCGTCCTCGACCTCACCGACGAGGAGATCGTCGACGCGCTCCGTAAGATCAAGGGCAACGGGGTGCGCGAGGCGTACGAGGACCGGGAGTCCTACGCCTGGCCGACGGAGGCGCGCCGCAACGTGCTGGAGGCGCTGGCCCGCCGGCTGACCACGGGCAGGGTGCCGGTCAAGGGCTGACGCCGGTCTCTCCGCCCGGCGCGTCCCGGGTACGCCCGGGCGCGCGGCCGTCGCGGGCCGGGTGCTCCACGATCGCGACCACCCGGCCGGCGAGGAAGCGGGCGCTGCGCACCGTCTGGCCGGTGCGGGTCACCTCCGCCACCTCGACCAGGCTGCGCGAGGTGGTCACCTCGACCCTGCGGCCGTCCCTGGTCGCGGCGATCTCGAACGAGCGCACACCGTTGCCGGTGTCCACCAGAACCTCGACCCAGTCGCCGCGCATGTGCCAAGCGTAGAGCGCGGGTCAAGAGGTGGGCTCGTGGAGGCGGACGCCGAGCACCTCGGCGGCGACCAGGACGCCGGCGCCGTCGCCCTGCTTGACGAGTTGGTCGACCGCCGCGAGTGCGGTCGGGGTGTCCAGGTCGGTGGCGAGCGCGGTCTCGACCTCCTCCGGCAGCCAGCGTGTCGAGCCCTCGCGGAGACGGGCGGCGGCGCGGCGCCAGGCCTCCAGCCGCTCGGCGGCCTCTTTCAGCTCCTCCGGGTCGAACGTCCAGGCCGCGCGCCAGTGGTGGGCGAGCATCGCCAGGCGCACCGCGGCCGGCTCGTACTCGCGCATCAGCACCGCCGGGAACACCAGGTTGCCGAGCGACTTGGACATCTTCTCGCCCTCGTGGCGCACCATGCCGGTGTGCAGCCAGCGGCGCACGAACTCCGAGCGGTTGGCCGCCTCGGACTGGGCCCGCTCCGACTCGTGGTGCGGGTAGACCAGGTCGGCGCCGCCGCCGTGGAGGTCGATGGTGGGGCCGAGGTAGCGGCGGCTCATGGCCGAGCACTCCAGGTGCCAGCCGGGGCGGCCCGGCCCCCAGGCGCTCGGCCACGACGGCTCGCCGGGCTGGCTGCCCTGCCAGACGACGAAGTCGAGCGGGTGGCGCTTGCGCTGGTCCGCCGGGTCGCCGCCGCGCTCGGCGAGCAGGTCGTGCAGCTCCTGATCGGGCAGCCCGGAGAGGCTGCCGAAGCCCGGGTAGGTGGTGACGTCGAAGAACACCGTCCCGTCCACCTCGTAGGCGAAGCCGTCGTCGACCAGGCGCGCGGCCAGGTCGAGCATGGCCGCGATCTCCTCGGTGGCCTTGGGGAAATAGGTCGGGCGCGCCACGTTGAGCGCGTCCATCACCTCGAGGTAGTCGGCGATCTCGCGGCGGCCCAGCTCGCGGAAGTCCTCGCCGTCGCGCGCCGCGCGGCGCAGCAGGTCGTCGTCCACGTCGGTGACGTTCTGGCAGTAGACGACCTCGTGGCCGCGCCAGCGCAGGAAGCGGACCAGCGTGTCGAAGGCGACGTAGGTGAAGGCGTGGCCCAGGTGGGCGCTGTCATACGGGGTGATGCCGCAGACGTACAGGGTCACGCGTGGCCCGAGCGGGAGCGGCGTTCCGCCGTCGGGCAGGCCGTCCAGGACGATGGGCTCGAACCGCTGCTCGCCCTCTTCCGCCAGCACGCAACCTCCTGACCTCGTCCGGTCCCGGCCCCGCCCGGGATGGTACCGCTCGGCGCCGTGCGACCGCGCCGGTGAGGAGTCCGGCGGACACGACCACCTTGGGCCGCCCGCCCGGCTGGTACGCTCCGGCCGTGTCGCGCTCCCGGGTCAACCGCTGAGGAACGGGTCCATTGCCCGCTCCCCCTGCGCCGTTCGCCCTGGTCGGGGCGCGCTTGCTGGACGGCTCCGGCGGCCCGGCGCTGGCCGGGGTCACGGTGACGGTTGTGGTGCGCGGCGGGCGGATCGAGGCGGTCGCCGGCGAGCACGAGCAGGCGCCCAGCCTGCCCGGCGACGCCGTGGTGTTCCCGGGCGACGGCCTGACAGTCCTGCCCGGCTTCGTCGACACCCACGTCCACCTCGACTTCCACCACCCCGCGGAGGTGCTCGCCGGCGGCGTCACCGCCGTTCGTGACCTCGGCTGGCCGGCGGAGCGGTTGGCGGTGCTGCGCCGGGGCGCGGCCGGTCCGGCGGCCGCCTCGCCGCGGCTGCTCGCCGCCGGCCAGATCCTCACCGTCCCCGGTGGCTACCCGACCCGCGCCGTCTGGGCGCCGCCGGGAACGGCCCGGACGGTGGCCCATCCGGGCGAGGCCGGCGAGGCGGTCGCCGAGCTCGCCGTGGCGGGCGCCACGGTGGTCAAGGTCGCGCTCGACGAGCGCGTCGGGCCAACCCTGCCGGTCGACACCTTGAAGGCGGTGGTCGCGGCCGCCACCGCCCGCGGGCTCTCGGTCACCGCCCACGTGGCCGGGGTCCGCCAGGTCGAGAAGGCGCTCGAGGCCGGTGTCGGCGAGCTGGCCCACTGGCCGTTCACCGAGCAGGCCGTGCCGGACGCGCTCGCCCGCCGTCTCGCCGCGGCCGTCACGGTGGTCCCGACCATGCACATCGAGCCAACCGAGGCGCGCATGGCCGGCCTGGCCGCCTTCGTGGCCGCTGGCGGGCGCGTCGTCTACGGCACCGACCTCGGCAACCAGGGCCCGCCCCCCGGGATCGACGTGACCGAGCTGCACCTCATGGTCGAGGCCGGGCTCACCCCCGCGCAGGCCGTCGCCGCCGCCACCGGCGCGGCAGCGGCGCACCTGCGCCTTCGCGGCCTCGGCAGGGTGGCGCCTGGCGCGGTGGCCGACCTGGTCGCGGTCGAGGGCGACCCCCTGGCCGACCTCGCCGCCCTCGAGCGGGTCCGCCTGGTGAGTCTCGGCGGCCGTCTCGTCCGCTCGCCGTGACCCGCGACGCCCGCCGGGAGGAATTGGATCGCGCCGTGATAGGCCGGCGGCGGCCTTGGGCGGCCGCGCCGATTATGCGCCCCGCGGGCCGCGAATTCGCGGCATGCCCGCCTGGTGCCGGGCTCGTCGGCGGCCACCCGCCGCGACCGCGACGCGGTTTTCACCTGCGGCCGAGGCCGTCCGATTTCGCCTCGCTCGGGCGCGCCGAGCCGATCGCTCCCTATGGCGCCAGCGTGCCAACAGGCGATGGCGGAGGAATACCCGCGGCGCGGGAACCACCCGGCCGGCGGGAGCCACTCGGGTAACTCCACGAGGTTGAGCGCGGCCGCCACGGTCGCCGCCGGGCCCGCGTCAGCGGACCATCCGCAATGGCGGCCTTTGCGACCTGGGGGCCGCACGGCCGCCTGCCCGATAGGGTATCGCCGGGTGCCCAGGCGGGCACGGCCGGCGGCTCTGGACGGGGCCGCAGGCCCGTTCCCGGCCCGCCCGGCGGGGAAATGCCGCCCGCGGCGCCGTGCGGGTGCCGTGGTTGCGCCGGTACGCGCGGCTCCTGGCGGTGCCTGCCGGTATTCACCGCTTGATTCGCTGAGCGTGGCCAGCCACCGCGGGGCGCAGCGGCACGTCGCCGGTGACCTGCGGGACCGTGCCGCCGTGCCAGGCGCCTCCGCCCCGCCGCCCGGCCGCCGCCCCGGTCCGGACCGCGCCGCGGCCGGCGGGAGGCGACGCCGGCCGGGCGGCCGCGGCCGTGGGGCGGACATTTCTCGGCCCGCCCCGGCAGCCGCGCTTTGCGGGTGCCGTCACCGGGAGCGTGGCTCGCTACGGGCGGGCGGTTTCGCACCATCCTGCCGGTCGTGCCGGCACCGCTTTCTCGCCCGCCAGCGCCTCGTCCCTGCTCGGAGCGGCGGGTCCCGACGGTGTCGGCCGCTCTGGTGAGCGGCTCTGGCGGGTAGCCGGCGGCAAATACACGAGGGGAAAACTGGACTACGTGTTGCCAATCCAGGCTCGGGTGGCTAGTGTTGCTCCAAATCGTGCGACGCTCCTTTGGGGTCGCCCACGCCATGCCGTGAGAGGAGTCGGGATGGGCACGAAGACGATTACGATGTACGTCTCCGACATCGATCAATCCGAGATTCCGTCGGGCGAGGCCTATCAGGTCTCGATCAAGCACCCCAACGGCTCGACGCAGCAGCTCGATATCTCCGAGAAGAACTACCGCGAGCTGAAGCTCGAGGGTCTCGGCAAGACCCTCAAGAAGCGTGGCCGCAAGCCCGGCTCCCGCTCGGCCACCGGCGCGGCCGCCCAGCGCCGCCGCGCCAAGTCAGACGGCAGCGAGTAGCGCACGGCCGCGTAGCCAGCCCGTCAGTCCGGGCGCGCCTGGCAGTTCGGGCAGAGGCCGAAGATGTCGGCCTGGTGCCCGGTGATGGCGAAGCCTCGCCTGCGCGCGGCGCGCTCGGCCCAGGGCTGCACCTCGCAGGCGTCGATCTCCTCCACCCTGCCGCAGCGCTCGCACACCAGGTGATGGTGGTGCAGCGGGTTGCAGAGCCGGTAGAGCGCCTCGCCGCTGTCGCGCCGGAAGACGTCCACCTGGCCCGACTCGACCAGCCCCTGGAGGGTCCGGTAGACGGTCGCGAGCCCAACCCTCCGTCCGAGGCCGGCATGGAGGTCCTGGGCGGAGAGGGGCTCGGGCGCCTGGCGCAGGGCGGCCAGCACGGCGCTGCGCTGCCTGGTGGTGCGCGTCTCGCGGGTGACGGATGAAGTCGACATCACCCAGCCAGTCTACCGGCGGCGCCTACGGCCGGTACGCCGAAATCTACGACCAGCTATGGAGCCGCGCGCCCTACGCGCGCTTCGTCGACCTCAGCCTCGAGGGCGTCCCGGCCGACGCCCGGCCGGCCCGCCGCGTGCTGGTGGCCGCCTGCGGCACCGGCAGCGCCGCGATCGAGTTCGCCCGCCGGGGCCACCCGGTCGCCGGCTTCGACCTCTCCGAGGCCATGCTGGCGGTGGCGGCCGCCAAGCGCCGGGCCGGCGCCCTCCGGGTCTGGCTGGTCCGCGGCGACCTGCGCGCCGTTCCCTTCGCCGGCGGCTCGGCCGACCTGGTCGTCGTCCTCAACACCGGCATCAACTACCTGCTGGAGCCGGCCGAGGTGGTCGCCGCGCTCGGCCAGCTCGGCCGCGTCGCCGGCGCGGGTGGCACGGTGGTGGTCGAGCCCCTCTCGGCCCGCTTCCTCGACGCCGGCGTCGAGGCCAACCGCCACCTCGACGCCGAGGGCCTGCGCTTCGACGCCGCCTACACCATCCACGGCAACCTGGTCGCCGAGCGGCTCCGCTGGCGGACGCGGGGCGCCGAGGTCACCGAGACGTACTGGCAGCGCTTCTACAGCGACGGTGATCTGTCCGAGATGTTCGCCCTGGCCGGCCTCTCGGTGCGCGACCGCCGGCCCATGTACCCCGCCATCCCGGAGGCTCCCGCCCGCGGCCGCATCCTCTGGGTGGCAACGGTCTGAGGCCGGCCAGAGCGGTGAGCGCTGGCGCATCCGCCGGCCACCTGGTTGCATGGCTCCCGTCCAGACGGTTGGATAGTCCGTGCCCGGCGCTGGTGGACGGCGGCCCGGGCCAGTCAACTCTCGCCGGGCCGACGGGCCAGCTCCCCGCCCGGGTGCCGAAGGAGCAGTAGCACCATCATGGGTACGTCGACCCTGCACCTCGAGATCCCCGCCTCCGGCGTCTACCTGTCGGTGGTGCGAGCGGCCGCGACCGGCCTGGCGGCGCAGCTCCAGTTCACCTACGAGGAGATCGACGACCTCCGCATCGCCGTGGACGAGGCGTGCACCCAGCTCCTGGCGCGCCGCGGCAGCGCCGAGACGTTGCGGATCGATTACCACATGGAGCCGGCCGAGCTGCGCGTGGACGTCTCGGTGGAGGCCCCCGACCGGGGTGACCCGCTGGAGCGGGACACCTTCGCCTGGCAGATCCTGACCGCCGTGACCGACGAGGTCACCGAGCGCTCGGACGCCGGCGGCCTGCACCTGAGCTTCCGCAAGCACGGCGGGCGCACGTGACCGACCTGCCCTTCGACGCCGGCGCCGCGACCGACCCACGCGACCCCCGGGTGGTGCGCGACCCGGACGAGGAGTACGACGGGCTCGACGACACCGAGGAGCTCTCCGAAGACGTCGCCCGCCTGTCCAGCGAGCGCGGCGTGGACCGGGCCTACGCCAAGGACCTGTTCCGGCGCTTCGTCTCCTCGCGCGACCCGATCCTGCGCGAGGAGCTGGTCGGCATCCACCTGCCCCTGGTGGAGTACCTGGCACGGCGGTTCCGCAACCGCGGCGAGCCCCTCGAAGACCTCATCCAGGTAGGCACGATCGGACTGCTCAAGGCGATCGACCGCTTCGACCTGCAGCGCGAGGTGGAGTTCTCCACCTACGCCACCCCCACGATCGTCGGCGAGCTCAAGCGCCACTTCCGCGACAAGGGCTGGGCGGTACGGGTGCCGCGCCGGCTGCAGGAGCTGAACCTGTCCCTCAACAAGGTGGTCGCCGAGCTGTCCCAGGAGATCGGCCGCTCGCCGACCATCTCGGAGATCGCCTCCAAGGTGCGGCTGAGCGAGGAGGAGGTACTCGAAGGCCTCGACACCTCCAACGCCTACGCGGTGATCTCGCTCGACGCCCCGGCCGGGGGCGAGGGCGCACCCACCGTGAGCGAGCACATCGGCTCCGAGGACGAGAGCCTCGAGGCGCTCGAGTACCGCGCCGCCCTCGGCCCCCTCATCGCCGAGCTGCCCGAGCGCGAGCGCCGCATCCTCTACCTGCGGTTCTTCCGCGGCATGACGCAGTCGCAGATCGCCGCCCGCCTCGGCATCTCCCAGATGCACGTCTCGCGCCTGCTCAACCGCACGCTCGGGGTGCTGCGCGCCGGCCTCCTGGCGGAGGACGAGTCGAACTGAGCATGCGGCTCGCGCTGGTGGTCAACCCGAATGCGACCCGGTTCGCGGCACGGCGGCGCGACGACGCGGTGCGCCTGCTCGCCGCCAGGCACAAGCTCGAGGTGTACCACACCACCCATCCCGGGCACGCCACCGAGCTGGCCCGCCGCGCGGCCGCCGACGGCGCCGAGGCGGTGGCGGTCATGGGCGGCGACGGCACCATCAACGAGGTGGTCAACGGGCTGGCGGGCGCGGCCGTGCCGCTCGGGCTGGTCGGCGGCGGCAAGACCAACGTGCTCGCCCGCGCGCTCGGCCTGCCCGACGACACCATCAAGGCCACCGCCAGGCTGCTCGAGCTGCTCGAGAGCGGCCAGCGGCGGCAGCTCGGGCTCGGCGCGGCCGGGGGCCGCCGCTTCACCTTCAGCGCCGGGCTCGGACTGGACGGCGCGATCGTGCGCGAGGTCGAGCGGCGCCGCCGGGCCAAGCAGCTCTACGGCGACCGCGCCTACGTCGCCGCCGGCCTGATGACCCTGCTGGTCGGCTACGACCGCGACACCGCCCACCTGACCCTCCACGCCGAGGGGCGCGCGCCGCTGCGCGGCTTCTTCGCGCTGATCGGCAACGGCGACCCCTTCACCTACCTGGGGCCGCGGCCGTTCCGGCCGACGCCGCTGGCGCGCTTCGAGGACGGCATGGACGTCCTGGTGGGGCAGTCGATGGCCACCATGGCGCTGGCCAGGGCGCTCACCGCGATGCTGTCCTCGCGGCCGCGCAGCGCCGCCATCCCCGGTTTCCCGGTCGTGCACGACCTGCGCCGCTTCACCCTCGAGGCCGACGTGCCCCTGGCCTTCCAGCTCGACGGCGAGTACCTCGGCGACCACACCAGCCTGCTCTTCGAGCACCTCCCCGACGCGTTGGCCGTGATCGCGCCTTCTCGTTGAATCGGGGGGGAGCCCGAGACAGCTCCCCCCCGAACCCCCCATCGGGTTCTCTGCCCGGATCCCTGTCCTGGCCCCAGGTGGCTGCGGCGGGATCCTGTCGGGCCTCTGGGTCGCCGCGGCCCTAGCCCCGCAGGCTGCTGGCCAGGCGGCCGGGGTGGTCGCTGACCACCACGGCGACGCCGAGGTCGGCCAGGCGGCGGACGGTCTGGGGGTCGTCCACGGTCCAGGCGAGCAGCAGGATGCCTTCGGCCTGGGCGCGCCTGGCGGCGGCCTTGGCCTTGGGGCCGAAGTACGCGGTGACGTGGGCGGCCAGCACCGAGCAGCCGGCTCCCTCGGCGGTCCGCAGGGCGCGGCCGAGGGGGACGAAGCTCGGCGAGACCAGGCCGGTGCGGATGCCGGGCAGCTCGGCCGCGGCGGCCGCCGCCATCCGGCGTGAGAACGACGACACCATCACCCGGCCGCTGTCGCCGCGGCCGGCGAGCACGGCGGCGAGGGCGGCGGCCACGTCCTTGGGCCCCTGCGGCCCCTCGCCCCGCGCCTTGACCTCCACGTCGACCAGGGCGCCGGGCGGCAGTGCGTCGAGCACCTCCGCCAGCGTGGGGACGCGCACGCCGCGGAAGCGGCGCGCGTCCGGCCGCCTCGGCGAGGCGCCGGCGTCGAGGGCACGCACCTCGGCGAGGGTGCGCTCGCGCAGCAGGCCGCGCCCGTCGGTGGTGCGGCCGAGGGCGGCGTCGTGGAAGCAGACCAGGGCGCCGTCGGCCGTCTGGCGGACGTCGAGCTCGACGCCGTCCGCGCCCTCGTCCAGAGCGGCGTGGAACGCCTCGATGGTGTTCTCCGGCGCCACCAGCCTGGCGCCCCGGTGTCCGAGGACCTGCACCGCTTGCACCTCCGCCTCGAAGCCCGCGCGAGCCTCCCAGACGACCCGATCGTACCGGGGTCGCCCGGCGCCGCCGGCGCCGGACCCGCGCAGGGGTCCCGCCCGACGCTCGCGCGGGACCCCATGATGACCTTTCGGGACCGCTCCGGCACCACCGGGGGCATGGATTTCCCGGCGGGCCGCTCCACGGCGGCCCCGGGAAAGCACCGTACGCGGTTATCCCGAGGCGGCGGCGGAGGGCTACTGACGCACAGTCGGGAGGCTAATTTCGTTCGCGCACGTATGGCTGAGAAGGACTAGCCATCCGCTGCCGGATATACGTACTCCGCCTAAATACTTCTACTTATATCTCGGGGTAAATCGATAGATTTGCCGGTGTTTCGCCTGGTAGAGGCCATGATCAGGTTTCGTGCTGAGATGAGTGGGTACCATCGGTCCACGGTATCTCTGGCAGTGGTGGAGTGACCACGGAGAAGCATTTCGGGCAGATTCCTGCGCCCAATCTCGAATTGGGTTCTTCCATTCCCCCTCGCCCTGTCCTACACTCACCCCGCTCTGAATCGAGAGGCTCACGCACAGGACGTAACTTTCCAGAAGCCTTCGATCATGTGCCCTTCCCCCGGGGCCTTGCCGGAGAAAGCGAGGATGTCAATGGATTGGCGCCATCGTGCCCGCTGCCGCGATGTGGACCCGGAGCTCTTCTTCCCGATTGGGACAACCGGGCCGGCCGAGGCGCAGGTCCAGTCGGCCAAGGCGATCTGCACGCTCTGCACCGTGCGTGAAGAGTGCCTGCAGTGGGCCCTCGACACCGCCCAGGACGCCGGCGTCTGGGGCGGGCTCTCCGAGGAGGAGCGCCGGGCCATGCGCCGCGGGCAGCGCCGCCGCGTCCGCATCGCCTGATCACCCTTCCACCCGGCCGGCTCCGGGCCGGCCGGGTGCCGAAACCCTTCCATTCCCCTCGTCCGAGTCGTACCATTTCTCGTCGGTCGTGGCTTGCCACCTCCGAGCCGGCGCCGGTCGCCAGGCAGTCGAGACCCACTCCGCGGACGAGGAAGCACAAGTGAGCGAACGGGTTCGCATCCTGGTGGCCGACGACCATCCGCTCATCAGGGACGGCATCAGGGCCGCGCTGGCGCTCGACGACGACCTGGAGGTCGTCGCGGAGGCCGGCGACGGCGAGGAGGCCATCCAGCTCGCCCAGCGCACCCACCCCGACGTGGTCATCATGGACGTGCGCATGCCCGGCCTCGGCGGCATCAAGGCGACCCAGCAGATCACCAGGTCCGTGCCCGAGACCCGGGTGATCATCCTCACCGTGGAGGAGACCCAGGCCAGGGTCGGCGAGGCCATCCAGGCCGGCGCCGCCGGCTACCTGGTCAAGCACGTCGACGCGGCCGAGCTCAACCGGGCCGTGCACCTGGTCGCCGAGGGCTCGGCGGTGATCCACCCCAACCTCACGCGCCAGTTCCTGGAGGAGATCCGCCAGCTCACCAAGGCCGAGCAGAGCGTGGCGGCGCTGTCAGCCAGGGAGGTGGAGGTGCTGCAGATGATCGCCTACGGCTCCACCAACCGCGAGGTGGCCGTGGCGCTGAGCATCTCCCCGCAGACGGTCAAGACCTACCTGGAACGCATCTTCACCAAGCTGGGCGTCTCCGACCGCACCCGCGCGGTCGCCGTCGCCCTCAAGCACGGCATCGTCGAGTAACCAACAGGAGAAGCGCGTCCATGGGTTCACTGCCGCTCTTCATCCTCGTCGTGCTCGCCGGCGTGGTGGCCGGGTGGCTGCGCGGCGGGGACCTGTCCGGCCTCGCGGGGACCCATATCCGCGGCCGTCGCACGGCGCTGGCATGCCTGGCCGTCCAGGCCCTGGTCGGCGCGGCGGCGCTGCGCGCCCTCGGCATGCCCCGGATGCTCGGCGCGGTCCTGCTGATCGCCGCCCTCGCCGCGCTGGTCGCCGTGGCACGGGCCAACGGCCAGCTGCCCGGCGTGCCCCTGCTCGCCCTCGGCCTGCTGCTGAACCTCCTCGTCACCGCCGCCAACCTCGGCGTCCCGGTGTCGGCCGCGACGCTCGAGCGGGCGCGCGTGCCGACCGAGCGGCCGCTCCCCCAGCGCCCCGACGCCAAGCACGTGCTGCAGGGGCCGGCGGCGCGGCTGGTGGTCCTCTCCGACCGACTGGCGGTGCGGCCCCTGCGCACCGTGACCAGCGTCGGCGAGGTGGCCGAGTTCGCCGGTCTCTTCCTGCTCGTGCAGCACGCCATGGTGCTGGGCGCCGGCGCGATCCCGGGCAGGCGGCGCCGGGCCGAACCCGATCCCGACGCCCAGGAAGCCAGAGCGGTGCCCTGGAACTGGGCAGACTGACCGCGCGAGCGGCTCGCGCGGTCGCGCCCGTACGACGCTAGCCCGTCGGCTCCTCGCGGAGCGTTGCCGCCAGCTCGCGGATCTTCGCCTCCGGGTAACGGCGGTGTCCGCCGAGCGTCTTGAGGAAGGGCAGCTTGCCCTCCTTCGCCCAACGGGACACCGTCTTGGGCGAGACGTGCAGCAGGTCGGCGACCTCCGCGGTGCGGAGATAGCTGGTCACCTCGACCCTGGAGTTGGTCTTGCGTGGAGCTGCCACCGTGCGTCCCTTTCTCGAGTCCGAGCCTCGGCTCACGGCACCGATCGGCTCGGATATGGACCGGCTGTTCGTCGGACCACGACAGTGCGGACGTGCGGCGGAGACGGCTCTGTCGATCACCCTGCCGGCTGCAGAACGAACAGGGCGATTATCGAGACCGACCCAAGCAGCCACCATAGGAAGCCCGGCCGAATACTGAGCCACGGCCCTCATAAGCCAGTGTAGCGGGGCCTTGCCGGCAATCGGGACCGAAGCCACTCAACCGACAGAGTGAGCCCTTCGTCCAATTCCGTCCAGGGGTGCCATCCGAGCAATTTGGCGGTCCGGGCGGAATCGAGGGCGCAGCGGCGCGGATCGGCCGGCCGCGCGGGCGCCCGCTCCGGCTCGCCGGTCCAGCCGGTCCGGGCGGCCAGGCGCTCGACCACGTCGAGCACGGAGGTGGCGCTGCCGGTGCCGACCAGCAGCCGGCCGCCGGCGTCCGAGCGGACCGCCCTCGCCAGGGCGTCGACCGCGTCGTCGACGTAGACCCAGTCACGCTCCTGGCGGCCGTCCCCTTCGATCCGGGGCGGCTCGCCCTGCAGCATCGACCATGCCGCCCGTGCCACCAGGCCGCAGCCGAGCGGGTCCTGGCGCGGGCCGTAGACGCTGCCGAGGGCGAGCACGGCGACGCTCAGGTCCCTGGCGGCGTAGCTGGCGGCGTAGGCCTCGAGCGCGAGCCGGCCGGCACCGAGGGGGTGGCGCGGGGCGGGCCGGTCGTCGGCCTGGGTGGCGCCGCCGAGCTGCGCCGGGAACAGGTAGGCGCCAGAGGAGGCGAGCACCACCCGCGCGCCGCTGGCCGCCGCCACCTCCATCAGCTCCACCGTGCCGGCGAGCAGGGCGCTCGCGTCGGCGCTCGGCGCCGACCAGACGCGCCCCGGGTCGGCCGTCATCGCCAGGTGCACCCAGGCGTCGGCCTCGAGCCGGGCCGCGAGCCTGCCGAGACCACCCGCGCCGATGTCGACACGGTGGAAGCGGACGCCGCCGCGGCGGCGCGCCTCGCTCAGGTTGGCCAGGTTGCCGTGCGAGAGGTCGTCGAGGACGACCACCTCGTCCCCCTGGGCCTGCAGCCGCTCGACCAGGCTCGCTCCGAGGAACCCGGCCCCACCGGCGACCACCACCAACACCCGCACGACCTCCGCGCTGCCGCCACCACGACCCCCGCATCCTAACGGCATTTGCACCGCGCACGGCATTTGCGTGACGGATGCGCTCCTACCGGCGTGGGCGGAGCCGCCGCGGTGGCCAGTACGCGAAGCGGACCTCGCCGACGATCCGGTCCCAGTCCACCGGACCGAAGGCGCGGCCGTCCGTGCTCGCCTCCCGGTTGTCGCCCAGCACGAAGTACTCGTCCGGCCCCAGGGTACGGCCGCCGAGCAGGTGGACGCGCTCCCCGGGCAGGCCGACCACCCGCTTGACGACCTCGAGGTCATCGAGTTCAGGACGGCGGACCACCACCACCGCGCCGCGGCGCAGCGGGCGGGCCGGCGGGCCCACCGCGATGCGCTGGCCCGGGAGGAGGGTCGGCCGCATGCTCTCGCCCCGCACGAGCATGGGCTCGAGCCGGGCCAGGCGGCCCGCCGCCACGCCGGCCGCCACCCCCATGGCGGCCGTGACGGCCAGCCAGCGCCGGCGCAGGCTTCCTCGCCGGGCGGTCATTCGCCCTCCACCTCCTCCTACCGGGGCCGGAGCCGGTTTCGGGCCGCGTGCCCGGTGAGAACCGGGATGGTACCGTCGAACGACCAGCATGACTCCGACCGGAAAGGGACGATGCCATGATCACCGAGCGCCTCGCCGCCTGGCTGTCGCCCACGCGGGTGGTGCACGCCCACTGCGATCTCCCGTGCGGCGTCTACGACCCGGCGCAGGCCCGGATCGAGGCCGAGTCGGTCGCGAAGATCATCGAGAAGTACCACGGCTCCGACGACGAGGTCTTCCGGCAGCGGGCCATCGTCATCAAGGAGGCACGGGCCGAGCTGGTCAAGGAGCACCTGTGGGTGCTCTGGACCGACTACTTCAAGCCCCAGCACCTGGAGCAGTTCCCCAACCTGCACGACCTGTTCTGGCGGGCGACCAAGGCGGCCGGCACGGCCAAGCACTCGGTCGACCCCGCCGACGCGCAGAAGCTGCTCGACCTCATCGACGAGATCGACGGGGTCTTCCAGAAGACCAAGAGCGGCTGAGACGACGAAGGCGGCCGGCCCATCGCCTCGGGCCGGCCGCCGGACGTCGACGGGTCGGTGCTACGAGCTGACCAGGCGCTTGCCACGGTAGTTGGGGAAGATCAGCGGCTGGTGCTGCCAGCAGAATCCGGTCTTGTTGTAGATCGACAGCCTCGTGTCACAGCCGCCGTCGGTGCAGACCCGTCCAACCCGCTCCACCTTGGAAGGGGGCGGATCGTTGCCCGGGCGGTGCCCCTTGACGTTGTCCGAGCGCATGATGAGCCCCACCATCCTTCCCATCGATCCGGCGATGGGTTCCGCTTGTGAAAGGAACCTGAGGGGTCGCTGGGCGATTCCCCCGAACGCCTCTCCCGCACAGGTATACGCGCGTGGGCATCAAGAGGGTTTCAAGGCGAGCGGAACCGCCCTCAGCGTGGGCGCGAATGGCGCTGGGAACGCAGCGTGGCGACCAGCCGGACGCGCAGCGCCTCGACCCGGGCCTGCTCGAGCGGCCCGGCGTCGGCGCAGCGGCGCACCAGCAGCTTGAACTTGCGGTCGAACTGCACCACCCGCTGGCAGCTCGGGCACTCCTCCAGGTGGGCCTCGAGCTCGGCACAGGTGGGCGGGTCGGTCTCCTGGTCGAGGTAGACCCAGACGTGGCGCATGACCCCGTCGCAGTCGCCTACTTCGGGCGAACCCATTCCTGTCCCTCCTCGAGCAGGCCCCGGTCGGCGGCGAAGTCCCACAGCCGCTTCTGGAGCTGCCGTCGGCCCCGGTGCAGCCGGGACATCACCGTGCCGATCGAGGTGCCCATGATCTCCGCGATCTCCTTGTACGAGAACCCTTCGACGTCGGCCAGCAGCACCGCCATGCGGAACTGCTCGGGCAGCGAGTCGAGCGCCTGCCGCACCTCCTCCTCGGGGATGCGGTCGAGCAGCGCCGCCTCCGGGGTCTCCGCCTCGGAGGGGTTGGCGCCGGCGATGCGCTGGTACAGGGAGAAGTCGTCGACGTCCTCGGTGGGCACCGACTGCGGCCCCCGCTGCTGCTTGCGGTAGGCGTTGATGTAGGTGTTGGTGAGGATCCGGTACAGCCACGCCTTCAGGTTGGTGCCCGGCTCGAACTGGTGGAAGGCGTTGTAGGCGCGCAGGAACGTCTCCTGCACCAGGTCCTCGGCGTCGGCGGGGTTGCGGGTCAGCCGCAGCGCACCGGCGTACATGGTGTCGAGCAGCGGGATCGCGTCCCTGACGAAGCGCGCCTCGCGCTCCTCGACGGTCTCGTCGCTCGGCGCGCGGCCGCCCTCGGACACGCCGTCCGAGGACGTGCCGAGCTCCGGGGCCGGGCCAGTGGACTGCAACAGCGATCCTTCCACTCGGGCCGTCCGCGGGGAGAGCTGCGAACGCCCCCGCGACCACGGGCGCGGCGGTCTGGTGTCAGGAGGCCGCCTGCGCCCGGCTGCCTGCACCCGGGCAGGATAGCAGGGCCGCTCGATGGTTCCTTGCCGTGGATCGCTCACGAAGGCTGCAACCGCGGCGGCGGCCGCCGCATTCCACGGCGGGGCTCACGACTCCCGCACCACCACCTCCAGCTGGTGGTAGCCGCTGGACCCGCTCGGGTGCGGCGGGGCCTCGGCGGCCGTCTGCACCACGCCGCGGCCGTCGGTGGCGCGCACCTTCAGCAGCACCTTGCCCGTCCTGGCGGGCCGCCAGGGCAGGCGCCACTGGCGCCAGGCGGCACGGGCCAGCTCGCGCCGCAGCACCGCCGGCTGCCAGGTGTCGCCGCCGTCGAGCGAGACCTCCACCTGCTCGACGCCCCTGTCCCCCGCCCAGGCCAGCCCGGCGACGGTGACCGTGCCGCGGACCACCTCCAGCTCGGCGGGAACGTCGATGCGGCTGGCGGTCTTGACCGTGGCCACGTTGTCCCAGCCTCCGGAGCGCTGCCAGTAGCCGCGGTACTCGTAGTCGACCACCTCGATGCGCTGCAGCCACTTGACGTTCTTCATGCCGTAGATGCCCGGAACGATGATGCGGGCCGGGTAGCCGTGCGGGCGCGGCAGGGAGGTGCCGTTCATGCCGTAGGCGACCAGGGTGGTCTTCTCCATCGCCTTGGCGACGGGCAGGGAGTCGCTGTAGCCGCCGACCGCGTGGAACGCCACCCGCACGGCCCGCTTTGAGAGGCCGCCGGCGCGGTCCAGCACCTCGGCCAGCGGCACGCCCGTCCACTTGGCGGTCGAGACCAGGTCGCCGCCGACGTCGTTGGAGATGCACTGCAGGGTCACGTACTGCTCGACCGCCGGCATGGCGAGCAGGTCGGCGTAGCGCAGCCGCAGCGGCTGGCCGACCAGCCCGTCCACCACCAGCTCCCAGGAGCCGGCATCGACGTCCGGGTCGATGATCGACTCGTCGACGGTGTAGTGCAGGCGGTTGGGCGTGACCTCGGCGGTCAGGCCCTTGATTGCGGTGAAGGCGGTGTCCGTGGCGGGCGCCGGGGCGGGCCGCAGCGCGGCCCCCGGCGGGCGCACCAGCGGCCGGCCGCCCCGGTCGCCGATCCCGCCGGTGACCCGGCTGACACCCAGGCCGAGGGTCAGCAGGGCGCCCGCCCCCGCGCAGGCGCGCAGGAACTCCCGCCGGGTCCGTCCGAGGCCCCGTGCGGGCGCCGGCACCGGATCACGGTCGAGCCGGTCGAGCGCGCCCCGCAGGGTGACCGCGTAGGCGACCACCGCGGCGGCCACCAGCAGGCCGAACATGCCCAGGGAGGGCCCGCCGGGCTCGGAGCCGTAGCCGAGCAGCGCCAGCAGCCCGAGCAGCGCGCCGGCGACCCAGGCGGCCGCCGTGCGGCGCTCGACCGCCTGGCGGCCGACCGCGATCCCGGCGAGCCCACCGACCAGGATGCCGCCGACGGTGAAGCCGGCCGCGAAGGTGCGCAGCGCCCAGTGGCCCATGCGCTCGATGAAGAACACCGCCACCGGCCCGGGGACCCATCGCAGGAGCCGCTGCGCCAGGCCGAGCGACGGGAACGGCACGCTCCCCTGCACCAGGTGCGCGACGCCGAGGACGGCGGTGGCGAGCAGCATGGCCGAGACCCCGGCGACGAACGACTCCGAGTTCCGCAGCCTGCGCGTTTCCATGCCGCCACAGTAGCCCTTCGCGGCTTCGTTCGTCGCTGGCCCGCCGGCACCGTAAGCGGCCGGTAAGCAGCGACGGCGCGGCCCCTACCGGGCCGCGCCGTCGACGGCGGTGCTCAGCTCCAGCTGCGTCGTCCGTAGCGTCGCCGGCCGCCCCGCGGCCGGTCGACCGCGCGCCACAGCAGCAGCAGCAGGATCGAGCCGATCACGGCGATGACGAAGGTGCGGAAGTCGAAACCCGAGAGCCCGCCGAAGCCGAGCGCCGAGGCCAGGAAGCCGCCGACGAACGCCCCGACGACGCCGATGACCATGGTCACGATGAGCCCGCCGGGGTCGTTGCCGGGAAGGATGAGCTTGGCCACCAATCCCGCCAGGAGTCCGAGCACCAGGAGTGCGAGGATCCCCATGAGTTGCTCCTTTTCCCAGGTCACAGTCGCGCGGGGCGCGGCCGTGACGACATTAGGCTCCCATGGGCTTGCACCGCAGCAAGGGTGGCAAACCGCCCAGTTGCTCAGCGGCGCTCGTGCCGGCCCCTGGCCGGCCGCCGCCTGGCGAGCCTGGCCGCCCTGCCGGGGGCCACCCGCGGAGCCGGCGGCGGCTCCGGGTCCGCCTGGAGCTCCGGGAGTGCGGGTGGTGCCGGTTGCCGCCCGTCCTCGGAAGGGCGCGGCTCGCCGGCGTCCCTCGGCCAGACCGCGCGCAGCGGCGCCGCGTCCTCGGCGGCGGCAGGCGCGGGCTCGGGAGGCTCGGGGGCCGCCGGCCCCTGGCCGTTCGGCGACGGCGCCGTGCCGAAGTAGGGCCGCGTCGGCGTCGACCAGTAGTCGGCGATCACCTGGGCGGTCTCCTCGTGCACCATGGCCTCCACGGCCTCCGGAGGCTTGCTCTCCATACGTCGCAGGCGCCGCGGGATGACCTCCTCGGCGACCAGGGTGCGCCGCTCGAGCCAGGCGCAGGCGGCCAGCAGGCCCAGCATCCCGAGGGGCCACACCGTGGTGAGCGCGACCGCGAACAGCAGGTTGGAGAACAGCATGGTCGACCTCGGGCCGGTGGCCTCAGCCGGTCCCCGGGTCGCCCCGGGCACCCCAGGCGCGGGGCGCCGGCGTGCCAGGGCTGGCCGTGCTCGTCAAGAGGTGAGCCGGTCGAGCCGGTCGGTGCTCGGCGATGTCGCAGCCTCCTTGTCGGGCTGGGCCGACCGCGGCGGCCGGGCACCGGCCCCAGAACGCCGAAAGCCCCGCCGAGGCCCCGTGCCGGGTGCCCCGCGAGGCGCTGCCACGACCTGGCTGACCGGCGGGCCAGAGTCGACGCCGGGCGAGCCGGCGCACACCGATGGGGGTCGGGTGCCCTGTCCACCCCTGTCGGCGGGATCGTAGCACAGCGTCATCATCTCCGACTGGCGCCGGTCACTTGACCAGCCCACCGGCGGACGTCCTGAGCGACACGTTCGTGTTCGGGTTGTAGTCCAGCCGGAACTCCCGCCCGCGGCTGCCGCTCACCGCGACGGTGTCCACCACGACCATGGAGTTCAGCGCGGCGGGGGCGGTGCTGTTGCCGTGGAGGTCCAGCCTGGCGCTGCGCGCGTAGATGCTGCCGGTGACGGCCAGGGCGCCGGCGCCGCCGAGGACGAGGTCCCTGGAGTTGTTCCGGTCGTAGAAGACGGCCAGGCCGTTGTACGGCGAGGTGAGGTCGTTGGTTGCCGTGGCGGTGAAGGAGGCGTTCTCGGTGACCGTCAGGCCGGCCCCCTGGCTGCCGTCGGCGCACGGCTGCGGGTAGTTGGCACAGGCGAAGTAGAGGGTGGCGCTGCCGACGGTGGCGAAGACGCGGCCCTGGAGCCGCAGCTCCCCGGTGATCACGTACAGGCCCGCGGTGAAGTTGAGGGCCAGGGCGCTGCCACCGGCCCGGATGTTGCCGTAGATGCCGGGCGAGAGGGTGCGGCTGCCCGAGTTCACGGTGACGTCGCCGATGACGGGGAAGTCCGGCGGGACGAACTGCGAGCCGAGCTGGTCGGGCCTGGGCAGGTTCGACAGCGGGTCGGCGACCGGCACGCCGCCGGTCTGCGGCAGGGGATCGAAGCCCCCGCCCGGGTCCGACTGGACCCCGCCGACGACCCGGATCTCCTTCGGCGGGTCCATGGTGATCCGTGCCGTGCCGGTGGTCGCGGCGGCGGGGCCGCCGTCCGAGTCGACCACCACGTCGCCGTCGCTCGCGTGCAGGGTGACGCTGCCGTCGGCGAGCAGGGCCGGCTCGGCGTCGGGCGACAGCACGCACAGGGCGCAGGGCGCCTCCGGGCCCGGCGGCGCACCGGCGGCCGCCAGCGCCTTGATCTCGGCGGAGCTGCGGCCGAGGATGCTCGCGAACGCGTAGGCGGGCCGCAGCGGCGGCGTGATCACCTGGATGGCGGTGTCGCCGACGTTGCAGCCGTGCGTCGGGTCGCCGGGCGGCGGTGGCGCCGCCGGCGGGCGATAGCAGGTGACGTCGCCGTTGGCGGCGTCCGCGTCGCTCTCCCAGCCGACCGCCACGCCGGCCAGGCCGGCGATGTTGTCGTCCAGGTACTGCCTGACCTTGGCCATGGCCTCGTCGGGCTGGCCGGGCAGCTCGGCGGCGGCGGCCAGCGCGGCGGCGTCGGCCGCGCTCTGGAGCTGGGTGCGCGCGGCCCAGTTGAGCCCCACGTCGACCACCAGCGCGCCGAACCCCAGCATCACCGTGAGGGTCAGCGCCACCACGATCGCGACCTGTCCGCGCTCGTCGGCACGCACGGCCACCCGCTCGGGACGGCGCACGCTAGCCTCCGGTGGTCTCGGTCACCGCCGGGCTCGTGCTGGTCGGCGCGGCCTCCGTGGTGGTCGTGGTCTCCGAGGTGGAGGTCTCCTGCGCCGGCGGCCCGCCGTCGGGCTTGCCGGCCTCCTGCACGGGGCCGTACAGGTAGTACTGGCAGGTCGACCAGTCGGGCGGCACCACCGCGAAGGCGACGTAGGCGCCGTCGGGCGAGATGCCCGGGTAGAGCCCCTGGTTGCCGTACCCGCCGGCGGCGCCGAGCGGGACCATGGTGGTCGCGCCGGTCGCGGTGTCGCGCACGAACACGTCCTCGCCGCCGTCGTCCGCGTCCCCGCCGACCAGGTTGCCGGCGGCCGAGTCGAAGGCCACGTAGCGGCCGTCGGCCGAGATCGCCGGGGAGAAGCTGGACGAGTCGGCCGGCCCGCCCCCGGCGCCCTCCGAGACCAGCTTGGTGGCACCGGCGTCGACGTCGTGCACGTAGACGTTGGGCTGGGCACCGTCGGCGGAGCCGAGATCGGCGGCCATCGAGACGAAGGCGACCTGCTCGCCCTCGGCGGAGACCGCCGGGAAGAAGCTCGGGCCGTCGGCGGCCTTGCCGCCCTCGCCCTTGGAGACCAGGGTGGTCGCGCCCGTGGCGCGGTCGTGCACGAACACGTCGATGGTGTCGTTGTCGTCGCCCTGGACGAGGTTGGGCGCGTCGGAGGCGAACGCCACCACCCTGCCGTCGGCGGAGACCGACGGCTGGTAGGAGCTGCCGCGCGGCTCGCCGAGCAGGCGGGTGACCACCCGCAGCAGCGAGGTCAGCCTGGTCACCGGGTCCTGCCTCCAGACGAACACGTCCGTCAGGTCGTTCAGGTCGCCGATCACCAGGTCGGCGGCGTCGGAGGCGAACGCCACCACGCTGCCGTCCGCCGAGATCGACGGCGAGTAGGAGCCGCCGTCGGCGAGCCCGCCGAGGAGGTCGCGGGAGATGCGGCTGACCCGCTTGGTGTCGCGGTGCCAGACGAACACGTCGGGCCTCCCCCCGCCACCACCGCCGTCGAGGTTGGTGGCCTCGGAGGCGAACGCCACCACGCCGCCGTCCGCCGAGATCGACGGCGAGTAGGAGTCGCCGTTGCCCGGCTGGCCCAGCGCCGAGGCCGACACCAAGGTGGTGTGCCAATTCCCGTCCTCGCCACGGTCGCGCACGAACACGTCGACCGCGCCGTTGGTGTCCTCCTCGACCAGGTCGGCGGCGGCCGAGGCGAAGGCGACGTGCTCGCCGTCGCGCGACAGCGACGGCGCGGAGGCGGTGTACGACCCGACGCCCTCGGCGCCGTCAGGCGTGGCGGAGAGCAGGACGGTGGCGGCATCCGCGGCCGCGGGCAGGGATGCGCCCGCCAGCCCGGTCACCCCGAGCAACATGGCCGCGACCAGCGCGACCCCTCGGATCCGGCCGCGCGCGCGGCACAGGACGCCCCCCATAACCCGCGAAGCTAACCATCGCGTGACGGAAGACCGTAATCAGCAATAGAGCGCAGAAAACCGGGACGAGATGGGACGGGTGCCCGAACCCCGGTCAGCGGACGCTGACCAGCACCAGCACCCAACGGCGTGCCGGTGGCGACCACGGCACGCACCAGGTCCTCCTGCCCGCCGGGCAGGTCGAGCGAGGTGCTGGCCGAACGGAGGATCGTCGGCGGCCTCTCCGGCGCGGTGAAGGGCTAGCGCCGAGCCCGAGGTTGGCGAGGCACTAGATGGCCGCCGTCAGCGGCCGGTAGTTGCCGCGGAGGATCCGTCGGCCGAAGACGCGCAGCGCGGTCTCGCGGACGGTGGGATGGAGGTAGCGGGTGTGGTCGCGACGGTGCGTCTGGGCACGGACCCAGTCGGTCCGGGGACGGCGGCGGCGCTCGAAGCGCGCCAGCGCCTCGGGGACGGCCGGCTCGACCGCCAGGCACTGGGCGAGCACCAGCGCGTCCTCGACCGCCATCCCCGCGCCCTCGGCCATGTTCGGCGAGGTCGCGTGGGCGGCGTCGCCGACGAGCACCACCCGGCCGCGCACCCACGAGGCGATGGCGACCTCTTCGATCACGCTGGTGTGGACGGCGGCGGTGTGGTCGAGCGCCCGCAGGATCGTCGGGACGGGCTCGGCGAAGGAGGCGAACAGCGCTCGCAGCCGGGCTGCCTCGTCCGCTGCCGCCGCGGCGGCGTCGCGGGGCGCGACGACGTCGGCATAGCAGTAGACGCGGCCCGACCCGATCGGCAGGGTGAGGAAGGCCGCGCGCCGCCCCAGCAGGACCGACCAGGCGGTCACCCCTGGCGGGCAGGGCGCCACGAAGCGCCACCCGACCTGCCCGACGGGCCGCGCCGCCGTGTCGTCGCCGAAGGCGAGCCGGCGAACCGTGGAGTCGATCCCGTCCGCGCCGATCACCAGGTCGTAGTCGCCGCTGCTCTGGTCGCTGAAGGTGACCGCGACCCTCCCGGCCCGCTGGGAGATCGCCGTCACGGTGACGCCCATGCGGATCGTGCCGCCGGCACCCGCGAGCAGCACGTCGTGCAGCTCGGCGCGCGGCAGGGCGAGGCAGGGCCCGACCGCTCCCCAGAGCTGTGCGAGGTCGACCTCGCACAGCAGCCGGCCGCGGTGGTCACAGAAGCGCTGGCTGGTGATCTCGACGGCCCTGGCACGCACGGCGTCGGCGAGGCCCAGCTCGTCGAGGGCGCGGGTGGTGTTGCCGGGCAGGTACATCCCCGCCCCCGGATGCCGCCAGCGCGGCTGGCGTTCGACGACCTCGACGTGGAAGCCGGCCTGGCCCAGGGCTCGCGCCGTGGCCAGGCCGGCGATGCCGGCGCCGACGACGAGCATGCGCAACGCGTTCACCGCTGCTTCCTCCGTTCTCGGCACCCTCCCGTTCCGGACAAGGCGCACGATGTACGGTCACGCTCAAGGCTCGCTCAAGACAAGGTAGATTGAGCCCATGGGGCAGGATGCGGCGTCCCCGTTCACCGAGGTCCGGCTGCTCGGACCGGTCGAGCTGGGACACCAGGACGGCTCGTCCACCGCGATCGGCAGCAGGCTGGAGCGCACGCTGCTGGCGGCGCTGGCCGCCAACGCGGGGCTGGTCGTCCCGACCGACACGCTGGTCGAGGCGTTGTGGGGGTCGAGCCCGCCCGCCACCGCGAGGCACGCGCTGCACGTGCACGCGTCCGCGCTGCGACGGCTGCTGGGGCTGCGGCCCTCGCCGCTGGAGGCGCGGCCGTCCGGGTACGTGCTCATGCTCGGCCCCGGCCAGCTCGACACCGAGCGGTTCGAGGCCCTCGCCGCCAGGGGCCGCGCCGAGCTGGCCAGCAACCAGGCGCCGCGGGCGGCGGAGGTACTCGAGGCGGCGCTGGCCGTGTGGCGGGGACCGGCGCTGGCCGACGTCCCCTACGAGCGCGTCGCCGAGACCGAGGTGGCCCGGCTCGAGGAGACGCGCAGGACGACCGAGGAGGACCGGCTCGAGGCCGAGCTGGCCGCGGGCCACAACGAGCGCGCGGCCGCCATGGCCGAGGCGCTGGTCGCCGCCGAGCCGTTGCGGGAGCGCCGCTGGGGCCAGCTGATGCTGGCGCTGTACCGCTGCGGGCGGCAGGCGGAGGCCCTCGGCCGCTTCATCCTCGTGCGCGACATGCTCCGCGACCAGCTCGGCGTCGACCCCGGCCCGGAGCTCCAGGAGCTCCACCTCAAGGTGCTCACGCACGACCCCGACCTCGCCCGCCTCCCGGCGACGCCCGGCGGGCCAGTGGGCGTCGACACCCCGGTCACCCACTTCACGCGGCGTGGCACCTGCGCCCTCGCCTACCAGGTGCTGGGCGACGGGCCGGTCGACCTGGTGTTCATCACGGGCTTCACCGGCCACCTGGAGGTCCGCTGGGAGGACCCCGACCTCTCCCGCCTCTACCGGCGCCTGGCCGCCGCCAGCCGGCTGGTCCTCCTCGACAAGCGCGGGACCGGCATGTCGGACCGCACGGAGGGCTACCCGCCGCTGCCGCAGCACGTGGACGACGTCCTCGCCGTGATGGACGCCGTCGGCTGCCGGCGGGCGGCGCTGTTCGGCGTCATGGACGGCGGCGCGATCGCGCTGCTCACCGCCGTGGCCCACCCGGACCGGGTGGTCGGTGTGGCGACCTACGCCACCACCGCGGTCCTCAGCGCTCAGCACCACCCACCCGGCGTGACGCGCGAGGCGCGCGCCACCCTGCAGGACGACCGCGCCATCGACCCTGGCAACGCGCGCTTCCTGGCCGACCGGATCCCGCACGCCCGCCTCGCCCTGCTGGCGGGCGAGGACACCGTCCTGTGGGCCGGCGACGTCGACGCGATCGCCGCGGAGATCGAGGCGTGGCTGCCGACCCTTGCGGGCCGCGTCGGCTGAGCACTCGACAAGCAGAACTCTATCTACATAGACTTGCACCATGCGGATCCGCCGGCCCGTCCTGACCGGATCCTTCGTCTGGACCTGCGAGCCCGTAGGTCGTAGGGCGGGCACGCGGGTTCAGGCGTCCCGGCGGCGGAGCTGCCAGGCAGCGAGCCCCAGCACGACAGCGGTGTAGAGGCAGAACAGGCCGAACCCGGTCCACGGTCCGAGCGACGTGGGGTCGGGCCGCACGCTGGTGACGGCGACGCCGGCAGGGACGGGCAGGTACCCGTAGATCCGGTCCGACCAGGCCTCCGGCAGGAAGCCGACGAGGATCTGCGGGGCGAACAGCAGGCCGAACAGCGCGCCGATCGCACCGGCGGGGTTGCGGAGCAGGGCGCCCAGGCCCAGCCCGAGCAGGCCGACGGCGGTGAGGTACAGCGCGCCGCCCAGCACCGCCCGCGCCGTGCCCGGATGGCCCAGAGTCGTGTCGAGGTGCTCGGACGACAGGATCGACTGACCGACGAGGAACGCCGCGAAGGCCGCCGGGACGCACAGCGCGAGCGTGGTCAGGGCGAACGCGACCACCTTGCCCCACAGCACCGGCAGCCGCGTCGGGACCGCGGCCAGGCTGGTCCGGATCGTGCCGGTGGTGTACTCGCCGGTGACCAGCAGCACCCCGAGCACCCCGATCGCCAGCTCCGCCAGCTGGACGCCGACGAGGCTGACCGCGGTGGGGTCGAAGCCCGCGACCGCGGCGGGCCCGCTCGGCGGCCTGGTGACCCTGAGCAGGGAGTACAGCGCGCCGAACCCGACGATCAGCACGGTGGCCGCCAGCAGCGACCAGACGGTCGACGGCAGGGACCGCAGCTTGGTCCACTCCGAGCGGACCACCTTCGCCTGCGTGACCCGCTGCTGTGCGCCGTCGCTCGGCAGGGATGGCGTGGTCTGCCTCATCGCTTCTCTCCCCTGTTCGTGGGCGCGCGGAACTCGACCGCGTCCCTGGTCGTGTCCATGAAGGCCTCTTCCAGCGAGGCCTGCTGGGCGGTGAGCTCGAGCAGCGTGATCCCGGCGGCACCCGCGACGGTGCCGACCTGGTCGGTGGTCACCCCCGACACGGTCAGGGCGCCGTCCTCGGCCGGCGACACCGCGACGTCCCGCGAGCGGAGCAGGGCGGCCAGCGCGTCCGGATCGGTGCTGCGCACCCGGACGGTGTCGGGCGCGGCCCGGGCGATGAACTCCTCCACGCCGGCGTCGGCGACCAGCCGTCCCCGGCCGATGACGACGAGGTGCTGCGCGGTGAGGGCCATCTCGTTCATCAGGTGCGACGAGACGAAGACGGTCCTGCCTTCGCCGGCGAGCTCCCGCAGCAGCGACCGGACCCAGCGGATGCCCTCGGTGTCCAGGCCGTTCAGCGGCTCGTCGAGGATGACGGTGCGGGGGTCGCCCAGCAGGGCCGTGGCGATGCCCAGCCGCTGCCCCATGCCCAGGGAGAAGCCGCCGGCCCGCCGGCGGGCCACCTCGCGCAGGCCGACCGCGTCGACGACCTCGTCCACCCGGGAGCGGCGGATGCCGCAGGTCTGCGCGAGTGCCACCAGGTGGTGGTAGGCGCTGCGGCCCGGGTGCAGCGAGCGGGCCTCCAGGAGGGCGCCCACCTCGCGCAGCGGCGCGGCGTGCTCCCGGTACGGCTTGCCGTTGACGGTCGCCGACCCGCGGGTCGGCGCGTCCAACCCGAGGATCACCCGCATCGTGGTCGACTTCCCGGCGCCGTTCGGCCCGAGGAAGCCCGTGACCACCCCTGGCCGCACGGTGAACGTGAGGTCGTCGACGGCGACCTTGTCCCCGTACCGCTTGGTCAGCCCTCGTACCTCGATCATGTCGTACGCCCTCCTCAACGCCTGCCTGCCTGCCTGCCTGGGCCGCCCACGCTCCCAGGACGGGGCCGCGCCGTCGTTGGGGCCGGCAGCGGGTCCTTGGTGGGGTTTTCCTCAAGTCAGCGGAGGGCGGGCCGCATGGCTCGCGGACCTGGCGCGGGCTACCGTGACGCACATGAGCCCGTTCCAAACCCCCAGCCCCCGTCGGCACGCCGGCGTCCCGATGACCGCGCTGCGCGCGCTGTGGTCGGCGCGGAGCTGGCGCGCCACCCTCAACGCGCTCGTCGGGCTGCCGCTCGCGATCGGCGCCATCGTGGTCGTGGCCGGCTTGGTCGTGGTCTGGACCGCCGCGGTCTGGAGCCTGCTCGACGGGCCGACTGGCGCCTGGGTGCTCGCCGTGGTCTACGTGGTGGTCGCCCTGGCCGGCCCGGTCGCGCTGCCGTGGTGCGTGCGGGCGTTCGGCGCCCTGCAGTGGGCGCGGTTCCGGGCGATGCTGGGCGTCGAGATCCCGGCGCCGCCCCGCGTGGCGGGCAGGTGGCCGCTGCGGCTGGTCCGGCCCTGGAGGTCCGCCGCCACCTGGCGACAGCTCGGCTACCACCTCGTGGCGCTGGCCGTCGGCGGCGTCGGCGCCGCGCTGGTGGTGGTCTGCTGGTCGGCGGTCCCCGTCGCGCTGGCGTACACCGCCGGCCTCGGGAGCGGCGGGCCGCGGCCCGGCAGCGGCCTCGCCCTCACCGCGGTGGCGCTGGCCATGCTCCTGGCGGCCCCGTGGGTGGCCCGGGGCGTGGCCCGCGTGGACGAGGTCGCGGCCCGGGCACTGCTCGGTCCCAGCCGCGGCGAGGAGCTGGCGCTGCGGGTGGAGTCGCTGGCCCGCAGCCGGGCCGACGTCGTCGCCGCGGCCGACGCCGAGCGCCGCCGCATCGAGCGCGACCTGCACGACGGCGCGCAACAGCGGCTCGTCTCCCTGGCGATGAACCTGGGCATGGCCCGCGCCACCCTCACCGACGCGCCCGGGCCGGCCAGGCAGGCCATCGAACAGGCCCACGACGAGGCAACCCAGGCCCTCGCCGAGCTGCGAGAGTTCGTCCGCGGCCTGCACCCGGCGGTGCTCGACGACCGCGGCCTCGACGCGGCCCTGTCCGGGATCGTGGCACGCGCGCCAATCCCGGTGCGGCTGCGCGTCGACGTCGCCACCCGCTGCTCGCCGAGCATCGAGGCCATCGCCTACTTCGTCGTCTCCGAGGCGCTCGCCAACGTCGCCAAGCACGCCGGCGCCGGCCACGCCGAGGTCACCGTGGAACGCACCGGCGACCGGCTGCGCGTCGTCGTCACCGACGACGGCCGAGGCGGCGCGGCCCCAGGCGGGGGCGGTCCGGCGGGTGGGAGCGGCAGCGGGCTGCGTGGGCTCGAGCAGCGGGCCGCGGCGGTCGACGGCACGCTGACCATCCACAGCCCGCCAGGTGGGCCGACGACGATCGCCGTGGAGCTGCCGTGCGAGTCGTGATCGCCGAGGACTCGGTCCTGCTCCGCGAAGGCCTGACCAAGCTGCTCACCGCCGGCGGCTTCGAGGTCGCCGCCGCCGTGCCCGACGCCGACCAGCTGCTCCGGGCCGTCGCCGAGCACCGGCCCGACGTCGTCGTGGTCGACGTGCGGATGCCGCCCACCCACACCGACGAGGGCATCCAGGCCGCCCTGGTCATCCGCCGCCAGTACCCCGAGGTCGCCGTCCTGGTGCTGTCCCAGTACGTCGAGGAGCGCTACGCCACCGACCTGCTGTCCGTCCAGACGAGCGGCGTCGGCTACCTGCTCAAGGACCGCGTCGCCCAGGTGTCCGACTTCCTCGACGCGCTGCGCCGGGTGGCCGCCGGCGGGACCGCGCTCGACCCCGAGGTCGTCGCTCAGCTGCTCGTCCGGCGCCGCGACGACCCCTTCGACCGCCTCACCCCCCGCGAGCTGGACGTGCTGCGGCTGATGGCCGAGGGCCGCTCCAACAACGGCATCGTCGACGCCCTGCGGGTCAGCCCCAGCGCGGTCGAGAAGTACGTCAGCAACATCTTCGCCAAGCTCGACCTGTCCCCCACCGACACCGACCACCGCCGGGTCCTCGCCGTCCTGCGGTTCCTGCGCAACTGAGAGGGGCCGGCATGAAGGTCACGATCCTCGACGACTGGTTCGACACCCTCCGCACGCTGCCCTGCTTCGAGAAGCTCGCCGACCACCAGGTGACGGTCTGGACCGACCACGTCCAGGACGTCGACGCGCTGGCCGAGCGGCTGCGCGACTGCGAGGCGCTGGTGCTGATCCGCGAGCGCACCGAGATCCGCGCCCCGCTGCTGGAGCGCCTGCCCGCGCTGCGGCTGATCAGCCAGCGCAGCGTCTACCCGCACATCGACGTCGACGCCTGCAGCCGCCTCGGGATCGTCGTCTCGTCCGGTCAGCATCCCGGCACGCCGTCGTGGGCCGCCGCCGAGCTGACCTGGGGGCTGGTGCTGGCGGCGATGCGCCAGATCCCCCAGCAGATGGCCTCGCTCAGGGCCGGCGGCTGGCACGCCGGCGTCGGCCAGACGCTGCGCGGCAAGACGCTGGGCGTCTTCGGCTACGGCCGCATCGGTCAGGTGGTGGCGGGGTACGGCCGCGCGTTCGGCATGGAGACCCTGGTGTGGTCGCGGGCGGCGTCGCTGGACCGGGCACGCGCCGACGGTCACCTCGTGACCGACGGCAAGCGGGCCTTCTTCGGAGCATGCGACGTGCTCAGCCTGCACCTGCGGCTGGTCGGGGCGACCCGCGGCATCGTCACCGCCGCCGACCTCGCCCGCATGAAGCCGACGGCGCTGCTGGTCAACACCAGCCGGGCGGGGCTGATCGAGCCCGGCGCCCTGGTGGCGGCGCTGCGCGCCGGGAGGCCCGGGATGGCCGCGGTCGACGTCTTCGAGGACGAGCCGCTGCGCGACCCCGGCCATCCCCTTCTCGGCATGGACAACGTCGTCTGCACCCCGCACATCGGCTACGTGACGCGCGACGAGTTCGAGCAGCAGTTCGCTGACATCTTCGACCAGGTCAACGCGTACGCCGCGGGATCGCCGACCAACGTCGTCAACCCCGGCGCGCTGCCCCACGCCCGACCGCGGCCCTGACGCCGCGCTGCCTCTCCGGGAGCCGGCAGCCGGGCCGCGTGCGGCCCGGCTGCCGGCTGGCGGCGGTCTAGCCGTGGTTGAAGGGTCGGATGTAGGGGTTGAGGAGTGGGTATGGATCTTTCGGTGGAGCGCATCCAGGAGGCGGCCGGGGTCATCGACCCGGTGTTCCTGGACAGCCCCCAGTTCGTCGACGAGCGGCTGTCCGGGGCGCTGGGCCGGCGCGTCCTGGTCAAGGTCGAGACGCTCAACCCGCTGCGCAGCTTCAAGGGCCGCGGGGCACAGTTCCTTGCCGCCCGCCTGAACACGGGACTGACGCTGGTGTGCTCTTCGACCGGCAACTTCGGCCAGGCCATCGCCTACGCCGCACGGGCGCGCGGCATGGCCGCGCACGTCTTCGTCCCCGAGGACGTCAACCCGGACAAGCTCGACCGCCTGCGCTCTCTCGGCGCCGTGGTCACCGTCGGCGGCGTCGACGTCCAGGAGGCCAAGCTCGCCGCGCGCACGTACGCCGAGGACCGGGCCGGCCACCGGTTCGTCGAGGACGGCCGCGAGCCCGAGATCAGCGAGGGTGCGGGCACCATCGGGCTCGAGCTCATCCGGGCCGAGCCGGTGGACACCGTGGTCCTCCCTGTCGGCGACGGCGCGCTCATCACCGGCGTGGCGTGCTGGCTGAAGCACCGCCTGCCCGGCTGCCGCGTCGTCGGCATCTGCGCCGCCGGCGCCCCCGCCATGGCCCAGAGCTGGCGGGCGGGCACGCCGGTCGCCACCGCCTCGGTCGACACCATCGCCGACGGCATCGCCATCCGCGCTCCCATCAAGGAATCGGTCGACCGGGTGCGCCAGCTCGTCGACGAGATCGTGCTCGTCGACGACGCCGACCTCCTCGACGCCATGCGCCTCATCCTGTCCACGCTCGGGATCGTTGCCGAACCGGCCGGCGCCGCCGGGATCGCCGCGATCCGCCTGCACGACCTTCCCGGCGACCGGCTCGCGACGGTCATCACCGGCGGCAACATCCGCCCAGACCTCCTCGCCCGGCTCGCCGGCGGCGACGGTCAGGCGGAAGGGCGACCAGGAGGAACCTAGACGACAACGCCAGATCAACCTCCCAGGTACGCTCGCTCCATCGTCGCGATGTCGATCTTCTTCATCTGCAGCATGGCTTGCATGGCACGCTGGGACTTGTCGGGGTCGGGGTCGCCGATCATCTCGTTCATGGCCGTCGGGATGATCTGCCAGGACACCCCGTACCTGTCCTTCAGCCAGCCGCAGTCGCCTTCCTCGCCGCCTTCGCCGAGCCGTTGCCAGAAGTAGTCCACCTCGTCCTGCGACGCGCAATTGACGATGAACGACAGGGCCTCGTTGAACCTGAAATCCGCTGGGCCTCCGTTGAGGGCCGTGAACTGCTGGCCGTCCAGTTCGAAGTCCACCATCATGACCGTACCGGCCGGCCGCGGCCCGGCCGAGCCGTAGCGCGCGATGGTGCTGATCTTGGAGTCCTCGAAGACGCCGATGTAGAACTCTGCGGCTTCCTCGGCTTGGTCGTCGAACCAGAGGTTTGGCGTAATCCGTTGCATGGAGCTCCCCCTTCGGTGTCCAGGTGTGCGCTACTGGCTTGGCTGCGCTTCCGAATGGTGCTCGTGGTGAGGCTCATCCGTTTGGTGCTTGCGGGGACCGGAAGTAGTCGGCGAGGGGTGGCAGGTCGGCCGGCTGGGGTCCCGACAGGTACGGGAACGCCGGGCTGGCGTGGCGTGGGACGGAGGCGTCGCCGAGGGTCGAGCCGGCCAGAACGGCGACGGCGACGTCGAAGGCGTTGTCGCCGAGCGCCCGCCCGTTGCCGTCGCCAGGGTGGAAGTCGGCAGGCTGACCGGGCCGGTAGGTCAGCACGTCAGGGAGGAACGCCGCCGTCACCCGCTCGGCGTGGGCGTCAGGGTCGGGCAGCCCGGCGAGGCGGGCGGCGGTCCAGGCGATGCGGCGGACCCGCTCGCCGTGGGTGACCCGGTCGGCGGCCGGCGCTCCGGCGTTCAGGGTGTCCAGTTGCGCTTCCATCTCCGGCGGGTTGAAGAACAGGGGGCGCAGCATCGCCTGGCCGATACGGCTGACCTGCCGTTGCGGGGCAGGGCCGTCGCCGTCCAGGCTGATCCGGGCCCACAGGGTGATCCGGGTGCCGCCGAGGTCGGCGTCGGGCAGTTGCAGCGCGATGGCGGTCACGTCACGGCCGGCGAACGCGTTGCTGGGCGAGGCGGTGAATACCTCAGGGGTGTAGCGACCCTCGGTCAGGCCCTGGAGGAACCTGCCGACGGCGATACCGTCGCCGGTGAACGGATCCGCAGCCAGCCCTGCCCAGGCCAGCCCGTTGCCGCCAAGCGGAACCACCTCACCGGTGCGGCCCGCGGCCAGGGGTGTCCCCCCGGTACCGTGGCGGGCGGCGGGGCCGTCGGCGCGCAGGATGCGGACCTGTTGCCGCCCGTTGTCGTCGGGCTCAGTGAAGGTGACGCGGAACGCGATGTCCTCGCTCGTACCACCGTCGCAGGCCACGACGAGCTCGTAGAGCGCGTCGGGCCGAAACGTCGTCGGGGAGGAGCGTCCGGCGTCAGGGTTGACGGTCAGGATGAGCGCGGTGGAGCCGGGCGTGGCGGGGAATGCGTACAGGTCACACGGATTGATGCGTCCGTCGGCGCGGTCGGCGGCGCTGTCGAAGTGGTGCGACACGGATGGCGCTCCTTTCGTCGTTCTCGAATGAGCTGGGTTCAGCCTTGCCGCTCAGTTCGTTGCGTCCCTTCCGGATCGAGCCGAGCGTGGGACTCGGAGCTCGGGCGCACTCGTCGGAGCATGACCGCGGCGAGGACGGCGACGGCGACCGCGGCGATGGCGCTGATGGCGAAGGCCAGGTGCAGGCCGTAGGTGAACGCCTGGCGGGCGGCGTCAAGCAGCGCCTGTCCGAGCTCGTCGGGGAGCTGTCCGGCCGCCGCCACCGCGCCGCCGAGGGTGTCCCGCGCGGCCGCCGCGGCCTGGGGTGCGACCCCGGCGGGGAGCGCATGAGCCATCTGGCCGCGGTAGGCCGCGGTGCCGACGACCCCGAGGATCGCGATGCCCAGCGCCCCGCCAAGCTCGGCACTGGTCTCCGCGATCGCTGACGCCGCGCCAGCCCGCTCCGGTGGGGCTGACCCGACCGCCAGGTCGGTTGCCAAGGTGTCCACCGGCGCCAGCGCCAGGGAGAACACGACCGACCCGGCCACCAGGACCGCCAGTCCCGCGGCGTGGTCGCTGCCGAGCTGGGTGAGCAGCCCGAAGCCGACCGCCGCCAGCCCCAGCCCGCCAGCCATCACCGACCCCGGCCGGACCCGGCCTGCCAGCACCGGGGTCAGCATCGACCCAACGATGAACCCCCCGGAGGAGGGCAGCATCCACAGGCCCGCCTGCAACGGCGACAGCCCCAGCACCAGCTGCAGGTACTGCGCGACGAACAGCAAGGCGCCAAACCCAACGAAGAAGCTGAGCACGTTGGTGGTCAGGGCCGCGCTGAAGGAGGGAATCCGAAAGAGCCGCAGGTCCAGCAGCGGATCGGCCAGCGCGTGCTGTCGGCGCACGAACGCCGCTCCGACGGCCGAACCGGCCACGACCGACAGGGCGGGCGCCCAGCCGGGGCCGTCCTGGGCGAGCTGCTTGAGCCCCCATACCACCGCCAGCACCGCAGCCAGCGACATCCCGGCGCTGACCAGGTCCAGCCGACCCGCCTGTGGATCACGGAACTCCGGCAGCAGGATCGGCCCCAGGACCAGCAGCAGCGCCATCACCGGCACGGCCAGCAGGAACACCGACCCCCACCAGAACCACTCCAGCAGCACCCCACCCGCCAGCGGCCCGACCGCGCCGCCGACCGAGAAGCTGGTGATCCACACCGAGATGGCGACCGTGCGCTGCCGCGGGTCGGCGAACATGCTGCGGATCAGCGACAGGGTCGAGGGCGCCACGGTCGCCCCGGCGACCCCGAGCAGCGCGCGGGCGGTGATCAGCATCCCGGCGCTGGTCGACAACGCCGCCAGCACCGAGGCGGTCCCGAAGGCGGCGGCGCCCGCCAGCAGCAGCCGGCGCCGGCCGATCCGGTCGCCGAGCGTGCCCATGGTGATCAGGAACCCGGCGACCATGAACCCGTAGACGTCCACGATCCACAGCAGCTGGGCACTGCTCGGCCGCAGGTCGGCGCTGAGGTGGGGCACCGCCAGGTTGAGCACGGTCAGGTCCATCGAGTACAGCAGGCAGGGCAGCGTGAGCACGGCCAGCCCGATCCACTCCCGCGGACCGGCCCGGAGGCCGGGAGTCGCGTTCGCGTGCACGAGATACGTCCCTCTATCGTTCGTGACGACATCCGCGGTCCAGTCTGAGGAGAGGCGCGCACGGTCCGCTGGGGGTCGACGCACGGTGGGGCGTCGTGCCCCCCGAGTACGGTTGGGGAGCCATGTATTTCGGAGTGCTCGGCCCGCTGGCGGTGTGGAGGGCGGACGGGACCGCGATCAGGATCCCGGACCGAAAGGTCCGTACGCTGCTGGCCGGTCTGCTGGTCCAGGAGGGGCGGCCGGTCTCGGTCGACCAGCTGGCCGAAGCTCTGTGGCGTGGGCGGCCGCCGGGGAATCCGGTCAACACGCTGCAGACCAAGGTCTCTCAGCTGCGGCGGGCGCTGGAAGAGGCCGAGCCGGGCGGGCGCGACCTGGTGGTGTACCAGCCACCGGGCTACCTCCTACGGGCCGGCCACGACGCACTCGACGCGCAGCGGTTCCGGGACCTGGTGACGCTCGCGCACGAGACCGAGGATCCCCGAGCCAGGGCGGCGCTGCTGGTCGAGGCGCTGGGACTGTGGCGCGGCCCGGCGCTGGCCGACTTCGGCGTGGAGGAATTCGCGTGGGCCACCATCGCCCGGCTGGAGGAGCAGCGGCTGACGGCGCAGGAGCTCCATGCCGAGGCTCGACTCGAGCTGGGTCAGCATCGCCTGCTGGCCGACGAGCTGGGTGAGCTGGTGGCCCGAAATCCGCTGCGAGAGAGACTGCGCGCCGCGTACATGCGTGCCCTCTACCGTGCCGGGCGACAGAGCGAGGCGCTGGCGACCTACGGCGACCTGCGGGACGACCTGGCCAGGGAACTCGGCCTGGACCCGAGCCCCGAGCTGGCCGCCCTCCACCTGGCGATCCTGAAGCACGATGCGGCACTTGCCCGGCCGCCCGCCCCAGCCCCCCCGGCGGAGCGGCTCCGCACGAACCTGCCCGTGCCGCTCACCGACCTGGTGGGCCGGGCGGACGCGGTCACCGAAGTGCGCCGGTTGCTCGGCCCAGGACGGCTGGTCACGCTCACCGGCCCCGGCGGGGTCGGCAAGACCCGGCTCGCGGTGGAGACGGCCGCGCAGCTGGTCGACAGGTTCCCGGATGGGGTGTGGCTGGTGGAGCTGGCCGGGCTCGGGCGGCCAGGCAACGAGGACGTGACGGGCTCGCCGGCCGAGGCGGTCATGGCGGTCCTGGGTATCCGGGAGGACGCGCCGCCCAGCCAGCGGGGGAAGGGGCCGACGCGCCCGATCGAACGGCTCGCCGGCGCGCTGCGGAGCGAGCGTCTGCTGCTGGTGCTGGACAACTGCGAGCACGTGGTCCAGCCTGTCGCCGACCTGGCGGCTGCACTGCTACGGACCGCCCCCGAGCTGCGCATCCTGGCCACCAGCCGGGAGCCACTCGGGCTCATCGGCGAGGTCGTCTTCACGGTTCCGCCGCTGGAGCAGTCCAGTGCCGTCCAGCTCTTCGTCGCACGAGCGACCGCGGCGGCACCCGGGTTCACGCTGGGTTCCGACGACGCCGGCGCCGTGGCCGTGCTCTGCCGGCGGCTGGACGGCATTCCGCTGCCCCTGGAACTCGCGGCCTCCCGGGTGCGGGCACTGAGCGTGCACGAGCTGGTGGCGCGGCTGGACGACCGCTTCCGCCTGCTGGCGGCCGGGCATCGTGACCTCCCGCCTCGACAGCAGACGCTCCGGGCGACGATCGACTGGAGCTGGGACCTGTTGACCGAGCCCGAGCGCGTGGTGCTGCGGCGGCTGGCCGTGCACGCCGACGGCTTCGCCCTGGAAGCTGCCGAATCGATCTGTGCCGGGGACGGCGTGCGGGCCGAGGACGTGCTCGCCCTGCTGGTCCGCCTGGTGGACCGCTCGCTGGTGGTCATGGCCGGCGATGAGGGCGGCACCCGGTACCGGCTGCTCGAGTCCGTCGCGGACTACTGCCTGGAGCGCCTCGACGAGGCTGGGGAGCACGATCGCGTCCGACGGCGTCACGACGGCTACTACACCGAGCTCGCCGAACGGGCCGCGACGCACCTCCATGGCCGCTCGCAGCGACCATGGCTGCAGCGCCTCGACCGCGAGACACCCAACATCCGCCGGGCGCTCGACGGTGCGGTCCGGGACCGGCAACCCGACCGGGCGCTGCGGGTGGTCGACGCGATGGCCTGGTACTGGTTCCTGCGCGGCCGGCTCGGGGAGGCGTGCAGGTCCCTCGACATGGCGCTGGCGGTCGAGGGCGGAACGGATGACGCCGCCCACGCCAGGGCCCTGGCGTGGCGGACCGGCGTCGCGGCATTGATGGGAGACGTCGATCGGCGGGCGCTGCACCGGACGGCGGCCCTCGAGCTGTGCCAGAAGATCGGCGACGCGGGCGCGCGTGCCAGGGCGGAGTGGTTCCTCGGCTTCGTCGAATGCGACCTGGGAGACCCGTCGGTCAGCGAGGAACTGGTGGACCAGGCGCTGCGCACCGCCCGCGCCGTCGCGGATCGCTGGTGCATCGCGACGGCGCTGAGCACCAGGGCCAAGCAGGCGATGCTCCGAGGCGAGCTTGGCGAGGTCGAGCGCAACGGCGCGCAGAGCCTCGAGATGTTCCGTGCGCTCGGAGACCGCTGGGGCCAGCTACAGAGCATGGAGTGGCTCGGCGCGCTGGCCAGGATCCGCGGCGACTACGGGCGGGCCACCCGTCTCCACCGAGACGGGTTGCGCATGGCCGAAGAGCTCGGACTGTGGCCGCAGGCCGCCGATCAGCTGTCGTGGCTGGGCCGTGTGGCGATGCACCTCGGCGACCACGCGCAGGCGCGGGACCTCCACGAGCGAGCCAAGCGCCTGGCCGCACGGCACAGCTACACGCCAGGGGAGACCTTCGCCGAGATCGGTCTCGGGCTGGTCGCGCGCCGGGAGGGTCGGCTCGACGCCGCCGAGGCGCACCTGCGCAGCGTGCTGGAGCGGAGCCGCTCGGCGGACACCGTGCCGGGCGTGGGGGTGACACTGAGCCTGGCGGAGCTCGGCTTCGTCGCGGAGCAGCGAGGCGACGCCGCCGCGGCACAGACGCTGCACCTCGACGGCTTCGCCGCCTCCCGGAAGCTCGGTGATCCACGCGCGATGGCGCTTGCCCTGGAAGGCCTGGCCGGTGCCAGGGCGTTGGCCGGGCACCACGTCCAGGCCGCACGGCTACTGGGCATGGCGGACGCTGCCAGAAGGTCGGCGGGAGCGCCGCTGCCGCCGGCCGAGCACGGCGACGTCGATCGGATCACGGCCACGGTCCGGACGGCTCTGGGCGAGGAAGCCTTCGCGAGCGAGCTCGCGGTCGGCGCCAAGCTGGATCCCCACGACGCACCCGGCTGGATCAGTCCTGTCCCCACGAAGGCATGAACGACTCGAAGGAGACAAGGCCCGACTCACGCTACCGGAGCTGGTCGTCACGCTCGACGCGGATGCCCAAGGACTGTCCGGCGGCGGGTTCGTCGTCATCCTCCTCGCCGGCCTGCTCTTCCTCCGGGGTGATTCCGGCATCCTCGAGTACCTCGAACGGATGGCCAGCCGACCCCAGCCCGACCGCGGTGTCGCTCTCCTGGGCCGCGCCGCGACTCTCTGCGGCCGCCTCCTCGACGGTCAACTCGGCCAGCGGGTCTGCCTCGAGCCGCTCGTCAGCGATCGGCTGGCCGCTGCGCACCGAGCGGCCGTAGCTGCCGTCGGCAAGCCGCGCCTCCGCCCGTTCCAGCGCGGCCCACCGCGCCTGCAGGAGCTGCTCGACGGCCCTGCCGGTCTGCGCAGCGTCACGTCGGTCAGCCTCGTCGACCTCGTCGCCCAGATCAGCCGGGTCCGGCCTCCCGGACTCAGCCGCCAGCAGTCGCTGGAGACGCGCTCGCTCGCCGGCGAGCAGCGCCCGTGCGTGGGCCTGGTCCATCCTCGCCTCCTGGGTTCTTCGGTGGAACGCTCATCTTGCGGGAGCTCGGCGGCCGCCGCCAACGGCATGACGGCGCTCCAGGTCGGCCCCGCTCGATCTCGCTGTCACCGCCCGACCATAGGATCGGTCAGGAGTCCCCACCGACTACAGAGATCCAAGACGGGACGCTGAGGCGATGAAGACCAGGCGTCCTGCGATGGGAGAGAGCCGCTGATGGATCCCGCCGACCAGAACGCCAGCGTGACCGCTGCTGATGTCCCACGGGCTGGGCGGCGGGAGTGGACCGGGCTGGCGGTGCTCGCCTTGGCCTGCCTGCTGTACGCCATGGACCTGACCGTGCTGCACCTGGCGGTGCCGTCGCTGAGCGAGCAGCTGCGGCCAAGCAGCGCGGAGTTGCTGTGGATCACCGACATCTACGGGTTCATGGTCGCCGGGTTCC